>Ga0187894_10007010_pt1 | contig 10809 bp, 5 predicted proteins | sample GBC1701081metaG_FD_136650 | JGI IMG/M metagenome (GOLD analysis project Ga0187894, IMG submission 136650) | White microbial mat communities from a lava cave in the Kipuka Kanohina Cave System on the Island of Hawaii, USA - GBC170108-1 metaG ... | reverse complement strand
GCCGAGCGGGTGGCCGAATTCTCCGCGCGGCAGGGCCGAAAGTATTTGCTCTTGGCAGAATCCGACAGCAACGATCCGCGCGTCGTCAGGCCAAAGGAGATGGGCGGGCACGGACTCGACGCGCAATGGCTCGATGACTTTCATCATTCGCTGCGGACGCTGCTGACCGACGAGCGCTGCGGCTACTACGCCGACTATGGCCTCGTCGCGCATCTGGTCAAGGCCATCAGGGAGGGTTTTGTTTATTCGGGCGAATATTCACCTCATCGCCAGCGCAAGCACGGCAGCTCATCCGCCGACAGACCCGGCCACCAGTTCATTGTGTTTGCGCGGAACCACGATCAAGTCGGCAATCGGATGCTCGGCGAACGGTTGCCCAAGCTGGTCTCGTTCGATGCGCTGAAACTCGCCGCCGGAGCCGTGCTGATCTCGCCATTCATCCCGCTGCTGTTTATGGGCGAGGAGTACGCTGAAGAAGCGCCGTTTCTTTACTTCGTCAGTCACGGCGACGCCGATCTGATTCGCGCGGTGCGTGAGGGACGGAAGGAGGAGTTTAAAGCTTTCGAGTGGGCAGGCGAACCACCCGATCCACAGGCGGTGGAGACTTTCCGGCAATCGAAGCTCGACTGGGAGAGCCGCAAGCATGGCCGACGCCGCGTGATGCGCGAGTTTTATCGCGAATTGCTTTGTTTGCGCCGTGAAGTCCCTGCGCTTGCCGCCTTCGATAAGAACAACCTTGAAATCGCCGGACAAGAGGAACCGCGACTTGTCTTCCTACGCCGATGGAGCGGAGGGAGTCAGGTCTTCTGCGTAATGAATTTCGACCGGCGCAAAGCGGTATTCAACGCCGCGCTACCGTCCGGCAGGTGGAAAAAGCTGCTTGATTCAGCGGATGAAGAGTGGGAAGGGGTTGGTTCGTCTCTGCCTGAGCGGATCGAGGCGGAAAAATCACTGACTGTCAGCGGACTAAGCTTTGCGCTCTACGAACTGGAGACAGCCGGATGATCATTGCCCATCACCCTTCTGAAGCAAAAACCGGAAGAAGCCATACTCTCTGTCCTTCATACTTCCCCTTTCATTCCTTCACCCGCTCCAGCAGGGCCACCGGAAGATGAGCGAAGACCTGCGTCAGTGGCAGTTCAAACCCGGCGCTGTTGCGTTCGGCGCGAATGCGGTGTCCGGTGAAGACGTCTTGATACCAGCCGGCGGCGGATTCGTGATCGAGCGCCACGACAGTATCGCCCCACGCGGCGCTCCCCGTTGGCGGTTGCCCGGCATCGCCCAGCCTGGTGAAGAACCTGCCGGTCACGATCACGGCGGCTTGATCTCCTGCTACGCGGGCGAAGGCGATAACGTGGTTCTCTTTCTGCCCGCGCGCGGTGAGCGGCAGGTAATCCCCTTCAGCAAACAAGTCCTGGCGCGTGCGGCGAAACCGAAGCGCGCGGCCAGTCAGGTAGAGCTTGATCCGGCCATCCTGCGGGTTGGCGGCGAGTCGCTCGACAAGTGTTGTCAGGTCGCCGTCGTCGTTTAGCGGCAGCGATGCGAGCAATTCACTCCGCCGCTCGTAATCAACCGGGCGGCGGTTGTCCGGGTCTACCAAATTGAAATCCCAGAGTTCCGTGCCCTGATAAAAATCGGGCACGCCCGGCGCGGCGCCTTTGAGCAGAGTCTGGGCCAGCGAGTTGTACATTCCGGCTCTGGCGATTGGAGCGTGGAATTCGGCGAACGACCTGAGGAAACGGTTGGACGTTTCCAGTTTCAGAATCGCCTCGATGAATTCGCGCGTCGCGCGCTCGTAATCCTCATTCGGGTTGATCCAACTGGTATGGACTTTGGCTTCGCGCATCGCCTTGATCAGATACTCCTGAATGCGGCAGACGAATTCGGCGTAGGTTACCGAGTCCATCGGATCGAGCGGCCACGCGCCGACCAGAGTCTGGTAAAGCAGGTACTCATCGTTGGCGTCAGGAACCTCTTCTTCTTCGATCCGGGTCTTGCTATCGCGGTTGATCTCTTTCCATCGGCAAATGGCGCGGTACCACTTGGCGGGAATCTCTGACAGGACGTTGATCCGCGCGCGCACGTCTTCGCCGCGCTTGGTGTCGTGCGTCGAAGTGGCCGACAGGCCATGGGGACGTTCGAGCATCCGCTGCTCGTTGAGGTTGTGGAATTCCTCGACTGCGATCCCGAACCGCTGCGGCTCGCCGCCGACTTCGTTCAGCGAGGCCAGCGGGTAATAGCGATAAAAGGCCGTGTCCTCCACTCCCTTCGCCATCACCGGCCCGGTCAGTTGTTGGAAGCGCAAGATGAAATCGCGCCGCGCGTCGCGCTGCGCCTCGGTCAGCCCGGCGGGTTCTTCCAGGAGCAGAAGATTGCCAATGAAATTGAAGATCGAAGGGCTGGTGGCTGGATTGCGCCGTTTGGCTTCGCTGATGGCCCTGAGGATGTGGCGGCGATCCTCCGGGCACACCTCAGCCTGTCGCCTGCGCGTGTAGCTGCGATAGACCGGGAAACAGGCGATGACTTCGCCGAGCGCGTATTGCAGGCTGTTGAGCGTGAAATCGCGCGAGAAGCGGCGCTGCTCCGAGATGCGATCAAGTCGCCGCGCCAGCACGTGCAACTCGCTCGACATCGCCACGCGCAGGATCAGTTTCTTGCACTCGTAGATTAAGTCGGCGAAGTTTGGGGCCTCGCCGGTAAAACGCTCATACAACCGCCGCATCCCCGCTTCGTTGTCCCTTTCGACGAAGACGCCGTTGAGCTGATTGAGAAAACCGTAACCGGTCGTGCCGTGCGACGGCCAATGGGGGCGCATCAGTTCGCCATGACTGAGAATCTTCTCGACGACGATGTAAAACGGTTTGCCGGAGTCGGCGAGGCGATAGGACGGTAAATTTCCGTCCGTCGTCGCCGACCGCGTCCACGCCTGCAAACATGCGGCTTGCAGATCGTCCAGATACTGGGCCGGGTCGAACAATCCATCCACGTGGTCTATCCGCAGCCCGGTCACGGAACCTTGTTCGATCAGGCGCAGGATCAATTCGTGGACGGCGGCGAAGACTTGCGGGTCTTCCACGCGGATCGCGGCCAGCTCGTTGATGTCGAAGAACCGCCGGTAATTGATCTCGTCGGCGGCGACACGCCAGAAGCTGAGCCGGTAGGCCTGATCGGCCAGCAGCCGCTCCAGCCGGTCGAAGCTTTCTGATATTCCCTTCGTCCCATTCAGATCGCTCAACGAATTGTCCAGAGCGCCCCGCGCTCCGTCGCATTCCGTCAGGAGCAAATCAAGCCGCCGCTTGATGATCTCCTTCTCCCGCTGGCGCTCCCTGATACTTTCGGGAGCGGTTTCGTCACGGCGCGGCAGATGGCCGAGCGCGGTGATGATGCTTTCCAGTTCGAGCACGTGCGGATGACGTTCGCCATAGGCCGCTTTCATTTCCGGCAGCATCGGTTCGAGGATTTGCGTGTAGCTGCGCGGCGCGAGAGGCAGCCGCGTTTCGTAGTAATTGGCGAAGAACGCTCCCTGGCGGCAGGTGATGGAGATCTCCTGATTTTCCAGCACGCGCCCGTACTGATCGCCAAGCATCGGCAACAGTATCTTCCCGATCAGATCGGGTTTGGGCGGGCGCCAGTCAATGTCGAAGAATTGCGCGTAAGGCGAGCTGGGGCCGTTCTCGAGCACGTCGTTCCACCAGCGGTTGCTCGAACCGGCGATGCACATATGATTGGGCACGACATCCATAATCAGCCCGATTCCGAGCCGGCGCAGACGCCGCGCAAACTCGACGAACTCTGCTTCCGAGCCAAGCTCCGGGTTCAGGGTTGAGTGATCTATCACATCGTAACCATGCGGGCTGCCTGGCCTTGCCGCCAGCAGCGGCGAGGCGTAGCAATCGCTAACCCCCAGCTCGCGCAAGTAATCCACCAACCCGGCAGCCTGCCTGAAGGTGAATTGCGAATTGAGTTGCAAGCGGTAAGTCGCCGATGGGAGATGCGCCTGGGTGATAGTTGTTTGATCCTTCATGTGATCCTCCTGATGCTGTTGCTCAAATGACCGTTCCGCGCTCCCTTCTGAACTGAAGAGTTCTGATTAACGGGTTGATCCCGGTTGAACGAGCGGATTCCGACAAATTGTTTAATTACAAGCCGCGTGCCGTGGCTGTTGGCGCCCGCAATACTGCGGATTTATGATGATCGAGACTTGAGGGAAACTTCTTCCGGTTATCAATTCACTTTTTCCTCTGTGGCAATCTGCAACAGTGAAGTGGCGGAAAGCCGCATAAAACAGACTTCATGCGTATGGCCGAGAACTTGCTTAATGCTGTAAATGCGCGTCGCGATGAAAAGAACGCCGAAGCGCCGCTCGTCGGAAAGGGGGGCAGCCTGAGCTTGAGCGCCAGATTGATTCTGCTTCTGACCATAGCCGTGGGCGCGGTGATGGCGCTAGGCGGCTATTTCATCCTGCGCCAGCGCGAAGAGATTCATGAGCGCGCTTTGCGCAATGAACTGTACGCGCATGCCATCACGTTGCGGCTGACGCTGGAGGATAGCTATCGCGCGGGCCGGATTGGCGACGCTCAGCGATTGATTGATCACTTAAGCGAGAATCCCAGAGTCTTCAGCGTCATCCTGTTTGACGAGACGGGCCGCGTGGCGATGTTTTCCAACCCGCTGGAGGCCGGGAAAATTGTCGAAAGTCCGCAGGCGCAGCGTGTGATTGCGACTGGAGAACCGGTCGAAATCGTGCAGCAGCGCAGCGACAGCGAGGTTTATTCGGTCATTATGCCGATTCGCATTAGCGCCGCTCGTCGCGGGGCATTCGAGATTTCGCAGCCGACTGACATCGTTAAAGAAAAGTACGCCAGCGCGCGCCGTAACATCGCGTTGATCGCGTTGGCGCTGTTCGCCGCCATCATCCTGGTCGTGCTGTTGGTGATGCGCTACAACCTGCTGCGCCCGATCAATGAGTTGCTGGTCGGGGCGAAAGCCGTCGGTCAGGGCGACCTCGCCTATCGCGTCATTGTGCCATCCAGCAGCAATGAGATTGCGCAACTCGCGAGCGAGTTCAACCGCATGGCTGAAGGTCTGGCCAAGCAGCGGCTGGCTGCCGAAGCGCAGGCGGAAGAGCGGCTGGCCCTCGAACGCGAATTGCGACAGAGCGAGCGCCTCGCTTCCGTAGGCCGCCTGGCGGCGGGCGTCGCGCACGAGATGGGCGCGCCGCTCAATGTCATTAAAGGCCGCGCCGAGATACTGCGCGAAGGATCCGACGCGCCAGTCGAAAGGCGGTTGCGCAACCTCGATATCATCACCTCTCAGGCCGATGCGATTGCTGACATCGTGCGCCAGTTGCTCACGCTGGCGCGCCCGTTCAACCTGCGGCGCGAAGCTATCGAACTGGCTGGCCTGATTGATAATACTGTCGAGTTGGTCGAGGCTGACGCCGCGAAGTCAGGGGTCAGGGTAAACGTTAGCCGGAACAGCCATCATCAACCCAATTTTGTAGAAGGTGACCGGGCTTTGCTGCAGCAGGTGTTGCTGAATATTTGTATCAACGCGCTGCACGCGATGACACAGGGAGGCAGTCTGGGAATCGAGGTTACGCCGGAGGAGCGACATAGAAATGGCCGGGCATTCGCCGGGTTGCGCGTCTCAGACACTGGTTCAGGAATTGCGCCGGAGCACCTCGCGCACATCTTCGATCCGTTCTTCACCACCAAAGAAGTTGGCAAAGGCACTGGCCTCGGATTATCCGTCGCGCGCCGAATTGTTGAAGAACACAACGGCTGGATCGAAGTAGCCAATCGAGCGGAGGGCGGCGCGGTTTTCACCATCTGGCTGCCGAAGGTTGAAACCACAAAGTCAGATCAGCAACCTGCAAGATAACAACGTAGTCGCCGCTGGTGTGGCGCCTCTCACGTTTTTTCAGCTTGCGACTGGAAGGGAATCTTCATGCCGGGCGCCAATGGCGAATTCGGAAATTTCTGCGTTATAGCGGATCGGGCCGCGTACAACCTCGACTGAGCATTCGGCGCGCGCGGCGACACTCGCGACAAAGCCGCCGCAAAACACCTTTTCGATGAAGCTCATCTCCTCGGCGCCGATGAAGACGCAGTCCGCGCGGCGCCGTCTGGCTGTTTCAATCAGGTCGGTCGCCGGAAACCCAGCCGTAACCTCGGAACTGACCAGCAAGCTTGCCGATAGAAGTTTCCGCTCAATCGGCCACTGGATCTTCATAGCTGCTTCCATTTGCGCGTCGAAGACCCTGCTGGCAAATTGCATTTCACTGAGAACCGGGCCGAGAGAGGTGACGAGCTTTACTTCTGTTCCCGAAGGCCATACCCGTGACGCGACAACCCGCGCTGTGACTTCAGGGTTTTGCGAGGCGGCTAACGGAATGATGAGGCGCGGCGGCGCGGCGTGTGGGCGTATGCGCGCGCGCGCTATCCGCACGGAGCAGCGCTCCTCTTTGAATAATCGTTTGGCGACGCGGCCAAGCCCAGGCCGTTTTAAGCCTGAGCGCCCATGTTGGCCGATGATGACGAGATCAGGCTTCCACTCCACGACTTTCCTGATGATTTCCGGCAGTGGGAGGGCGAGACGCGCTTCGCAGGTTACATCCCAGCCTGGGAAGTCCGCGCGAATACGATCCCTGGCAAGCCTTGCCACCGATCGCGCTTCGGTCAACCTGCAACTGAGCCAACCCGCGATGCCCTCAGGCTTTTTGCCGACCAGGAAATACTCCGGCTCGGCTAACGTAATTACCGCGACTTCGGCGCGCGGGGGCAAGCCAGCATAGCGAAGGTCGTCCGGAATCGTCTTCGCGAAATCCGAGCCGTCGTATGCGATCAGTATTTTCATTTCCACGGAAGATAAAAAATGGGCGCGCATCAGGCTATCGAATTGACTGGGAATTTACGGCAGACTCAGCTCGACCTGGCCGATTGATAATTCCCTTCGACGTTTCCGCGATGGCACGCCCTGAGGAACGGAGCAGCAACACTCTACCCAACCACGTTTATTCTCAGAGAAACTCCCTGATTTAGTTCACAGCCCCATCCACAACCAACCAGGCTTTGTTTCGGCGCCCCGCGTTACCAAACGCTGATGAATTGACAGCTACCGGGGTTTCATCCCCAGGTCGAGAGGAGCTCAATCCCCAACGATTTCCCCTTACTAACGCGAGGCGCCATCTCGAGGTTAGGATGAGCCTCAACAGACGCCGGGATGTGTTACAACCATCGTGCCGAAGCTGATCCATTCCCTAAAGCTTTACGGCATTAAGGAGTTGGATCGGCAGACGAGATGAATTCGGGATGATTTTTTGTGGATGGTTGGGACAACGTTGTAGACAGATGCCACACTTCAATAAAGATTGGCCAGCTACCGCAAATGTCTGGTGGGGCACAATGGTTGCACTGATGTAAGAGGACGTGAACAGAACTTATCCTTGTAAAGGGAGCTTATGAACAAGATTGTCATGACAGGCATGGTCTTGTCGTTTGTGATTGTGGCGCACACCTGTAAACCAATCCGCGAAGGCGTCGGCTCCACCAGCGAGCGGCAGGGTTTGGCGCCAGTGATCGAAATAACGCCGCTCGAAGAGGAGCGTGGACAGTGGAAGATCGCCGCCTCAGATGCGGTCACGGTGATCGTGACGGCGCCAGGGGCTGAACGCGCGCAGATTCAGGGCCGCCCGGAAGGCGTAGAGGAAGATTACCTCGAACTTCAAACGCTTGCGGCGCCGGACAATAGCGCAAGCGGAAGATTCGTGACACGACTGAATCTCGCTGCTGACTTCGCTGGTCAGGTGTGGGCCGAGGCTTCCTACCCGGATGGCGCAAAGAAACGGACTGAAACCATCGCGCTCACCGCCGATCGGGAAAGCGCGGGAAGCGCCACCCGGCTCGACGCGGTCGGCGGCTCAGTGGGCACCGATGAATCGGCGCGCTCGGACAAGCTGACCGGCGGGAGCGTCAGGCGGACAAGGCTCGTCCCCGGAGAATCAGGTATTCGGATCACGGTCAACGCGCCGGCCTTCCGGCTGACGCTCTGGCAGAATGGCAAAGAGGTCAGCGCGTATCCCATAGGCATCGGCCAAAAAAAACTCCCCATTCCGATTGGCGAGCGTGAGGCTAAGGCGGTCATCTTCAATCCTCACTGGATTCCGTCCGACAGCGTGTGGGCGTTTGGCGGCGAGGGAGTCGCGCCAGAGGAAGGGAGAAAGCCGAACGATCCGCGTGATCCACTCGGCAGGATCAAAATCCCGCTGGGCGCGGGCTATATGATTCACGAAGCGACGAAAGCGGACGACATCGGTCGCGCCGTTTCGCACGGCGGCATTCTGATGCTCAAGGCCGATCTGCTCGATCTGGCGGAGAAGATCATCAGGGCGCGCACTCCGCCGGCCAGCCAGTCGCGGATCGCTCAATTTAGAGACGGTCATGAACGACACGTAGTTCCTCTCGATCCGCCGCTCCTGGTAGACATCAACTATGATCTGCAAGTCGTCGAAGGCGGAGCGCTGCGCGTCTATCCTGACGTTTACGAACGCGGGGCCTTCGCGCTTGACAGTCTGCGGGCCGAACTGCAGAGCGCAGGAGTTGCGGCCCCAATGCTCGAAGATCGGGCTTTGCAGCGAATATTGGATCACGTTAGCGCAGATACGCAGTTTGTCATCAACGTCGCGGACATCAGGAAAGGGCGCTCACAGCGCGGGCGTAAACTGCCATTGGTTGACAAACCTATTGAGAGCAGAAGATAAATTGATCAGGCGCGCAACAGGAAGCGCCGAGTCAACCGTAGACTGGATGGTTGAAGTTGGGCTGAGGGGACGATTTTTTCTGGCGAGGAGAATAATGCGAAGAGTTTGGATGATGTTCGGACGAAGCTGTCTGGCGGCGTTGCTCATGACGCCGGCTACGCTGGCTGATTCCGGAGGGAATGCGGGAAATGACAATGCGCACGGAATCGATCCGCTGGTGCTCGGCGGGGTCGCAGCGTTGCTGCTGATCGCCAAGCTTGGCGGGGAATTCTTTGAGCGGATCAAACAGCCTGCCGTGCTCGGCGAATTGATCGGCGGAATCATCATTGGCAATCTCGCGCTCGCCGGTTTTCTGGGCTTCGAGCCGCTCAAGACCAACACGGTGATCGGCGCGCTGGCAGAGATTGGCGTGATCATCCTGCTCTTCGAAGTCGGGCTGGAATCGAACGTCCGCGAGATGCGCGAAGTCGGCTGGTCATCGCTGTTGGTGGCGGTGGCGGGCGTCGTCGCTCCGTTCTTTCTCGGTTGGGGCGTGGCCGCTTATTTCCTGCCCGGTGAAGCGATGCTCGGCCACATCTTCATCGGCGCGGCGCTCTGCGCCACGAGCGTCGGGATCACAGCCCGCGTGCTCAAAGACATGGGCAAATTGCACGCGCGCGAGTCACGGATTATTCTCGGCGCGGCGGTGATTGACGATGTGCTGGGGCTGTTGATCCTGGCCATCGTCTCCGGCGCCATCAATGCTGCCGGCGCCGGAACGACGCTGTCACTGGCCGGCGTTGCGCTCATCACGATCAAGGCGGTTGTCTTTCTGATCGGCGCGGTCGCCGCTGGGCGGTACGTCGTGCCGCATCTGTTTCATCGCGCGGGCAGATTGGAAGTGCGCGGAATGCTGCTGGCGCTGGCGATTTCGTTCTGTTTTCTACTGGCGTGGGTGGCGGCGAAGGTCGGGCTGGCGCCGATAGTCGGCGCGTTCGCCGCCGGATTGGTGTTGGATGAAGCGCACTATCGATCCTTCGTCAGCCGGGGAGAGAAGAGCCTCGAAGAATTGATCCGCCCCGTGAGCGATCTGCTGGTTCCTCTCTTCTTCGTGTTGATGGGCTTGAAGGTTGATCTGCGCGCGTTCGCGCGGCCAGAACTACTCACGTTTGCGCTCACGCTCACGATTGCCGCGATCATCGGCAAGCAGATTTGTTCACTCGCGGTGGTGGAGAAAGGTATCAATCGTCTCGCAGTCGGGCTAGGCATGGTCCCGCGCGGCGAAGTGGGTTTGATTTTTGCCGGGATCGGCGCCTCCCTGATGCTGCCCAACACACAAGGCGTCAGCGAGCCGATCATCAATGCCGGAACCTTCGGTGTGGTGGTGATCATGGTCATCGTGACGACGCTGTTGACGCCACCTGCTCTCAAATGGGCGATGGGGAATGACGTTCAAACAGCCAAGCAGAGCGGAGCGCGTGAATGGATTTAGGTTCGACGAAGTTATGAACCATTGAGCCGTTCCGGGTAATCGCTCAGGGCGCCGTCAGCGGCCAGAATATCGGAATCAGCCAGAGCGCCAGCATTGCCACCAGCAGGTCGAGCGCTATTCCCATTCTGATGAAATCCTTGAAACGATAACCGCCGGGGCCGTAGATCATCAGGCTGGTCTGATAGCCGATCGGCATCGCAAACGCGGCCGACGAACCGAACGTGATCGCGACGATCAGGGCTACCGGATTAAGGCCCAGCTTGGCCGCAATCGAGATTGCAATCGGCGCCAGTAGCGGCACGGTTCCGCTGTTGGACATGAATTCCGAAATGATGACCGCCACGATAAAGAAACCGGCCATCACGACAAACGGGCTGGCAACCCCATGCGCTTGCGCTAACAGATTGGCCAGCGCCGTCGTCAGCCCTGCTCTCTCCAAAGCCGCGCCCAGCGCCAGCGACCCGGCGAGCAGAAACACGATGCTCAAATCAATCGCCTGATAAGCTTCGCGTGGGCGCAGACACCCAGTGAGCATTAGCACGGCGCATCCGGCAGTGGCGGCAGTGACGATCGGGAT
>Ga0187894_10007009_pt1 | contig 10811 bp, 10 predicted proteins | sample GBC1701081metaG_FD_136650 | JGI IMG/M metagenome (GOLD analysis project Ga0187894, IMG submission 136650) | White microbial mat communities from a lava cave in the Kipuka Kanohina Cave System on the Island of Hawaii, USA - GBC170108-1 metaG ... | reverse complement strand
GGTGGCCGACTTCAAATCGGAATCGGTGGCCGACTTGGCTCGGAACGGGTGGCCGGCTTCAGATCGGAATCAGTGGCCGGCTTCAAATCGGAATAGGTGGCCGGCTTCCGTCGGAATCCGCAATCGGGGGCGATGATTTCATGCTTATCAGCACCCCAGGAGGAGAGCTTTCGCTTTTCGGGGAGCCCAAAACCGATGATGTAGAATCGTAGCGGGCACGATCCGCACGACAACAATCGGTTCCAGTCCCGTTGATCGCGGCAACCGGACATCGATCACGCGAAGAGGACGGCATTGGTCGTGTCCACGGGCATGCCGGCCTCAGGACCTGACCTTCTTCCCGGCCGGATCATATAGCGGCTCGAGGTGAAGCCTGGCCGGTGCCCGCTCCATGGCGACGACAAGCTCATAGTCGCCACCGGTCAGGAAATCGTCGCTGACGCCGCCGGTGTGGCGCACATAGCCGTAGCCGATCGGCGTGCCGAGGGTGTAGCCGTAGCCGCCGCTGGTGAGATAGCCGACCGGCTCGCCGTTGCGCAGGATCGTCTCGCGCCCGACCAGCACGATGTCGGGATCGGCCGTGGTGAAGGCGGCGAAACGCTTGGCGAGCGGCGCGCCGGTGACTGTCTCGAGCGCCTGGCGGCCGATGAAATCGGTGTTCTTCCTGAGCTTCACCGCCCAGCCGAGGCCGGCTTCGAAGGGCGTGTCGTTGGGCGTGATGTCAGCGCCCCAGGCGCGGTAGCCCTTTTCGAGACGAAGCGAGTCCAGTGCACGGTAGCCGACCGGACGGATGCCGTGCGGCCGGCCGGCTGCCATCAGCGCATCGAAGACCGTGCCGGTGGCGCCGATCGGTACATGCAACTCCCAGCCTAGTTCGCCGACATAGGTGACACGCAATGCCCGAACCGTGTGGCCGGCGATCGCGATCTCGCGCACATGGCCGAAGGGGAACGCACCGTTCGAGACCTCGGCGTCGGTTACCGCCGCCAGCACGTCCCGCGCGGTCGGCCCCATCAGCGACAGCGTGCCGAAGGATTCGGTGACGTCGGTCAGCTGCGCGTCGAGACCATCCGCGATATGGTCGCGGATCCAGCCGAAATCGTGGGTGCGGAAGCCGGTACCGGTGACGATGTAGAATTTTTGCTCCGTGAGCCGCGCCACGGTGAGATCAGCCTCGATGCCGCCGCGCGTGTTGAGAAGCTGGGTGTAGGTCAGGCGTCCGGCCGGTTTGGCGACATCATTGGCGCAGATCCAGTCGAGCGCCTTCAGCGCGTCGGGGCCGATCAATTCGTACTTGGCGAAGGATGACTGGTCGAAGATGCCGACCGCCTCGCGCACATGGCGGTGTTCCGCGCCGACCGGCCCAAACCAGTTCTGGCGGCCCATCGAATAGACATCGACCGGCTCGATGCCCGGCGGCGCGAACCAGTTCGGGCGCTCCCAGCCGAGCTTGGATCCGAACACGGCATTGTGCGCCTTCAGCCGCTCGTAGAGCGGCGAGACGATGCGCGGCCGACCGGAGGCGTATTCCTCGTGCGGGAAGCCGATCGCGTAGTGCTTGCCGTAGGCTTCCAGCGTGCGATCGCACACCCACTGGCGATCGCGGTGCAGATCCGAGAAGCGGCGGAGATCGACAACCCAGAGATCGACGGGTGCCTCGCCGTCGACCACCCACTGCGCCAGCACCCAGCCGGCGCCGCCACCCGATGCGATGCCGAACGCATTGAAGCCGGCGCCGACAAACATGTTGGCGCACTCGGGCGCTGTGCCGAGGATGAAATTGCCGTCGGGCGTGAAACTCTCCGCACCGTTGATCATCTGCTTGACGCCGGCATGGGCCAGCGCCGGCACCCGCTCGATGGCCTGCACCATGTGCTGTTCAAAATGGTCGAAATCGTCGTCGAACAGCCGGAACTCCCAGTCATCGGGCACGTCACCGCCAGGCGCATCGGGGATCCATGCCTGCGGATCCGGCTCGTATCCGCCCATGACCAACCCGCCGACCTCTTCCTTGAAATAGGTGCGGCGGTCGGGGTCGCGGATCGTCGGTGCGTCGGCGGCGAGCCCCGCGAGTTTTTCGGTGATGATGTACTGGTGCTTCACGGGCTGCAGCGGCACGTTGACGCCGGCGAATGCGCCGACCTGCCGCGCCCACTGTCCGGTGCAGTTGACGACCTTCTCGCAGGCGACCGACCCCTGGTTCGTCTTCACCGCGGTGATGCGGCCTTCCTTCATGGCGAAACCGGTGACGCGAACGCCCTCGTGGAGCTTCGCGCCGTGCATCCGTGCACCCCGGGCGAGCGACTGCGTGATGTCGGACGGGCTTGCCTGGCCGTCGGTCGGCAGCCAGCTGGCGCCGAGGAGATCCGAGGTTTCCATCAGCGGCCACATTTTCCTGACCTCATCAGGCGAGATCAGATGCATGTCCATGCCGAAGCTTTTCGCCGTCGTCGCCAGCCGCTTGAACTCGGTCCAGCGGTCCGCGGTGGTGGCGAGCCGCAGGCAGCCGGTCATCTTCCACCCGGTCGCGAGCCCGGTCTCGGTTTCCAGTGCCTTGTAGAGCTCGACCGAATATTTCAGGACGCGCGTGATCGACGCCGACGAGCGCAACTGGCCAACCAGGCCTGCCGCGTGCCACGTCGATCCGGAGGTCAGCTTCCCTTGCTCCAGGAGCACGACATCGGCCTTGTGGTCGCGCGCCAGGTGGTAGGCCGTCGAACAGCCGATGATGCCGCCGCCGATGACGACGATCTGGGCATGCGTGGGCAAATTCATGTGCGCATCGTTCCGTAGCGTGTTCGGTATTCCTCGAGCGCGAGGTCGAGTCGCGCGATGTTCTCGCCGGTATAGGCGACGTAGTCGACGCCGGGTGCATCGAGATGGAGTTCCGACACCATGCTCCACATCGCCTCGCGCAGCAGCGAGGCACATTGCATCGCCAAGTGGGAGCGGCGGACATCGGGCCCCGGTTCTTCGCCGAAATAGGTCGCAAGCAGGACGTCGGAGTCCGCCGCGGTCATCCCGGCGTTCGACGCGACGCCGGCGAGGTCGAACATCGCGGTCGAGAACCCGGCATACTCGAAGTCGATGAGCCACAGCCGCGTGCCGTCGTCGAGGAAATTGGCCGGCAACAGATCATTGTGGCCGAAGATGATCGGGAGCGGCGATTGCACGGTCTCGAGCGCGTCGGCCAGCGCCAGGTAGCCGGGCAGGGCGGCCGCCATCCGGCTGTTGCCGGCAGCGAGCGTACGCGCGTAGTCGCGGATGACATGGAACACCCAGAACATGAAGCCGGCGCCGGAAACATGCCTCGGCATTTCCGTGTGGAAGCGCCGCATCAGCGCCGCGATGCGCGCCTTGTCGGCACGCACATCGGCGGCGCCGCAGGTCCTGGCCGAGAGATAGGCGCTCACCATGACGCCGGGCTGCGCATAAAGGACCGCCGGTGCGAAACCGGCTGCGTGCGCCGCCTGCGCCACCATGATCTCGCGTTCGCGAAGGACATGATGGAACGGAAAGTCGCTGCCGAAGCGCACGACATGCTTGCCGTTGGCGTCGGTTACCATCCAGTTCTCGTTGGAGAGCCCGCCCTTCAGGGGCGCGATCTCGATGCGGCCGTTCCAGCAGGGCAGTGCCCGGATGCGGTCTTCGGCGGAGGTCATCGTCGCGATGCTGTGGCCTTTTATGTGTTTTGTCCATATCCGTGGCTGTCGAAGAAGCAACGCCGACAGAGGGCGGGAACGGGCGAACCGTCATCGCTTCGAGCCCGCACCGGGCGAGGGCTGTCTTGACGGCGGCAATGCAAGCGGGTTTGCTTGTGTTCAACTCTTTGTCGCGCGGGTCTTGCGAGACCGAGGCCAACTGGCCTTGAACAGGCGGCGCTCGGCGCGCGGGCGTTTGACCTGAGCCGGGCGCCGCTTGCGGACCAAACGTGCGCCGTCCTCGCCGCGCACCAGCACGACGGTGCGGTCGTGGTAATTCTCAAGACCGGGACGGTGGCCGATGCTGATCACGGTGGCGCCGGCCAGCTCTTGCGTCAGCAGCGTCATCAGCACGTGCTGGCTGTTCTCGTCCAGCGCCGCTGTCGCTTCGTCCATGACGATCCAGTCGGGCTTTTGCAACAGCAGGCGCGCGAAGGCGAGCTTCTGCTGTTCGCCGCCGGACAGGATGTGATCCCAGCGCTCCTCCTCGTCGAGGCGATCGGCGAGGCCGGCCAGCTCCACGCGCTCCAGCGCCGCCCGCAGGGTCGCGTCGTCGAATGCGTCCTCGCGCGACGGATAGGCGAGTGCGGCCCGCAGCGTGCCGAGCGGCAGATAGGGACGCTGCGGCAGAAACATGAAGCGGCAGTCCGAGGGCAGCTCGATGGTCCCGCGCCCCCAGGGCCATAGCCCGGCGATGCAGCGCATCAGCGTGCTCTTGCCTGTGCCGGATTCCCCTACGACAAGGACCCGCTCGCCCGGCTTCACTTCGCCGTCGGCGCCGGCGACGACGATGGTACCATCGGGATAGGCAATGTCGAGCCCGCGCAGGCGCAGCACGGCCTCGGCGCCAGGCGCCACGACGATGCTGTCGTCCGCATCGATGCTGCGGTCGCGCTCGAGTGCTTCCAGCGCGTCAGTAAAGCCGGCCACCCGGCGCACGCTGGCGGCCCACTCGCTGTAGCGCGAGAAATTGTCGACGAACCACGACAGGCCGCGCTGGACCTGACCGAAAGCACCCACGATCTGCATCAGGCCGCCCAGCGCGATCGTGCCGGCGAAATAGTGCGGCGCCGCGACGACGACGGGGAAAAACGGCGCCAACAATCCGTAGCCGGTCGACAGCGCCATCATGGACCGCAGTCGCGCGATCAAGGCGCGCCACACCATCACGACGTCGGTCAACGCCCGGTCCAGGCCGGCACGCTCGTCGGCTTCGCCGCGCGAGAGGGCGACACCTTCCGATTCCTCACGCACCCGCACCAGGCGGAACCGCAGGTCGCCCTCGCGGGCGCGCCGGTCGACGTTGACGCGCACGAGCGGACGGCCGAGCCAGAACGCGAGAAACGAGCCGATCCCGGCGTAGAGCAGGGCCGCCCATACCATGTAGCCGGGAATGGTCACGGGCGTCTCGCCGATCGCGAACGTCAAGGCGCCGGATACGCTCCACAGGATACCCACGAACGCCACCAGCAACAGAAGATTGTCGGTAATGCCGACGATGAAATCGACGGCGTTCTCCGTGGCGAGCCGCGCATCGTCGGCGATGCGCTGATCGGGGTTGTCGTGATCGCCGGTCATGAACTTGAGCTGATAGTGCCGGCCGCTATCCACCCACTTGCCGACCAGGTCTCGCGTCAGCCAGCGCCGCCAGGAGACCTGCAGGTTCATGCGCATGTGCAGCTGCAGGACGGCCACGACGACCGATGCCGCGACCCAGTCGACGAAGACCAATGATTGCCTCAGGAACGTGTCGACGTCCTTGCGCTCCAGCGCATTGAAGAAATCGACGTTCCACAGGTTGATGCGGACCTGGATAAAGGTCTGCACCGCGCTCAGGGCCAGCAGGGCGCCCAGCGCGGAACGCCGCAGCCAGCGCCGTTCGCTGGAGAAGTACGATTGTGCGAAGTGCCAGAAGAGACCAGGTGTCGACGGCTGCAACGGGGGCGCGTCATCGGCGGTCTCAGCGCCGTCGTCGTCGGATGGCACTGGAACCGGCGCGCTTGTCATCGTCAGGTTTTCCTACTCCCGGCAAGAGGTCTGTCGACCACGGCCCGCGTGCGTACTTTGCGCCATTGCTTGCAACGCTGGTCGGTCGCAGAGGTTCCGGAGCGCCGCGTCAGCGACGGCGGCCGCATGGCTTCATGATTCGACCCGGTGGATGCGAAGCATTCACCTGTGCTCACCATGAGCGGCCCTCAAACCGAGGTGGTTGAATTGACTCGTTTCATTTCCGGTCAGCCCCCGAGAACAACTGCCGTGTCATCGCCTCGCAGGCGACATCCTTGGCGTCGCCGAACACCGGCGTCGGGATCGGGATCGAGCGGCCGAGCCTGATCGCGGGGTCGCGGATCTTGCCTTCGACCCGGACCGGGCCATGCAGATCCAGCAGGTCGAACGCCTTGGGATCGGCCTTCACCTCGACATTCACGACCTGGCTCTGCAGCGCGACCGTGCCGGTGACGGCCAGGACCGATTTCTGGGTGTCCAGCAGGGTCCTGTCGAAGGTGATGGTGCCGCGATTGAAGTTGAGCCGGCCGAGCCCGCACAGGATCGCAATGCGGTTGTCGCCCGTAACGTACAGGACCAGCGCATCGAAGAGCTGCAGCCCGGCCAGGCTCACCATCAGGGCGCTCACCGAGCCGCTGGCCAGCGCCACGTCGATGCGGCCGTCGGCGACGCTCATCACCTGCGCCAGCGAGTTGCCCGATCCGGCCAGGTTGACCTGCGCCTGGATCTTGCCGCGCGTGGTGTCGAAATATCGCGAGTTCCTGAAGAACATGCCGAACTCGATGTTGGATCCTTTCAGGGCCGCGTTGATCTTGGGTGCGTCGGCGTTGGCGTCGATGCGCAGTTCGCCGGCGAGGGTGCCGCTGCCGACCAGCGCCAGCGTGAGCGGCTTCACCGTCGCCACACCGTCGGTGACGAGAACGCGCATCGCCAGCGCCTGCACCGGCAGATAGTCGGGCGCGATCACGCGCCGGGCGTCGAGCGTCACGTCCATGTTCATGGCACGCAGGCGTTCGAGCTTGAACGGCACGTTGGGGAAGATGTCGCCGCTTGCCTCGAGCTGCTGCTGGGTCCGCCGTTGCTGTGGCGAGGCAGGGCTGCGCCTGCCGGGCGGGGCGCCGATGACGGGCGCTAGATCGGCGAACACCAGCTTCTGCGAGGCGAGCGTCGCGGTCAGGAATCGCGGCTTGCGGGTCTCGTCGAGCACGACGTCGCCGGTAAGGTCGCTGTCGCCGACACGCCAGGTGCTGGAATGTAGCTTCCACCGGCCAGGCTCGCGGTCGAGCTTGCCGGCGATGCGGTAGGGCGGCGTCGCGGGGCCGGGGATACCGAGCAGGGGATACACGTCGGCCAGATCAGGCCCCGCGAGCGTCAAGTCGACGTTGGCGCCAGTCCATTTGAAGGGATCCTGTACGGTGCCTTTGAGCGTCAGCTTGGTGGCGCCGAAGGCGACGTCGAGATCGATCGGATAGGGCTGCGTGGTATCGCGCAGCAGCACGGCCGAGCCGCCGACGAACCGCACCGTGAGCGGTTGGCCTTCGAGCTTGCCCTTGAGCTGCAACTCGGCCGTCGGCTGATCGCCCGCGCTGCCCGTCGCGGTGGAGACCGTGCCGTCAAGCTCGAGCTTGCGCCGTGCGTCACGGTAGGTGACGCCGCCATCGGTGACCTCGAGCCGGCCGACCAGTGGCGTCTCGAAGCGGTTGTCGGGCTCGACCGCCTTGACCGTGCCCGTCGTCACCGGCGCCTCGCCCAGGCTCCAGTTGAGCTGCTGCTTGTCGCCGGTCTCGACCACGATCCGCGGCTTGCGCAGGATCAGGCGCGGCAGCACCAGGTCGCCCGCCAGCGCCGGCCACAGTCGGATATCGAACTCGATCTGTTCGGCCGTGAACATGTGGGGCGCCTGGCCCCAGTCGGTGTTGGCGATCTCGATGCGGTCCAGGCGCACGCGCGTGGTCCAGCCCCAGTCGATCGCGATATCGGCGATGCGGGTCTTGCGGCCGGAGAGCCCGCCCGCGTAGCGCTCGACCCGGTCGCGGAAATCGTCGGAGGTCACGAACAGATAGAGAGCGCCGACCGCGACGGTGATCAGGACGACGAGGATGCCGGCTGTCCAGGCCAGGATCCTGAAGAAGCGTGGCATGCAGGCCCAACGGTTCGATGGCGACGTTGGTTCCGCAGCGGCTCCCGGCAGGCCATGTCCGGCGGCGGATTTGCCGTCCGTTCTGCCAGGACAGGGTTTGCCGTGACGCGGGAAGTCGCGTCATTCCGAAAATGGGCCGTAAAGAACGACAAATCAGCGGCTCGAATTACCTGTGCCGTGGCCCGGTGTGACTTGGTCGGCGACAGTTGCGATCGAATAGTCGCCTGCTGTGACCAGTTGGGGGCGTGATCATGCGGCGCTTGCCGTTTCTCTCCGCCGCCATGATGGTGCGCTCAGGGAGGATGGAATGGGGCAAAACGACACCGAGCCGACCTTGTTCGTGCCGCCGATTCGCATGCGGGTGGGCGACAGCATCGGCCTGATCCGGAGCGTCACCGATGCGCTCGATTGGATCGATCACCTTCGTGGCAATCCGCGAGCACGGTTCGAAGAGACGGCGATCCTCTTGCGCCAGGCCGCCCGCTCGCGATCGGCGGCGGATGTCGCCGAAGCCAAATCGACCTTCGTGAACGCGCTCTTTTCGGCCGACCTCCTGCACCATCCACTCCCACGACCTGCGCGCGACGATTCCTTTCTCTAGACGGCGTTTGCACGAACCCAGGGGCAGACGTCGAATTGAGTCACGTCAGAGGACAGACTGAGGCACTATAGGCCAACTGCACGAGCGTGGACCGGGGGGCATGTTCGGGTGGATCAGCCGAAAATGGCACGACCGCCTGCTGTCTCAGCAGGTGAGGTTGTGTGCCGACATCATCGAAATGCTTGACGAGGTACGTCCAGTGTTCGAGGCGTTGTGCGTGCGGGGGGAACTGACGGCAGAGCACGCCGCAATCCTCGAGCGGTTTATCGATGACGCTGACCACCTTGCCAAAAATGGGTGGCTGCAGGGTATGGCCGGCCACCTCGCACCACCCGACAATCTCAGGGCCATCCTGCTGCGTCATCGGCAGCTGCGGCGCCTGCGCCGCGACCTTCGTACCCGTCGATCCGTTGTAACGACCTAGGTCTCCGACGATGGCACTAATTTTACACCAGGGCAGGTCAGGCGAAGCCAAGGACAGACGTCGATTACCGCGGCCGTGCGGGGCCTGTCTTCGTCGAGGCATCGGGCGGCTCCTCGGCTGTGGGGTCCGACGTCGCCGGTTCGGCTGGCGCGGGATGCCCGCTGAACAAGGTATTCACGTAGGCGACCGCGGCATTCATGTCCGCGCATTCTCGAGCGGTTCCGGCTACGGTGACGATGATCTTGTCGCCGACGGACTTGATCTCGATCCACTGGCCCGGCGAGTCGTGTGGTATCCGACGCATGACTCTTCCCCCGACAAACCTATGAAGACGATCTCTATGGCTCACGCAAGACGTGGCGGTAGCCTTGATTGACGATCCATCGGGCACGGGCGAGGTGGCTCTCGTAGCACCGACTTGCGCGGTCGGGCTCGACGCTCGCGTCGATCCCCAACAATGTCCGAGCGCTCTCTTCCCAGGCAGTGTGGCTCGCTGCGGCGTCCAGCAGACGCAGATACGTAGCGACATGGGCGCGATCATACGCTGTGACGAACGAGTCCGTCGGCGCGAGATCGACGATCGAGTAGGGCATGAAGGAAGCTCCCCATGGCGAGGGTGGTGCGAACGCGGCCGTAGCCACATGCACGAGCCGAGCTGACGGCTGCCCTGCGCACCAACGGCCCGTGCTGGAGCCGCGGACCGTTGCCGTTAGGTTGGATTGGGTGCGATTACTCGGCCGCCGGCAGCTCGATGGCGATGACTGTCGCGGCGTGGGCATCGGCGGTCGTACCGTTCCATGCGTAGCCATTCCACGCGGAGCCGTTCCAGGCCGAGCCGTTCCAGGCCGAGCCGTTCCACAGGGTGCCGTTCGGCTGGATGCCGTTCCAAGTGGCGCCGTTCAGTTTAACGCCGTTCCAACCGGAGCCGTTCAGTTCGAGGCCATTCACCGTCGAACCGTTGGGCTGCATGCCGGCGCTGGCGGGCTGTGCGGCGGCAACCGCGACCGTGGCGAGAAGGGCGGCGATGAGCGTCTTGCGAAACATGGGGTATCTCCCTTGATTGGAAGGGGCTGAAATTGCCCTGTGTTGATGGGAGCACCCTACCGGCCGGCCGTATCGCCGCGATGTCGCGAGCCCGGCTGGTGTGTGTCGTTTGTATCGGCGCAGGCCGGGTTATGAGGTCGCCTGCACCATTGGCCACCCCTCCGGTACACGGACCTGAAGTCTCCGTGTCACGGCGCTGCGGCTGCAACCATCCAGCAGGCCGAGGTGAAGCGGATCTGCGTCCCATCGACATAGCGATCGAAGGCGGCACGGACGGTTTCGATGATCCCGGCCTGTGTCGCCGGATCGGTGTCGCGCAGGGCCGTCCCGAGCGGGCCCATGCGGGTCACATAGGTGGTCAGGGCCGCTGCGGGCATCGCGCAGGCAACGTCGATCGGGCGGACCTCGATGTTGGTCCAGCCGGCCTGCTCCAGGATGTGCCGGACCCGCCGTCCGTCGGCGAAGCCGAACTGGCCCGGCGCGTCGGGCTTGCGGGCAGGGATGTTGGGCAACAGCGGTGCCGCAGCGCGCTCGGCGGCCGTCATGAACGGATTTTCTTTCGGACCGCGCCAGGCGATGAAGCGAAGCGCCGCCTGGCTCTGCGCGGCGCGGCGGAGGTTGGCGAAGGCGCGGACCGGATCGTCGAAGAACATGACGCCGAAACGCGAGATGATCATGTCGAATGCCGCCGCGACGAAACCATGGGATTGCGCATCGGCGCGAATGAAGTGCGCCGCCAGCCGCTGCCGCGCCGCATGTTCTCGCGCCGCCGCTCGTGCTGCTCCAGCAGCTCGCCGAACTTCTTGGTCCTCTCCTGGATCGAGGCGGCAAAGTTCACCAGGAACAGGTTCTCAGCGAATGCCTTGGGGTTGAGGCAGTGCGCGAGCAGCTGGT
>Ga0187894_10007008_pt1 | contig 10812 bp, 12 predicted proteins | sample GBC1701081metaG_FD_136650 | JGI IMG/M metagenome (GOLD analysis project Ga0187894, IMG submission 136650) | White microbial mat communities from a lava cave in the Kipuka Kanohina Cave System on the Island of Hawaii, USA - GBC170108-1 metaG ... | reverse complement strand
CTCCTGCTTATGGGAATACAGACTTTGGTTGCCAAAGGCGAGCTTTCCCCGGAGTTGGTCAAACTGCATTGGTTCAAACGACGTAATGACGGATCAACCGTAGTTGAGAGCGCCGATTTGGATGAAGCGGGCGCATTTGGCGACTGGCCGGAAGATTTTGCGGATGTGGAACTGGCGGCTCAGAGCCGATACTTGGATGCCGCAGAAGCGCGTCTGCGGATTCAATGAGAATGGCGACGAAATCCTCTCAGCGGCTGGTGATAGACGCATCTGTTGCCCGATCTTCCGGCGGCGAAGACGCTGTGTTTCCCACCTCGAAAAACTGCCGCGATTTCCTCAAGGCCGTTCTCGATATTTGCCACCACGTGGGTTTGACGCCGGAGATTCGAGACGAATGGCATAAGCACCAGTCGAACTTTGCCAAGCGATGGCTGATTTCAATGTTTGCGCGGAAGAAAGCGGAGTTGATTGGGTCGGCGGAGGATCAGAATTTGCGCGACAAGATCAGTCGGGCTGCGCAAAGCGAGAAAGCCAGAGCGGCGATGCTGAAGGACGTTCATTTGCTCGAAGCTGCGCTGGCGACCGATGAGATTGTGGTTGCGCTCGATGAGATAGTGAGAGGTTTGTTTACCGAAGCGGCGATCAGCGTTGGCGAAATCAGGAATGTGGTTTGGATCAATCCGGACCGAGTAAATGAAGAACCTTTGCTCTGGTTGGAAGAGGGCGCCAAACCGGATAAAAAGAGGCGACTTGCGACGAAAGGGTCTTAGCTGATGGAGATCAAAAACCAAATATTCATTGGTGATTGCCGAGAGGTGATGCGTGGTCTTCCGGAAAACTCCGTTTCCGCCTGCGTCACAGACCCGCCATACAACTACGAATTCATCGGGCACAAATGGAACGCCGGCGAAATCGAAAGGCGTGTCAGCCGCGTGCAGGAAAGCAAGACGCTGGTCAAAAACATTCCTTACGGCAGCGGACTGGCGGGTGGCGTTCGCAACGCGCGTTGGTACGAACGTGTCCGCCAGAATATCCTCGATTACGAGCAATGGTGTTACGAGTGGTCGGCCGAACTTTTTCGCGTCTGCAAAGAGGGCGCGATTGTCGCGGCTTTCAACAGCACGCGCACGATGGCGCATCTGCAAGTGGCGTTGGAACGCGCAGGGTTCTATGCGCGGGATTGCATCGTCTATCGCCGTCCGAGCGGCATCCCGAAAGGACTGAACCTGCAATCCAAGCTGCAACAGCAAGGCGTCGAAAATTCCGAAGATTGGATTGGCTGGCACAGTTGCTTGCGCAACGAGTGGGAGGCAATCGTCGTCGTGCAGAAGCCGCTCGTAAATAACTACGTCGAAACGCTGCTCAAGAACGGCGTCGGTCTCTTCTATACGGTCAACGAGGATGGCTCTTTTCAATCAAACATCATTGAGAACATCCCGCGTGATGAGCGCGAACAGGAGAACGTCCATTGCACCGTGAAGCCGTTGGCGTTGATAGAAAAACTGGTGAAGATGTTCGTGCCTGCTTCGGATGAACACATTGTTCTCGATCCGTTCGCCGGATCGGGCACTACGCTGGTAGCTGCGAAGAAGCTGGGTTGCAGCTATCTGGGTATTGAGATCGTGCCGGAATACGTCGAGATTGCGCGGAAACGGCTGGGTGATTTAACACCGCAAGCTGTCAAAGCCAGGAGAGGGAAGATCAACGTTGCACCGCATACGCCTTTGCTTTGGCGCGAAGATACCGCTTGAGATCGAACGCCGTCAGGTTATAGATGAACTCGTAGCTTTCTTCTCCCACCAATATTCTCCACCCACCGGACGAACAGGCTTTGATTGCTGCAGGTAGATTGTCTTCTCTGACGATCAGCAAAACCGGTTCGTAATCTTTTTCGGCCAGCAGCCTGGCATAAGCTTTGAATTTCTTGAGCGTGCCGGAGTCGCCGGAGCCGATGCGATACTTCGTGTCAATCGCGTATTCGCCAACGACCAAGTCACAGAGTTCATCGCTACCCACTCTCAATCCGGGAGCAAAGTCCGAGCAGGTTTGAGAGCAAAGCTCGGTTACCAATCGCTGCCAGCACATTCCAAGTTCGCGTCCCCAATACTGCCTGTTTTCGCGTTTCATCTGCGGCGTTAAGGCAAAGATTTCCATCAACAAGTCGGATTCATCATTCTCTTCCAAGTAAGTTTTATTGGTGAGCGCCTGCTGATATTGGCTCAGGATGTCGTTGAGAGATTTTTCAATTCGCTTTCTTCCGCTCATTGCGCTCCTTCAGGCAATCGCTCAATCTGACGCCTAATGCCTCGGCAATCCGATTGGCGTTGATCAGAGTGATATTCCTCTCCCCGCGCTCAACTGCCCCGACATAGGTTCGATGCAGCCCCGCAAGGTCAGCCAGCGCCTCTTGAGAGAGCCCTCTGGCAAGCCGTAATCGCCTGATGTTTTCAGCAAACACTTGCGTCACATCCATGCGGCCATTTAACATTGGTGATGACTTTAAGGCGACAGACTATGAGTAGCATCCGAATTGTCGGGGCTGACGCCGAATTCATCGGGAAGGAGTGACAGAATGAAATTTGATGAGCTTGACGAGAAGATGCGTGTTTACGAGACGGCGCTCGATCATTGCGTCCTGCCGGAGATGTTTATGGTCGCGCGGATTGACGGGCGCGGATTCACGCGGTTGACGCGCGAGGTTCATCAGTTCCAGGCTCCGTTCGACGAACGATTCAGAGATATGATGGTCTCGACGACAGAGCATCTGATGAACTGCGGGTTCCGGGTCGTCTACGGTTACACGCAGAGCGACGAAATCTCGCTGCTGTTCCATTCCAAAGAGAACGCTTTCGGACGCAAGCTGCGGAAGTATGATTCGATCCTGGCTGGGGAGGCGAGCGCGAAGTTCTCGCTGCTGCTCGGCGCGCACGCCGCCTTCGATTGCCGCATCTCGCAACTGCCGAACGCCGAACTGGTCAAAGATTACTTCCGCTGGCGCAATGAAGACTCGCATCGGAACGCGCTCAACGGCCATTGTTACTGGATGCTGCGAAGCGAAGGGCTGTCAATGTCGGCGGCGACGAAGCGGCTCAAAGGTATGTCGGTCGCCGAAAAGAACGAGTTGCTCTTTCAACACGGCGTCAATTTCAACGACACTCCGAACTGGCAGAAGCGAGGCGTCGGGTTGTATTGGGAGACTTACGACAAGGCTGCCGTGAACCCGCTGACTGGCCAGCAGGTGGTGGCTGAACGCCGGCGGATCAAGATTGATTACGAATTGCCGATGAGGGACGAGTACGGCGCGTTCGTGCTTTCATTGCTTGATGGCGCAGAGCGCGAATGATGTTCTTTATCTGGGCACATTCTCTTTCAGGATTGTATCCAATGTCCGGGTTGTATCCTCAACCACGCTCATCGGCGCCTCAAGGCTCTTTTGTGGTTTTGCTTCGGCCAGCCGATTCGTATCGAACTGTTCCTCGTCGGCGTTTTCATCTGCTTTTTTCGATCCTCTGGCAATCACAATTATCTGCCAGAGGCAGATTGCAAATACTGTCAAAAAGGTCACCGAACTCATGATCATATAGGCGATGATCCATCCCCGGCCGAGATGAAGAACTTGCTTCATCAACGCCATCCCTCCGAGAATCAGCCCCAATCCAAAGACAGTGATCCAAAATATGCCGTCAACGTAATCGTCGAATCGCTTCTCTCTTCTTTCGCTTTCAGTGTCCTTTTCGAGCGTCAACTGGGCGCCACATTGACTGCAATACCTCATTCGCCTCGGCAAAGATTTTCCACAAGCTGGGCAGTGCATATCTCTGACCTCCTCTCGGTTGGTTACGCTTTTCCTGGCTTGATGGTTCGCCAGCCTCGGCGGAAATCGCTCGGCCAGAGAACATCCTACTTCAGCGTCCCGACCTTCAAATGCGAGCTCATCCTCGCTGAACGGTAAACGCGGTGTGTGGCCTTTTGAAAATCGGCCTCGGCCGCGTGGTAAATGTCGGTGAACTTCTGCGGGTTGCGATCAACCAGCGGGAACCAACTGCTCTGGACCTGAACCATAATTTTGTGTCCGGCTTTGAAAGTATGATGAACGTCGTTCAAAGCGATTTTCACTTCGTCAGCCTTGCCCGGCGCGAATGGTTCTGGATTTGAGAAGCTCTGGCGGAATTTGCCGCGCATCACTTCGGCGCGCACCAGCATCTGGAATCCGCCCATCTTCACTTGCGGCCCGGCGGGCGAATTGTTCGGCGCGTTGTCCGGGTAAACGTCAATCAATTTGACCACGAAGTCTGCGTCCGTGCCCGTGGTCGAGACGAACAGGTCGGCGGTGATTGGCCCAGCCAGCGTCAGGTCTTCACGCAACACTTCGGTCTGGTAAACCAGCACGTCGGGACGGCGCGAGGCGAAGCGCTGGTCTTCGATCATATAACCGACGCCGCGCGAGTTGGTGATCTCGTTCGTGTAAGGAACCGGTTTGTTCGGGTCGCTGACGTACTCATCGAAAGCTTCACCGGTCTCTTTCGGCGCGTCGAACGACAGCGCGCTGTTCGCGTGAAAGTAGAGCGAGCGCGATTGCAAACTTGGCGGCGGCCATTGATCGAATGTCTTCCATTCGTTCGCGCCGGTGCGGAACACCGTCGCTTCTGGCAGTTTCAACTCACCTTTGTCTTTCAGGTAGTGGTTGAAGAATGGAAGCTCGACCTGATCGCGGTACCATTCGGAGGTCTTCGCATCGAAGCGGATGTTCCCGAGCGACTCGCCGCTGCCGCGCGCCCATTGTCCGTGCGACCACGGCCCCATCACCAGAATGTTCTTCGCGTTCGGGTTGTTCTTCTCGATGGTCTCGTAGATTTTCAGCGGGCCGTACAAATCCTCGGCGTCGAACCATCCGCCAACGGTCATCACTGCGGGCGTGACTTTTTTCAGATGCGGCAAGACGTTGCGCGTCTGCCAGAATTCGTCGTAAGTTCCGTGCGCCACCACGTCGTTCCAGTATTTGTTCTTGCCTTTGAAATATTTCTTCTGGGCGTTGGCCACGGGGCCGAGTTCGAGGAAGAATTTGTATGCGTCGGGCATCCCGTAATCGAAACTTTTGAATTGATTTTCGGTCGGCTGCGGGCGCGGCATGCCGAAAAACAGATTGAAGCCGAAACAATCGAAGAGGAAGAACGCGCCGTTGTGGTGATCGTCGTCGCCGATAAACCAGTCAGCGATCGGCGCCTGCGGTGAAGCGGCTTTGAGCGCCGGGTGAGCTTCCATCAACGCGGTCGCGGTGTAAAAACCCGGATACGAAATCCCGTAAACGCCCACGCGCCCGTTGTTGTTCGGGACGTTTTTGATCAGCCAATCAATCGTGTCGTAAGTATCACTCGATTCGTCAATATCTTTTTTCGACTTTTTGTTCGGGAGGTGCGGGCGCATGTCTTCAAATTCACCTTCGGACATAAAGGTTCCGCGCACGTCCTGATAAACGAAGATGTAACCTTCCTGCGCGAAAGCGAACGAAGGGCCGAGCAATGAGCGGTAAGCCTCCGCTCCATAAGGCGCCACGCTGTAAGGCGTGCGCGTCATCAGGATCGGGTATTTTTGCGAAGCGTCTTTTGGCGCGTAAATGACGGTGTAAAGCTTCACGCCGTCGCGCATCTCGATCCGGCGCTCGGATTTGACGTAATGATCTTTGACGTTGAATGGGGTTGATTGCCACGCGCCGGTTTGCGGCGCGAGCGTCAAAATGCCCAGCGCGATGACCCCAGTGAGCAGGCGCAGCGCGGATGACTTGTTTAGTTTCATCAAGTTTTTTCTCCTCGAATTTATCTTACCGGTCAGGATGATCTTGCTGTTTGTCCGCGCGGGCATTATATCTTGAACCACTGCGGTTGGCGCAGCGGCAGCCAATCTGAAGAACAAATTGGAGGAATGACAATGACGGAGAAGCTTCAATTTTTGCGAAGCGACGACCTGATCACGCGCCGTGAATTGCTTTGGCTGGGGAGCGCAGCGGGCATCTGGCTTTTACTGAACCATTCGATTTCGGGAGGAGTTTTGATGAGCGACGAAAAACTCGCGCCAGCGAAGACAGCGGTTGATCATCTGATTCTTGGCGCAGCCGATTTGGATCAAGCCATCGCGTGGCTGGAGAAGACGACCGGAGTGAAAGCCGCCATCGGCGGAGTCCATCCTGGTCGGGGCACACGCAACGCGCTCATCTCGCTTGGCGGCAGGCAGTACCTGGAAATTCTCGCGCCCGATCCGAATCAGCAGGTCAGCGCGCTGCCGTACAACCTGCAATCACTGACCACGCCGCGGTTGATCGCCTGGGCTGCAGTCACAAAGGACATCAATTCGGTGGCCGAAAAATCTCGCTCAGCCGGATTGAACGTTTCCGGCTCGCGTGACGGATCGCGCGCGCGCCCCGATGGGCGGATGTTGAAATGGAAATCACTGGACGTGGGACCGGGCGCTGGCCAGGAGCCCGCGGCGTTGATCCCGTTCTTCATCGAATGGGCCGCCGATTCGCTGCATCCATCGCAGGATTCGCCCAAAGGCTGCGAGCTTCAATCGTTCGAGATGGAGCATCCCGATCCGGCCAGCGTGATTGACACGCTGAAAAAACTCGGCATCGAGGCGAAGGTTAAACAGGCCAAAGAGGCCAGGCTCCGCGCAACGTTGAAAACGCCGAAAGGCAAAGTGGAATTGAGTTGAGAAAAGGGAGATCGTTGATGGAAAAGGTTCAGGTCGTTGATGGCAGCAAGAGGTTGCGCGCGTTGGCGTGGCTGTCACTGTTGATCGTCATTGCGATTGCTTTCGCGTTCGTCTTCATCCCGGCCTTCCTGATCATTCCGTTCAAATCGCAAACCGCGCGTGGCGTAGCATGGTCATACGCGCTGAAGAATTGGTCGCCGGTTGTCACGGTGATCGCGGCGTCGTTGTCAATCGCCTTGACCGTTTATCTGTGGCGCGGCGCCAGATGGTTTGGCCGCATAGCGATGATCGTGTTGCTCGCGCCTGTTTTCATTTTCGCTTGGTTTGCGCGGCAGAACCATTTCGAGTGGATGTTCAATCCGCTGCCCGATGCGGCATACGCGCGCGCGGGTGAAACCGATTTCGTCGCCGACCGCGATCTGGTGATGTCGGTCGTGATCAACGGCGAGGCGGCGGCTTACCCGATCAGGCAGATGGGTTATCACCACATCGTGCAGGACACAGTCGGCGGCGTCCCGATCGCCGCCACTTACTGAACGCTCTGTCACACCGGTCTGGTGTGGGAAACGACAGTCAATGGGCGCAAATTGAAATTCCATCTCGCGGGCATCAACAACCAGAACTTCATCATGCGCGATGAAGAGACCGGTTCGTGGTGGCAGCAGGTAAGCGGCGAAGCGATCCAGGGACCGATGAAAGGCGCGAAGCTCAATCCGGTCTTTCACGACGAACTGAGTTTTGCCGTCTGGAAACGCGAACAACCCGGCGGTCGCGTGCTGAAGCCCAACCCGCGCGTCGCCCCGAAATACGAATCGGCGGATTGGGAGGAAAAATACGAGAAGCTGCGAGTGGTCACTCCGGTTGACGCGGCGGACAAACTCGCGCCACGCGCGCTGATCATCGGCGTCAAGCTGAATGGGGAGGCCAGAGCTTATCCAGTCAGAACTCTCGAAAAGCAGAGCCCGATCCTCGACGAACTCGGCGGCGTTCCGCTGCTGATCGTTCTGGGCGAGGACAGGAAATCCGTTCGCGTCTTCGAGCGATCGGTTGAAGGCCGCGCGCTGGAATTCTTCATCAAACCGGATTCGCAGCCATTGCAATTGATTGACGCAGAGACAGCCACAACGTGGGATTTCACCGGCAAGGCGGTCAGCGGGCCATTGGCGGGAAAACAATTGAAGCGCGTTGCCTTGCTCAAAGATTATTGGTTCGATTGGAAAATCTACAATCCGAAAACGTCAGTATTCACACTCGGAGAACGCGACCTCTCTCCGTCAGATCAACCCACAATCAAGAAAGGGGCGGATGGTCGTGAGTGAATAGAACAACCAAGAAAAAAAGCGGAAACCTGAAATTGAACAACCGCGTCTTTAAAATTACTCACTGAGAAAAGCACCAGCCGGTGTTTCTTCAAAGGGGTATCCTCCTGTACGGCCGCTGCAAGCGACAAGGTTTGCGGCGGCCATTTTTTCAGCGTTTACAGATCATTTGGCGCGCTTGGTTGAGGGCAAAAATGAGGTCAGCTTGCGCCCTCATTTCCGCGTGGTGTATCATCGGCTCGCGGTTGAAAGAGATTGATCAAGCCTGCGCTTCCTGCCGCCAAAACCGACGCGCGCGGGCGTCAAAGTAAAAAAGAAAGCATTCTAAGGAGCTGTTTTAGATGTCTATTCGCAGCAAACTCACGCTGGTTACGCTTTCCGCCTTCATTGCCATTTATTCGATTGTCGGCGGGATGCTCTCCAAGTCGAACAATCCGCTCTTCCGGGCGATTGCCAATCCGGGGCCTTACCCGCAATTGCGCATCTTTGAAGACGTCGTTCGCCACATCATCAACGATTACGTCGAAAAGCCCGACCTCGAAAAAGTTCGTATCGGCGCGCTGCGTGGTTTGACCGATGGACTCGATCCTTACAGCGCCTACCTGTTGCCGCCGCAAGTCAAAGAGTATCAAACCAACAAGGGCAAAACCGACATGACCGGAATGGTCATCGGCCAGTATTCCGGCTTCGCTTACGTGATCGCGGTGATCCCCAGTTCACCAGCCGAAAAAGCCGGCATCAAAGTCGGAGACGTGATCGAATACATTGACGGCCACGCGACGCGCGACCTCGATCTCTACGACGTGAAATCGCTGCTTGCGGGCGATCCGGGATCGAGCGTCGAGTTGACGCTGATCAACCGCAAGCCCGAAAAGATCAAACTCGTGCGCGGCAAGGCGCCATCGCCCGTGACCGAAACGCGCCTGCTCGAATCGCAGATCGGATACGTCAAAGTTCCGATCCTCGGCAGAGGTCAATCAGAAGCCGTAGAAGGCGCGATCAAAGAGGTCATCAAAAAAGGCGCAAAATCGATCATCCTGGATTTTCGCGGATCGGCCGGCGGTGATTTGGACGAGGGCGTAAACGTCGCCGATTTCTTCCTGAAATCGGGAGTGATCGCCAAGACCATCGGACGCAAGGACAAAGTGATTGCGACTTTCGACGCGAAACCCGACAACGATCTGACCGAATTGCCCATAGCCGTGATCATTGACCGCACGACGGCTGGCGCTTCGGAGATCGTCGCGGCGGCGATTATGGAAAACCAGCGGGGTGAAGTGGTCGGCGAACGCACGCTTTTCGGAATGGGTTCGGAGCAGGAGTTGTTCCCGTTGGATGACGGTTCGGCGTTGTTGTTGACCGTCGCGCGCCACGCCGCTCCGTCAGGCAAAGTTTTTATGACCGATGGCGTGACTCCCAGCGTCGAAGTCAAGCGCGCCGACCTGGCCGATGTTGGAACGCCCGATGATAACGATCAGAACAAGCAAGCGCAGCCACGGACACAACCGCAAACTGAAGGCGCGCCTCCGGTCGTCGTCGCTCCGAAACCGGCCGACGATTTGATGTTGAAGAAAGCTATCGAAGTTCTCACTAGCGGCGCGAAAGTGAAGCGCAAGGCAGCATAGTCTCATTCTCCTCCTCTTCAATCGCTCAAGCGGGTTTTGCCGAAAGGTGGAACCCGCCTTTCTTTTGCGCGCCACTCGGTTACAATCAGACGCGCGTTTTCAATCTCCGGAGGCAAGCTATGACCGCTGTACCGAAACAAGATCGTTACACGCTGGAAGAGTACATCGAGTTAGATAAGAACTCGGAAGAGAAGTACGAATACTTCGATGGCGAAGTCTTTGCGATGGCGGGCGCCAGTCCAGACCACGTCAGGATCTGCCGGAATGTTTGCAACCGGCTGACGCAAAAACTGGAAGACCGGGATTGCGAAGCCTTTCCTTCGGACATGCGCATAAAAGTTCCGGCGGCTTTCCCTTACCGCTACCCGGACGTTTCCGCCGTGTGCGGCGAGCAAATATTTGAGTCAGTTTTGGGACAGCAAATGCTGGTCAATCCGGTCTTGCTCGTCGAAGTCCTCTCCACTTCCACTGCCGCCTACGACCTGGACGAAAAGTTCACCGCCTACCAATCCATCAAAAGCTTCCGCGAGTACCTGCTGATCTCGCAATCGCGCCCGCACGTCATTCATTACGTTCGCCAGTCGAAAGGTAAATGGCTGCGCAGCGATATTGACGGATTGGATGGCGAGGTCAAGCTCGAATCCCTCGACGTGACGCTGTCGCTCAAGGAAATTTACCAGAAGGTGAAATTCCAGACGGAACAATCATCATCGTAATCCCGGAGAGTGTAGACACAATGTTGCCAAGCAAAACTCGAAACGCCCTTTTGACTCTCGGTCTTCTCGTGGCAGTTCTTCAAACCATTTCAGCGCAGGACTGGTCGCAATGGCGCGGCGCCAATCGCGATGGAGTCATCACTGGCTTCGCCGCTCCTAAAACGTGGCCCGATCAATTGAAGCAGCGATGGAAGGTCACGGTCGGCATCGGACACTCATCGCCACTGGTCGCCGGCGCCCGCGTCTACCTGCATTCGCGGCAGGGCGAGAACGAAGTCGTCGCCGCTTATGACCTCAGCAACGGGAAAACGCTCTGGCAGGATAGCTATCCGGTGGCTTACACGATGAACCCCGCGGCCACAGGGCACGGCAAAGGGCCGAAATCAACTCCCGTGTACAACAACGGCAAGCTCTACACGCTGGGCATCACCGGCGTGCTGTCGTGTT
>Ga0187894_10007007_pt1 | contig 10812 bp, 9 predicted proteins | sample GBC1701081metaG_FD_136650 | JGI IMG/M metagenome (GOLD analysis project Ga0187894, IMG submission 136650) | White microbial mat communities from a lava cave in the Kipuka Kanohina Cave System on the Island of Hawaii, USA - GBC170108-1 metaG ... | reverse complement strand
TCCTGGAAACACTGCTCCAGGGCGATCCGGTTGAGCCGTCCCTCGAGGCGCACTGCTTTATACATGTTGTAGGACGGATTGCCCGGATCGATCTGATCGAGAAACCACATCCGCTCTTGCGCAAATGACGCGAGCGGAAAGCCTCGCCTTATGCTCTTTTGGATTACGGGAGCCTGAGCGAATTTGTCGCCTTTCTTAAGCATCAATTGGAGAAGTTTCCATCGTTCAGGAGAAAGTTTCTCGATGCGTCTGACAAGCTCACTCATTCACCACCTCGAACCTCGTTACATTGCTTCGCTTCTCCAGCAGCCCTGTATAATTCGTCTATGGTTTGAACGACTGATAATGCATCATACATTGAAGACCGCAGACTGTGGCCATTGGATATGTTTTCGATGACATACTTCCACATATCTCGGTATGGCTGTAATAAGTCTGTTGTAGTGACAGCCTGTGTTACCACGGGTCGGCAATCCGACCACATCTGTAACGGGTACTCGGGCCGGTGTCCATTGTGGCTTAAACCGAAGAGCGTGCTCAAACGAGCGACTCCACGCTCTCCAATGACATGCAAATAAGTTTGATCGTAAGGAACGCCGCAATCCCAGCTCGCCTCGACGAAAAGATTGAAAGGGCCCTCAAAAACCATAAATCCACTGACGCTTACTTCTACATCGACAAGTGAATCCGCCATTGAGGCAGATGGCAAGTACCATGAAGCCTGCTCTTCCGTTTTTCTCAACGGATCGAGATCACATTCAACTTTCACCAAACGCCGTCTCCCGCTCAACCAAATTGAAAGGTCTAACAGGTGTGACCCCAAATCAATCAGCGCTCCCCCGCCCGAAAACGCACGGTTCGTGAACCAGGTGCCCATCCCAGGGACGCCCTTGCGGCGCAGCCATCCACTACGAATCGCTCTGATCTCACCGAGCGTCCCGTTTTCAACCGCCTGTCTTAGCGCACAAACCTCGGGGCGGAAGCGGTTCGCGAAGCCCACGACCAATTCGCGCCCGGCAGATTCGGCTTTTCGAACCATTCTTTCCGCTTCGACCGAATTGGACGCCATCGGTTTCTCGCAGACCACATGTGCGCCGGCATCAAGCGCTGCGATGGTCATGGGGCCATGCAGATGATTCGGACATGCGATGAGCGTTAGGTCGAGATCGAGATTGAATAGTTCATCCAGCGTATGACAAAGCCGAATCGGTTCCGCATAATGAGAAAGCGCCCGTAGACGATTGGGATCCGTGTCGAAGAGACCGACGACGCTTGCCCCCTCCATCCGGCTCAGTAATGGAAGATGTACATGCTCGACGATCCGTCCCGCGCCGATTACACCTATACGCGCCTTAGGCGCCGCTTTTTGCATCTTCAACTCTCTCCTTCCCACACCAGTTCATCTAGTAGCCCTTCGACCAATCCTGAGGGAACCTGATCCTGATCAACAGTGATCACTTCTCCGATAGCCACCGGTAACACCCATCGTAACAATCCACCATTCCGTTTTTTGTCGTTCTGCATGACCTCGATTACGTCTTTCGATCTGTACCCTTTCAGAGAGACGGGAAGTTTTAGAGCGATCAGTGTGCGGCGGATTCGCTCAACCATTGAGCTCGAACAGAGGCGCAAAGCCATCGCCAACCTACTTGCTATATACAGCCCGACAGCCACTGCAATCCCGTGCGGTAAAGTGAAATTACTCAAGCTCTCTAATGCATGGCCGAACGTATGCCCCAGATTGAGTTTGATTCGGATGCCCAGTCGGTCAAACGGATCGGCTTCGACAATGCGAGACTTAAGACGAATGGCAGAAATGACCAGCTGATCTAACCGAGAGTCCAGAGGGTTCAGCTTACCGGTCTCCAAAGATTGAAAGATTTCAGGCGCGCCCAACACTCCGATGGTGACAAGCTCGCCGAGACCAGACAAAAACTCGATCGGCGGCAATGTTTGTATTGTTTCCAGATCGATCACCACCAATGAAGGCTGTTTGAAGGCGCCGATCAGATTTTTGTGACTCATGAAATTGACGCCGGTCTTCCCGCCGATACAGGCCGTCACCATCGATACTAAAGAAGTCGGGATTTGCAGATACTCGAGGCCCCGCAGATACGTCGCGGCCAACATGCCAGCCACATCGCCAATCATCCCGCCTCCTAACGCGATCACGACGTCTCTGCGGCAAATTCGCATGGATTCACAGGCTGCATATAACTGAATGAGCGTGTCGAGCGTCTTTGAATTTTCCCCTGACGGTATTGTCAGGATGTCTGTTTCATAGTTATCACGTCTCAACTTGTCACAGAGACTGTTACCATAAAGTGTAGCGACGTTCTCGTCCGCGATGATCAGCATATGCGCCGTTCGGTATTTTTCGAGGTGACCGCATAGCCCGGCCAACAAATTTCTACCTAGCACCACATCGGTAATCGTCGTCGGCGCGGTTACGGTTAAGCGCATAGGCCGACTGAGATCAATCGTAGTTTCCATATATTACGGGGAGATCGTCCAACACACTTCTCAATTCCCAGTCCGCGGTAAGTGCGCAAGCAGGGAGATAAGAGAGAATTCCGCGCGCGATCTTCGCAGCTTCAGGCCGAGTAACGACCAACGACAGATGGAGTTTTTCTTTGGTGTTCTTGTTCATAACACCAGCTGCCGCGGCCGATTTGGCGTTGGCGCGGAGAAAGAGGTGTATCGGGGTTTGCGATCCGACCTCATGAAGACGATAGACGTTTATCATTTCATCGATGTCGAGTTGGCCGGGAGCGGTCACACTCGCATCGTCTAATGCGCCGTATGTCAAGAAGCAGTGTTGAAAACAGGGAGCTAGAAGCCTTGTTATTTTTCCACGCTCACCCATCGCTATCGTGATGACAGGTGTACTCGCAGAGCTCATCAATTCGAATATCGGAAGCACATCAACGTGATCTCGCGCCATCCCCGCTAGCTTGACAACATCAGCTTGTTCTCGCAATTCGTTGTAGACCAGCACTAAACTCGATGGCATGAAATTCGCCCAGTGGCGAGACGCGATGACCTTGGTCGGGCTTCGACTTCGTTTAGACAGGGCGGAGAGACAATCCCATTCGACATCAACATAGGCGCAGCCCAAATCGATCGCTTCCAGAATGATCTCCATCCGCTCCGCTTCTGTCCCCTGAAACCGGCCGTCCTCGCGGAGTGGTCGGCAAGTTATAATTAAAGGAATTGGCGACTCGTTAATCAGCCGTGGTAAATCGAATGAGCTCATTAAATCCAACCGGACCTCGGCAAGCGATACTGCAGAGTCCAGGCGATTTAATGCCTCGATCGTCTTCCCGGTATCCGCTAACGCGAGTGAGACGGCGAGGCGGGTGCCCCCAGTGTTTGAGGTTACTTTCAAGCGCCCCCCTCGAATGCTTGCTGTGCTAGGAGAATCGCCCCAAACAAAGCCGAGGCGTCCGATAAAGCGGTTCGGCGCAACGCCACTGATCTACAGTCGGCATTGATCAGATTCGCACGCATGGTCTCTTCCAAGGGATTCCACCACTCGGGTCCAAGTCCGCTCAACCCTCCACCGATGATGACGGCTTCGAGATCCAGGAGATTGACGACATTGGCCGCCGCCAGCCCCACCCAACGGCCGCTGGCGGCTATTGACTCAACGGCCCATTTTTCCGCACGCTCCGCTGCCGCCGTCACATCCTCTGAGCCTGTCAGGTTTTGTTTGATCGCGATCCGCTCCAAGCCGCGGCCTGAAGCCATCAACTGCAGACATCCGCGTTTTCCGCAAGGACAGTCCGGACCATCCGGCAACACGGTCAGATGGCCGATCTCCCCCGCCCAGCCGTGCTGCCCCCGAAAAAGACGGCGATTTAAAATGATCCCTGCCCCCACGCCGGTCCCCACCGTCATCACCATCAAGTGACGGTAATTTTGCCCAGCGCCGAATGTCGCTTCACCCAGGGCTGCCGCATTGGCGTCGTCCTCGACAATCAGAGGGAGAGATAATCGCTTCTCCAAGAGCGAGCGGAATGGCAGACCTCTCCACGACTGACGATTTGGCCACTGAACCACAGTGCCGTTTTGGTCCACCAATGCGGCCAACGAGACGCCTGCCGCGCCCACCTTGCCAAACAGATTTCCTTCGCCTAAAAGTTTCAGCGCTAATTCTGTTACAAAATCAAGATCTTCTCCTGGCGACAAATTCTGAGGCCATCTCTCGGATCTGGTGGCGACGATTCGGTTACCTTGAGCCAAGGCCGTACGCACATTTGTGCCGCCGATATCTAACGCGAGGAAATATTTTCCTGGGCTCATCAATGTACAGATTCCTTGGTCATGGGCCGTCCGGTGATTGACGGTACAGACTTGTGCAGTTGGAGCAAAATTTCTGTCAGTGACTCCCAATCATGTACAACGTAGTCGGGGCGACAAAGTGTCTGAACACGTTCAGGCTTAATTCCCCAAGTAACGGCGATCGAAGTTACTCCGGCCTGCTTCCCGCAAAGAATGTCGTTGACTGCATCGCCAATCATCACGGTTTCATCCGCTTCGCAATTGAGCGCCCGCATGATGTGATAAATCCCCTCGGGATGAGGCTTCGGGTATTGCAATTGATCCGAAGCCACCACCACATCGAAGAAATGCCTGACGTTGAAATGGTCCAAAGTTTGGAGCGTCCGAGCGCGATCCTTACCCGTGAGCAGAGCCAGTTTAATCCGATGCGCGCTCAGCTTTTTAAATAAACCACGGCTCTCGGGAAAGATCACCACGCGATTCAAATTTTCGATGCATAACTGACGATACGGGGCCCAGAGCGTGGCCGGTAACCCCAGCCGTTCCATGATCCGTGGAAACGATTCCCCCATATGTTCGAGAAAGGTCTCAGTAGGTGGGGAATCGTCGCCGATTATGAGCTTGTACGCCCTCTCGAAGGCAAATCGCATCAATGGTTCAGAGTTAATGATGACGCCATCGAGATCAAAGATAACGAGCTTTAACATCCTGCTACCTTTCTCGACGCCGCTCATGCCGCAGCGATCTTGGACGATGCGCATTTCCGAATCTTGTTGATCGCCTCTACCAATTCGCTCAAATCTTCCTGATCTCCGAGTAACACACGATGATGTAGCCAGACGACATGCTCGCTGACATCTTCAGTCACAGGGCAGTGAACTTTAGAGTAATCAGGTAACAGCGGGTCGCCGGGACGCCATCGGGGGCCGAATGCTGCGGCTTTGAAAACAGGCGTTTGATAAATGGTGAGAAACGCCACGAACGCAGGTATGCCTTCGGCAATCAAAGCATCGACGAACATCCCGCGCGACAGTCCGCCGAACTCTGCCGGGTTATAGCGGAACATATACATGTAATGCGGATTACGGGTGACTCGCGGATCGCATCCCTGTGGAGTAATTCCCGGTATTTCCCGCATCATGCAGTCGAGCGCCAGAGCATTCTCCTCGCGCTTTGCGATCTGCTCATCAATGCGTGTCAACTGCGCGCGCAACACGGCGGCGTGCAATTCCGACATCCGACTGTTGGCGCCAAGAAGAGTATGATGATAGGTTCTGTCCAGGCGCGGCCTGCCGCAATTTCCATAAAGGAAACAGCGATCGATCAGATCCCCATCGTTCGAAAGGATGAGCCCCCCCTCACCTGCAGTCATTAGTTTGCCAGCTTGAAAACTGAAGATTCCGCCGATTTGCAAGGCTCCCACGCGACGGCCTTTCCACTCTCCTCCATGGGCATGCGCCGCGTCTTCGATCACGTATAGGTTATGACGTTGGGCGACCTCTAGAATGGCATCCATATCGGCCACGATTCCCGCCATGTGGACGGGCATGATTGCGCGTGTGCGTGGTGTGATGGCGAGTTCTAATGCTTCTGCATCCATGCAGTAAGTGTCCGGCTTAATGTCTACAAAGACCGGGACCGCGTTTACATTGAGCACTGCAATCGCGGTCGAGATGAAACTAAACGCTGGCACGATCACTTCGTCGCCGCGCCCGATGTCGAGCGCGGCGAGAATCAATTCGAGGGCGACCGTTCCATTCGTCACTGCCAGTGCATGACTAGCGTTCTGATAGGCGCAGAACTCTTTCTCGAATTCGGCAATCTGAGTCCCGTTCATGCGCCACCATTGCCGACTCTCGACGACGCGCGTGACGGCCGCGACCTCTTTTTCGTCAAATATTGGCCACTCGGGAAACGGTTTCCGCTTTGTCGGTTTTCCACCATCAATGGCTAGTTCACTCATTTATCGTAATCTCCTTTTCTACACAGTTTACAGAAGGAAAGGGCTGTAGATCGGTTACTAGTACAAATTTGCAGCTGTAGCGGGCGCTTTTGAGTCAAGAACTTCAGCCTCACCATAACTGACGATTGCGAAGATCTGCCGGACCTCGCGGATCATGCGGAGGAGCATGTCAGGAGTTAGCGCCTGTGGTCCGTCGCAACGAGCTTGGTCCGGTTGGTGGTGTACTTCGACGATGAGTCCCTCGGCCCCGGCCGCAACGCCGGCGCGCGCTAACGGAATTACTTTTTCAACGCTCCCTGTTGCATGACTCGGATCGATGATGATTGGAAGATGTGTAAGTTGGCGTAGCGCCGGGACGGCCGCCAGGTCCAAAGTGAATCGAGCATGGTCGGCAAACGTTCGGATACCACGTTCGCACAAAATCACGTTCGTATTCCCTTCCAACAAGATATACTCGGCCGCAAGCAGAAATTCATCGAGTGTGGCAGCCATCCCTCGCTTGAGAAGTACGGGCTTGTGGGTTCGACCGACTCGCCGAAGCAGACCGAAGTTCTGCATATTGCGCGCGCCAATTTGAATAACATCGGCGTACGTTTCTACCAGATCGACCGACTCTTCACTGAGAGCCTCGGTCACGATAAACAGGCCGAACCTTTCACGGACTTCCGCCAACAATTCCAATCCTTTTTCTCCCAAGCCCTGAAATGAATAGGGAGAGGTGCGGGGTTTATAAGCGCCGCCGCGGAAGATCTTCACTCCCATATTTTTTACGGAAGCCGCAATGGTCATCATTTGCTCGCGACTCTCCACTGCACAGGGTCCGGCAATGATCGTCAGATCGCCGTTGCCGATCTCGACGCTTCCAACCCGGACCGTCGTCTTATCTGGTTTTGCCTCCCACCCGACGAGTTTATAGTGTCCTGATCGCAAGTTGCTCATATTTTCCTCGTTTGAATTCGATGAGGAACGACGGGAATACTGTCACGTATAAGCAGGTGAATTTAGGCGCGCTCAAACTTCGCCAACCCGCAACGGATCTCGATGGTCGATCCCTAGAGCGGTCCACAATTGCGTGGCTGCCTGGGGCCGGCGCACGAGCGCCCCTACAATGATTTGAAATCCGATTTCACTTACCCGATCTAGTAGCTTCCAGCAGCCAGATCGGGTGAATCCCACTCTTGTTTCACCAAGGGTTAAGACATCAGGATTTGACCATCATGCATGATTCAGTGAAGGTGGTTGTTTAAGATTCGCGCCGAAGAGGCATAGAGGGGCTGCAACAATCGTTATTTTCGTTGCGGCCGAAGGCTGCTCTGTTATATCTCCGTCCGGCGCCGGAAAAGATCTCGTAGCTGCGGCTTTAAACAGGTAACTCTCTTGCCATCGCGCTGTTTGAGAGCCTAACCACGGTCCTTCTGCGATCTCGATCGTACCAATTCCGATACATCGCATCAGTAAAAACTGATTTGGTCAATATCAAGAGTGAAGTTGCGTGGGTCGCCGCTGGCAGTAATGTCGATACCCCGGATATCCGTGCCAGTCCACTTAACTTGGCGCCCCCACCCCGGATTTTGAGCAAGTTCCGAGAAGCGAATACTATGTAATTGCCATGTTTTCCCGGCCACAAAGGATTTGCCGAATTCGTTGTGATCCTTGACCGCCGCACAGGTCACAGAGATGTTATATGTTCCGCCATCTCCGCGGGCATAGAAGCGAATTCCAGTGTAGGCGGTCAGGTTTTTCCCGCTCGAATCGAAGACTGTTCCCAGACCGGCAAACGGGCCATATTTGAAATCGCTCGTGAGCGCTCCGCTAATGCGGAGCGATTTTTTGGTCCCGCCGCCCCCTCCATCTATGATCTCTTCCTTGACTGAAGATGCCCCTCCCGCTATTTTATCCGAAATCTTATGCCATGGAGAGTTCAAATTGGTGTTGAGGTCTCCATCCTCAAAATCATCGATCATGATCGGAGAAAGCTGGGTTTTTCCGGCGAAGGTCGGAAAAATCGTTAGGCTTCCGAACAGACATGCTACCGCTATACAAGTTAGGGTTTTTGGTTTCGTCGTCATTTTTCATCTCCTTAGTTCAAAGTAGAGCTGTACTCTCTACACGTAACCACAGGCTATCCACTTGAAACGGGCAAAGCAGCTTCCAGATGTTCAGTTAGTTTCAGAGCAACTTCGCCATCCGAGAGTTGTTCAATGACCTGCAGAATTTTCTCGGTTTCATCCCCCATCTGTTCAAATTGCGCTTGAAGTATCGCCTTAACCACTTCGGCTAGCGTCGGCCTGTAGAATAAGGTTCGCAGTGGGACTTCAACTTGAAAAAATTCTTGGATGCGGGAGATCATCTGGATTGCGAGCAATGAGTGCCCGCCCAATTCGAAGAAGTTCGCCTCGACGCTCACCTGCGTCAAACCGAAGACCTCGGCCCAGATTTTCGCGACGGCCTCCTCGATATCACTACGGGGGGCGACATATTTTTCGGCTTGCTCGAGAGTAGAGGCGTTGAGTGATAGAAGCGCCTTCCGATCTATTTTTCCGTTCGGCGTCACCGGTATCTCGCTCAGAGGGACGAAGGCCGAAGGGATCATATAAACCGGTAATCGCTCTTTGAGAAACAAATACAGGTCGCGGCTTGTGGCATTTCGGCCCGGAGAATAAACAAGGTAGGCCGTTAATCGTTTTTCGCCGGGGGTAAACTCATGCGCCAAAACATTCACTTGTCTCACGGCGGGATGGCGCGAAAGCGCGGCTTCGATTTCCCCAGGTTCAACTCTGAACCCTCGGATCTTGACCTGATCATCATTACGACCGAGGAATTCGACATTGCCATCAGGCATATAAGCGCCGAGATCTCCCGTTTTATAAAGACGATCGCCTTCTACATTGGTGAAGGGATTTTGCAAAAATTTCTGACTCGTCAGCCCTTCGTCGTCGAGATACCCTTTCGCCAGATGCGGGCTGCGAATGTAAATCTCACCTCGTTCACCGACCCCTGCTAACTGTTGCGACTGGTTCAGAACAAGCAACTGGACGTCATTAATCCCTTTACCCAGAGGAATAATTTCCTTCAAGCGGTTTTTCGCGGGAGATGGTTCGACGCTCCCCGCAATCTCATTCGGAATCATGTAATAACCGACTGCGCGTTGAGTCTCGGTCGAGCCGTAGTAATTCACAAAGCCGACCTGCGGGGCGATTTGTCGAAGTCTGGCGACATCAAGCTGAGTGAGGACATCGCCAACGGTGAATGCATACCGGAGTGAATCGAGAACAAAAGGAGGTAAAGCCGCCTCTGCAGTTCCTTGAGTCAGAATCCGGACCATTGCTGGCGTCAAATGAGTGATAGAGATGCGCTCTTGCTTCATCCATTGGGCCAACCAGCCGGGTGTGATGATCTGCTCTTGATCTGGCACATAAATCCCGGCGCCGAAGTAGAGTGGCGTAAATATATCGCGATGTAACGGATCATGGGACAAGCCAGAAAGCATGGAATAACGATCGGTTCCATCTAAACCGAAGGATTCCCCTTGCCAAGGGAGAAAGTGCGAAAGTGGTCCGTGACGTCCGATCACCCCTTTCGGTTTTCCGGTCGACCCGGAAGTAAAAGAGAGATACGCAGGGTCATCCCGGCCAATCCTCACGTCGAGAGCATCCTTCGGAAAATCATTGAGTATCCCGGCGGCAAGAATCGATTCGCGCGCCCCTAGCTGAGGTCGAAGCATCAGTTTTGCAATCGGTGAACATCGTTCTAAACTCGGATCTATTTCACCAGCGGCTTCGATCTGGATCAACCCTACGGGTTTCGCTATGTTGAGATAATCCTGCAACCGGGTGGCCGGATAGGCCGGATCAAGAATAAGGAAAGCCCCGCCAGCTTTGAGAACTCCTAAAATAGCTAAAACCAATGTCGCGCTCCGATGTCCGTAGATCGCAACGATGTCATTTTTTCGTACTCCATTCGCTCGCAGGTAGTGCGCAAGTTGGTTACTGATCGCATTCAACTCACCATAGCTCCAGATTTCCGCCGCATCGACAAGAGCGAGCCTCTCCGGTGATTGCTCCGCGCGACGAGCGAATAAATCATGGATCGCCCCTTCCCACTTGTCACTGAGAATTACGGTCGGGTCAGGCAAGAATGACTGACTGGTCTGCGTGACGAATGAATAAACGCCAAGCTTATTCTGAGGTTCTTTGCCGATTTGTGATAGAAGACTCTTATACTGAGAGAGGATCTCAACCATCCGCTGCTGTCTGAATAAGTCGGTATTATAAACCAATTCTATCTCTATCCCGTCTTTGCCCTCTCGAAGATAAAAAGTCAAATCAAAATTGGAAGTTATAACGGAACGCGGGAGCATTTCTACGACTACCCCTGGGATATCGGCCGACTGCTCAGAAAAATTGAGCATATTGAAGAAGACCTGGAATAGCGGAGTCCGGCTCAAATCCCTCTGCGGCTGCAATTCTTCGACCAGCCTTTCAAACGGCACATCCCCATTCGCATACGCCTCGATCGTCAGTTCCCGCACTTCTCTCAGCAGACGACGAAATCCCTTCTCCCCT
>Ga0187894_10007006_pt1 | contig 10813 bp, 11 predicted proteins | sample GBC1701081metaG_FD_136650 | JGI IMG/M metagenome (GOLD analysis project Ga0187894, IMG submission 136650) | White microbial mat communities from a lava cave in the Kipuka Kanohina Cave System on the Island of Hawaii, USA - GBC170108-1 metaG ... | reverse complement strand
GGTGCTCGGGGTTGATCGTCCCCACGATGTTCGTGTCCAGGTCGGGATGCGTGAACGTGAAGCGCAAGATGAACTCCATCGGCGTCAGGCCGTCGAGCAGATCGCGCAGTTCCACCTTCTGCCAGCGATCCCACTGTACGCCCTCGTGCTTGCCCTCGCTGGGCGCGCCCTTGGCCGCTCCCCCGCGGACGACGATGCCCGCGCCGGCCGCCGAGGCTGCCGCGATGATCGCCTCGTGCTCCCGCTCCACGGCCGAATACGGAATCTGGAAGACGTCGAACACGTCCATGGCGATGTGGTCGACGATGTGCGGCAGCGTACCGGACATGCCGACGAACCGCGTCGTCCCCGCGCGCTTGAGCTCGAGGACGGTCTCGAGCCCGCCGTCCTGCTCCAGCGTCTTCCGGGAGGGTGAGATATGGAACTGGAGCACGTCCAGATGGTCGGTGCAGAGCCGCCGGAGGCTCTGCTCCACGCCCTGGAGGATGTTGTCGCGGGTGAAGACGTGCGGGCTGGTCTGGCCGCGCGGCGCCGGAGGCGCCCCCACCAGGCAGCCACACTTGCTCGCCAGGTAGAATTCCGAGCGCCGGTCGCCGATGTAGCGGCCGATGCGCTCTTCACTCACGCCGTAGTCGATCGACGTGTCGATGTAGTTGATGCCGGCGTCGAGCACCGCGTGCAGGATGGTCTCCGCCTGCTGGTCGGTGACGTCCCGGCCGCGCGGCGCCCCGCGAATTTCCATGGCGCCGTAGCCGAGCATCGTGACGTCGAGTCCCGTGCGTCCCAGTTGCCGTGTCGGTAGCCGATTCATCCGACTCCCCTGGGTTGAGAGGGTTACATGGTGAGGACGACGCGGAAGCGCGCCTTGCCGCTCATCATGCCGGCGTAGCCCTCCGCCGCCCGCGCGAGCGGCACCTTCTCGATCATCGGACGCACGCCTGAGATCTCGGCGAAGCGGAGCGTGTCCTCCGAATCGGTGGCGGTTCCCGAGTACCAGCCCCGGATGCCCTTCCGGCCGACGATCAGCTGGATCGGCCTCACCTCGATCGGGTCGGCCCCGGCTCCCACGACGAGCATCGTACCGTTCGGTCCGAGGCCGTCGACGAGCCCGGACATCGCCTTCGCGTTGGGCGCGGTGGCCAGGATGACGCTGGCGCCTCCGAGCTTCTGCAGTTCCGCGGCCGCGTTGGTGGCGGCGCTGTCGATGTAGACGTGGGCGCCCAGTTGCCGGGCGAGGGCGGCATTGTCCGACCCGCGCCCGACCGCCGCGACGCGGTAGCCGAGCTTCTGCGCGAACTGGATGCCGAGATGACCGAGGCCGCCGATCCCCTGCACCGCGACGAGGTCGCCTCCCAGCGCGCCGCTGCGGCGGAGCGCGTTGAACGTCGTCACCCCCGCGCACATGAGCGGCGCCGCCTCGGCCGGATCGAGCGACTCGGGCATGCGCGCCACGGCGGCGACCGGCGCCAGCATGTATTCACTGTAGCCGCCGTCGAAGCTGATGCCGCTCACCATGGCATTGGGACAGTTCACGAAGTCGCCGCGACGGCAGGCCAGACACGTCCCGTCGTGCCCGCCGTGCCAGCCCACGCCGACGCGCTCGCCCTTCCTCCACGTCGTGACGCCCTCGCCGATCTCGTCGATGACGCCGGCGACCTCGTGGCCGGGCACCCGGGGATAGCTGAGACCCGGGTACAGGCCGTCCTTGGTGAACGCGTCGCTGTGGCAGATCCCGCAGGCCAGCACCCGAATGCGGACATGCCCGGCGGGGGGCTGGGGAATCTCGCGGTCGACCACTTCGAAGTCGGCGCCAGCTTTGGGTACCTGGATCACGTTCATCGTTGCCATGCTGTTTCTCCTGCGCCGATCCGCTACGGGTGGGCTTCACTGTCGAGATGGGCCAGCTGCGCCGCGTCGTACCGCGCGCCAGCCGCCTGGCTCGGCGACATCGCCGCGTCGATGCGCGCGAGATCGTCGCCGTCGAGCGACAGCGCCAGCGCCGCCAGGGCTTCCCGGAGCTGATCGCGGCGGCGGGCGCCGAGCACCGGCACGATGTCCGCGCCACGCGATCGGACCCAGGCGATCGCCAGCTGAGCGGGGCTCGCGCCCTTTTCCTTGGCGATCCGACCCAGCGCGTCGACGAGACCGAGGTTTCGTTCCAGATTCCCCGGTTGAAAGCGAGGCATGCGGATGACGCGGAGGTCGCCCTTCACGTCGGGGGCGGGAACGCGTCCGCTCAGGAGTCCGCGCGACAGCACGCCGTAGGCGGTGATGGACACTCCGAGCTCGCGCGCGGCCGGAAGAATGGCGGCCTCGATCCCGCGGCTCATCAACGAGTATTCGATCTGCAGATCGGCGATCGGGTGGACGGCGTGAGCGCGGCGCAACGTCGGCGACCCCACCTCTGACAGACCGATGTGACGCACGTAACCCGCGCGGACCATGTCGCCGATCGCGCCGACCGTGTCTTCGATCGGAACGCCTGGATCGAGTCGAGCGGGCCGATAGATGTCGACGTAGTCGGTCCCCAGGCGCCGCAGCGTGTAGGCGAGGAAGTTCTTGACCGCCGCGGGTCGACCGTCGTTGCCGCTCCAACCACCGGCGGGATCGCGGAGCGCCCCGAACTTGACGGAGATGACGACCCGGGAGCGCGGGAGACCGTCCAGGGCCCGGCGGATCAACATCTCGTTGTGGCCCATCCCGTAGAAGTCGCCGGTGTCGAGCAGCGTGACTCCCGCCTCGACGGCCTCGCGAATCGTGGCGATGCTCTCGGCCTCGTCCACCGGCCCGTAGATGCCGGGCGACATGCCCATGCAGCCGACGCCCAGCGGTCCCACCACGGGCCCGTGACGCCCCAGTTGCGTTTCACTCATGCCTGCGCTCGCCTCCACTCTCCCGCTCCCTCGATCGAGACTACCGCGCGTCGAGCGCGAGCGCGACCCGTTCCGGCGCGTGGAGCGCAATGTACGTCTATCGTCGGGGTAATTCCTTCGCGCTGCGGACGACTGGTTCTGCCCAACCATGTCATTCAATAGCTTGGACATCGCGAAGTGCTGGCACGCGGCGTGCTCTACAACATCGCCGGCTGGCGGCAACAAAGACTCTACGAATCGCCCACCGACGTGCACGTGGTGTCGAGGAACGCGAGCGGCACACGGTCCGCGAAGTTCGTCGTCCTCTTCGTGAAGGACACGGCCGCGCCGCCTGTCATCCCTGTTCCATAGCCGTTTGGACCGGCGTTGACGTTTCTGTCGGCTCGCCACTGGTACATGCCCAGGCGCGAGCAATTGATCATGTCACCTCTTCCAGCCCAGCCAGTCACAGACCGCGCGGCCCATGACCAGCTCGAGGTCGCGGCCCTTGAGCCACGGCAGCTCCTCGGTGAACAGCGTCACGCACTGGCGCCACGGGCAGGGCATGCGCGTGATGTCCGTGCCCCAGAAGAATCGTGTGGGCCCGAACGCGTCGTAGAGCCGGCGCAGATTGTCGTGGATGTCCGAGAACGGGTAGGCGCGCCCGGAGTAGCTCGGCGCCCCGGTGGCCTTCATCGCGACGTTGGGGTATCGCGCGAGCGCGACCACTTCGGGGAGATTCGCCCACAGGTCCGGCTGACTCGCCGTGCCGCCCGACGGCCGACCGAGGTGATCGAGGATCAGCTTCAAGTTCGGATGCCGCTGGGCGACCTCCGCCACCTTCGGGAGGAACCCGGCGGCCATCAACGCGATGGGCAGCCCGGCGCGCTCGGCGGCCGGCCACAGCCAGTCGACGGTGCCGTCCGTCAGCCACGCGCTCTGCTGAGGCGGGGGGAACGTGAAGCGCAGGCCGAGCATCCCCGGCCGCTGCTTCCACGTGTCGACGAGCACGAGGCTCTCCGGCTTGTCGACCGGGAAGTTGCCGAGGATGACGAATCGATCCGGATGCTGCCGCGCGGCCTCGATGGCCAGCTCGTTCGCATTCGGATCCCACGGCGTGTGCGGGGTGAGCACCGCGGCATCGACACCGCCGGCGTCCATCTCCCTGAGCGCGTCGGCCTTGGTGTACGCGGGGATCTGACGGTGCCAGGGAGTCGTGGGGTTGCCAGCGTTCCAGAGGTGGATCTGGGCGTCGACGATCAGCATGTAGAGCTCCTTGTGACGGCGTGCGAGATGTCGGGGCGCTGATCGTAGCGAGCGGCCCGCGGCGCCGTCAAGCGCGCTCCGGACGCCACGACGCGGTTCCCTTGACACGGCGAGCCGTCTCATCAAAGGTGGCGTGAGATGGGGGAACGCTCGGAGGCGGGGACCACCGACGCTCAGGAGACGATGCCATGACCGACATGACGTTCACACTCGAGAAGAAGGTCGCGATCGTCGTTGGCGCCGCGAACGGCATCGGGCGGGCGACCGCGCGAGCATTCGCCGCGGCCGGCGCCGCAGTCACGTGCGCCGACGTCGAGGAGGCGGGCGCCAAGACGACGGCAGCCGAGATCGACCGCGACGGCGCGCAGGCGCTGCCCATCCACCTCGACGTGACCGACGGCGCGAGCTGCCGCGCCACCGTCGCCGCGACGGTCGAGCGCTTTGGCGGTCTCGATGTGCTCATGTACGGCGCGGCGGATAGCGACAGAGCCGCCACGGTACTCGAGATGGACGAGGCCGCATGGGACCGGGTGCTCCGGGTCAACCTCACGGGCGCGTTCCTGATGGTGAAAGCCGCGATTCCGGCCATGATTCTACGAGGCGGGGGCAGCGTGATCCTGATCGCGTCACAGCTCGGCCGTGTCGCGTCGCCGGGACGGGCCGCGTACTGCGCGACGAAGGGCGGGCTGATCCAGCTGGCGAAGATGCTCGCCGCCGATCACGCGTCCCAGGGGATTCGCGCGAACACGATCTCGCCGGGCGCCATCGAGACGCGACGGATGCTCCGGAGGTGGAAGGACATGGATGAGGCACGCGCGATGATGGGGCCGAAGCACCTCCTCGGACGGCTCGGCCGCCCAGACGAGATTGCGCGCGCGGCGCTCTACCTCGCCAGCGATGCATCCGCCTTCGTGACGGGGAGCGATCTCCTCATCGACGGCGGCTACACGGCGGTGTGACCATGGCGCCGGCGCTCTCATCCGCAGACGTCGTCCGGTATTCACGCGACGGGTTCCTCTCGCCCACCCGCGCGCTCACCGCCGCCCAGGCGGCCACGTGCCGGGAGCGGCTCGCAGCATTCGAGCGGGCCATCGGCGGACCGCTGACGGCCGATGAGACGGCGCGGCACCGCTCGCGCACCCATGTGCTGCTGACGTGGGTGCATGCGCTCGTGAGCCATCCGTCGATCCTCGATGCGGTCGAGAGCCTCATCGGGCCGAACATCCTCGCGTACACCTCGACGTGGTTCATCAAGGAGCCCGAGAGCGCGGCGATCGCGGCCTGGCACCAGGACGCGACGTACTTCGGGCTTTCCCCGCATGCCCACGTGACAGCGTGGCTCGCGCTCAGCGACGCGACCGCGGAGAACGGCTGCATGGAGTTCCTGCCGGGCAGTCACGAGCGCGGACAGCTGCCGCACACCGCGGGGGTCGTCGCCCACAGCGTCAATCGCGCGAGACAGGCGGTCGACGGGGTCGTGGACGACACGCCCGCCGTGCACGCGCCGCTTCGCGCGGGCGAGTTCTCGCTGCACCACACGCTGATCCTGCATCGCTCGCAGCCCAACCGTTCGCTCGCGCGCCGGATCGGCCTCGGAATCAGCTACATCCCGACTCATGTGCGGCACGTGAGCGCCACGGTCAAGGCGCCGGCGATGCTCGTGCGAGGAGTCGATGCGTTCGGCCACTTCGACCTCGAGCCCGCGCCCCGCGGAGATCTCGACGACGCGGCGCAGGCCGCCTTCGCACGCTCCTACGAGGGCTATCGCGCCGCGTACGCAGAACAGGTCACGACCCCACCCTCTTCCTGACACAGACGTCGCAGCCATCGCGGAGGAGATATGAACGACAGTCGGATCGTGCCGGTGTTCCAGATCCTGGCCGAGGACATCCATGCCCTGGGGATCCGCACCGTGTTCGGGCTCATGAGCGACGACACGGCGGTCTTGGCGGTGACGCTCGACGGCCTCGGCGTCAAGTTCGTCGGAGCGCGGCACGAAAACAACGCCATCGCCATGGCCGAGGGCTATGCCTACTCCACTGGCGAGTTGGGCGTGGCCCCTGATTGGTCGTGGTCCCGCTACGGCCAACGGGCTTCACGCCGCCGTGGCGGCCAGTCGCATGGCGTCGAAGGTGCTCGTGATCTATGGCGACGCCGCCGTCGGGAGCGGAACCGTCAACGGCATCGGACCCGATTACAAGGGTTTCAACGCCCAGGCCGTGCTGAGCGCGGCGGGGTTGACCTGCTTCACGGCCGCCAGCGCGGCCACCGCGCGCCAGACCCTGGTCGACGCCGTGGCCGCCGCCAATCACGGAACTCTGGCCGCCCTGCTCTTGCCCACCAACGTACAGATGATGAACGTGGAGGTCTGGGGGTCGGCCACGCCGAAGCTCACGCCTGCCGGCCAGCCAACGGGCGCGCGCCGGCAGTCCATCGACGCCGCCGCGGCTCTCATGAGCAAGAGCCGGCGTCCCATGATCGTGGCCGGCATGGGTGCTCATCGAGCCGGGGCGAAGGCGGCATTGGAGGCGCTGGCGGAGAAGATCGGCGCCTTGCTGATGACCTCGGCGCGCGGCAAGGACCTGTTCCACGGCCATCCCTACAACGTGGGCATTCTGGGATCCTTCTCCCACGCCGTGGGACGGCGCATGATGGACCAGGCCGATTGCGTGCTGGTGTTCGGCGCCGGGCTGAATTTTCTCACCACGAGCTTCGGCGCCGCCGTTCCCCAGGCGCCCATCATCCAGGTCGATTCCGTGCGGGCCCACATCGGGCGCTGGACCACGGCGGATCTGGCGGTGGTGGGCGATGCCCGGCTGGTTGCCGAGCAACTGCTGGCCGCGCTGCCGGAGCGAACCGGCCCCGAGAAGCCCTTTCACAGCGCGGATAACCTGGCCCGCATCGCGGGTAACGACATCGCTCTCGATTTCGAGGCGGCCCACACGCCCCGCACGGTGGATCCCCGCGCGCTGGGAGTCGAGCTCGACAAGCTGCTGCCACGCGAGCGCAACATCGTCTACGATGCCGGCAATTTCCTCGGCATCCTTCCCTACATCACCGTCCCCACGCCCGGCCATTTGAAGATGACGAACGAGTTCGCGTCCATCGGTCTGGGCTTCGGCACGGCGCTGGGGGTGGCGAAGGGCAGCCCGCACATCCCCACGGTGCTGGTGATCGGCGACGGCGGCTTCCTCATGACGATGAGCGAGCTGGAAACCGTGATCCGGGAGGACATCCCGTTGGTCATCGTAGTGATGAACGATTGCGCGTACGGGGCCGAGCTGCACTTCCTGGCAATGCGCAAGCTCCCCGTCGGAAAATCCGTGTTCCCGGACGTGGATTTCGCGACGGTCGCGGAGGCGTTCGGGTTTCAGGCGTACACCATCCGCACCCTGGACGAATTGCGCGCTCTCGGACCCGTGCTGAGCAAGCTGGAAGGCCCCATTCTTCTGGATTGCAAGGTCAACGCCGATATCGCCTCGCCCTTCATGGGAGAGTTCGCCGAATTCGAAGCTCGACACCAGCCCACGTAGGCGGAGAGGCCGGGGTCACCCTTGGGATCAGCCCCTCGACGCTCGCGGGCCCTGGCGCGGCTGCGATAGTATGTAGCGGTTTTCACCTATCCACGGAGGGATTGCCGATGGCGCGCGCATACAACGCGGTAGACGCGGACGGCCACATCCTCGAGCCGGTCGACCTGTGGGACACGTACATGGATCCCGAATTCCGCGAGCGCCGGCCGCGGTTCGTCATCGACGACAACGGCAAGGAGCGGTTGAGCGTCGAAGGCAAGCTGCTGGGCAATCCGCGGGGGATCGGCAGCCTGGGTTCCGTCGGCGTCCGGCAAGGGATCGTCAAGGCGAACACCCTGAAATACGCCGAGGGTCGCCGCGGCGGGTTCGACCCGCACGCGCGCATCGTCGACATGGATGCCGACGGCATCGACGCCGCCTTCCTCTATCCCAGCCTCGGCCTGTTCACGGGCGCGGTCGAGGATCCGCCCCTCGCTGCCGCGATGTGCCGCGCCTACAACCGCTGGCTCGCCGATTACTGCAAGCCGTATCCCGAGCGGCTGTTCGGAGTCGCCATGCTGCCGATGCAGTCGGTCGATCTGGCCGTCGACGAGATGCGCTACGCCCGCGAGAAGCTCGGGATGCGCGGCGGGTTCCTGCGGCCCAACCCGTATCACGGCAAGAAGATGATCAGCGACCCGATGTACGAGCCGTTCTGGGCAATGGCCGAGGCCCTCGACTTCTCGATCGGCTTTCACGAGGGATCGACCAACGCGATGCCGACTGTGGGCGTTGATCGCTTCGAGGAGGATCGTGCGGCGCGCCACATGATCTCGCACACGATGGAGATGATGCTGGTCGCGCTGAGCGTGATCTGGGGTGGTGTCGTCGACCGTCACCCGCGCTTGCGCGTCGCGTTTCTCGAGTCAGGTGGCGGCTGGATCGCGCCGTGGCTCGACCGCATGGACCGCCACTTCGATGACCAGGGCTTCAACGAGTCCGCGCCCAAGACGCGGCCGAGCGAGCTGTTCCAGCGCAACTGCTGGATCTCGTTCGAGCCGGTCGAGAGCAGCATCGCTGCTCTTGCCGACTACATCGGGCCGCACAAGATCATGTGGGCCACCGACTATCCGCACCAGGACGGATTCTTCCCGGGTGCGCCCCAGATGCTCAGGCAGCGGCTCGGGCCGCTGTCCCCCGAGGCGAAGCACCAGGTGCTCGCCGGCGGCGCCCTCGGCTTCTACGGCCTGAGCTGACCCTTACCGCAGCGGCCGTGAGTACACTTTCTCGCGGTCGTAGTCAGGCACGGTGAACGTCAGCGTCACCACCTGTCCGGGAAAGACGTTGTGGTTGGCGTCAACCAGCTCGATCTTCACCTTGTGCTGGCCGGGTGGCAGCCCGGCGATGTCGAGGGTGTTGTTGTCACTCGCTTCCGCCCACCACCAGGGCAGGTCGTCGACGGTTATGTGCAGATGCCCGACACGTGGAGATGTCTGGAGGGCACCCGCCCCGAACACGGGGAGGATGCGGACGTTCTCCACTCGATACTGGGCCCAGAAGATGCCGTGGGCCAGCCCCTGGGACAGCGGAGGATCGACGATCAGCTTGGGCGCGGGCTCTTTGCCGATCGCGATGTACGGTGAAGCGCCGCGGATCTCTCTCGCGCTCTGGGCGAAGGCGCTTGCGGCGAGCACGGTCCCAGCGGCGGCGACTACGGCGAGCGTCTTGGTGGCGGCGGTCATTGCAGTCTCTCCTTGCGGCATCGATTGTCGGCGCGCGAATCCACCAAGCGTGACCGCGAGATCCTACCGCCAAGCCAGGACCTCGAAATCGCTCAGCCCGCCGAGATCGACGCAGATCATCTCGCGCACTTCGACGAACACCATCACGATGTGCTGGCAGGCGCGGCAGCGGACGACGACGCCCGGACCGCCGAGATAGACCTCGCACTCGGCCAGCGGGCCGCGCGCCCCGCAGGAGCCGCACTCCGCCTGCGCCATCGTCATCTCGCGACCGAAGACGTGGGACAGCATTCCGCCGATCGCGTTGCCGTCGAGCGCCTCCATCAGCGTCCTCCTGTCGGTCCAAACCGCTCGGTCTTGATGCGCCCCGGCGTGTAGCCGAGCCCGACCAGGCTGGCCGCGACCGACTCCACGAAGCTCGTCGGACCGCAGACGAACGCCAGCGGCCCGTCGTCGGCCGGCCAGGCGACCTCGCGCAGGAGGTCGGCGTCGACCCGACGCGCGTATCCCGTCCACCCGGGCGGCTGCGCGCGCGTGAGCGTGTGGACGACCTTCTCCCCGTCGAGCTCCGCGCGGTAGATGATGTCCTCGAACGTGCGCGAGGAGTAGAGCAGCCGCACTCTCACCCCGCTCATGCTGTTGCGCCAGTGGCGCAGGATCGCCCGCATCGGGGCGACGCCGGAGCCTCCGGCCGCGAGGAACAGTGGCCCGCCCTCGTCCGGGCGCCAAACGAAATAGCCGCCGATCGGCCCGCGGACCTCGAACGCGTCGCCGGGCCGCACGTCCTGCGTCAGGTATGGCGAGACTTCCCCGTCTTCGAGCCGCTCGACGGTGATCACCGGCGGCTCGCCGGGGGCGGAGGCGAGCGAGTACGCGCGCTCGGCGCGGTAGCCGTCCTCGGCCGTCAGCCGGACGTCGACGTGCTGGCCCGCGAGGTGGCCCGGCCAACCCGGGACCTCGAGCTCGAGGGTGCGCACGCGTGGTGTCTCGTCGACGACCGCGATGACGGTCGCGACGCGCCAGGTCAGTCGCCCGAGTACCGCTGCTCTCGCCACGGGTCGCCGTACATGTGGTAGCCGTACGTCTCCCAGAAGCCCGGCTCGTCTCCGTCGAGCAGGCGGAGCCCCCGCACCCACTTGGCGCTCTTCCAGAAGTAAAGGTGCGGGACGAGCAGCCGCGCCGGGCCGCCGTGCTCGGGGTCGAGGGGCTCGCCCTCGTACGTGTAGACGACCCAGGCCTTCCCGCCGGTCACGTCCTCGAGCGGCAGGTTGGTCGTGTAACCGCCGTCGCAGAACGCGAGCACGTAGTCCGCGTCGTGGTCGACCTCGGCGAGGAGCGTGTCGACCGACACGCCCTCCCAGGTCGTGTCGAGCTTCGACCAGCGGGTCACGCAGTGGATGTCGGCCCTGACCGGCTCGCTCGGAAGGGCGCGAAACTCCTC
>Ga0187894_10007005_pt1 | contig 10814 bp, 2 predicted proteins | sample GBC1701081metaG_FD_136650 | JGI IMG/M metagenome (GOLD analysis project Ga0187894, IMG submission 136650) | White microbial mat communities from a lava cave in the Kipuka Kanohina Cave System on the Island of Hawaii, USA - GBC170108-1 metaG ... | reverse complement strand
GTGATCATCGTTTCGGCCAGCGGAAAGGAAAATGTAGGAAAGGAAAATAGAGGATTTGTTATTTTCCTTTCCTACATTTTCCTTTCCGCTGGATTGGATGGCCGAAACGACGATCACGGCCCATTGTTCATATTACATTTTTCGTTTGTCATTGCAGGAAGGGCGCAATTCCTGCAATGACAAATGAAAAATGTAATATGAACAATGGAAAATGAAAATGCCTCAAAATATTCACCTGACTGCTTAAGCAGGTTTCTGCTTTCTCATACCATAACTTAACTTCATTGCCCTTTAGTCGCGGAGGGAATTTATGGCCTGGGGCGCAACTCTCGATATTGAGCCGGCGTCACTCCCCAATGGCGTTTGAAGACTCTGGTTAAATGGCTCTGGTCGGAAAAGCCCGCCGCCAGGGCGATCTGGCTCAGCGGCATATCGGAAGCGACGAGCGCCCGGCAGGCGAATTCAATCCGCAGGCGCCGCATGTATTCTCCGACCGTGCTGTGATAGTGCTGATGGAACATCTGGGCCAGATAGGCGTGATGCACGCCGACGCTGTGCGCGATTTCGTTCAGGGTGGGCGTTTCAGGAAACCGGTCGTGCAGGAGTTGCCTGGCCTGCCGGAGCCAGCGCGGCGGCTGGGCGGTTGAAGTAATCTTCGCGCGGCGTGAGGTCGCGCCGACGATGGCGAGCATCAGCCCCTCGACGATGAGCGGTGAAACATCATCCATCTCCAGAAACTCTCGATAGAGACTCAGGCTGAACAGAGCCAGCGAGCTTCCATTGAAGTCAGATGAGCTATCGAGTCTGCCCCCCTGTTCACGCGCGTGTTCCAGCCACCATGGCTCGATCTCAATGATGAAAAAGCGTCCGCCGGAATTCTGGAAATGTTCCGAATGCAATTCATTGGGAGCGTGATAAAGCAGGCTGGCCGGTTTGCATGCGCAGGTTTTCGGACCATACCGGGCGGTATAGGCGCCCTCGATGGCCAGGCAAAACAGGGCGCGCTCATGCGTGTGTGGCGGGGTTTTCAAGCAGGGAGGATACCTCCACTCGGACAAAATAAAGCCGGGGACTCGACAGCTTTTGAGGCTCTCACCGTGGAATCGCTCCTCGGCGAGTTGATCAGCCCCGACGATAGCTTTATTGGGAATCCCTCTGTCTATCATTTCCCCAACCACCTCCGGTACGGTACAGGGAGCGTTAGCGACCTGAGTCTCCCCGAAAGAGCGCATTGACGGGACTCATGTCGCTGACGCTCCCCGTACCGTACCGAAGGTTGAGCAGTTACTTTGATTTTTAAACGGAATGGAAAATCTTTGCTATGAAGCCCTACACCGCGCCCAGCCCAGAATGTCAACAATTTTGGGCTGGAGCATTATCCTGAATACTGATGGGAATAACAATCAAAACTGAGCAAGAGCTATGCCGATAAAATGGATGGCGCCTATGGGCGCAAATATCCTCGCGCCTGATCAATTAAGCTGATTGTACCCTGACGCTTAGTATTTGAGCTGCGATGGAATTGCCAAGCTTGATTGAGATGATGCGGCGGGATGAGATTCAAAATTTCGGATTTGATGCAATTTTCCACACTGCTGCTCCCAGGGCCGGGTCCTGATCGGGCCAGAGCGGTTGCCGGAAAAAAACTATTGGCCCCCAAGAATTGTCTAGTGTACGGTAGCGCCATACAACTGCAATCCAGTAATGGCGGGCGGAGAAGAAGTAAGCTTTATAAAGATTTTCCGGTCATTCAATCTCTCATTCAATCAATCGGTAGTCCAACCAGTCTGCGCGATTTTTGCGCGAATTTCTTCGAGGAGGCGTATGAAAAAGAGAAACAAGCCAATTCTGCTAGGTTCACTTTTGCTGATAGCGCTCTCGAGCGGGTTGTTGCTGGCTCACAGCGCCGGGAAATCACAAAACGGCAAATCAGGAAAAGAATCATCCAAGGCCAAAACGCCGCGCCAGGCGAAAGCCAGACGCGCAGCCGTCTCTCGCCCACGAAAGCAGGCGTCAATCGTCGAGCGACTCAAACAGTCGGATGCGAACCGTCCATTAGATCGGGCGGATTGGTTTGCGCCGGCGGACCAAATAAAGCGTCAGCCAAGCGAATGGAGCGGCGGCGTCGTCGCGCCGTTCGGAGTAGGAGCCGGCGAAGATGCGCGCCGATGGAAACCGAAGGGCGCCGACGAACCTGATGAGGCGATGCGGCACTACCTGCGAAAACGCCTCCCCGAAGGAGAGACGGAGTTGCCGGTCGAGAAGTATTTCGAGGCCCAGGAGCAGATGCGGTTGATGCCGCAATATTCGACGGCGCTCGATCGCCAGTGGGCTTCGCGCGCGGAGATGGCCGCGGAGCCTGACCAGCAGAGGCTGGGCGCGTGGACGGCGCTCGGGCCGGGCAACATCGGCGGGCGCACGCGCGCGATCCTGATCAACCCGCAAGACCCGAACATAATGTACGCGGCGGGCGTCGCGGGCGGCGTCTGGAAATCCACCGACGCCGGGCAATCGTGGACGCCGTTGGCCGATATAATCGCCAACATCGCCGTCTGCTCAATGGCCTTCGATCCGAAGAATCCGAACACCATCTACGCGGGCACTGGCGAGGGGTTCTCCAACGGCGACGCGGTGCGCGGCGCGGGAGTCTTCAAGACGACCGACGCCGGGCAGACGTGGACGCGGCTGGCCGCCACGGCCGGCAATAACAACTTCTTCTTCGTCAACGATCTGATCGTCAGCGCGAACGACAGCAACCGCATTTACGCCGCCACCTCGACCGGCGTCTGGCGCTCGACCGATGGCGGGGCTGACTGGGCGCGAGTGGTGGCTACCACCGGCGGGGGCGGATGTCACGACCTGGCCGCGCGCACGGATCAGCCAACCGACTTTCTGCTGGCGGCCTGCGGCAACGTCGCGCAGGCGACGGTCTTTCGCAAGACCGACGCCGAAGGCTCCGGAACGTGGGACGCCGTCCTGAGCGATCCCGGAATGGGCCGCACCGCGCTGGCCTTTGCGCCATCGAGCCAGAATATCGTCTATGCCATCTCGGCCGCCTTTGGCGGGACATACATTCACGGTCTGCATGCGGTCTTCCGCTCGGAGAACGGCGGGGCCGCGGGGTCGTGGACGGCGCGTGTACGTAACACGGACGCGAACAAAGCCAATACGGCGATACTCTCGAATCCGCCTTTCGCCACCGGCGTCGAATGCAAGAACAGCGCGGGCGACAGCGTCAGCGGGCAGTCGTGGTACAACCTGGCCATCGCGGTTGATCCGGTGGACGCCGATCGCGTCTGGGTTGGCGGGATTGATGTGGCCCGTTCGGACGACGGCGGCGCGAATTGGGGCTACGCGGCCTTCGTTTATGAGAGTCTCGGCGGCTCGTTGATCTACAGCAGACCGAATCAACTGCATCCCGACCAACACTTCTTCACTTTCCATCCGCGGTACAACGGCGCGAGCAATCAGCAGATGTTCATCGGCAACGACGGCGGCGTCTGGCGCACCGACAACGCCCGGGCGGCGGTCTCAACCGGGCCGCGCGGCGCCTGCGACTCATCGGTTAACAAAGTGCGGTGGACGCCGCTCAACAACGGCTACGGCGTGACGCAGTTCTATCACGGCTCGGTCTACCCGGACGGCAAGTCCTACCTGGGCGGTACGCAGGACAATGGCACGCCGCGCGGCTCGGATGGCGAAGGACCGAATAACTGGAAGACGCTCTTCCTGGCCGACGGCGGGTATTCCGCCGTGGACGGCGCCAATCCGAACACGCTCTATATTTCGACGCAGGGCGGGGGCTTCCGAAAATCCACGGACAACGGCGCGACGTTTTCGACGGCGACGCTGGGGCTGGCTGGAACGGTGCTCTTCATCACGCCGATGGCGGCGGATCCGAGCGATCCGCAACGGCTTTACACTGGCGGCGATCAACTCTTCCGCACGGACAGGGGTATGTCGCTCTGGACCAACGCCGGAAACTTGCGCAATACCACGCTGACGACCGGCACGCTGAGCGCAATCGCCGTCGCGCCGACCGACGCCAATCACGCGATGTTCGGGCTCAGTGATGGCTCGATTGTCCGCACCACGCGGGCGCTCGCGCTCAGCCCGAACAACCCGCTCTCGTCAACCGTCGAGCGCGTCACGCGCCCGCGCGTCGGGTTCGTTTCGTGGATCGCCTACGATCCGAACGACAAGAACATCGCCTACGCCACTTATTCGACCTTCGGCGGCGCGCACGTCTGGAAGACGACCAACGGCGGCGAATCCTGGACGAGTATTGACGGCGCCGGCGCCACGGGCATCCCCGACATTCCGGTACATTGCATCGTGGTTGACCCCTCGAACAGGGCGCGGCTCTACGTCGGCACGGACCTCGGCGTTTTCATCTCCGACGATGGCGGCGCGCCGTGGGCGATTGAAAACACCGGTTTCGCCAACGTCGTGACCGAAACGCTGGCGCTCAACGCGACGGGTGGCGTGACGACGCTATACGCTTTCACTCACGGGCGCGGCGCGTTCAAGGTCATTGCCAATACGGGCGGCTGCAACTTCTCGCTGGCGCAGACCGGGCGCACGGTCGCGGCGGATGGCGCTGATCTGACGGTCGCCGTCAACGTCGCGCCCGCCGGGTGTAGTTGGAGGGCTGAAAGTAACGCGCCGTGGATCACGGTACAGCCTGGCGCGGGCGGCATGACCAATGGCTCGGTTGGCTTGAAGATTGAGGCCAATCGCAGCATCGGCCGGCGCTTCGGCACGGTCGCCATCGCCGGTCGCAGTTTCTCCGTGACGCAGGAGGGGCTATCGGATCTTGAATCGCCGATACTCAGCGTCACCACGCCGGCGGGCGCCACGGTCAACACCAATCTCGCTCTGATCAATGTAGCAGGTACGGCGTCGGACAACCTGAGAGTCGCGTCGGTGAATTGGCGTTCGAATCGCGGCTTGTCCGGCGCGGCCAGCGGCGCAACGAATTGGACGATTACCGGCTTGCCGGTCTTGACGGGACGCAACGAGATCACCCTGACAGCTTCAGACGAAGCGGGGAATGTCAGCGGCGCGAAGACGCTGATCGTGAACAGTATGCCGTCGAGCGCGCTGGCGACCGTCGTCGGAACCGGGGTGTCCGGATACAACGGCGAAAATATCCCCGCCTCGTCAGCCAATATCACCAATCCGATCGGCACGATCTTCTTCGACGGCGGCGGCAATTTTTACTTCGCCGATTTCGGTGGCGCGCGCGTTCGCAAGGTTTCGCCCACCGGATTGATTACGACCGTGGCGGGAAATGGCCTCGCCGGGTTTGCGGGTGATGGCGGCAAGGCGACGGAGGCGCGACTGGCCCAACCACACGGAGCAGCCGTGGACGGCAACGGCGACGTTTACATCCTCGATGCGGGCAATCAGCGGGTGCGCCGTGTGAATGCCGGTACAGGGATCATTACGACCATTGCCGGGACTGGCGCGACAGGATTCGGCGGGGATGGCGGTCCGGCGGCCCAGGCGAGCTTCAACTTTGGCGCCACCGGCGCGATTGCGTTCGACGCGGCGGGCAATCTGTATATCGCCGACAGCAACAACCACCGTATTCGCCGCGTGGCCGTTGACACCGGCGTCATCACCACGGTTGCAGGCCGCGGCGCGGCCGGTTTCGGGGGCGACGGCGGCCCCGCGACCGACGCGCTGTTAAGTGGTCCGCAAGGACTTTTCTTCGACAAGGACGGCAATCTCTATTTTGCCGACAACGGCAATTTTCGCGTCCGCAGGATTGCCGCCGGCTCGGGCGCGATCACTACCGTCGTTGGCGCGGGAACGAGCGGTACGGCGGGTGACGGCGGCCCGGCGGTCAACGCCACCATCGGAAGCGTGTTTGGCGTTGTGCTCGACCCGGACAACAATCTCTATCTTTCCGACGTCACCAACAATCGCATTCGTCGCGTAGCGGCTGCCGGCAATGTGATCTCGACGGTGGCCGGCGGCGGCGGCGGCGGATTTTCTCCGGACGGCTCGGCTGCTTTGGGCGCGCGTTTTGCCCTGGTACGCCACCTTGGGCTAGACCCGCAAGGAGTGCTCTACATTGCGGAAGCCAACAACTTCCGCATCCGCAAGCTCGTCAACGGCCTGGCCAACGACACCATGCCGCCGGCGATCGCCATCATCGAACCGGCGACGGGCGCGACCCATACCGCGATGGCCGCGACGCTCACATTGCGCGGCTCCGCCGCCGACAATGACGCGGTCGTGGCCGTTCGTTGGAGCAATGATCGCGGCGGCGGCGGCGCGGCCAACGGCGCAACGGCGTGGTCAATTCCATTCGTCGCGCTGCAGCCCGGCGTCAACAACATCACGGTCACCGCGTGGGACGTCAGCGGCAACGCGGGCTCGACGCAGCTTGCGGTGAGTTACACGGCGCAGCAGGTCGTGGTCACATTGGCGGGGACGGGCGCCGCGGCGTCCGGCGGCGATGGCGGGCCGGGAACGGCGGCGGCGGCATGGCAGCCGTTCGGCGTGGCGCTCGACGCGGCGGGCAATGCGCTCTTCACCGATGCCCTCAATCGCCGCGTGCGCCGCATCGCCCCCAACGGAGTGATCACGGCCTTTGCCGGAACCGGCGAATTGGGATCAAGCGGTGACGGAGGACCGGCGACGGCCGCCACGTTCAACCGCCCCAACGGGATCGCCATTGACAGGGCGGGCAATGTTTATATCGGTGATGAGTTGAACCACCGGATTCGCAAGGTCACCCCTGACGGAAGAATCAGCTCGATTGCCGGAACGGGCGAGGGCTTCGGCGGCTACGGTGGAGACGGCGGACCGGCGAAAGACGCCCAACTCAACCTTCCGGTAGGGCTGGCCGTGGATGGAAATGGCAACCTCTACATCGCCGACCGCGCAAACCATCGCATCCGCAGGGTTGACGCCGTCACGGGCGTGATCACGACCGTGGCGGGCAACGGCCTGATAGGGTCCGCGGGCGATGGCGGCCCAGCCGCGGCGGCGGAATTGTTTTTACCGACCGGCGTGGCGGTTGATGGGGCGGGGAACATTTACATCGCCGACACGGGCAACCATCGCATTCGCCGCGTCAACGCCGCCGACGGCGCGATCGGCACGGTGGCTGGCATCGGGATTGCCGGTTTCAACGGTGATGGCATACCGGCGCGGGATGCCCAGATCAATCTGGGTTACCCGGCTTCGCTCTCGTTCGACGCGGCGGGCGACCTCTATTTTTCAGATCTCAACAACCATCGCCTCCGCAAAATTACGCTCAGCTCCGGAGTCATCTCCACTGTCGTGGGAACAGGCGTCCCGGGCTTCAACGGCGACGGCGCGGCGCCCACGGGAACCAATCTCGCCTTCCCATCGGGAATAGTTGTTGACACCGCCGGCAATCTCTTCTTCGCCGACATCAGCAACAACCGTGTGCGCCGCACGCGTTCAGCCACGGCGTTGCGCACGCTGACCAGCGTCTCCGCCGCGAGCTTCTCGCCGGCGGCTGGCCTGGCCGCCGAAGAGATCGCCGCCGCCTTCGGTATGAATCTGGCGACTTCGACGGCCGCGGCTTCAACCCTGCCGCTGCCGACTCAGCTTGCGGGCACGACGGTGCGCGTGCGTGACAACCTGGGCGTCGAAGGGCTCGCGCCGCTCTTCTTCGTGGCGCCGGAGCAGATCAACTACCTGGTACCGAGCGGCGCGGCCAACGGTATCGCGACGATCACCGTGACCAACGGGGCGGGCGAAGTCTCGACCGGCGCGGCCATCATCTCGAACGTCGCGCCCAGCCTCTTCAGCGCGAACGCCAATGGAATGGGCGTCGCCGCCGCCGTGGTATTCCGGCGCGCGGCCAGCGGACGGGAGAGCTTCGAGCCGGTGGCGCGCCTCGATCCGGCGACCAATCGTTACGTCGCCGTACCGATTGATCTCGGCCCCGAAGGCGATCAAGTCTTCCTGATCCCCTTCGGGACAGGCTTCCGCGGGCGCAGCGCCCTGGCCAACGTGAGCGCGACCATCGGCGGCGCGGGTGCGCCGGTGATCTACGCCGGGCCATCGCCGGGCCTCATCGGGCTGGATCAAGGCAACATCCGGCTCGACCGCAGTCTGATGGGCAAAGGCGAAGTTGATGTGATTTTGACCGTGGACGGCAAAGTTGCGAATGCGGTGAAGGTCACCATCAAGTGAGTATAACTTGACCGGCGGCGGGTTGGAGCCTGTCGCCGGTCGGTTCACAAGGGTGTTGCAAGGTCGTTCAACGTGACGAATGAAAAAAGAGGCGGCCCTTGACGAGCCGCCTCTTTTTTCATCCGATGTCGAATTTTATTTAGAACCCGACGCGGACGCCGAATTGGAAGGCGCGCGGGATGCCAGGCGCGAATGAGCCCGAGCCAAGCCCGTAACGGTTGTTTCTGTTCAACGGCGTGGCGCCATTGATCGAACCAACCGAACCATCCAGGAAGGATCTCAAGCGGTTGCCCGGCGGATCGAAGTTGGACACGTTGAGGAGGTTGAAGATCTCCACCATCGGCTCGATCCGCAGCCGCTCCTTGAAGCCGAAGGTCTTCGAGATGCGGATGTCGGTGTTGATGAGCGAGTCAATTCCCACCTGATTGCTCGGCGCCGGTGAAATCGCCTGGGCGTTGTTGACCGCGCCTTGCAGCGCGACCAACTGCGCTTGAGTGAACAAACCGGCGCTGATGAGCGCTTGCGCCGCCGGCGTGAGGGCGGACGTCACTGTGCCGTTGAAGCTGGTGATCAGGTTATTGAGCTTGGTCACCCCCACGTCACGTCCAAACGAGCCACTGCCCGTGCCCGGCAGCGGGTCCCGGGTGACGCCGTCGCCGTCGAGATCGGTGAAGAAGATTTCACCCGACCCGCTCGGGCTGGCGAATGGCAAGAAGATGGATTGAGGCAGCGCCGTCGCGAACCGCGTCGTTGAATTGACCTTGAATCCCAAGGGCAGGTCGGTCAGGAAGCTGACCGTCAACTGGTGTGTGCGGTCGAGAGCCGACGGGCCGAAGAACTTCGTCGGCGCGTCGTTGAAAGCCGAGGCGGAGAGGAAGCCGGCGTCCTGATCCACGCCCGTGGCCTGGAAGCGCGAGAGCGAATAGCTGACCGACACGGTCGTCCCCTTGAGCGGCCCGTAGTTTCCGATCCGCCCACGCAGCGACGCCGTGAGGGCGTTATAAAGCGACAGGCCGACCGGCGCGATCACTCCCATAGTGTGGAAGTTCGGGTTGTTGCCTTGGAAAGCAAACCCATCGAGCGCGCTGCCGGCGTCCAAACCGTGATCGGCGAAGTCAATGATGGAGCCACCATTCAGGATGACGCAGTCGATCGCCGCCGAACCGGTCCTTCCACTGCAGGGGGCTGCGCCACCAGCCACCCTGAAGGCGTTCGCCGTGTCGTTGATGGCCGCGCGCGCGGTCGCCACGTTGAGCGTATTGGCCGCGCCGCTGCGGTTAAGGTCAATGAGTTGACCGAAGTGGACGCCGCGGTTGCGCACGTAGTCAACGCTCAAGACCAGTCCGGGCTTAATCTCGCGCTGCACGCCGATGTTGAACATGATCCCATACGGCCGTTTGTATTTGTTGTAAATCAGGCTATTGGCCGTGTCCAACGTCTGATTGAAGAGTGGCGGCACTCCCGCCGGCGGATAATTCGCCGCCAAAGCCGCCGACACTTGTTTCAGGACGGCCTGCATGTTCTGCGCCGCCGCGATCACGTTCTTGAGCGGTTGCCCCAGCAGCCGCTCGTAGAAAATGCCCGCCCCGCCGCGGATTACGGTCTTGCCGTCGCCGCGAATATCCCAGGCGAAGCCGGCCTGCGGAGCGAAAAGATTATCCGGACGATCGATCTTCCCGGCCAGGTCCTGGCTGAACTCGGCCAGTTTCGGCGTGCGCGGCAGGTCGCTGTTGGCAATGTTGCTGTCGAAGTCGTAGCGCAGCCCCAGATTGAGCGTGAAGTTGCGCTTGATCTTCCAAGTGTCTTGCGCATACAGGCCGAGGCGGTTGTTGAAGAAACCGCCGAAGGGCAGGCCGTGCGCCGGTTTCTCGCTGGCGAATCCCAGGCCGTTGCTGAGCACGATCTGGCTGAGCGGGAAGTTGAGCGGATCGCTCGCTCCACCAAACCCGTTGGCCTGCGCGATGGAGGTTGCGGTGAATGGAGCGCGGATACGCGGCGCGTTGCCGAAGAAGCTCGCGAAGCCGCTCGCCACGATGCGGTTATAAGAAGCCCCGAAGCGGAAGGTATGGTTACCGGTAGTGGCGCTGCCGTCGTACTTTATCTGCTGGTTGTCCTGGAAGGTAGTCTGGGGAGCGTTCGCGTTCGGGCCGACCGACAACTGGCCCTGAATGTTGAGCAGCAGCGGGTTGCCCGCGGGGTCGAGCGTCACCGGCGTCCCGGCCTGCGAATTCGCGTCCACAATGGAGTTGTTGAAGTTGAGATAGCTATAGCGCAATGAGTGTGTCCAACGCGCGATGTTGTAATCGGCGCCGACCACATGCCAGTTGGTGTTGTTGAAGTTGGCGAACGCCGCCAGGTTGGCGCCGCCAAATCCGGTTACGCCGAGGTTGTCGTTGTGGTTGAAGCGGTAGAAGCTTTTCAGGTTCTGTGTGATGTTGAAATCGAGACGTCCGCCGACATTCGTCTCGCGCAATGGCACGCCGAAGTTCTTGGTGAATTGAGGGAAGATTGAGAGGTAGATTCTCAATCGTCCTGGCCGTGACCACACCGTCAACCGTTGAGCGTGACGTGTCAACGGCCACGTCCGTGTTCGCGGCCGTGACTTCCACCGCCTGCTCCTGCGCGCCGAC
>Ga0187894_10007004_pt1 | contig 10815 bp, 11 predicted proteins | sample GBC1701081metaG_FD_136650 | JGI IMG/M metagenome (GOLD analysis project Ga0187894, IMG submission 136650) | White microbial mat communities from a lava cave in the Kipuka Kanohina Cave System on the Island of Hawaii, USA - GBC170108-1 metaG ... | reverse complement strand
TGCTTCGACTGTAAGTGTCATCTTGACAATGTCACCTTGTGTGTCTCTGAGTGTTGGTCCTGGCACTTGACCACTAAAGGTCATTGCCTTGTAGGTTTTTCCACCCATAATTGGCAATTCTGCACTTTGTCCAACTACATTGAATTCAACTACATTTCGGCCTGACTCCAAGTTGGCGCAGTCTAGTTCAGCAAATGCTTGTGGCATTACTAATTGAAGTCCGCCCATGTCATGGATTTGTTGCATCAGGTCTGTGTCTGTTGTTGAAACAGACAGCGAGTTTCCAGTCATTTGTGACTGGGTATACGTGCTTCCGAACAACGTTGCCGCTATCACTGCAACTGCAGCAATAGACATTATACCGTAACGTTTGTTCATCGTTTCCGATCGATTATTTACAGTATATTAACTTATTGTGTAAAATCAGAAAATTGCCAAAACTTCTGAAAGTTTTTGATATTTCCGTTGTAATTTTATAAAAGAGAATGAATATTAGGAAATTAATTCTAGCTTGCATGTGAAGTTTAGGATAGACAAAGATTCTTTGGGTGAAGTAAAAATTCCCGCCGATGCATATTATGGAGCTTTTACAGCTAGAGCCATTCAACAATATCATGTAACTGGTCAGAGAGTTCATCTTTATCTTGCAATAGCATTTGTCATGATCAAAAGATCAGCTACAATTGCCAACATGAAAACCAAAGCACTTGATAAAAAGCGAGGAACTGCAATTGTAAAGGCATGTGATGAAATTTTGTCAGGAAAGTTTCTTGACCAATTTGTTATTGAAGCGATAAACTCAGGTGCAGGAACTGCATTTAACATGAATGTAAATGAAGTAATTGCTAATGTTGCACTAGAAATTTTGGGATACAAAAAAGGAAAATACGAAATAATTCATCCAAATGATCATGTTAACATGTCGCAGTCAAGTAACGACACCTTCCCAACAGCAATGCATGTTTCTATTTTGTTTAACCTAAAGCAAGTCATACCAGCTCTTGATGATTTAATAAAATCATTACACAAAAAAGCAAGAGAGTTTTCTGGTTTTCAGAAAATAGGGAGGACTCACCTCATGGATGCTCTTCCTGTGAGCCTTGGAGGAGAATTTGCTGCATATTCTACATCTGTTGCAAAGGCACGAGATGCAATAGATGTTGCAAAAAAAGAACTAGAGTTTATTGCACTTGGCGGTACTGCTGTAGGTACAGGTGCAAATACACCTAAGGGTTACAGAAAAATTACAATATCAGAACTTGCACGAATTTCGAAACTCCATCTTAAACCACAGCAAGACATGCAATACTCTTTGCAAAGCAAGTTTGCTATTGCAAATCTATCTTCTACGCTTAGAAACTTGGCAGTTGAACTTGGAAGAATCTCAAACGATATTAGATTAATGGCCTCTGGTCCTGTTGCTGGTCTCTCTGAGCTTGGCATACCTGCGGTTCACGCCGGCTCTTCAATCATGCCAGGAAAAGTCAATCCCTCACTTGCAGAATGTATGAACATGATTTGTTTTAATATAATTGGAAATGATTCTGTCATTGCATTATCAGCACAAGCTGGCCAGTTTGAACTTAATGTAATGCTTCCTGTCATGCTAAAGTGTGTTTTAGAATCAACAGACATGCTAAGAAATTTTGTTCCAATTTTTTCTCGTAATTTGATTGATGGTTTGTCTGCCAACAAACAAAAACTTCGTCAATACATAGAAAACAGCCCTGTAATAGTTACGCTGCTGTCTCCAAAGCTTGGTTATCAAACATCTGCTGAGTTATACAAGGAATCTTTGAAAACTGGCAAGACCATTAGACAACTTGTAATCTCGAAAGGATTGATGCGCGAAAAAGAAGTGAAAGCGCTGCTAGGATAAAATGGCAAAGATCTGGGTTGAGGCATATGGCTGCTCTGCAAGCTTTGCAGACTCGGAAATGATTTCTGGTCTGATTGTAAATGGAGGTCACACTCTTGCCAAAAACATATCAGATTCGGACTTGAATCTTATTGTCACTTGTTCTGTCAAAGACGCTACTGCAAATAAGATGGTAAATAGAATAAAAAAGCTGAAATCAAAACCATTAATCGTTGCTGGCTGTCTGCCAAAAGCTGAAAAATCTACTGTTGAAAAATTTGGCCCTCATGCAAGTCTACTTGGACCAAATTCCATTGGAAAAACTCTCGATGTCATAAGTTCCACATTGAAAGGAAAAAAGATAATCGAGCTTGAAGATTCTGATGTGGCTAAAGTTGGCCTGCCAAAAGTTAGACTAAATCCTGTGGTTGGCATAGTAGAGATTGCAAGTGGATGCATGAGTGAATGTACCTTTTGTCAGACAAAGATCTCCAAAGGCGACTTGTATAGTTATAGGATTGGCGATATAGTAAGACAGGTAAAGTACGACATAGATAATGGCTGTAAGGAAGTTTGGCTTTCATCTACTGATAATGGCTGTTACGGCTTTGACATAGGCACAGATCTGCCACGATTGATAAGCGCGGTAGGTGAGATTGAGCGTGACTTTATGATTAGGATTGGCATGATGAACCCGATGTACATGGCGAGGATTCGTGATGGGCTCTTGCGATCATTTGAAAACAGTAGAGTCTTCAAATTCCTTCACATTCCGGTTCAAAGCGGCAGCAATAGAATCCTAAAGGAGATGAAACGTGGTCATACAGCTCAAGTATTCAGAGATACAAGTGATAAGTTCAGAAAAAAATTTGGAAAATTTACAATTTCTACCGATATTATAGTTGGATTTCCATCCGAAAGTGATGGGGACTTTGAAGAGACAGTCGACCTCATAAAGGAAACAAGACCTGATGTACTAAACCTCTCAAGATATAGTGCAAGGTCAGGCACAAAAGCTGCTAAAATGACTCAACTTGATGTTTCTGAGGTAAAGAGACGAAGTAAGATTGTATATGAGTTAGCAAAAAACATCGCAAATGAGAGAAATGTAGAATGGATGGGATGGAGAGGGGAAGTCTTGTTTGATGAGAGCTCAGATGGCATCATAAAGGGAAGAAACTTTGCCTACAAACCAGTAGTTGTTGATGAGAATGTAAAATTAGGACAAAAAATCAAAGTTGAAATTATAAGGGCCACATCATATGGTCTTTACGGTAAATCTTTAAGCTAAAAGTTTTTAGATCCAAGCTAGGATCAAAACTAATCAACAAAGTTTTTTAACTTATATGGGAAGCAAAAGAGAGTCATGGAGTTTGAGATGAAAGAACCAGTTCTTATAGTGGGAGTAGGCGGTGCTGGATGCAAACTTGCGATAAAAGCTAAATTTAGTCTAAATTCCGAATGCCTTTTGATAAGCCATGACCAAAAGGACCTAGACTCTAGCCATTCCAGAATTCTAATAAACACAAACCCAGTTCTCAATCCCTCTTCGTATCTCATTAGAGGTGTCTCATATAGTGTTCTTGATAACCTAAATGAAAAACTTGCTAACTATTCTACCATAATTATAATAGCAAATCTTGCTGGCAAGTCCGGCGCTGCCTTGGCTCCAATTGTTTCGCAGGCCAGCAGGGAACTTGGGAAAAATGTGCTTTCCTTTGGTATAATGCCATTCAAATTCGAAAAAGATAGGATCTTCTTTTCTGGCGTTTCGCTGAAGCGGCTGAAGGCAAACTCTGACTGCACCATAATAGTGGATAATGACGCACTTCTTGATAGCAATCCAGATCTCACACCTGATTCCTGTAACAGTATAACAAATTCAGCCGTACTTGAGATCATTTCCTCTCTGAAATCATCATCTCTTCCACGTGAAACAAACATACTTTCCACAAGCAAAGATGTATCAGATGTGCAAATATCACTTAGAGATTCAATAAAGATGCTTTACGAAGATGCGCCGCCAAACAGTGTAAAAAGTGCAATGCTCTATGTCATGGGAGGAAACAAAGTTTCTGTAGGAGTGTTGAATTCCATGGTAAACACTATAAGCGGAATTTTTAATGACGACAGCACTCGTGTCAGTCTTTCTGTTGTTGCTGCTGAAAATTCTAAAGTTATCTTATTAACGTCAGTAGATGGAGAAACAAGGTTTGACAGATATGATCCACTTGGTTTCATTTCAAAACAAAACATGTTGGACTGGGATGATCCAGACTGCAGCATAAAATTAGATCTTGACTTGAAACAGTTAGAATAAAAATTACTTCGTCTTCGACTTTTTATTAGACTTGGGTTTTTCATCTATCTTCTTTTCAGATTTTTCTTCTTTCTTTGGTTTCTCTGCTTTTGTTTCTTGCTTTTGTTTTTCTTGTTTTGATTCAGTTTTAGGCTTTTCTGATTTTACATCTACCTTTGATTTTTTTGGCTTAGATTCTGTTTTTTCTTCTTTTGTTTCTGCAGGCTTTTCCTCTACAGTAGGCTCACTTTTTTGAGCTTTTGGTTTTTCCTCAACAATCTCTCCTTTCTTAGATTTTGTATCTTCCTCTTGATATTTTGAAATTAAGACATTACCACCATCATCTTTAGTTAACTTGACTCGTATCTTCCTTGGAGGATGTCTTATTCCTCTAGCCCAAACCAAGTGACTAACATCCTCTTCTATCTTTATGTTTTCAGATTTCATGTGTCGAGTGGCAAATTCTCTTATCATGTTGATTGCTCTTTTGGCTCTTTGATTATTTGGAGAAAGTAAAACCTTCCCAAGATTTATTGTGTAAACACGTTCAACCTCTTCTTGAGACAATTATCCCACTCCCACGTCTGTTCTTCGCCACTGTCTTCTCTTTGGATTTGTTCTTACTGTTCTTTTTGTTCTAATTATAACCCATGCTGGGACCGATGAATTCTGTTTTAGTTTTTTCATCAATCGTACCTTTCTTGGAGTAGACTTGTGAGCAGCCATGGAAGTTGGAAAATCTTGAGCTCTTTTTAAATGAATCTCAAATCTAGTGTGTTTACAGCACAATAGTAAATATTATGATTTTTTAGACATCTCATTTGATAGAAGATTTATCATTTGTTTTAGGATCCTTGCTGATGCACCCCAGATTAGCTTATCCTGATATCTAAAAGTACACATCTCTTGTATTGATTTGTGAGATGGATCCATATCATCTTCTATTGTCTTGAGAAATGGAAACAGCGGAATGTGCAGGATCTCTTCTATTTCTGAATTTGGTTTAAGCTTAGGTATGTCTGATTGAATAGTAACAAATGGTATGATTGTAAAACCTGAATTTAAGGTAGTGACTGTTTCGAGCTGACCTATGATTTGTTGCCTTGATATGTCAAGATTAATTTCTTCCTTTGTCTCTCGCAGAGCTGTTACAAGAAGATCTGTATCATCTTGTTTCCATGTTCCACCAGGAAAGGATATCTCTCCCGCATGTAGATTCATTGTTTTTGGTCGCTGTGTCATTATTATAGTGGGTTCGGAGCCGTAAATTACAACCAACACTGCAGCAAGCTTTGTCTGACCATTTTGTTTTGCTTCTGGCAAAATTTTGCTTACTAATGCTTTTCTTAGCGTTTCAATTTCCAATGAAATATAGTTCAGCTGGATTGTTATTGACTGTTGCCGTTCAAAGGTTATAATCAAGTAATCTAGAAAATCTTCTATGACAATCACATACGAGATAAACCCGCCAAAGGTGATTCAGGATAGGGTACTATCTCATAAAGAGTTACAAGACTCTGTAAACCGTCTAAAAGAGAGAACGTTTGCTATTCGTAACGTTTGCAATAGCATTCATGTGACAGATTCTGTACTTGGAATACCAAGAATTTCTCCTATCACAATAGGTGCGTTGATTAGGAATTCTAATGATGCAATTGAACTTTCTGCTAGTATTCGTGTAAGGGATAGAAACCTTACCTCACTTACCCAATCAATTTGTGATGCTATACTACTTGGACTAAATGGTGTTTTGATCCTAAAGGGCGATCCTCCTCCTACAGAACCAAAGGATTCCAAGCTAGTACCAAGCGAAGTGGTAAAACAATTCAATGAACAAGGTTTTGGAAAAAAAATTGATCTCTTTCTCTCGTTACCTAGTAATCCAGACTTTAGCAAAATATGCAAAAAGATTGAGGCAGAACCACGAGGGTTTGTAACTCAAGTTGTTAATTCACTTGATCAGATAACAAGAATAGTGGACAAATTAAAACCACAGGGATTTAGAATTATTCCTTGCATAATGTTACCAACAGAAAAAAATGCGAGATCAGCTAAGATGCTAAATCTTGATTGGTCAAATTACAAAAATGACGCGGTTAATTTCATAAAAAAAGCTCACGATATTTCAGGCGATGTGCTCATAAGTTCTCCAAATGATTTTAAGGGGGCGCTTGAGACTCTAAAGAAGTTATCAAGTTGATCTCCTCTTACACTGTTGGAATTTATCCACGATCTGAAGAGCTTATTGAAGCTACTCGTAAAAATACCAAGAATCTTTCTTCATTATATTTAGCTGTAAAGAAAGAATACATTGCAGTCCAGAAAAAAGCAAAGCTTGGTTATGTTTGTGATCCACTTTTGGACTGGGATGATATATTCAGACCATTTTCTAAGTTAAAATCAATCAAGATTGAGGCTTTGAATCGTGTCTATGAGACAAATACATTCTATAGGAAGCTCTCCTTTGATGGAAATTTGTCAGATGCTGGCAACATTATAAGAACAAACCTCGCTGTTTCATTGCTTCCAAAGAACAGAGCCGCATGCATTGCGGATCCCTATACATTTGTTGATGTGCATCTTAGTACAAAATACAAGAAAAAAGAGGAATTTGCAATTGCAATAGCAAAAATGCTAAGAAAGGAAATAGATTCTTTGATAAAGTCTGGTTTTGGACTAATTCAGCTTGTTGCTCCTTCTATTGCGTATAATACTAAAGTAGATTTTGGACTAGTAAAAGACGCCTTGAGTATTATTACACGTGGTCTAAAAGCAAAAACTATCCTTCATCTTTATTTTGGTGATGTCTCGAAAAAAATGGGAAAACTTTTAGATCTGCCAGTTTCTGGCCTAGGCTTTGATATCACATCTACTCCAATATCTTCAATCAAAAAGCATAGCTTTTCTGGCAAATTACTTGCGGTAGGCATAGTAAATTCGTATAATACCAAGCTTGAAGATAAAGCAGAATGCATTTTGAAGCTAAACAATATAATATCAAGCACAAAACCTGATGAAGCGTTTGTAACAACAAACTTTGATCTTCAATACCTGCCCAAAGAATTTGCAGTTAGAAAGATATTGAGGCTTGGCGAGATTGCAAAGGGAGTAAAAAGTGCATAAGTATTTTCCAACTCAAGAAATAGGCAGTCTGAAAAAACCATCATGGCTTTTGAATGTAGTAAAAAACCCAGATATATCAAAAGAAGACAAAGCAAAAGCTAGAAACGATGCCGCTTTGTTAAATATACAAACACTTGAAGATCTTGGACTAGACATAATTTATGATGGGGAAGTAAGACGAGTTGAGATGTATGAAGAACCTGTTAGATACATCAAGGGATTTGAGTTTGCAGGACGCGTAAGATCATGGGACAATAAATATTATAACAAGGCACGGGTCACGGACGAAATTAATTACAAGCAAAACTTTCATAGTGATGAATTCAAATTCATAAAAGAAAATGCCAAGCGCGAGATCAAGGTGCCAGTAACTGGTGCTTATACCCTAGCTGATTGGTCATACAATGAGCACTACAAATCAAAAGAAGATCTTGTTTTTGCGTTAGCAAAGAAGGTTGTTAGACCACTTGTAAAAGATTTAGCAAGGCTTGGTGCAAAAATTATTCAAATAGATGAACCTGCTGCCACCACACATCCTTCTGAAATGAAAATTTTCCGTGACTCTGTGAATGAATCTGTTAAAGGAGTAAACGCAAAATTCGTGGTGCATGCTTGTTTTTCAGGTAATGACTATGAAGCTTTGGCTCCAGAGATGCCTGAAATAAAAGCTCAGCAATATACACTAGAATTTGCAAATCGTGATTCATGGAACTTGGGAGTAAATGATAGAGAAAGAAAGGGATACCATGTGATCAAACTGTTCAAAGAATACGGATTCAAAGGTGAGATTGGAATTGGTGTTACTGATGTACATGTTGACAAGATCGAGACACCAAAGCTCATACGTGATAGAATATTATATGCTGCAAAAGCAATTGGGGATCCTGCTAAAATTTATGTAAACCCCGATTGTGGTCTTAGAACAAGATCAAGAACTACTGCCTTTGAAAAAATCAATGCCATGGTCAAAGGTGCTGATCTTGCAAGACAAGCAATTGGTAACTAGCTAAAATATTCCATAAAGTAGAAATTCTGATAACGCTGACCTTACATTAAAATCCGGCAACTTCTTCTGAAGTATTGTATTCAACATGTGGCTAAATCCAATTACAAAAGCTAACTTTTTTATCTTGTTAATGTTGGGCTTAATTTCGCCTCAATTTGTGAGTGCAGAGGTATGGATTCCTGAAAATGAGTTTGCTGGATTTTTTGATTACAATGGCATTTACACCGTGGTAGGAACAGTAAAAAATTCAGAAGAAGCAGCAGTAATTCCTACTGTCGAAATCAAAATACAAGATGCGGATAAAATTGTTACAGAATCTTATACTTTACCTACTGCAAATCCATCAAAAGATATTCCATTTAAAATTAAATTTGCACAAGTGTCTAGTAAGAATCCAGTTCTTGAAACACCATCTATTTCCTTTGTAACTACAGCTAAAGAGATGCCTGGTGTTGAAGTGGTTTATGATAAAACGCTTGTAAAACACTCTGATGGTCACACTTCTGGTTTTATAATTAATAATAGCGATTTGCCTGCGTATGGAGTCAAAGTTTATGCACTTATCCATGGAGAAGGTAGTAAAGTAATCGATGTGGGAAAGAGTGTTGAAACTATAGAAAAAATAGAACCTGGAGAGAGAAAAGAATTTTCGATTTACCCTGATCCCGCTATAGCATCACAAGTAAGTTACTATAGCTGTTTTGCAATTGGAGACGATATGGTGATTCCAATGTTTGTTACAAGGGATAGTAAAAAATTTGAATTTAGATACGAGTCTAGTGCATATTTTGACAATCTGAAATTTGATGATGAGAAAAATACACTAGTACTCTTTGCAAGAAATCCGTGGCCTACTGCAGTTTATGCAAACTTTGAATTTCCTATGGAACGTGAGTCTCAGAAATTTCATGTCCAAATTGATGATAAACAGGTCAACGCACTACAAAGTAGGGATGACTATAACAATTGGCACGTAGCCTTTAATCTAGAACCACAAACTAGCAGCCAAATTCTGATTTCTGGGTTTGAGAATAATGGTGAGACGAACTTACAGGCGGGTTTTGAATCATATTATTTGTTTGGTATAATCCCAGCAGCTACCATAATAGTTGGAATTTTCATTCAAAAAAAGAAAAAGCGTCATAATGCAAACTAGGTTTAGGCCAGACCCCATCTAGACATTACTTTTCTTTCAATTTTTTTGAAAACAAGTCCATCAATTAAAATTCCTATTACCATTATTACAAGCATGGTGGCAATTACTTGTGAGATGTCATTTAGCTCACGCCCAACATTTAGTAAAAATCCTAGCCCCAAAAATGAAAAAATTATTTCTGCCCCAATTACACCACGCCATGCAAATGCCCAACCTTGTTTGAAACCAGAGATCAGATACGGAAATGCTGCTGGAAGCATAACATGCGTGATAAGTTGAACCCCACTTGCACCCATGTTTCTTGCAGCTGCAATATATGATGTTGGAACGTTTTTCATTCCAGAGTAGGTGTTAATCGTTACTGCAAACAACGAACTGGCAACTGTAACAAAAATTATTCCTGCATCAGTAAGCCCAAACCACAAAAGCGCCAATGGGACCCATGCAACAGAAGGAACAGACTGCAGACCTAGAACTAAAGAACCAATTGTCTGATTTACAGATTCTATTCTGGCCATAAAAATTCCCAGTGTTATTCCACCAGCTATGGAAATAATTAGTCCAACGACTAGTCTCCACATGCTTGTTGCTATTGCAAAAATCAGGCTGCCATCAGCGACTCCATATGCTAAATCTTGGGTAACCTGAATAGGGGATGGAAAGATGTGTACAGACCATATATTCAGTGAAAATACAATTTGCCAAACTACAATTATCCCCGCATAGAACGCAATTTTTTTAGCAGCTATCTTTCCTCTCATTCTTCAAACTCCCTTTTCATCTGAGCCCTTACTTCAGTCTTCAATTCAGCAAGTATCATTTGTTGATATTTTACCAGATTTTCATCTTCTGCAAGCCTTGGTCTGCGGTAATCTATCGTAATTTCTTTTTTTATCTTAGCGGGTCTATTTTTGAATACGACCACGCGGTTTCCAAGTATTACTGATTCTGAAATACTGTGAGTTACGAATAGAATAGTTTTTTTTGTTCTTTCCCAGATCAATTGCAATTCAACCAATAAGAGGTCTCTTGTTTGTGCATCCAATGCAGCAAATGGCTCATCCATCAAAAGAATTTCTGGATCCATGACAAGTGCACGTGCAATTGCAACCCTTTGCTTCATACCGGTAGATAGTTGATAGGTGTAAGAGTTTGCAAACTTGGTAAGCTGCATCATATCCAAATATCTTTGCGATATTTGTGAGCGTTCGTCTTTTGGAATACCAGCTATTTTTAGTCCAAACTCTACATTATCAATTACTTTTAACCATGGAAAGAGTGCACCCTCTTGAAAGACCATTGTTCTATCTGGGCCTGCAGTGGTTATTGATTTACCATTAAGCAAAATTTCACCGGTATCAGGTTTTTCCAAT
>Ga0187894_10007003_pt1 | contig 10815 bp, 11 predicted proteins | sample GBC1701081metaG_FD_136650 | JGI IMG/M metagenome (GOLD analysis project Ga0187894, IMG submission 136650) | White microbial mat communities from a lava cave in the Kipuka Kanohina Cave System on the Island of Hawaii, USA - GBC170108-1 metaG ... | reverse complement strand
GCTGGAAAACGTTGAGGCCCGACCGGGGATGACCAGGACCGAAGCATATGAGGACTGGGCCAAGGACAAGTTCATCCGCGAGCCGGCGACCATGAAGCTGCTGGTAGTGGTGGACAAGCTGCTGACCGGCTTCGACGCGCCGCCCTGCACGTACCTGTACATTGACAAGTCCATGCAGGACCACGGTTTGTTTCAGGCGATCTGCCGCACCAACCGGCTGGACGGCGAGGACAAGGACTTCGGCTACATCGTCGATTACAAGGATCTCTTCAAAAAGGTCGAGAACGCGATCGCCGTCTACACCTCGGAGCTCGACCGCAGCGCGGGCGGCGCCGATCCGGAGGTGCTGCTGCAGGATCGCCTCAAGAAGGGGAAGGAGCGCCTCGACGGCGCGCTGGAAGCCCTCGCCCTGCTGTGCGAGCCGGTCGAGCCGCCCCGGGGCGAGCTGGAACACATCCGCTACTTCTGCGGCAACACCGAGATCAAGACCGACCTGGAGGAACGCGAGCCGCAGCGCTCCGCGCTTTACAAGGCTACGGTGGCGCTGGTGCGCGCCTACGCGAACGTGGCGGACGAGCTGGACCGCGCAGGCTACGACGCCGCCGGCGTCGCGCGCATCAAGGATAGCCTCAAGCATTTTCTGGACGTGCGTGAAATCGTCCGCAAGGCGAGCGGCGAGAGCCTGGACCTCAAGGCCTACGAGGCCGACATGCGCCACCTGATCGACACGTATATCGAGGCAGACGAGCCGAGGAAGATTTCCCCGTTCGATGGCATGGGGCTCCTCGAGCTCATCGTCAAGACCGGCATCGCCGACGCCATCGCGAAGCAGCTCAGTGGCCTGAAGGGCAACCGGGACGCCATCGCTGAGACGATCGAGAACAACGTCCGGCGCAAGATCATCAAGGAGCATCTCACCGACCCGGCCTACTACGAAAAGATGTCGGCGCTGCTCGACGAGATCATCGCGGCACGGAAAGCCAAGGCCATCGAGTACGAGGAGTATCTGAAGCGCGTCGCGGAACTGGCGCGCAGGGTGGAGGCGGGACTGGCGGACGATACGCCCGAGCCCTTGAAGCGCAGTTCTGCGCTCCGTGCGCTCTATAACAACCTGCTCAAGGCGGGTGGAGCGGCCGTTCCGGGGGCTCAGGCTGCCGATCCGGGAACTGAATACACCGGAACAAGCGACAGAAGTCTGCGCCTTGCCATGGACATCGATGAAGCAATCAAGAGAGTGCGGCCGGACGGGTGGCGCGGCGTGCAGGCCCGCGAGCAGGTCATCAAGGCAGAGTTGTACAAGTTCGTGAAGGATATGGCTGAGGTCGAGCGTCTTTTCCTGATCGTCAAGGCGCAGCGCGAATACTGATGGCGTCGCAGATCAAATTGGGTGATATCTCGGTGGACGTAATCATGAAGGACATCAAGAACGTCCACCTGAGCGTCCACCCTCCGACAGGCAGGGTGCGGATTTCCGCCCCTACGCGTATGAAGCTGGACACGATCCGCGTGTTCGCGATCTCAAAGCTCGCGTGGATTCGGCAGCAGCAGAAGAAGCTCCGGGAGCAGGAACGCGAATCGCCGCGCGAGTACCTGGAGCGCGAAAGCCACTATGTCTGGGGGAAGCGCTACCTTCTTCACATAACAGAGGGCGTTCTATCTCCCTCAGTCACGCTTACTTCGCGCCGGATAGCGCTATCGGCGGCGCGTGGCTCGGATGCGAATGACAAAAGGGCGATTCTCGATCGCTGGTACCGCGAGTTGGTTAGAGAGAGTGCTGTTGATCTGATTCAAACATGGCGGCCCGTCGTCGGGGTAGAAGTGAAGCATTTGTTTGTCCAGAACATGAAAACCAAGTGGGGGAGTTGCAACCCTCGCACCAGGGCAATTCGACTTAACACGGAGCTTGCGAAGAAACCCAAGGAATGTCTTGAGTACATAGTTGTGCACGAAATGGTTCACATCCTCGAGCCGACGCACGATGTCCGATTTACAGCGTTGATGGATCGATTGTTGCCGAAATGGCGACATTTCCGTCAAACGCTGAATCGGATTCCAGTGAGGCACGAGGATTGGGTTTACTAGCAATATCGAGTCATGCTCTTCCTCATCATCAGCAGCCCGCGCCCAGAACGACCCTCGACGGTCGCGCCCAGTCGCCGGGCCTTCTGGCGCTGGATGGCGCCCAAGCTCAAGTCGAAGAAGGCGCTGTTCGCGCATCCGAAGGTGGGGCGGGGCGTGGTGACCGCGTTCGACGTGCGCTCGCACGAGGAGCTGCACGCGCTGCTGAACGAGTGGGCGGAGAAGATCCCGGCCGAGTTCCAGGTGATCCCGCTCATCGACCCGGCGAAGGCGCAGCGCTACCTCGCTCAGCAGGGGAAGAAAAAGCGCTGAGGACGGTTGGGCCGCTCAGTCGGCCAGCACGATCCCGGATTTCGCGATCATGTCTTGCGCTCTGTCCACCCGGCTTCGAGGATCTCTATGTAGCGGTCAAAGCGGTACACCCGGCCGCGTTTCTGGCCGGTGATCTCCCGCACGATGCCCAGCTTCGCGAAGTTCACCAGACGCGCGATCGCCGTTCCGGGCGCCATCTTCAGGTGTTTTCTCAGGCCGCGCGCGCCGATGATCGGATACCGATAGAGCAGTCTCAGCAGTTCGACGCCGCCGGGCTCGCCGCGTGCGCGCGCTTGCATTTCGGCATCGAAGTTCTCGAGCTTCTCGGAGACCGCGACGGCGTCTTTCGCGGTGATCTCGATTCCCAGCAGCATGAATTTCACCCAGCCCAGCCAGTCGCCCTTCGAGCGCACGTCCATCAGGCGGGCGTAGTATTCCGGGCGGTTTTCCAGCAGGTAGAGGCTGAGATAGAGCAGCGGCTGCTCCAGTTTCTTCGACTGGCACAGCATCAGCGCGATCAGCAGGCGGCCGATGCGGCCGTTGCCGTCGACGAAGGGATGGATCGTTTCGAACTGGGCGTGTACCAGCGCGCAGCGCACCAGCGCCGGCATCGGATGCTGATACTCGTTGATGAAGTACTCGAGATTGCCCAGGGACTGCAGCATCTGCGGCTCGGGCGGGGGCACGAAGTCTGCCGTGGCCTCGTTCGATCCTTTCCGGCCGACCCAGTTCTGGCGCGTGCGGAACGCGCCCGGGTTCGCCGCTTCCCGGCCGGCCAGAAGAATTCCGTGCAGGTCCTTGAGCAGAGCCGCGCTGAGCTTCTCGTCCGGTATCCGCCGCAGGCCTTCGTTGACGGCGTGCACATAATTCACGACCTGGGCGACGTCCTTGTTGTGACCGCCCGCGGCGGCGTCCGCCTCGTATTCCAGGACTTCATCGAGGGAGCAGACGATGTTCTCGATCTGCGAGCTGAGGATGGCTTCGCGTCGGACATACATGCCGACGAAGAGATCCGGGTTGGGGATCGACTTCGCCATGCGCGCGAGCTGGCCCAGGTGGTATTCGGCTTCGGTCAGCGCGCGAACGCCTTCCTGATCGAGGACGAATTCGGGGTGGGGCGGCAGGGGCGTGGGGAGGAAAGCGAGATAGCCCTCGGCAAGCTCCTGAGTCCGGCCCGCGCTCGACTGCATGGGTTTCATGGGCTGCTATTTCAATAATCTATATTTATTGAATTAATGGGCGCCGAATTGCTCATACCAATTCGACCATTATTCCATAAATTTAGAAAAACTTGAAATAAAAGACGGCGAGAGGCCTCCTTAATTCAATCCGGTTGACCGGCAGGGCATTCCGCGACGGGGCCGCTCAGTCGGCCAGCACGATGCCGGATTTCGAGATCACGTCGCCGAGGCGCTGGCGCTCGCGCGCCATGAAGGCGTCGAAGGCCTGCGGCGAGTCGCCGGCGGGCACGGCGCCCATCTTGAGGACGCGCTCCTTTACGTCGACGAGCGGCATGCGGGAGAAGATCAGCGCGGGGTTGAGGGAGTTCGGCTGTTGACTCTTTGTGGCCAGATCCTTTTCTTCCTGGAAATTGCTTCCAGGGCCATTTTCGCTTCCGGGTAATTTTCGTCCAGGAGTTTGATCGTTGCAATCGCACCCTTGCGGGCTGCAGGTCGGGCGGCGTCCGGGAGTCGATCGAACGCTTCCTGAATTTTCCCGGGGGTTTCCTCTTCCAGCGCGACCGCCAGTATTGCAGCCTGCTGCAGGTCTTTCCGGGTCTTGTCCCGGTCGACTTTTCTCCTCGACTGGGAGGAAAACAATTTGTGCACGAGAAACCGCTCGGGTGAGGGGACTCGCACCGGAATGACCTGGTTCGGGCTCAGAACGATGCTCTGGAGGGCGTCGTCCACCAGGTAGTCGAGCCAGGGAATGGTTTGAGCATAGGCCCCCAGTTCCCGCACGGCGAGCACTTTGCCTGTTTCGCCTCCGGGGACCAGCAGGTCCACCGCGAGCGTTGCCGCGCCAGGGAGTTTGAAGGATCCGGAAGCTTGATGCGCGGGCAGGCCGGGAATGGGCGCAAATTGCAGGCCGGTTTCTCTCAGGAGCGTTTCGAAGGTCACCCCGTTCGAGAGTGCCATGGCGAGCGGTCGTGTTCTCGCGAGATCGATGTCTTCGGTCTTGTATCCGGGCGCAATGATTCCGAGTTCGTTCAGCAGAACGCCGTACGCGTGCGAACCCACGAGAGTCAGTCCGGCCTGGAATCCCCCCTTGTTTGCGAGCATTTCGATGACCGCAGCGGGTTTCCTGTCGATTCGCTGATATCCGAAAAGCCGGAGACTGCTCGATGCGGAGGCTAGCGACCTTGCGAGTTCTATTTGACTTTCGATGCGCCTGATTTCTTCTTCATCGATGCTGCTTGCGGCGCCTATGTACTGGTCCGTTTTTTTGCCATCTGCCCGTATGTACTCGCGAACCCAATATTGTTTTCCCGATTGCGTTCGTTTCTTCAGCGTTCCGGGGGTGCCGGTGAGAACGGTTTCCTGATTGGAGGCCAGGCGTTTTGCGCCCTGGTACCTGACCTGGCTGGCAGGGTCGTGTCTTCTATGGATCGCAGGAGAGGGCATTTTTACCTCCGATTTGCATATTGGAGGTAAGGTTGCCATATTTACCTCTAATTCGCAAATTAGAGGTAAACGGCGGAGTGACTTCGCCCTGGCGTTGCCCCCGATCCCTAGCCGTTCGCCGCCTGGAACTGCTGCAGCGCCACGGCGTGCGATTTCCAGAAGGGCCGCGGCTTCACGCCGTCGAGCACGTCCGCGAGGATGCCCACATGCACCGGCCAGCCGCCGCCCACGCCGCGCGTGAGGCCCGTGTCTTCCGGCAGGCGGTGGTGGATGGTGAGCAGCACTTCCTTGCCGCGCGCCTCCAGCTCGTAGGTCACGTCCGAGTCGCGGCCGTCCCAGCTCCAGGTGTGCGCCAGCAGGCGCAACGGCTCGAGGCGCGTGATGGTGCCGGTGAACTTGCTGCCGGTGGAGGCAGGGTTGTGGTCCTCGGAAAGACTGTTGTTGTTGAAGATCAGCTCGATCTTGCCGCCCACGCGCAGGTCGAACTCGCCCCCGGCGAGCCACTTGGCGCGCTTGTCGGATTCGACCAGGTAGGCCCAGACGCGCTCGATGGGGCCGGGCAGCAGGCGCTCGAAGCGGATGGTGGAGGGCTTGATGAGGGTGGAGACGGCGTCTTTCATGGCTTCTTCCTTTTGCGGGGTTTGTCGGTAGGGGAGGTGCGGCGAGCAGCGGCGATGGCATCGTCGGCGCGCAGTGCGGCTTCGAGGGCGTCCAGGCGCGCGGGCCAGAAGGCGCGCGTGCGCTGCATCCACTCGGTGAGTTCGTCGAAGGGCTTGCGCTCGAGCGACAGGTAATGGTCGCGCCCGGCGACGCGCCGGCGCACCAGGCCCGCGCGCTCGAGGAGCCGAATGTGCTTGGATACCGAGTTGAGCGAGATCTCGAAGGGCTCGGCGACTTCGGTGACGCGCGCCTCGCTCTTCGCGAGCCGCTCGAGGATGCCGCGGCGGGTCTCGTCGGCCAGCGCGATCAGGGTGTCGTCCAGGTCCATGGCTTTATTATTCACCCAAAAGGATGAATATGCAAGAGGCCCCTGCGGTGCCCGGGGCGCAGCCCTTTTTTCCCGCTACTTGTTCGGGTTGATGAGGTACTTCTCGCCGGTGGAGCGCCGGCCGTAGGCGGCGAGGGCCTCCGGCTGCAGCGCTTCGGCGAGCGACACGGTCTTCGCGTAGCGGCTGGCGAAGGTGGTCTTGAGTTCCGCCGCGACGCGCTGGCGCAGCTTCTGCGCATCCGCCTGGCCGATCTTCTGCAGGAAGGGCGTCAGCAGCCAGCCGCCGAGGCCCCAGGCCATGCCGAAGTTGTTGTTGAACTCGGTCGCGCCGGTGTCGAGGCGCCCGTAGATGTAGACCTGCTTGTGGGTGGTGGAGCCGTAGCGGCTGTATTCCTTCGCCGTGCGGTTCACTGCCGTTTCCATGCAGCCGAGGATCTGCCCGGCGAGCCTGCCGCCGCCGGTGGCGTCGAAGGCGATGGTGGCCCTGGTGGCGGCGAGGGCGTCGGTGAGCTCGGCGAGGAAAGCCGGCGAGGAGCTGTTGACGACGTGCTTCGCGCCTGCGCCGCGCAGCAGGTCCTCCTGCTCCTTCTTGCGCACCACGTTCACCAGCGCGATGCCGTCCTTCAGGCAGATGCGGTTCAGCATCTGGCCGAGGTTGGAGGCGGCGGCGGTGTGCAGCAGCGCGCTGTGGCCCTCGCGCTTCATGGTCTCGACCATGCCCAGGGCCGTGAGCGGGTTGACGAAGCAGGAGGCGCCCTCGGCGGGCGCGGTGCCTTCGGGCAGCGGGAAGCAGGTCACGGCCTTCACGCACTTGTGCTGCGCGTAGGTCGCGCCGCCGATGACGGCGACGGTCTTGCCCATCAGCGCCTGTGCGGCGGGCGAGGAGCCGGCCTTGATCACCACGCCGGCGCCTTCGTTGCCGACCGGCATGGACTGGTCGAGGCGGCCGGCCATGGCCTTCATGAATTTCCCGGGGACGGTCGCGGTGACGACCGGCTTTTCCTTGCTGCCGGAGAACTTCGCCGTGCCCATGTCGGCGGCGCCGAAAAGCAGGCCAAGGTCCGAGGGATTGATCGGCGCGGCTTCCATGCGCACCAGCACTTCCTCCGGCCCGGGCTCGGGCATGGCGACGTCGACGAGGGACAGTTCCAGCTCGCCGGTCGGGCGCACGAGCGATCGCAATTGCAGGGACATTCGGATCTCCATAAATGCAGGATTGTTTCAGTAGCCCGAAGGCAGGAGCAGGCTAGTAGCCGGCCTGGCGATCGACCACCTGCTTCAGCGGCTTGCCGTCGAGGAAGCGGCCGAGGTTGTCGACAAAGAGGCGCGCGACGAAGCGGTCGCGCTGCGGATGCGGCCCGCCGATGTGGGGCAGCACGATGATCCCCTCGGTGTTCCAGAACGGATGGCCGGCGGGCAGCGGCTCCTGCCGGAACACGTCTAGCAGCGCGCCGGCGATTCTTTTCGCCTTCACCGCGGCGACCAGGTCCTCGTCCTTGATGAGATGGCCGCGGCCGAAGTTGAGCAGCCAGGCGCCGGGCTTCATCATCGCCAGGCGCCGCGCGTCGATGAGGTTGTCGGTTTCCTTCGTCGCCGGCAGGAGCAGCAGCACGAAATCGGATTGCTTCAATACCTCGGGCGTGCCCTCGGGCCCGAACACCTGGGCGACGTGCGCCATAGGCGCCGGCCGGCGCCGCGTGCCGATCACCCGCAAGCCGACGGCCGCGGCGACGCGCGCGACGTTCTGCCCGATCGCGCCCAGGCCCAGGATGCCGAGGGTCTTGCCGGTGAGCGGCTGCGCGACGTTGTGCACCCACTTGCCCTGCTTCTGGTTCTCGACCGCCGCCGCGTAGGGCTTGGCGACGTAGAAGATCGCGCCGAGGATGTTCTCCGGCATCGATTCCTCGTGCGTGCCGCGCGCGCAGGTGAGCTCGAGCCCGGCCGGCAGGTCGGGCAGGGCGATCCAGGCCTCGACGCCGGCCATCATGCACTGGGCCCAGCGCAGCTTCGGCATCGCCGGCAGCACGCCCGCCGGCACGGTGTAGGCCATCAGCGCCTCGCTGCGCGCGAGCTGCTCGGCCGAGGGCTTCTCCTTGCGCGACAGGGTATCGATCGCGACGCGGTCGGCGAGGCCGGCGGCCTTGATCGCCTCCAGGTAGGCGGCGGGCGCGTCGGTCCAGAGCAGTACGGGGGTGCGGTTGGTCATCGCGGCGGCGGCGGAAGTTTCCCGGGGCCGAAGTATCGCCCGAAACGCCGGGAGGTTCCCGCGGCGAATGTTGCAGTAGCATCTGCAGCGTGGCGGTGGACCTGCGCATCAGCAATTTGGTGGACGTGCCGAACGTGACCGTTTCCGCGTTCCTGCCCGAAGGCATCTTCGCCGGCCGATGACGTTCGAGGCGAGCTACCGCCGCACCGCGGCGGGCGAGGAGGCGCTGCGCAGCGTGGATACCGCCATTCCGGTGGATTACCGGCGCCTGCTGTGCCTGGTCGAAGGCGACACGCATGCCAACGTCATCCGCGGCCGCCTGCGGCGCTATGCCGATGAGTTGATCCTCGGCTGGCTGGCCGAGCTGGAGGAGCTCGGGTTCATCGAGACCGTGCGCGCCAGCGCCGCCTACGACCTGGACTTCGAGCCGCAGGCGGAGCAGCACGCCGCCGACGCGCTGATCGAGTTTCCGGACGAGCTGCAGCAGATCGCGGACGAAGCGAGGGCCGCGGGCGCGGCGCTCCACGGCGGCGGCGCGTACCTGGCGCACGCGCGGTTGCAGAACCGCGAGCCGCTGCCGAAGGCGCCCTCGGAGGTGGTGGTCCTGCTCGCCGAGGACGATCCGGACCAGGCGGCGCTCGCCGACCTGCGGCTCAGCATGGCCGGCTACCGCGTCAGGCTCACCCGCACCCGCCGCGACACCATCGTCGACCTGGCGACGCAACCGGCCGCGGACATCGTGCTGCTGGATGTGAATTTGCCCGACGGCAGCGGCTTCGAGATCCTCGCCGGCATGCGGCGGCACGCGAAATTCGCACTCCTGCCGGTGATCATGGTCACCGCCCGGGCCGGCGCCGACGACATCCGGCGCGGCCTGGACCTGGGCGCCGACGGCTACGTGACCAAGCCCTACAGCCGGGACCTGCTGGTCGATACGATCCGGCAGGTGCTGCGGCTGGCGCCCGCTCAGCCGGGCTGAAGCTGCTGCTGCAGCCACTCCGCCACGGCGACGGCACGCGCGTCGTCGCCGATGCGGCCGATCACCTGCACGCCGACCGGCAGGCCATGCGGGCCCTTGCTGCAGGGGATGCTCAGCGCGGGCACGCCTAGCAGGGTCCAGACGCGGTTGAAGACCGGGTCGCCGGTCGCCTCCAGCCCGCGCGGCGCTTCGCCGGGCGCACTCGGCGCTACGATCACGTCCGCGTCGCCGAACACGCCTGCGAGCATTGCGCGGCAGCTCGCCGCGAGCGCGCGCGCCTGGTCGTAGCGCTGCGCGTCGATCTTCGCCGCGGCTTCCAGCAGCTCCTTCAGCCAGCTGCTCAGCCTGTCGGCGTGCTGCACGCGTTCATGGGCGAGGCCGTGCCAGGCCTCGTAGTTCATCACTTCGGTCTGCGCCTCGAGCAAGCCCGCGAAATCGCCCGGCAACTCGAGATCCTTCACCTGCGCGCCCGCCTTCGAGGCGGTTTTCGCCGCGTGCTCGAGCGCGGCCGCGGTCTCGGGCTGCGCCGCTGGCCACTCGTGCGTGCGACAAATGGCGATCTTCGGCGTGCGCGCCAGCGGCGCCGGCAGCAGCGTGCGTCCGCTCAACGCGCCGACGAGGAGCGCCGCATCGCCCGGGCTGCGCGCCATCACGCCCAGGGTATCGAGGCCGTCGGCGAGCGGCTTGATGCCGGCGCGCGCCACGGTGCCGTAGGTCGGCTTGTAGCCGACCACGCCGCAATAGCTCGCCGGCCGCACGATCGAGCCGGCGGTCTGGGTGCCGTAGGCGAGCGGCGCCATGGCGTCGGCCACCGCGGCGGCCGAGCCGCTCGACGAGCCGCCGGGCGTGCAGCGCGGGTCGTGCGGGTTGGCGGTCTTGCCCGGATTGCGCCAGGCGAACTCGGTGGTGACGGTCTTGCCGAGGACCAGCGCCCCGGCGGCGCGCGCGAGCGCCACGCAGGCCGCATCCGAGGCTGGCCGGTGCCCGGCGTAGATCGGCGAGCCGCAGCCGGTCGGCAGGTCGGCGGTGTCGATGATGTCCTTCACACCGATCGGCAGGCCGTGCAGCGGCCCGCGCAGCGGCCCGGCGTCGAGCGCGCGCGCCTGCGCGAGCACCGCGTCCGGGTCGAGGTGGATCCAGGCGCCGACCACCGCCTCGCGTTCCTCGATGCGCTGCAGGCAATCGCGCGCCAGGGCCTCGGCCGTGATCTCGCGCGCCGCGAGGCGCCGCGCGGCCTCCCGCGCCCCCAGTTCGTTCAGCTTTTTCATGGGCGGAAAAACACGCGCTAGGGCAGCATCTCCAGCGCCTTGCCCTTCAGCCGCACGTGGTAGGCGCGCCCGCCGGCGCTGAAGAAGGCTTCATCGCCGCGCACCTTGCCGCTCAGCGGCTGCTGCATGCCGTCGGCGGTCTTCAGACTGCCGCTGAGGACCTGGAACTGCTGCTTGAGCTGCAGCTCGCCGGCCGGGATCCGGTGCGTGCCGCCGAATTGCGCCGGCACGATCCACAGGTGCGCGGTGCACCAGCCGCTGTTGCAGCCGGCCTCGCGCGAAATGGTGTCGGTCTGGTCGGTCTCCCAGTCGTCCATGTTGAAGCTGTTGGAGACGATGCGCGTGCCGGGCTTGAGCGC
>Ga0187894_10007002_pt1 | contig 10816 bp, 11 predicted proteins | sample GBC1701081metaG_FD_136650 | JGI IMG/M metagenome (GOLD analysis project Ga0187894, IMG submission 136650) | White microbial mat communities from a lava cave in the Kipuka Kanohina Cave System on the Island of Hawaii, USA - GBC170108-1 metaG ... | reverse complement strand
CGCGCCCACGGCGGGCTTGGGCCCGAGGGGGCGGGTGTTCCGTCGGGATGACGCTACAGCGTGCCCGTCGAGGAGGCCCTGGCCGCGTTATCCCGCCGGGTGGTGTGAAAATTCAGGCTAACTTCCCTCCAGAACGCCTCCGTTCGGTTCCAGTATTCTCGCGCGATGCGGAAGTCGCGCGTGGTCGTCCGCTGGTACCGATTGATTCCGTGTTCGCGCACGAGGGCGCGCGGCTCGCTCCCCAGGACGAACTTCGTGTTGTCCTGCTCGTGAACCCACCCGTCGGGCGTGATCGTGTGACGGTTGATACCGAGGAGCACGTCGTAGTCGGTGCGCTTCGTGTGCTCGCGGCGGGGCAGCGGCCGCCAGGTCTCGTTCGACGTCCACGAGGACACACCGCTGGCGTGCGTCCAGCGGCCCCAACTCTCGTACCGTGGCCCGTCACTCACCTCGAAGACGGCCTGGGTCCAGGTGCAACGGACGTCGGAGGCCTGGAGCGCCCGCTTCTCCCAGCTCTTACCGCCGCGATACTCGAACAGCTCAGGATCCTCGAGCGTCCAATCCTGGCGCCAGTGCTTGATGACGTGCTGCTTGCCGTCCCGTTCCACGACGAGGAGGTGCTGCAATGATACGCGTCTTGTCGAATCCTCGACTACCAACACCAACTCGGAGCCCCCAACGCGGTACGGAGGCCGGAGCGTATATCCATCGGCAAGCGCCACCGTCTCTTCAAAAGAGAAGGTCACATCGTACTCGCCCGCCATGGCTAAGATGGCGGTGCGATCCCGGCTCGGGTCGCAGGCAATCGGCGACAAGGTCGCGGATCTGGCCGGCGTCGCTGCGGATCGGTCAGGTGCCGAAGCGCAACCCGCCATGAGCGTGGCCGCTCCGAGCGCCGCCGTGACCGCGAGAAAGCCGCACCACACCCGCGCTCCGCTCCGGGCGAGGAAACCGACACACATCGCGGTCACCCAGATGGGCGCCGCGGTGAAGAAGCCGATCGCGAGCCGTGCTTCCCGTGAGATCGGTAGAAATCGCGCGAGCGCCACGCCTATGGCGAGAGAGGCCAGCAGTGACCCGATCGTGACTGCCGTGACTCGCGCCCAGAGCTGCCCCTGCGTCTCACCGACCATGTAACCCCTCGAGAAGCGAGAAGAGAGCGAGCGCCGCCGGGGAGACCGCGACCATGGCCCAAATGAAGCGCGACGCGATCGGCGCCAGGACCACGAAGAGGCTGGCCACGAATATGGCGGCCGCGCTCGTTATCAGGATCCCCTCCGCCCAGCCGCTCCCGCTGCTGAAGAGAGCGAGCGCTCCGGCGAGCGCGGTGGCCGCTCCCAGCCGCAGGGCGCGCGGCCACCAGCGTGCGCTTTTCGCTGAGAACGCGAACGGCAGCCTCGCGGGATCGGCTGCATGCAGAAGGCCGAACCCCAGGATCGTCGCCCAGAAAGCCGCGAGCGCCATCATCGCGATGACCTTCCAGCCGCAAAGATCTCCGGCAGCGTCGGATCCTCGGTGTGACTTGTCGCAGGCGCGATCCCGGCGATCAGGGCCAGCGCTTCAACCCGCGTCCGCAGGTGGAGAGCGCGTGCCGTGAAAATCAGGCCGAGTCCGAGCACCGCCATCCCTAAGTCGACGCCGGCGATCGCCCAGGCTCCATGCGCGCTGAGGTTGAAGACGTGCTTGTCCGCGGCCACGGCGCTGACGAGTGGCAGGAGCGCCATCAGCGTGCCCGCGGGACCGAGGGTGGCAATCCAAGCGCGGTGTGCATTCCGCCGGATGAGGCAGTAGACGAGCGCAACCGTCCAGACTCCGAAAAACGCCAGTGCCTCTGCGGTCTTGCGTCCGGCAGAGCCCACCGGGAATACGCGATTCGTCCAGAAGAGCGCCGCGGTCGCGAGACAAAGCCCTCCTCCAGCCGCGACCGTCAGCCGCTCGAAGATGCGGTTACCGACGTGCGCCCGTTTGGCGTCCCGCCGCTCGAGCCAGATCCAGTTGCCCGTCAGGATGGTGAAGCAGGTCGCAAAGGCGAGCAGCGCGTACAGGATCCGGAGCCCGAGGCCGCCGAAGTAGATGTAGTGGAGACCGCCGACCCAACGCCAAACCGCGCTCGCAGGCGTCGCCGAGACACGCGGGTCGCTCGTATGAAGGACCTGCCCGTCATGCGCGCGCATCACCACGCCCCCTGCCCACGCGCTGAAGAGAACGCCCGGCACGTCACCCCAGACCTGGGCCGTCGCGTTCTCGTCACCGAGGTGATGCACCCTGATGAGCCGCGGCTCGAGCTCCGGCACGGCGGTCCGCGCGCGGGTCAGGAGATCGTCGAACGGGAGTGACGCGCGCGTGATCCCGCTCGGCTTCTCGGGTATCGCCGGCGTTCCGTACATCGCCTGCCGCGCTGCCTTCTCGTCGCCTCCGTAAAGCGGCCAGGCGTACGCCGCGATCTGTAGCCCAGCAAGCGCGATCACGATGCCGGTGAACGCGTACATCATTTGGAAGGGGATGCCGAAGACACCGAGAACCTTGTGCAGGTCGCTCCAGACAACCCGCAGCTTCTGTTTCGGCCGGAACTGATGGAGCTGGCGAGCGAGATCCTTGATGTGGATGAGAACGCCCGTCACGAGCACCAGCAAGAGCGCCACCGTCACGAAGCCCGCGACGTACATCCCCCAGGGGGCGTTTGGGTGATAGAGAAAGTGCAGGTAGTAGAGGATCGTCGAGAGTCGCGAACGCGCGCCGGGCGCGACGATTGCCCCGGTCGTGGGATCGAGCCTCACCATCGCGCGCCACTCCGCTTCGCCGGGCAGTTTCGCATTGAAGGCCAGCGTCGCGTGCTCCGGCGAGGGGAGCCATACACCGACGATCTCCGGCGCCCGCGGCAGGGTCGCGAGCTGTGGCGCCATCAGCGCGTCCACGGACTTCACCTCGGTCGGCGACACGGCCAGCGCGGGGTCCTGCCATACCTCGAGGTCCTCGCGAAACACCGTGAACGCGCCGGCGAAGAAAATGACGTGCAGGAGAAGCCCGGCGCACACGCCCGCCCAGGCGTGAACGTCCCAGAATCTCGTGAAGGCGTGCTTGGAGAGCTTCATCTGCCGGGTCTACGCGAGATCGCGTCAGTACATCCGCAACCCGTTGTGGACGAAGCCGCGCGCGACCAAGCCCAGCCGTGGCCCACCGGTCGCCGTCATCTCGACAAGCGTCGTCTCGCTGAAATCCTTCTTCGACAGCGAGGTGTAAACAACGCCGTCGATCGCGATCTTGGTCGCTCCGGCTGCGCTCGGCGCGAGATCGGTGGCAGAGGCCGTCATCTTGTCCAGATCCAGACGCCACCAGCGCCATGCCTCGGCCCTGGTCAGGTCGCGCACAGACTTGCTCGAATCGATCGGGAACAGCTTTTCGTCCAGAACGCGAATGAATCCTTCTGAACCCAGCCCCGGGATGAGTTCGCCGGTCACCTGACCGCCGGTCAGATCCGCGACCTTGATATAGAACTGCGGGTCGAATCGACGCTCGCCGCGCCGGATACGCAAAAGACAGGACGCGGCCGCGTACTGGTCGCCGAGCACGCGGTGTGTGGCGGCGGACCAGGTCGAACAGGCGTAGTAAAGGTCGCCGTTCGGGTGTCTCATCGAGTCGAAGACCTGACTGCAACGCGGATCGGTCTCCTTCGACACCACCGTACTGGTGGTCGTGTCGATGGTGACGAGCATGGCACCCGGCGGATACTTGCCGTCCTTGTGGTTCGCCCAGGTGGCGACCAGGTAGAGGTCATTGCCTTGCCGCTGCGCCTTCCCGTCGAAGACGACGACGAAACCGTCCTTCTTCAGCTCCGGCGGCAGTGCGAGAGTCCCCTCGATGGTCATGGCCGAGGGATTCCAAATGACGGCTTTTAGATCTTCCTGATGGATGAAATAGGCCTTGATGGACGACAAGAACACGGCGCCGCTGTTGTTCACGAGCGCGTTCGAAAGGCCGTGATTCGCGAAGCTGAGCGTCTTTCCCTTCGTGAACTTACCCTCGGGAGTGACTTTCCATCTTGTGAGGTTGGGGACTCGCTGCTGCCGACAAAGAAGTGTCCAGTACGTTCCGGACCGTACACACCAGCGCCTCCGGTGATTTCGAGCGCCTTCGCATAGTCGATCTGCGTGCCCGCGGCCAGCGAGCGCACCGGGGCCACGTAAGTCACCTCGGACGTCCCGAAGATCGTGCCCGCCACGATGTAGAGCGGCTGTGCGGCGTCGGGTGACGGCGGCACTGCCGTATCGCTCAGCCGGGCCTCGATGGCGCCCGCGTCCGAGGCCGCCGCTTCTGCCGAACCACCGGCCCCGCCCGCTCCTGTCATCTCCTTCTCCAAGTGGCCACATGCGACTAAGCGCGCTACCCTTGCTTCATGGGTGTCGAAGCGCCCTCCGACATCTTCCAAGACCTGCCGCAACCGCAGGATCTAGACCAAGTTCGCGCCAACCTGGCCCTCACGCCGGCCGAGCGGCTCGAGCTGCTCAGGCAGATGGACGACTTCTTCATGATGGCGCGACGAGCGCAACGACTCGGCCCCGCGGCTTGCCGCGATGATCGCGCCTCGCCGTGAAGCCGTTCCGCCCCCGAGACGCCATCGCGGTCCTCGCGCGCGAAGGCGTCGAGTACATCGTCATCGGCGGACTTGGCGCCGTCCTCCACGGAGCCAACACGTTCACCCGTGACCTCGACATCTGCCCGCGCCGCTCGCCGGCAAACCTCGAGCGTCTGGCCCGCGCTCTGCGCGCCATGAATGCCAGGATCCGTACCGAGGGCGTCCCCGAGGGACTTCCCTTCGCATGCGATCAGACTTTTTTTCGCGCGGTCGCCATGCTGAACCTGGTCACCGACCACGGCGATCTCGATGTGTCGTTCCAGCCCGTCGCCCTGGGCGGCTACGAAGACATCGTCGATCGCGCGCAAAGATTGTCGCTCGACGGCATCGAGACCGTTGTCTCTTCGCTCGAGGACATCATCCGCTCCAAGGAGGCTGCAGGCCGGCCCAAGGATCTCGCCGCACTGCCGGCCCTGCACACCTTGCTCACCGAGATCAAACGACGAGAACGCGGCTGAACTGCCGAGCACCAGCCCACCGGTTGTGAGCAGCCTGCCTGGATTCTTGGTGGGCGAAAAGAAGATGATTCCGCTGGGCTTCGTCCATGCCCACTTGAGCCCGTAGTTGGCGAAGCTGAGCGTCTTTCCCTTCGTGAACACTCCGTTCGCGTAGACCACCTGAAACTCGCCTGGCTTGCCGGTGGGCACGACGTCAAGCGCGAGCTGAAACGCTTGCGCGCTGAAGTCGGCGATGTAGCGCGCTGCTGGCGTCCACACGGCGCGGGTGGTCTTACCGTCTTTCTTGTTCTCGAAGGCGGGATAGCTGGTCTCCTCCGCGATGAGTGACTCGCCCTTGCCCGCGCGGCTCGCCAGCGAGAAGGCATTGGCGGCCTTGGAGAGCGCCACGGGGCTCTCTCCCTTTGCTGACACCAGCCTCCCCGTGAGCTGCACGAACTTGTCGAGCAGACCGGGCGAAACCTCGCGCAGGTTCTCGGCGAACTCGCCGAAGTAAAGCTTCGCGCCCTTGGCGTCCTGCTCGATCCAGATCTGATGGGCGTGGGCGCTGGCCGGCGCGATGAAGGCGAGGGCGAGAGCAAAGGCGCGTATGGATTGACGACGCATGCGGCTCACCTCACCTTGACGAACTGATAGGCCCAGCCGCGGGTCTCGAAGTGCGGGACCGCCGTGCCGTTTTCGAAGATTTCGTAGGCCGTCGTCTTCGCGTAGTCCTTGGAGGGGAGCAACGCGAAGAATCGACCCTCGAACTCGAAGAGGTAATAGCCGCCGGTGATGCGGTGAATGCCCTCGATGGGCTTGGCGGTCTTGCTCTTCAAATCGACGAGCCAGAGCCGCCATGTGTCGCCGCCCCAGACGAGCTTGTGGTCGTCCACTCCGTCGAACTTCACGTCCTCGTGATGGAATACGGCTAAAACGGCTTTGCCGTTCTTCAGATACCTGAGCGCGGCTCCTTCTCGGCCACCGGTCAGGTCCGCGATGCGTACAGTCCAATCCTGGTCGATCGACTCCTTGCCCGCGCTCACCCGGACGATGCAGTTCTTAGGGGCATCCTTCGAGGTCAACGGGGCCGTGAGGCTGAAGACCCAGTTGCTGAAGTACAGATTGCCTGCTTCGTCCTTCGTGGCGATCTCCGTCGCCGGGCAAGGGATGTCGGTGAGGGCGACGAGCTGGTCTGTCGTCGCGTCGTACACCGCGATCTGTGACGTCGCCGCGGCGGTACGGTAGTCTTTGTCGAACCAAGAGAAGCTATGAAATACCCGGTTGTCGCGAATGACACTGCCGCGATCGAAGCTGGGGGCGACGTTCCGCCCATCCCGCTCCAATGCGATCCCGGGCGCATCCGCGAGCTTGCCGATCTCCAAGGCAGCCGGGTTCCAGACGATGCGCCGTACCTTCTCGTGGTGCTGGTACACCTTCGTGGGGCTGACGAAGGTGCTCGCGTAAAATGGCGCCGTCTTGAGACCGTAGTTGCCGAAGCTGATCCGTCCGTCCTCTTGAAGCGTGCGGTCGTCTTTCACGAGATACCGCGTGATCACGGGGGCTTCCCCGTCCGCCACGAACAGCTTTCCTCCGATGGCGCTGATGGTTGCCCCTCCGCGAAACTCACGGGTCCTCGCGTAATCGATCAGCCTGACGTCCAGTGAATCGAGCAGGTTCACGTACGTCGTGGACCCCGTGTCGCCGAACACCGAGCTCGCGATGGCGTAGAGCGGAGATATCGGAGGCGGAGCGGTGTCCACCGCCGCGTCCGGTGTCGGCGTGATGTGCGAATCGCGGTCGTTGCCCTCGCAGCTGGTGCCGACCGTCGGAAGAGCAACGAACGCGATGGTCAGGGCCAGCGCGCGCATGGATTTCGTGAATGCAATGTTCGTCATCATCGCACCTTGACGAACTGGTTCGCATGCCCACGCACGTTGAAGCGGAGGACCGCGCGGCCGTCCTTGATCTCGTAGTAGTGAGTGATGGCGTAGTCCTTGCCCGTCGCGATCACGAACGAGTGGCCGTCGACCTGGACCGGGGTGTAAGAGCCGAACAGCCAATCGATCTCCTCGAGAGGCGCTCCGCTCCCTTTCTCGATGTCGATACGCCAGATGCGCCAATTCGTGCTTCCCGCCAGTTTCGCGGGGTCGGTGTTTGCGTCGATCGTCGCGCGCTCGTGATGAAAGACGTCGAGTAGGCCCGTGCCATCACCAATGTGCGTGAACACCGCGGCCTCGCGACCACCGGTCACGCTCGCGAACGGCAAGATCCAGTTCGGGTCGAATCGGTCGGAACTTGGGCCGATCCGAAGCGCACAGTTCTTGGGGGCGCCCTTCACCAGAGTCGCGGTCGTGGTCCAGACCCAGTTGCTGAAGTAGAGGTTCCCCTGCTCGTCTTTGGAGACGCGATTGCTCATCGCCGGACAACGGGTCTCCTTCACGAGCCCGATGAGCTTGTCGTTCTCGACGTCATAGACGCCGAGGAGCTGGTCCTCGCTTGAGAACGTGTACGCCTTCCAGTCTGACCAGTGAAAGACGCGGAAGAGCCGGTTGCCTCGAAGCACGCCCGGGCTCCCGCCGAGCGCAAGGCCCGCGCGGACGAGCTCTGGCGTCTTGATCTCCCCCGTGATTTCCATCTTGGTGGCGTTCCAGATGAGGGTGTTCCCCTCGTTGGAGTTGAAGAGGTACGCCTTGGTCGGACTGATGAACGTGTTTCCCCACGTGCCGATATCCGCGACCTTGAGACCGTAATTTCCGAAGTTCACCTTGCCGTCCTCTTTCAGGGCGCCCTCCGCGGTCACAGAGAACCGGGTGATGGTGGGACTCTGAGCGTCGTTGACGAACAGCCAGCCGTTATAAGCCGCGAGAGCAATCCGGCCGGGATACTCCCGGGCCTTACTATGATCGACCTCCTTGATGTCCAGCGAAGGCAACAGGCTCAGGTAACTCGTGGGTCCGCTGTCGGAGAAAACCGCGCTCATGACCGCGTAAAGCGGCGGCGTGGCCGGCGGCCCCTTGTCGTCCGCGCTCGCGTCCGCTTGACCCGCGCCCCCGGCCGCGTCACTTCCACCATCGGGCATGCCGGGCTGTCCGGCTTGTCCTCCAACCCCTCCTCCACCCAAGCCGCCAGCGCCCGACGCCGCATCGATTGGTGTGACATGTGGCCCGCTTTCGTCGTCTTCGCAGCCCGCGGCGAACGCCGTCAGGACAAGAAGCGCGCCGGCCGTCGCTCGCATCGATCTCGTGAATGCAATGTTCGTCGTCATCATCGCATCCTCGCGATTTGGTACGTCCACCCAGCGGTATCGAGCGCATTGTGCATTTTTCTGCTGATTCGAGTTGCCATCGTATTCTCCCTTTCGTATCGGTTTGATGTAAGAGGTAAAGCGTGCGACGCTTTACCTATGAAGAGCTCCGTCTCCTCCAAGGGCCAGGTGACCATCCCGGCCGAGGTGCGTGATCGGCTGGGGTTGCGGCCTGGAACCTCGGTGAAATTCGAGCTGCGCGAAGGCGGGGTGCTCCTTCGGAAAGGTGGCGATGACGCTCACCCTGTCGATCGCGCCTTCGGACGTTTGAAGCTCGCCAGATCCGTCGACCAGACGCTCGATAAGCTTCGCGGGCCGCGCCCGCCCAAGTCTGACGGCCGAACATCCTGACGGCCAAGCATGAAGACCGCCGTGGATTCCTCCGTGCTCCTGGACGTCCTTGGGGCCGATCCGACCCATGGTCAGCGCTCCAGGGACGCGCTGCGGGCGGCCTATGACGCGGGCAAGCTGGTCGCGTGCGACGTCGTTTGGGCCGAGGTGAGGGCCCACTTCGACTCCGACGCGGAGTTCGACGCGGCGATGACCCTCCTTGGTCTCGAATTCGAGGCGCTCCGGCCGGATGCCGCCCACCTGGCCGGCAGCACGTGGCGTAACGCCCGGAGGCGTGGACCGCTGGCGCCCAAGCGCGTGATCGCGGATTTTCTGATCGGCGCCCACGCAACGCTGCAAGCGGACACGCTCCTGACGCGAAACCGCGGCTACTACCGCGCCGTATTCCGCGATCTCAAGGTCGTCGACCCGAGCCGCTGACGCGAGACAGAGCGAGGATGGCCGCAATTCCATCGTTCAGTACTCCGCCGTCACCTTCACGAAAAACGCGCGCCCCGGACGCTGCACCCCGAAGAAATCGAACACCTTCGCGTCGGTCAGGTTCTGGATCTCCGCGGTCCAGGTTTGCGTGAGGGCGCCGCGCGCCAGGTACGTCAGCGCGAGCGAATGCGTGGTTTGGTCCGGCAAGATCTGCTTGAACTCGCGCAGGCCCAGGCTCTCCCAGCCGCGGAAGAATCCCTTTACGTGGCGCAGGTAGTAGACCAGCGACAGCTCGTCGCGCGGCCCGGACACCCCCGTCTTCTGCACGCGCGCCGAGGCGTTCCAGAACATCCACGGCCGGTTGGGAACCCGGTCGCCCTTGAAGTCCTTGAACGCGCCCTGGTCCGACTGGTTGCGCAGGTCCAGCCAGGTGACGTTCCCGTCGAGGACCAGGTAGTTTCCCGGTGACGTCCACCGGCCGCTCGCTTCGACACCCTGGCTGCGGGCGGTCCAGACGTTCTGATAGATCTGCGCGATCATATCGATGGGCAGCAGGACGATGAGGTTCTGCGTGTGGCGCACGAAGCCGTTCACTTCGGCCCAGAAGCCGCCAGCGGGCGTCCGCCGCAGATCGAGCGTCACGCCGAGGTTGCCGTTGTGGCTGCGTTCGGGCACGAGGCGCAGATTGGGCAGGGTGAGCACGCCGTCACCAAAGAGCTCGTAGGGCGACGGCAGCCGCGTGGCGCGCTCGTAGGACGCCTTCGCCGCCCACCAGCGGGTAAAGCGGAAGCGCAGCGCCTCGCCGAAGCCGAACGTGTGGCTGTCCTGATCGAGCCGCCGGAACACTCCGCCCGGCAGCGACTCCTCGGAGGACGTATCGAGGAGGTAGCTCTTGCCGAAGCCGATCGCCTCCAGGCGACGGTCGAAGAGATCGGCCTGGTACTCGATGCCGCTGACGACCGTTTCGAGATCGTCGGGCGGGTGGCGACGAAGGGCGTGGACAACCACATGGCGGAGCTCAACGCCGACTTCACGAAGGTGTATGTCGACTCTTCGGAGACCCACGAGACCATCGTGGTGGACGCGCGAACTCTTCAGATCACGAAGCGCATCCAGGTGGGCAAGCATCCGGCCCATCTGACGCTGTCTCCGAACGGGAAGTACTTGGCAGTCATGGCCGAGGACGACAACGCGGTAGTGTTCATAGACACCGAGAGGGATGAGGTGGTGAAGACGCTGCCCGGCTTCCACACTCCGCACTTCCTGCGCTTCACTCCCGACGGCCGTTTCGCATACGTGGCCAACATCGGCGCCCACCACCTCACGCGCGTCGATATGACCACGTTGGAGATCGAGAGCCACATAGCGCTCGAGGGGTTCCAGGGACGACCGATCGAGGCGCCCGATGAAGGAGGCTTCGCCGACGCACAAATCGACAAGAACGGCATCCTCTTGCGGCTCACCACGCCACCGGGCGTGTGCTGGTCTATGACACCAAGGCGGACAAGAGGCTGCCGGAGATCATGGTTGGCAAGGGACCGTGGGTGGTCTTCGCCGAGCATCCGTTCACTAACCTGAATTTTCACACCACCGGAGAGGTTAACAGGGGGACTTTCAGCAGCAGCGGGCAGCTGGAGGCTCTGCTCACACAATTTCGAGCTTGAGCTTGCG
>Ga0187894_10007001_pt1 | contig 10822 bp, 9 predicted proteins | sample GBC1701081metaG_FD_136650 | JGI IMG/M metagenome (GOLD analysis project Ga0187894, IMG submission 136650) | White microbial mat communities from a lava cave in the Kipuka Kanohina Cave System on the Island of Hawaii, USA - GBC170108-1 metaG ... | reverse complement strand
GCTTCGGCTCCAGCTGTTAAGAGGTCCGACAGCAAGCGCAGTTCGCCCACGGACAGCCGCGCCGGGGCGCCGGAGCGGGGATGCGCTCGTAATCCCTCCTCGCCCTGCTCCCGGACAGTAGCCATCCACTGGCTGACTGCCCCTTTTGTGACGCCAAGTACTTCGGCAATCCGTTGCTGCTGCCAGCCGTGTTGCTTTAGGATTAGGGCGCGCCATCGGCGTGCTTCTTTCCAGTCTGTAAAGATTGGGAGTCCAGTTGCCATATCCTTGACGTAACACGAACTACAAAGTTTAGGAACTTATGCAACGATCTGTAGGATAATGAGCACGGCTCAATGGCCAAAGCCGGGCACCACTGCCACCGGCGAGTATCACTGCATGGATGGCACCGGTTCCGCCGGCTGAATTTGTCGCATTCATGACCTCTCTCGAGTTTCCCCTGTCAGCATCGTGCCAGGAGCGCGTATCACAGCTTCACGACCTTGGTGGGGGCCGCACCAGCCACACTCTTGGTCGCATTACGCGTATCACCCACAAGACGGCTGTTTTCTACTATCCACGGCCAAGAATAGGCACTGTGCGCCGTCATAATCACCACACAGTCAACACTGCTCAACGTTTCCTGATCTAGAGCCACCGCCGAAGTCGCCACCCCATCCAGCGTAAAGCAGGGAATATGCTGGTCATGGTAGGACACGAGAGCGCCTTTTTGTTGCAGGATCTGCATTAAATTCAACGCTGGAGACTCGCACAGGTCATCCACGTCTGCCTTGTAGGCCACCCCCAGGATCAACACCCGCGCCCCCTTGAGCGCCTTCCCGTCTTCGTTCAGCGCATCCGCGATCTTCCCCAGCACGTGCTTGCGGCATACCAAAGTTCACCTCTGCCGCTAGCTGGATAAAACGAGCATTGTAATTCAGCGTTTTGAGTTTCCAGGCCAGATAATGGGGATCCACCGGGATGCAGTGCCCTCCCAAGCCGGGACCGGGATAGAACGCCATAGACCCAAACGGCTTGGTTTTCGCGGCATCGATCACCTCCCACACGTCCACCCCCAGCCGGTCACACATGATGGCCACCTCGTTCACCAGCGCAATATTGACCGTGCGAAACGTGTTCTCCAACAACTTGACCATTTCCGCGACTCTCGGGGACGAAACGGGGATGATCTGCTCAATGACGCATTCGTACAGTGTCCAGGCTACTGCCAGGCAGTGTGGTGTCACCCCGCCAAGGACTTTCGGAGTGTTATGGACAGTCCAGTCTGTACGTCCGGGGTCGATCCGTTCAGGAGAAAAGGCCAGGAAAAAGTCCTCCCCGACAGTGAAGACCCGGCCGTTGGCATTTTGTAGTTGCGAGAGAATGAGTTCGTCCGTAGTGCCGGGATAGGTGGTGCTCTCCAGCACGATAAGCATCCCCGGGTGTAAGTGTCGAGCGATCTCACTCACCGCGGCGATGATATAGGACATGTCCGGGTCTTTAGTCTTGCTCAACGGCGTGGGCACACAGATGATAACGGCATCGACCTCGGAGAGCATGTCGTAGTCGGTCGTAGCGGAAAGACAACCGCTGGCGTTTGTCGAGTCTATTGAGTCGATTGCGTCTATTGCGTCGGTCAGGAGAGGTTTACTGGCTCTGAGGCTTTTCACTCGATCGCGTGTCACCACTGCGGCTAAGCGTTCAGACGGAATATCGGCAATGTAGCTCTGCCCTGCGTTCAGAGTGGCGACCCGTTCCATATTCAGATCAATGCCGACGACACGGAAGCCGGTTTCGGCGAAAGCGATCGCCAAGGGCAAGCCGACATAGCCCAGCCCAATGACCGCCACGCACGCTTTGCGAGTATGAAATTTTTCAGTCAAATCAGTCACACCTATCGCGTCGATTGCGTTCATTGAGTCCCTCGCGTCAATGCGTGTGTAGTGTCCTTTGTGTCGCCGCTTTCATTGGATCCGTGACGTTGGAGCAGTGATCGAATCTAGTGGGTTCGTAAGAGATAAAGGTTATATGATTCTGTCCGTTCTCGTAATTTTCGGGTGATTTTGCGCAAGGAAGGTTCAGTAACTTCTACGACGGTTAGTAGAGCTAAGACTTCTTCAGGAGTGATGAGTCTATGTTCTTGCCTTCACGACTGTTCCCTCTCAGACGCCTATGCTAGGATTCCTGCTGAAAAAATTAACAGGCGAGCGAGAGGAGAACACACCTATGGAACGAACCCTACCAGCAGTCTATGAGCATGGCGTCTTGAGACCCCAGGAACCTCTTGAACTCCCCGAGCACCAGCGAGTGATTATCACCGTCCACGGGCCGGCACCCGAGAGTCCCAACGAGACACTAGAAGCCTGGCAGCGTGTCTACGAAGGCCTTTCTGAAGATGAGGTGGCTCAGGTCGAGGTCGTTGCTCTGGATCGCAGCCGTTTTATGCGACAGGAGAGGTAACTGAACCATGGGGCCTGCCCTCCTTGATACCGATACCTTGTCTGAGGTCATGAAAGGCCGCGATACCCGTGTCCGAGAAAGAGCCCGACGATATCTGACAACCTATTGCCACTTTCCCTTTTCGATTATCACTCGTTACGAGATCCTCCGCGGTTTGAAAGCTAAGTCGGCCACCCGGCAACTTGCCGCGTTCGATGAGCGCTGCCAACAGAGCAACGTGTTGCCCCTGACTGATGAAATTATTGTCCAGGCGGCTGATCTCTACGCCGATCTTCATCGACACGGGTCTCTGGGTCTCTCATCAGTGATGCTGACATCTTGGTAGCTGCCACGGCCCTGGTTCATCGCCTGACCCTCGTTACCGAGAACGTTAGCCATTTCAATCGCATTTTCAGCCTGACTATTGAAAGTTGGCGGATCGATTAAACAATCTGGAAAAGACTCGATCGACTTTACAACCCAATAGACGCTACAGACGCAACGAACGCAGCACACAAGAGGCGCTTTTCGGGTGGGCTTCCGCCCTAGCGGTGCAGGAAGTTTCCTTCCCCCACTTTCTTCACCAACCTCGCTTGCCGTCAGTGGTGACCTTGAATTTCAGGTCACCAGATGTTGGCTGTCGGCTCTCGACTTCGTCTCGATGTATGCCCGGGGCAGTTCCACCCGCACCCGGGATGATAATAGCTCCAGCAACACCGCTACTCGCTCTCCCGCTTTCAACTCCTGCTGGAACAGCGCCCGCAGCCCTTGAAAGGGCCCAGCCTTGATCTCTAACTCTTCACCTGGGAAGAACGGAACCAGTGGAATTTCAATATAACCGTTTGCCGACCGTTGACGCAGCGCAGAGATAATCGCCTCATCTACCTCGATCGGTTCTCCTTGGAGCGAACTCAACACGTGCACCACACCTGGCGTATAGCGCACGGCACGAAAATGCTCCTCCATGACAAAGCGGGCAAAGAGATAGCCTGGAAACAAGGCTTCGATCACCCACTTGCGCTGCCGACGAATCACGCGTTGCTCGCGCAACAGCGGAAGGTAGATCTCAGCGCAGGATTCCATCAACTGACGGGCGACCCAGCTTTCTTTGTAGCGCTTGGTCTGAATGCAGTACCAGTTCATCATAGCCCGTCTGAACCTCCATCAGCTCTGTCAAATGCGTGGTGAATTGACTCCATATTTCAGGAGAGCTAGCTTCACAAAAGCAACGGGGCGCGGGAGCGGCCATCTGTCTGAGACAGGTCAAAACCGCTCAAGGAAGTCCGGAGTACCGGAAGCAATCCCTCCGCGGACCCACCGCCACGTGTCTTCCGCGAAGGGGAGCAGACCACCGCCCCCGTTGCTACAACTCTTTGCAGTTATTTCTTACGCTGCATTTACCCTTTCTTCTCCGCAGTCCCCGCCACCTTGCGCTGAAACGCCTGGTAGCGCTCCTGAAAACCGTTATTGTCGGGTGCCAATTCGACGGCACGCGCATAGGCTTGCTGAGCGGCGGAAAACTGATATCGCCTCTCCTCGGCTACGCCGAGATAGTAAAAGGCAGAAGCCGTGTCAGGACGCAAGTTCGTAGCTTTACGCAACAGCAGAGTGGCGCGATCGAAATTTCTCTCCTGCAAATAGACTTGCCCGAGGCGAAAATTGGCGTCGAACGAAGATGGCTGGAGGGTTAGCGCCTCCTGTAGAGCCGCCTTGGTCTCTTGCAAGTCTCCGGCCTTTTGGGCCGCCTCCGCAAGAGAAAGAGACAAGGCGAAAGCATCCGCCCCCCTCTTTTTCCCCTCGGAGACGACCGCTTTCGCTGACGCTACGTCTCCCTTCGGGGCAAAGACTCGAGTGGCGAGATACTGGTACGCTTGGGGATCTCGCGGAGCGATCTGCGTGACCTGACGGAGCAGGGTCTCAGCTTTCTCCAGGTCCTCGGCTCGGGCATACGCCAAACCGGCATTCAGCAGATAGCGTACCTGTTTATCAGAGTCTTGTGCTTGCAGGGCAGCTTCCTCGTACAACTTCCCTGCCTCGGCAAAGCGATCGCAGGCGATATAAAAATCCCCCAGCTCTTCGACCGCGCCTTCATAGCCGGTGGCCAGGGCTGTCCTGAAGCCATCTTCGATCGCCTTTTTCTTTTGGTCGGAGAGCGTGGGAATCCACTGGTTATGGAGGTACAAATGGACGGCACGAGAAGGCGCAAAAGAGACTGAGCGAGCGACCTCTTGCAGCCCCTCTTCTTCTCTTCCGACACTCTCAAGAACCCCGGCATAGAGGTCACGGGTATACGGATCGAGCGGGTTGAGCCACAGGGCGCTTTCGAATTCTTTCAGCCAGTCGGCGGGAGTGGTGTAATCCTGCGCGAGAAACACGAGAGAGCGATGGAGAGCCGCATGGGCAGGGTACAAGTCGAGACGTTCTCTGGTTTTCACAAGCGAGGCCGGCTCCTCCACATCATACGGATAAGGAAGACGTTCTTGCTTGAGGGCGAGAACGCACAATGTTGCCACGACCACTCCTCCACTCAACAAAACAGGAATCCGTAACCGACTTTGACCTTGAAACTTGAAACTTGGATCGCCGCTCCTCGTCAGGCGCAGGGCTAATGCCAACAGCAGGGTAAAGAGAAGCGCATTGGCTGGGATCTGCAGATTGAAATCAAAGAACTCATGGAACGCCATGGCTCCCAGGGCCGCCATCAGCGCGGCGAATACAGGAAAGACGTGTGGGGAAACCGTCCACAACCCCTGATAGAGCCGTCGGCCTGCCCGCCAGAAAAACCGCGCCAATAGGCCAAAGCCAAGCAGGCCGGTTTCAGCCAAAAGCTCCAGGTAATCGTTGTGGGCTTCGTCAAAAAAGAGGCGAGACCAGGGAGGTTGCCGGTAGCGGGGAAACAGTTCCGGCCAGGCGCCTAATCCCACGCCAAAGAGAGGAAAATCGCGGATCATACCCGCGGATTCTTGCCAGACCGCCATCCGTGCCGGCAGCGATCCTTCTTGTATCACTGTCTGTTCGAGCCGGCTATCCACCTGGCTGCGGCCTGCGGGGCCGACAAAGAACAAGACCAGCACCAGGAGGAACAGCCCGCCGGCTAACACCAAACGAAGGCTCAAGCCCTGAGGTTGACGGAGGACCGCCGGCCTTCTCTCCGGCACGGCAGAAAGCAGCAGCGCCAAAAGAATACCCGCTCCCAAACCCGCACCGATCCATCCGCCGCGAGAGAGGCTCAGGAGTATTCCTACTGCGAGAGTAAAGGCAGTGACCCCGCATAGGAGCCGTTCAGTACCACTCTCAATCGGGCTCCCGGCTCTGCTCGACTTACACCGGCCGAGAACATTGCCCGAGAGAACCCCTACCAGTGCCAGAGGAAATATGAGGGATAAGTAGTTAGCAAAGTGAATGTAGCTGACAAAAGGGCCGCTCGCGCGTGGGGTCAGGATTGGACCTCGCGCTTCCCAATCATACGGTATGAAAAACCACAAGACTTTCCCGTTCCAGGTAAATCGCTGCACGACACCGAGCGTGGCCACCAGCAGTCCACTGCAAAGGATAGTCAGCAGGACAACACGGAAAAATCGCTCTTCAGATCGAGGCTGACCACTGACCGCTGGCCGCTGATCGTTCCGCGAGGAACCAAAGGGGTAACACAGGACCACTAAAAAGAGACTCGCATAGGCGACGAATTTCAAGAGGTCAGTGGAGGTCAGCTGCGGGGCAATAGAGAGTGAACGCCACAGTCCTGAAGAAGAGTTTGGAGTTCGGAGTTCGGAGTTCGGAGTAGAAGGGAGCAAAGAGCGCTCTTCAGACGCAACCGACTCCCCCGACTCCCCCGACTCAATAGACGCAACCGACGCGATAGACGCCAACGACTCATACGGCATTCGTTCCGGCCAGCCGGGCAGGCTATGAACGTACACCTCATACGTGGCCGGCGAGAGAACACGGAGAAAAGCCGGCGGTAGAGGCAGGAGTTGCAAGAGCACGAAAACCAGGAACAAAGCCAGGGGGAGCAGCAGGCGCGCGAGGGATCGGTCAGCGCCCCGTTCTCCCTGTTCAACAGTCTTTTGCGCTCGGGTTTCTAAGAACAGTCTCCCTAGCCACACCAGCACCAGGAGAAAGATCACCACTTCCAGAAGTGAATATGCCCAGGGGTGGACAGCGCCAAAAGCCAGCGGCGTAAAAGGAATGAGGAACAGGACCCCGCCCGTGACCAGAGAGTCACAGACACGTTGCCCCGTAAAGAAGCCTCCTGAAGAGGAAGAAAGGTGCTGGGATGTCATAGCCTTTGGAGGCACAAGAGCGTCTCGCTTCCCTTTTCCGTTTCGTCAGGGCGAATACCAGCTCACGCGCCTTCCCCTATGGCCGGGAATCAGATTTTGGGTAGGAGGGGTACGTTGCAACGTGCCCCTCCGTGGCGCTTTATTTACAAGCAAAAATCAGCAGCATCCGCACCCAAACACCAAAAGTGACTCCCTTGTGAGTCAATCACTCCTACGCTTCAGTATCGGTATGGCGATAGTACGAGGAGTATTGATTATAGTAATAGGAATAGTCCCCTTTTTGCATGTTCACACGATTGAGTACGACTCCCAAAATTTTGGCGCGCGCCTGGGCCAGCCGAGCCTGCGCCCCTTTGACGACATTCCGCGGAGTTTTTTGCCCATCGATTACCAGCACGACCCCGTCCACGAGAGTCGAAAGCATAAGCGCATCACTGACCGGCATGACCGGAGAGGAATCAATAAAGATACAATCGTACTCTTCTCGTAGCGTGAGCAAGATTTCGTACATCTTGCGCGAGCCCACCAGCTCCGCCGGATTGGGCGGAAGAGTGCCACTGCTGATAAAGAAGAGGTTTTCCGTGGTCGTGGGTCTGATGACGTCACGCACCTCGCCCTGCCCGGCCAGCACCTCGGTGAGACCGGTTTCATTATAGACACGCAAAATCTGATGGCAGCGCGGTCGGCGGAGATCAGCATCGATGACCAGCACCCGCAACCCCATCCGGGTGAAGGTGACGGCAGTGTTGACCGTGGTCGCGGTCTTTCCCTCTCCTTCAGTCGCGCTGGTAAAAAGAATGGTTCTGGGCGTTTCTCCGGCGCGAGAAAGCAGAATCGCCGTGCGTAACATGCGGTACGCCTCATTAATCACGGAGAGCGGATGGTGGTAGAGGACGAATTCGCGGCCGTTGTTGTGGAATTGGTTGCGTGAGACTTTGCCCGCGATCCGCTGGGTCACCTCTTTCCTGCCATTCAACGAAGTCTTGTCTTTCTTGCCATTCAGCGGGGTTTTGCCTTTTATACCATCCAGCAGAGTTTTGCCCGAGGCGTCGTCGTGGTGCTCCACACTCAAGAAATCCGGCACTACCGCTAAGTTGGGGAGACCCAGTTGCCGCTCTACGTCTTCCGGACTCTTCAAGGAATTGTCCAAATATTCGAGGAAGAACGCCATTCCCACTCCGGCCATCAAGCCGACCACGGCGCTGAGCAGCAAGCTTAACAGTTTTCTCGGCCTGGACGGGTAGAGCGGCGGTTCAGCAGGATCGATGATCGATACGTTGGACGTACGCACTTCCGCGGCTACGCCCATCTCTTTCATGCGCTGCAAGACGCTATCGTACAGTTGCCGATTGGTGTCCACTTCGCGGGCCAGAATGGCATAATTCACCGAGGCATCTTTGAGGCTCAAGGTTGCAGCCTTCTGCTGCTCCATCTTGTCGCGCAACCCTTTCTCGTTTGCCTCAGCCGTGAGGTAGGCTGCCTGGATACTCGCCACCACTTTCTGAATCTCTCTGCTCAGCCGTCGTTGTGTCTCGCCCAGTTGGGCCTTGAGCTGGGCCACACGCGGGTAGTCGGCTTTGAACTGGCTGGCGAGTTGAGCATATTCCCCTTCAAGCACGGTTTGCTGCCCCTTCAGGGTCTGGATCAGCGTGTTACTGACAACGTCAGGAAGGGAATCATAATCTTTCTGGCGAATGAGGAAGACCTTCGCTTCGAGAGCAATCCTTTCAGCCTCTGCCTCAGTCAGGCGCTTGTTTAAATCCGTCAGCCGGTCAACGACGATATTTTCCTTGTCATCCAGAGAGAGGATGCCTTTGTCGCGCCGATAGCTGTTCAGCGCGACTTCCGACTTCTCCACCCGTTCTTTCAGCTCCACCAATTTTTCTTCCAGGAACCCCTGGGCCTCTTCGTTCGCTTGGGCGCGCAGCTCTACCCCCTGGTGGATATAAGCCTGCACATGCACGTTGACCACTTGGGCGGACAGTTCCGGGTCAGGCGTGCTGAAAGCAACTTTAACCAGGCGGGTTCGTGGAACAGGCTTCACTTCCAACATCTTTTCGAGATAGGCGTCAATCGTACGAGGATCGACGCTCACGCCGTCACTCTTTAGTGGTGAGCCCGAGGAGAAGATCGCTCCCACCCAAGCTGTTGCCCCTGCCCATAATTTAGTGATCAGTCCTTTTTGCGCCCCTTCCCCGGAGAAAAGAGGGTTGCTCTCCAGGTTTTCCTCTTGAATGACTCGGATAGCCAGACCGCGACTTTTCAAGATTTCGTATTGGGTGCGATAGTAGTCATACTCGTCCGGGGTTTGCGCTTCGGACAACGCCCCTTGAATATCGATCGCCTGCGGAGCTTTACGCTCGATGAGGAGGGTAGTTGCGGCGGTATAGATGGGAGTTGCGGTCAAGATGAATAGCGCAGAAGCAAGGACGGTGCAAAGAAAAACCGCCAAAACGAGGCTCTGGCGTTTTCTGATCACCCGCCAGTAGTCACGCAGGTGAACCTCTTCCGTTACCGGTTGCGGCTCGTTTGATAAGAGGGGGGCCTCTGCCGGAATAGAATCAGCGGCGGGTCGGAGGAAGTAGGGAGAAAGTTCACGCACGTGTTGCTTCCGTTAATAATACGAGACGTTCGCCCCGACGCGGATTATGCTGGTGAAGAAAGAGTAAACGCCGTACGGCACGATCTTGGCGCTCGAGTAGGACACCTCGACGACGTCTCCTGGTTCGACCGGAAAGTCCGGACTCTCCCCACGTTTGATAGTCTCCAGGTTGGCAGCAAGGAGAATTTTTTCTCCTTTTTTTCCGCTGCGGATGATTTGCACCGTGCTGGCATCGGCGGCGTAGAGCAACCCTCCGGCTGCGGCAACAGCCCCCAAGACTGTAAGCCCGGGAGTGATCTTGTAGGAGGCTGGAGTTCTCACCCAGCCCTGAACCAAGACTTCGCCCCTTCCCGGCACTACCAGGACATCGCCTGGTCTGGCCGGCAGAGTGAGCAGCATTTGATCACCACCACGGGCCAAATCTTGCAGGTCAATCACAATGGGATTGGTGCTCTTCAGAACGGGGGGAGAAGTATCACGGCCGTCAAGCGCAACGGGCAGAGCGGTCGCAAGTTCTTTTGTGTTCTTCTCCTCCCCTGGTTCAGCGGGGATAAAGAGGATACGGGGCGCGGCTTCGGCTGTGACTCCTCCGGCCTGAGAGAGCATGTCGAGAAGCGTGTCCGAGTCACTCGCTAGGCTATACAACCCGGGCTTTCCTACCTGACCGATCACGGCAACTTGCCGGCTGCGATACTCGGTAACGAAGAGATTGACCTGGGGGTTATACATGTAACGCTCTTCGAGCCGGCGTCGCAGCTCGTCGCCAACCCCGGTCTCGGTGAGACCAGCGACTTGCATGAGTCCGAGCAAAGGGAGTGAGATCGTTCCGTCGCCGGACACGCGCACGGTTCGCTCACGGAGTTCTTCCATGCCGGGGACGGTGATTTGCAGGACATCACCTGGACCGATGGGATAGTCAGAGGATGCTCCCCCACCATGCGTGCGCGCCTGCCACAGGCGCGTAAGGCGTTCCACATCGGCTGGATCCTGGCGGCCCTCAAGTGTTGCAGTCGCGGCACCATTGGTCGGCGAGGAAACGGGTGTCACGCTATTTGTCTGGGGAACGGCACTGGTTATCTGCGCGGATGTCGAGGGACGGCTAGCGGATGCACATCCCCCGACAAAAAGGCAGACGAGTCCCCATGCCAGGAAAGAAGCGGCCATTTCCTCTCCCCTCGAGTGACGGCAGGGTGTTTAGTTTTTCAAGCTCGCCTTGACCTGTTTTTTCAGGTATTTGAGTTCTTCTATATCGAGCCTGATCTGTTGTATCAAATCCTTATCCTTAGGTTTGGCCTTCAGCGCCGGCTTGAGCTGCGTCTTTTGGACGAACTTGATCTGTTCCTCTATCGCCTCTATTTCGGCGGCTTTCCCCGCCAGCGCTGGGGAAGAGAGCGCTATCAACGAAAAGGTCGCTACGAAAAGCGCGAAACTTGTTCTTTTCGCCAGTCGTCTCATAAATCCTCCCTTTCTTTTATGCTTTCTGAGTGCAACGATATACAAATGCCGTATTTCATTATGT
>Ga0187894_10007000_pt1 | contig 10822 bp, 8 predicted proteins | sample GBC1701081metaG_FD_136650 | JGI IMG/M metagenome (GOLD analysis project Ga0187894, IMG submission 136650) | White microbial mat communities from a lava cave in the Kipuka Kanohina Cave System on the Island of Hawaii, USA - GBC170108-1 metaG ... | reverse complement strand
GCAGCGCGCCGGGCCTGACCCGGCGCGAATCTGACCATGTGCGGAATCGCCGGGATCATCGGAAGCTTGCGCGGCCCCAATCGTGACGCGCTGCGCCGCATGAGCGATGCACTCGTGCATCGCGGCCCGGACGCCGAAGGCTACTGGGAATCGGCGGCGGACACGAGGGGCCGGGGCGCGCTGTTTGCGTTTCGCCGCCTTGCGATCCTCGACCTGTCGCCCTCCGGCGAGCAACCAATGGTGGATCCCGTCACCGGGCATGCAGTCGTCTACAACGGCGAGATCTACAACTACGTCGAGTTGCGCGAACGCCTGACCGCCGCCGGACAGACTTTCAAATCGAGCGGCGACACCGCCGTGATGCTGCGCGCGGTCGCGCTACACGGCCGAGAGGCGGTGGGCTGGCTGCGCGGCATGTTCGCCTTTGCGGCCTGGGACCCTCGCGAGCGCAAGCTGCTGGTGGCGCGCGACGCATTGGGCATCAAGCCGCTCTACTACGCGCACAACCCTGATCAGGATGGGGAATGGTCTGTCGTCTTCGCCTCGGAAATCAGGGCCATTCTCGCTTCCGGCCTGCTCGGTGAGCCAAGACTGAATCCTCTCGCGCCCGCGATGCTTGCCTGGAATGGCTTCATGGTGGCACCGGAAACGGCGATCGAGGGAATTTCTTCGCTTTGGCCGGGGCAGCTGCGCGTCTTCGATTCGAACGGCAGAGAGGAACTGCAGGAGCGCTTCTGGAGCATGCCAGCCGCCGGCCAGGCCGCCCCGGACGAACAGCGGATGGCGTGCTCGCTGGAGCACAGCGTCCGCCTGCATCTGGCAAGCGACGTTCCTCTCGGGGTGTTCCTGTCCGGGGGCATAGATTCGTCGGCGGTCGCCAACCTTGCCTGCCGAACCTCGAAAGCGCCGGTGCACACCTTTACCCTCGCGTTCGAAGAGGCCGAATACGACGAAGGACCCTTCGCGCGGCGGATCGCGCAGGCCATCGGTACGCAGCACCGCGAGGTCGTCCTTACCCAGGGCCAGGTGGTTTCCGGGCTCGAGAACGCGCTGAACAGCCTGGATCAGCCCACCTTCGATGGCCTGAATTCGTACTACATGTCGAACGCCGTGCGCCAGGCCGGATTCACGGTCGCCCTGGTGGGCACCGGCGGCGACGAGTTGTTCGGCGGATATACGTCGTTCCGCGACCTGCCGACGCTGCAATCGCTGTCGGCGCACACACGCTGGGTACCGACCGGAACGCGCGTCGCGCTTGCGAAGCTCCTGTCGCGGCTTCTTCAACCATCGCGCGGCGGGGTGCCGGGGCAGACCCGCTGGGCCAAGCTGCCAGGAATGGCCGAGCGAGGGGAAGACCTCGTTTCCCTGTACCAGCTCGCCTACGCGCTCTTCCTGCCGGATTTCCAGTCGGAACTGCTCGCGGGCTCGGGTGCCACGGCGCTCGCGGACGGCCTGCCCGCCGTGATGCGCTCGCGCCTGGAGCAGGACACGGGTGGACGCTCGCCGCTCGCCGCCATCAGCGCGCTCGAGCAGCGCATGTTCCTGGGTGAGCGCCTGTTGCGCGACACCGATGCCGCAAGCATGGCCGCGTCCATCGAAGTTCGCCTGCCGCTCGTGGATCAGATGCTCCTCGCCGACGTTTACGCGATGCCCGACGGCGCACGCTATCGTCCGCTGCGCCGGAAAGACGCCCTGCGACGTGCCGGTCTGCAGGGTCTGGATCCCGGGCTTTTCGAACGGCCGAAATCGGGGTTCGTGCTGCCGTTCGATCGCTGGAGCAGGGCGGGCCTGGGCAAAGTAATGAACGAGACATTGCAGGATCCAACGCTGATCCGGCCCACCGGATTGAATCCCGAGGGTGTACGGCGGCTGTGGACGGCCTATCGGGATGGAGCACCGGGCCTATACTGGACGCGCGCATGGGCCCTTTTTGCCTACATCCGCTGGTGTCATCGTCACAGAGCATATTTGTGATCGACGCCACCGGCCCTGTGGTCCGCGCGGCCGTCGCCCGGCGGCCGTGAAGCGATTCTTCGCCAACGCGGCGCTCACCTTCTTTGCGCTCGCGCTGGCGCTCGGTGCGGGCGAGTTCGCGGTGCGGCTGCTGTACAAAGATTCCACCGTACTCTTCCCGCGATACCACACCGACTACCAGTACGGCCGTTACCTGATTCGTGGCATCCGTCCGAACTCGGAGTTCTGGATGACGAGCGTTGATGGGTCCTGGAGGTTCACCACCAACAGCAGGGGGTTCCGGAACACCCAGGATTTCAGCTACGAGAAAACGCCGAACACGTCGCGCGTCCTGAGCCTGGGGGATTCGCACACGCAGGGCTACGAAGTGCGCCAGGACTTCACCTACTCGGCGGTGCTGGAGCGGTATCTGGCAACGCACAAGGGAGGGAAAGCGGAAGTCATCAACACCGGCGTTTCCGGATTCAGCACCGCCGAGGCGCTGGTGCTGCTCGAAAACGAAGGATTCAAGTACCGTCCCGACGCCGTCGTGCTCGGCTTCTTCGCCAACGACTTCGAGGACAACCTGAAGGCGGGGCTGTTCGGCCTGGATGACCAGAACCGGCTCGTTGAGCGCTCGTTCGAACACATTCCCGGCGTCCGCCTGCAGAATCTGATTTATGGTCTGCCGCCAGTGCGCTGGCTGGGCGAGAACTCCTACTTCTATTCACTGCTCTTCAACAGGGTCTGGGATTTCTTCAAGGCCCGGCTCGCTAGTTTGGCCGCGCGCGAAACCGCAAAGTCGGAGCCGGGTGCCACCGCGACCTCACCGGGACCCGAGTATGCCGTGCCCACCCAGTCGACGTTCACGCCGTATCAAATCGCGCTTGCGGCTGCGCTGATCGAGCGGATGCACAAATTCTGCGTGGACAAGGGCATCCGGTTCTTCGTCGTCGACATTCCGATGGGCGCCGGCAGGTATCGATACAAGACCTCGATGCCCCCGGAGCTGGTCGCGCGGCTCGTCGCAGCCCGTATCGAGCATATCGAAAGCCGGCAGTTGCTCGGCGACCTGGACGGCACAGTCGAAACGAACGTGCCGCACGGCCACAACCACATCTCCGAGTTCACGCACACGATGATCGGAATCGAGGTCGGCAAGCGGCTCATGACCGGAGCATCCGCTCGCTAGGGAGCGCCAGCGCGCCGTGGCGATCGCGCGCCACCGACCCAATTTCCGGGAGAACGGTGTGTTCTCTACCGGTCCTTAGCGGCCGGCGAAGGCCCCGGCAGGCCCTGCGCCAGGAGGAAGTCCGCCATGGCCGTGGCCGCGAGGCGCTGGCCCGCCGAGTTCCAATGGTCGTCGCCGCCCCTGAAGTAGAGCGCGTTCGCGTCGTTCGCGCGGTACAGGTCGTACAAGTTGAAAAAGGGCACGCTGAACTCCCGCGCCGCCGACTCCAGAAAGCCCGTCTGGTTGCGTTCGGCGTACTCCGGATAGCGCGCCCTGTCCACGCGCCAGCCGTCATAGTCTTTGGCCACGTCCATCGGATGGGGGATGAAAAGGAACGCCAGCGGGACGCCGCGCTTCCTGGCGACATCGCGAATCAGCCCGAGGCTTGCGCGCATCAGCGCCACCTTGTAGCGCGCCGAAGGGGACGACGGCGTCAGGCTCACGTCGGCGCTGTAGTAGTCGACGTGGGTGTTCGTCACCACGTTGTCGCCCTCAATCACGTAGTTGCGGTATTCGCGCTCGGCTTCCCGCAGCAGGAACCCGAGATCGTTGTATGCCGGGGCCTGCGTCGCCTTCGAGCGCAGGGAATCGGCGACGGACCGCAGAGCCCGCACGAGGATCGACTCACGCTGGTTCAGCATGAGCCACTCGCGCACGCGCGGCTCGAGTTGCCATCGATTCGGCTTTAGCGTGCCGTCCGGTCCCAGCCGGAACATCTTGTTGCGCAGAAGGTCGCCATAGTCGTTGCCGGCGAAGATCGATACCACCGCAAGATCCGGGCGTAGCCGGTCCAGCTCGCCTTCCATTTTCAGCGCGATCTGGTCTGGCCCGTACGAGCTCACACCGGCGTTCACGGCCTCGACGGGCTTGCCGAGCCTCTTTTCGAGGGCCGACCCGAGCTGGGCAACGAAGGTTTCCTCGTCCCGCGTATAGAAAGCATGGATGAACGAATCGCCATAGACGACCACCCTCAGCGCCGCGCCCGCGGGCCGCAGCTCCGGGCCCCGGAAACCCGACGAATTGATGCGATGCATGACCGTTTCGCCACCGTTCACCGGCGGGCGCGTCATCACGCTGCGCCGGTCCGGAACGAACTTGAAGATCAGCTTGTCGTCGTCCTGAAAAATCGGCCGATAACGGGGGCTAAGCAGGAACTCGCCGGCGACCTCGACGAACGCGAGCATGGCAAGCGAAGAGACGACGATCAGCAGCACTCGGCCCGCGACCGCGACCGGCAAAACCGCGCTCGCAGCCACCGCGCACCCGAGCGCCATGATCCCCGCCTGGCGGGTGCCGAAGCCCGGTGCGCCGCCGTAGAACGGATGATCGGAGACAGCGTACATGACCATCAGCGCACCTATCATGCAAAGCAGGACACGAACGACTGCTACGCCGGACCGGGAGGCCGAGGCGGCGTTCACCGCGTTCGCGGTCCGTCAGTCCTTGCGGCGGACAGGAGGATTCCCGGTGCCGCGCACGCCGAGCAGGAAGTCCAGCGCGCCGCGCAGCATCGCGCGCGACCTATCCGGGTCGGAACCGCCGACACGCGCCACAAAAACAAAGTTCCGGACAATGCGTGGTGCTTCACGCAGCATCCCGAGCATGCTCGAATGGCGGAACAGACAGATCAGCCGGTTTCGCACCATGTAGTAGGCGATGTACGGGGAGTATCGCCCGGTCGTCCCTCCTCCCCGATGCTCGGCGCGCGCATCGGCAACCATCAGGATGCGGTAGCCCGCGTCTGACAGGCGCACGCAAAAGTCGTAATCCTCCCAGCAGGTGGAGAGCGATTCGTCGAGGAGGCCGATCTTGCGCAACATGCCGGACCTGAACATCACGCATACGAAAGGCACGAACGCCGTCTCTCGCGTCGGCCAAACCCGGCCGTCCAACCGCGCCCCGCCCTCGTGATGCGTATGCATGCAGCGCTCCCGCTCGAGGGTCGCCCAGTAGAACTGGACCATTTCACCGCCCGGATCCAGCAGCAAAGGGCTGGCTGCGCCTATCTGAGGCTGTTTCTCAAGCTCGCGCACCAGGCAGCTGATGGCATCACGGTGGAGCACCGAATCGTTGCCAATCAACTGCACGTAGTCGGCGCCGAGCTCCAGGCCGCGCTTCAAGCAGGCGTTGCCGCCTCCGGTGAAGCCGCGATTTTCCGGCAGGACCACCAGATCGATCTGCGGAAATCTCTGCTTGAGACGCTCGCCGCAGGGCCCGGCCGAGCCGTTGTCTACCAGGACGACTTTGAGATTCGGATAGTCGTTCGCCAGCACCGATTCCAGGCACGCCGCCGTCATCTCGACGTCGTTCCAGGTCAGCACGGCAGCGACGACCAGCGGCGCCGGCGCCTGCGTTCTGCTCACGCGCGCTGCCTCCCCGCGTAGTACTGCGCCAGTTCGTCCCAGGCGCGCTGCTCATCCCAGCCGAGGGCCGCGGCGTCGGGGATATCGATGTTGATGCGTACGCGCGGCTCGGTGAACTCCAACTGCCGCGCGAGCTCGACCTCGCAGGCTAGCCCCAGGCGCCTGCGCATCGCCTCGGCGAAGCGAAGCGTGAAGGCGCCCTGACTCTCGGCGTATCCGCTCGGGCCGACTTTCGAGATGCACGGGCCCCCGGGGAACTCGGTGGCGAATCTGACATAGGCCTTCGCAAGCAGCGACACATGGATGTTGTCGCGGACGTAGGCGGGCGTATTCACGGCCGCAGGCCGGCCGGAAAACCAGGCCTTCATCAGGTAGGCCGTGAAGCGCGGTTCCTCGTAAGGTCCGAACGGGTTCGGGATGACGAACTTGCCGAGCGAAAACCCCAGGCGCAGGGCATGGTAGCGAAACACCTGCCAGGTGAAGCTCTTGGAAAGCCCGTAGGGCGAAAACGCGGGCAATCCCTCCGATCCGGCCCCTTCGTCGTTTTCGAACACCGAACCGGTAAGGAGCAGCCGCGGTCGTGCGCCTCCGCCCCGGTCGAAGGTCTTTAGCACGGCCTCGACACCGCGCGAGTTGCCGGCCAAGGCCGCGACCAGGTCGAAATCCGGGCTGCGGTAGTTGGTCACCTCAGCGGCGTGGTGGCAGAACAGGTCCCAGCGCTCCTGCCCGGCGAGCTCGACGAAGGCCGGATCGCCGAAGCTGCAGCCGAATACGCCGCGACACACTTCGAGCGCCTTGGTCACCCGTTCACGTCTGACTTCGTCGGCGATCTCCTCGGGCCGCTTGCGGAACGTCGCGACCACCTCATGGCCGGCCCGCGCCAGCTCTCGTATGAACCACAGGCCGGTGAAGGAGCTGCCACCGGTCAGGAGGACCTTCACTTGACGCCCTTGAGCAGTTCCAGGCCGTGATACGCCGGATCGAAGTCCGGCCATTTCCGGTCCTTGTCGGAAAGCTCCGTCGGCGCGAGCGGCCACTTAATGCCGAACTTCGGATCGTCGTAGCGCACACCCCGCTCCGCAGCGGGCGCATACATCGCCGTGACGAGATAGAGCGCCTCGGTGTCCGGATCGAGCGTCACAAAGCCGTGCGCGAATCCTTCCGGCACGTACATCATTGTGCGATTCTCCGCTGACAGTTCAGCGCCGAAAGACTTGCCGAAGGTCGGGGAATGCGGTCGCAAGTCCAGGATGACGTCGAAAAGTGCGCCCTTGATGCAGCGGACGACTTTGACCTCCGCTGCGGGAGGCAGCTGGTAGTGCATTCCGCGCAGCGTGCCTTTCTTCGCGGTCAGCGACGTGTTGATCTGCACGAAGGATGGCGACAGTTCCTGCCGCGCAAATTCGTCCTTGCAGAAGAATCGCGCAAAGAAGCCGCGGTCGTCGCCGCGCTTTTCCAGGTCGATCAGATGGGCTCCGGCAAGCGGCAGCGGCGTGAACTTCATGCAAAGCTCCTGTCTTGCCGGCCGGTCGCGGCTACGCCTTCCAGCGCAAATCGTCGCCCAGGCGTCCCTCGGAAATGTGCCGCTCCAGCACCTTGAGACGCATGAACTGCGACGAGCGGAAATTCTGGTCGTCGAAGCCCATGCCGGAGAGGCCGTCCTTCAACTCGCCGATCGCCTGCTCCAGGCGCACCTGAGGCTGATGCCGCGGCGCGAGGCTCCGGAAAAGCGAAAAATCGACGCGATACGAGCGCTTGTCGGGCGGCGCGGACGTATTGATGCTTACCTTGGTGCCCGGGATCGACTTCGCGACGGCCGCCGCAAGATCCTTGACCTGGTAGTTCCATTCATCCGAGCCTACGTTGACCGCGAGGAAAGCACCGCCGTTTGCGGGCTCCCGCTGGATGGCCCACTCGATCGCCCGCGCCATGTCCTTGACGTCGATCAGCGGCCGCCATGGCGTGCCGTCGCTGAGGACGGAAATCTCGCCTGCTGCGAGAGCGCAGGCTACGAAATCATTGAGAACCAGATCCAGCCGCAGGCGATCGGACATGCCGCAGGCCGTGGCGAAGCGCAGTGCGGTGACCACAAGCGCATCGCCGGCGATGGGCTCCAGCGCCTTCTCGCTCGCCACCTTCGACTTCGCATAGGCGGTCAGAGGATTCAGGGCGTCCGTCTCCTTCCTCGGACCGCCTTCGGCGTAGCCGTACATGCTGCAACTGGACGCAAACACGAACCGCTTGACACCGGCCCGCCGCGCGAGCGTCGCGAGGCTCCTGGTCGCTTCGAAGTTGATCGCCTCGGTCACGCCTTCGAAGCGATTTCCCATCGGATCGTTCGAGACCGCCGACAGCTGCACGACCGCATCCACGCCCGTCAGCACTCCGGGATCGACATTGCGGATGTCGCCCCAGAACTGGAAGTTCACGTGGCGCTCGGGAGCTTCGTACGCATTGGTAAGGCAATGCGCGAAGTAGCCGTTGTCGTAGCCGACCAGCGTCGCATCGGGAAAAACGCGCCGCAGATGGCGCACCAATACCGATCCGACGTAGCCCAGATTGCCGGCAACCAGAATCTTCAATTGATCGCTCCCTTATGGATGGTCTACCAGAGCTTCCAGGGCGCGCGCCCTTTCGCCCACATGTCCTCGAGCTGCTGCCGATCGCGCAACGTGTCCATCGGCTGCCAGAAACCCCGGTGGAAATGCACGCTCAGCTGGTTCTCGGCCGCCAGCCGTTCGAGCGGTTCGCGCTCCCAGACCGTGTCGTCGCTCGCGATGTACTCAGCAACTTTCGTATTGAGAACGAAGAACCCGGCGTTGATCCAGCCGCCGTCGCCCTCGGGCTTTTCCTGGAAGGCGAGCACGCGGCTGCCGTCGTACCGCAGTGCGCCGAAACGTCCCGGCGGCTGCGCCCCGGTCACGGTCGCCAGGCGACCCTCCTTGCGGTGCAGTGCAATCACGTCGTTGATGGCGACGTCGCCAACGCCGTCGCCATAGGTCAGGCAGAACGTATCGTCCTCGATGTACGGGATCACGCGCTTGATGCGGCCGCCGATCTGCGTCTTCTCGCCGGTCTCGACCAGGGTGATTTTCCAAGGCTCGGCCTTGTTTTCGTGCACCGTGGTCTTGCCGCCGCGCATGTCGATCGTCACGTCCGACATGTGCAGGGAATAGTTCGCAAAGTACTCCTTGATTACATACCCCTTGTAGCCGAGGCAGATGATGAATTCGTTGATCCCGTGCGCCGAATAGATCTTCATTACGTGCCACAGGATCGGACGACCGCCGATCTCGACCATCGGCTTGGGTCTGGTTCCGGTCTCTTCTGCGAGGCGCGTCCCCAAACCGCCTGCGAGTATCACCGCCTTCATCGTATCTGCCCCGTGCGTCCTGCAGATTTTCTAGAAGGGCGAATTCTATCAACTCCTGTCGTGAACACCCCCATGGCAACAGTGCGGCGCCGGACTGTTTTCGCCGCTTCCGAGCGCGTGCGCGCGATCGGGAGTGTGATAGTTTGAAAGGGGCCAGGCACGTGCGCCCCGGCACGGCGGTACGCGATTCCCCGATTCGGTAGAATCCCGGCTTCGGGCCTCGTACACGGGAACGTCGAGATTCTGTCCAGCCGGCGGGGGATGCCACGGCGTGTTCGCGCCTGCACTCGCGTTCCGCGAAACGCTTCCGGGCGACGGGCGCTGCGAACATCGTTCCAGGAGAGCAAGTGGACATACTCGGCATCAGCGGCTTCGACAATTCGGTCCGGTACAAGCGTGCGCGATTCCCCGCTCTCGAGGAACGGGCCTACCGCATAGCCCAGGGCTTTGACTCCGCCGCCGTACTGCTGCGCGACGGCCTGGTGGATTTCGCCATCGCCGAGGAGCGCCTGGTGCGGGAGAAAGCGACCGGCGAATTCCCAACGCAATCCATCCGCGCCTGCCTGGAGCATGCGAATCTGAAGCCCACCGATCTGGCCTGGGTAGCGCACGGATTCGATTACGCGCCCCACCGGAGCGTGTTCAACGAGGACCCGTTCTACCGCGACCAGTACGCGCAGGTCTACGACTCCAGCCTGCAGATCCGCCTGTTCGAAGAGAATTTCCCCGAAGTGGACTGGAAGAGCAAGTTCGTCGCGGTTCCGCATCATCTGGCCCATGCGGCAAGCGCGTTCTACCAGAGCGGCTTCGAGGACGCGCTGGTGATGGTGAGCGACGGCATGGGTGAAGTGGACAGCATGTCGATCTACTCGGTCGCAGGCAACAAGTTCGATCTGCTGGCCAAGGTGCCGGCGTTTCATTCGCTCGGAGTGCTGTACAGCGTATTCACGCTCTACTTCGGCTTCGATTTCAACATGGACGAGTACAAGGTCATGGGGCTGGCGCCCTTCGGTGACCGCCGCAAGTACTTCAACCAGGTCATGGACCTGGTGCGGCTAAAGGAAGATGGCACCTATTCGATCCCCATCTTCGGCAAGAATACGACCGTGGAGCAGCGGGAAACGCATGCCGGCGTACTTGCGGAACTTACCGAGCGCTTCGGGCCGCCACGCGCCCCCGATGGCGAGATGACGGACCGGTTCAAGGATCTGGCGGCCGCGGTGCAGTCGGTTTTTCAGGCGGTGCAGTTGCACGTGCTGAAGCATTTTTCCGCCAAGACCGGGCTGAGGGACCTGTGCATGGCCGGGGGCTCGGCGCTAAACTGCACAAACAACGGCGTCGTCCGGCGCAGCCGCCTGTTCCAGCGCGTATTCATTCAACCGGCCGCGGGCGACGACGGCTCCGCGCTCGGCGCCGCCCTCTATGTGCAGCACCACCGCGAGGCAAAGACCCCGTCGCCGCGCATTGCCGCGCCGCTGTGGGGACCCGGCTACGAGCGCGACGAGATACAGAAGACGCTTGCCGCGCGGAGCGATGTCCAGGCGGAGCACTTCGATTCCTTTGCCGCAGTCGCGAAATCGGCGGCTGCGCGGCTCGGCGAGGGGCAGATCATCGGCTGGTTCCAGGGGCGGATGGAATTCGGTCCCCGGGCGCTGGGGGCCCGCAGCATCCTTGCCGATCCGCGCCCTGCGGACATGCGCTCGCGCGTCAACATGCTGATCAAGAAGCGCGAAGGATTTCGTCCGTTCGCGCCGGCGGTCGTCGCCGAACGGGCGTCGGAGTACTTCGAGCTAGACGCCGGCGACGAGGAGACCTTCGCCCACATGCTGTTCGTCGTTCCGGTGCGCGCCCCGTTCCGTGACAAACTGCCTGCGATCACGCACGTCGACGGCACCGCGCGCG
>Ga0187894_10006999_pt1 | contig 10826 bp, 4 predicted proteins | sample GBC1701081metaG_FD_136650 | JGI IMG/M metagenome (GOLD analysis project Ga0187894, IMG submission 136650) | White microbial mat communities from a lava cave in the Kipuka Kanohina Cave System on the Island of Hawaii, USA - GBC170108-1 metaG ... | reverse complement strand
GGCTGCCCGACCGTGATGCTCTGTGAAGTCGTGCAGTTGTTGGCGTCCTTCAGCGTTACCGTATGCGAACCGGCGCTCAGTCCCGTGAATTGCTTCGGCGAAGTAGCCGTCGCGAACGACCCGCTGTCTATCTTGACCTGATAAGGCCCGGTCCCGCCGCTGAAAGTGGCCGTCACCGTGCCGTCCGCGCCGCCGTTGCACAACACGTCAGTTTTCTGAAGGCTCAGCGACAACGCCGCCGGCTGCCCGACCGTGATGCTCTGTGAAGTCGTGCAGTTGTTGGCGTCCTTCAGCGTTACCGTATGCGAACCGGCGCTCAGTCCTGTGAATTGCTTCGGCGAGGTGGCGGCCGCGAACGAACCGTCGTCTATCTTGACCTGGTACGGCCCGGTCCCGCCGCTGAAAGTGGCCGTCACCGTGCCGTCCGCGCCGCCGTTGCAGGTAACGTCGGTCTTCTGGAGGCTCAATGATAAGGCCGGAGGCTGTCCGATAGTGATCGACTGTGAGGTCTGGCAGTTGTTGGCGTCCTTCAGCGTCACTGTGTGCGAACCGCCGCTCAGCCCCGTGAACGTCTTCGGCGAGGTCTCGGTTGTGAACGAGCCACCGTCTATCTTGACCTGGTACGGCGCTGTCCCGCCGCCAAAGGTCGCCGTCACTGTTCCATCCGCGCCACCGTTACAAGTGACATCGGTCTTCTGAAGGCTTAGCGACAACGCCGCCGGCTGCCCGACCGTGATGCTCTGTGAAGTCGTGCAGTTGTTGGCGTCCTTCAACGTTACCGTATGCGAACCGGCGCTCAGTCCTGTGAATTGCTTCGGCGAAGTGGCTGTCGCAAATGAACCGCCGTCTATCTTGACCTGATACGGCCCGGTCCCTCCGCTGAAGGTCGCTGTCACCGTGCCGTCCGCCCCGCCGTGGCAGGTGGCGTCCGTCATCTGAAGACTCAACGATAAAGCCGCCGGCTGCCCAATCGTGATGCTCTGCGAAGTCGTGCAGTTATTGGCGTCCTTCAACGTCACCGTGTGTGAACCGGCGCTCAGTCCCGTGAACGTCTTCGGCGACGCCTCGGTGGTGAACGAACCGCCGTCTATCTTGACCTGGTACGGCCCGGCTCCACCGCCGAAAGTCGCCGTCACCGTGCCATCCGCCCCGCCGTTGCAGGTAACGTCTGTCTTCTGAAGGCTCAATGATAAGGCTGGAGGCTGTCCGATAGTGATCGACTGTGAAGTCTGGCAGTTATTGGCGTCCTTCAACGTCACCGTATGCGAGCCGGACGTCAATCCCGTGAATTGTTTCGGCGAAGTGGCCGCCGCGAACGAACCGCCGTCTATCTTGACCTGGTACGGCCCGGTCCCGCCGCTGAAAGTGGCTGTCACTGTGCCATCCGCCCCGCCGTTGCAGGTGACGTCTGTCTTCTGAAGGCTCAATGATAAGGATGGAGGCTGTCCGACGGTGATCGACTGTGAGGTCTGGCAGTTGTTGGCGTCCTTCAGCGTTACCGTATGCGAGCCAGCCGTCAATCCCGTGAATTGTTTCGGCGAAGTGGCTGCCGCAAACGAACCGCCGTCTATTTTGATTTGATATGGCCCGGTCCCGCCGCTGAAGGTCGCTGTCACCGTGCCGTCGCTGCCGCCGTTGCAGGTGGCATCCGTCTTCTGAAGGCTCAATGATAAGGCCGAAGGCTGTCCGATGGTGATTGACTTTGAAGTCTCTCTGTCGTCATCGTCCTTCACTGTTATTGTGTGCGGACCGGCGCTCAGTCCCGTGAATACCTTCGGCGAAGTGGCCGTCGAAAAGGAGCCGCCGTCTATTTTGATCTTATACGGCGGGTCCCCTCCACTGAAGGTCGCTGTCACCGTGCCATCGCTGCCGCCGTTGCAGGTGGCATCCGTCTTCTGAAGACTCAGCGAGGGCCCGGTGACCGCAATGCCGGCTCCGCCAGGTTCACCAGTCTCGGGAACGCCAGGTTCATCAGTGAGTAGCGGCCAGGCCGCAGATACAGATACATTGGATACATTCAGCGTGGGTTTGGTTGAAGCTTTGGGCTTCGGCGCGGGAATCCCGTCAACTTTGGCCGGAGCTTTGCTTCTTGCAGGCAGCAAAGACCCGAGCATATTGACGCCTTTCACGTATGCGCTTGAAGGGATAAGTAGAGCGATTGCGAGGACAATTACTCCGAAAAGAAGAGAAAGTGTTCTATGTGTGTAGTTACGCATTTTTGTTCTCCATCCTTGACCAACGCGGATTCGATGGGGATGCCGCGTCGGATCAGTTAATCGTCAGAATCCGTCCTACCGTCAGAGAAACGTGTATGCAGTAACAAGCTATGTGGGAGCTCTTCTGCATCTATCATTTCATTTCGAACAGCATTTCAAACAACTATTAAGTCCCAATCAGCGAGTAACCTCGGGGACCTGAATAATGACCTGATGTAGATGTAATCGAATACAGTTCTGGGTTGCGACGATTTCCACTCGAACGAGTGGGTAGCGCGAAGCCATAGACCGCCGCTACCGTAGCCGATCAAATCTGTGCGCGGCCAAAATCGAATGAGTTATTTAAGTTGTTCCTGGTATGTTAAAGAAGCTCGGCTGACAAAGTTTATGAGGCGTCAGCCAGTAGCCCTAACAAAATCGAAGGGTGCACGGGGCAAATTATGTTATAGATCAGGACACCGAGGAATAAGTACTTGTACTCAATTTGGCGCTAAATTTCCGTCATGTGATCGAGCGCGAACTTCAACAGGGCATGCGCGCCGCGCAGGTTCAATTTCTGGCTGATGTTGTGTCGATGGTTTTCGATTGTGCGGACGCTGACGAAGAGCCGCTCGGCGATTTCTTTATTGGTTCTGTGTTCGGCGATCAAGCTGAGGATTCGCCGTTCAGTTGGCGTCAAGGATCGCGCTCTCTGTTCACTCCTGGCGCCGGCCTCCGCGCGCCGGCTTCGGTTGAGCAGGTATGAGGCCAACACGGGGCTGACGAAACTTTCTCCGGACGCGGCGGATCTGATGCAATTGAGAATCTCTTCGAGCTTGCTCTCTTTGAGCACGAAACCTTTGACGCCCAGGTCCAGAGCGGCGTTGAAGAGTTTCTCGCTCTTGCTTACCGCCATGAAAACCACTTCCACCGGCCATCCTCTTTCAACAATCGTTCGCGTCACATCGAAGCCGTCTTTGCCTGGCATCTCCGGATTCAGCATGGCGACTCGCGGCCTGTGCGCGCGAATCAATTCCAGCGCGGCCGCGCCGTTGTCGGCTTCCCCGACAACACGCAAACCCGGCGTGGTTCCAAGAATCTGCCACAGACCTTTGCGGTAGATCGGATGGTCGTCGGCGATGACGATTGTGATTTCGTTACTCATGGCGTCTCCCCCGCGTCACGGGTACGAACGTGACGGTTGAGAAACCGCAGGGCCGCTAACGCGCGGGGATGGCGCCTCCGAAATCCTGGTCGCGAGGGGAGCGTCAGGTATCAGTAAAGTTGCGGTTGTTGCGAAAATTTGAGGATAAGAAGATAGACAGGATTTCTCAAGATTCGATTCTCATCCTGAGAAATCCCACTAATCCTGTCTACCTTCTGCGAATAATGACGAAGGGGCGAAGGGGCAAGGGGCGATCAGAATTTGATTCGCCCCGCAAACTGCCAGGCGCGCGGGCCGCCGAAGCCGAAGCCTTGACCGGCTTTCGACGTAGGCTGGCCGAAATCGGCGTCAAGCCTGCTGTTGAACCCGGTCAGGTTCGAGATGTTGAACATTGTGACTATTTACGGATAAGGCGGCAGGCTTTCGATTGTTGAGGCTGCCGGCCCAAATCGGAGACATTATAACCGACGAACCGGCGGCGCAAAACCATCTTCTTAAACCATTTCGCAAGAAAGAGCTTGCCACTAAGCTACCGAAGGCTGTAAATTTACGCTGCACATGGCGGATGAGTGGGTCAAATGAGCGTCCGCTTCGGATTAACGGTCAGCAAATCAAGACTCAAAATCGTAGAGCCCCAAATCATATTCCTCGCGCATTAGGAGCCATGGGTAGTGTGGGACATTGAAATTCTTAGGGATTATCCAGTTCTCGGACCACCATCTTACTCAGAATCACCATCCTGGCAGGTTGATCTGAAATCCTGATTGGATCCGATAAGCAGGAAATTTCACATCACCTGGTTGTCAACAAAGACCGGGCCTGACCCTCGGAGTCTTCATGTCGTAATAATTTTGAAGAATGGGCGTTTAGCATGAGTTGGGAACCTAGTGTCCGCACGCGGCACTTAACTGTCATTATCTTCCTGATCCTGGCAACGGCGAGCACGCTGCTCTGCTTCAATCTCGCGCGCCTGCTCAACGCCCATGCCGCGGCCAAACACGATAAATTCGGGCTGCTCGAAATTCCCGTTTACAACACCGCGCAGCAGGCCATCTTCAACCGCCCGCTCGAAACCCCGCAGACCGCCATCGGTTTCGATTCCAATGTGCGTTCGCTGATCAAGTCGGGCGCGAATAACCCGAAAGGCTTCGCGTATGTCGCGCTGATCTCCCTGGACGGGGCGGTGATCGCCTACTCCGACCCGCAGAACCTGTTACAGACCTCCGGACAACCGCACAGCAGGATCAAACCCATGAACCAGTTCGAATCATCGCGCTCGTACCGCCAGTTATGGGATCTGTGGCGCAACGACAATGTCTATGAGATTCAGAAGCCGTTCAACTTCAGGAATGAGCCTTTCGCCCGGCTGGTCGCCGGGGTTCCCGCCGAGCACTTCCGCGAAGACCTGGCGCCGACGATCAAACTGAGCGTCATCTTCGCTTTGATCATCGCGGGACTATGTTTGCTGATTGCCACGATGTCGTCGAACCTGGTGCTCCATCCGCTGCGCGAGGCGATGGAGAGCATCGAGGAGCTCGAAATCGAAAGCGCGAAGATTTCCGAGCCTCGCCCGATGAACGTCGAGATGCAATCCATCGCGCAACGTTTGCGCGAACTGGGCCGCCGTTTCGCGGGCAACCGCACGGAGATCGAAGCCATCCGCGATCAATTACAACAGGTGGTGGGGAGTCTGTCCGAGCGCGTCCTGCTGCTCGACCGCGAACGCCGCGTGATCATGGCCAGTCCGGAAGCGGAAAAGATGCTCAGCGGCGGACGTTTCACGCTGCGCGGGCAGCGGCTGTCGGAAGCGCTCAGCCACAACCATCCGATCACGGCCTTGACCGAACGAGCCTATCACGCCGGCCAATCGCTGCAGGAAGTGACCACGTTCTCCGTCAACGGCTCCGGACAACAGCAGGCGGTCGTCGCCTCGCTGCAGATATTCGAAGACCGGGGCCAGCCCGCCGGGGCGCTGCTGACGCTGCGCGATTTCGAAACCCTGCAGCGTCTGGAGACGCAACTCGATTTCGCCACGAAACTCGCCGCGCTCAATCGCATCACCGCCGGCGTCGCGCACGAAGTAAAAAACCCTCTGCACGCGATGGTGCTGCATCTGGAACTGCTCAGCGCCAAACTCGACGCCGGCCTCGATCCGAAACCGCACGTTGACATCCTGATGTCCGAGGTCAACCGGCTCAAACGCGTCGTGCAGACCTTCCTCGATTTCACGCGTCCGGTGGAGTTGAAGCTCCAGCAGGTGGACGCGAACGTGCTGACGCGCGAAGTGATTCTGCTCGCCGCCGACGCGCGCGCCCAGGGCATCGCCATGGAGGAGCGTTACGGCGGCGGCCCGCTGATTATCAAAGCCGACTCCGACCTGCTCAAACAGGCGATCCTCAACATCATCATCAACGGCTGTCAGGTCATGCCGCACGGTGGCAGACTGATGGTCGAAACCGGCCGCGACGATGAGGACCGCGTCTTCATCGCCATTACTGACAGCGGCCCCGGAATTCCCGAAGAGGCGCGCGACAAGATCTTCAATCTCTATTACACGACGAAACCCAAAGGCAGCGGCATCGGCCTGGCGCAGGCTTTCCGCGCCGTCCAATTGCACAACGGCAGGATCAAGGTCGAATCCGAAGTCGGCGCCGGCACGTGTTTCCGCATCATCCTTCCTGAAGCGTAGGCCCGAAGCAACGAGGAAACTGTAGAGCAAACTTTCCAGTTTGCTCTATTTTCTCGCAATGGGCCGCTTAACGAAGCATGAGCAAACTGGAAAGTTTGCTCTACATCTTCTGAGGAGTTTGTCATGTCGCTACGCTACGCCCTGAAACAATGAAGCGAAAGAGAGTATGTTAGCGCCGGCAGCGCGCGGAGCGAGGGCGGAATTTGACTGAGACCACAAGCTCGTTGAGGAGTTTGCTCCCGAGCCACGCGAGAGAGCCCGAAACTGTCGCTCCGGCAAGGGCCGGAAGCACGACGAGGAGAATTCCTTGCAGCGTGTGGCTCCCGCGGCGTTGCCGGAAAGGAAGACATATGAGGCGCGTAGTGATGGATGCGATCTATCCGTGTGTAGCCGGACTGGATGTGCATCAGAAGGTCATTGTGGCTTGTCGGCGGCGGTTGATCGGCGATGGACAGGCCGAGAGCGAAGTCGAGAAATTCGGGACTTCGACGCGAGAGTTGAAGCGACTGGGCAGGTGGCTCCAGGAGTGGGGAGTCAAACAGGTGGCGATGGAGTCCACGGGGGTGTTGTGGCAACCAGTCTGGAATGTGTTGTGTGATGAGTTCGAGTTGATGCTGATCAATGCGCAACATTTGAAGAAGGTTCCCGGGCGCAAGACCGATGTGACAGACGCCGAGTGGATTGGGCAGTGTTTGCAGTGTGGGTTACTGCGAGGGAGTTTCGTCCCGAATGAGCAGATTCGGCAGTGGAGAGATTTGACCAGGCAACGGACGAAATTGCTCGATCAGCGATCGAGCATTGTCAATCGAATCCACAAGACGCTCGAAGGGTGCAATATCAAGCTGTCGGCAGTGGCCTCGGACGTGATGGGAGTGAGCGGACGAGCGATGCTCAAGGCGATGAGTGAAGGCGAGCAGGACGCCGGGAAATTGGCGGATCTGGCGCGCGGCCGTTTGAAGTCGAAATACGATGAGCTGGTAGAGAGCCTGGAGGGGAAGGTGAGCGAGCATCATCAATGGCTGCTCAAGCATATGCTCAAGCAGGTGGAGTTTCTGGATGAAGAGATCGCCGCCTACGACAGCCGGATCGAGGAATTGATGCTCCCTTTTGAGGAGGCCCTGGAGCGGCTCGACACGATAGACGGAGTCGGGCGGCGGACCGCCGAGGTGATGCTGGCGGAGATAGGGCCTGAAATGAGCCAATTTCCAGACGATGAAGCTGTTTCGAGTTGGGCCGGGATGTGTCCAGGCAACAATGAGTCGGCTGGCAAACGCAAGAGCGGTCGAACCTCAAAAGGAAACAAATGGCTGCGGCGAGCGCTGGTGGAAGCGGCTTATGCGGCGTCGCGCAAGAAAGACTCATACCTGGCCGCGCAATTTGCGCGTCTGGCGCGCGGGGGCAAAAAACGGGCAGCCGTCGGCGTCGGACACACGATCTTGGTAGCGGCCTATCACATGTTGAAAGAGGAAGTCGATTACAAAGATTTGGGCGGGGACTACTTTCAAAAGCGGAATGAAGAGAAGACAACCCGCCGCTTGGTCATGCAGCTAGAAAAGTTCGGCTACGAGGTCGAACTGAGGCGGTTGAAAGCAGCCGCCTGAAAATAGCTGTTTTGATCAAGCTTGAATGAGAAGATCCATCAGGCCGCTTTTCGGCGGTCAAGGATGGATTTTACCCTGCCTCAACCCCGGAAGGGGGAGGCTTCCGAGGAGCAACACAGTTTCAAAACGTTAGCTCACGGTACCTAAACCGCGCGAGGCCACGGCATCACAGAGTAAAACCGCCCAGGGTCCGCTAAACCGCTTGCACAGGTCGAAAAATTTCATCTCTCAACGCCACCGTCGCGCAGATTATTTGCCAAATGCGGCCAACTGTCGTTCAATGCCGCCGGTGGCGGGACGGTCATAGGCGGTATCGGATTCGATTATCCCACCAATCCAAATTGATGGTCGCGCTCAGCGCCGGCTGGCCATCATCACTCAGGCATTACCCGGTCAGAATTACAGCTAACAACTCAGACAGGCAGTCCGATCAATCGGCTCCAGGCGGAGCCGGCGATTAACTTCCGTATCTCAATGCTTTGATGGAGGAACTCGATGGATACCCAGCAAAACAGCCGATCCTCGCGACATCATTCCAAAAACTCGCGGAGCGCTTTTATCGCCGCGATCTCAGCCATGCTGCGGAACCGAAGGGCAAAACCGCCTCTGCGACGGGCGCTGTTGATGTTGGGTTTGTTGCTGATTGTGACCGCCGCCCTCGCCGTATGGTCGCGCCGAGCGGCCCCGGTCGCCGCGCAGACCGGAAGCGAAACGTCCCGGATCACTGATGAAGCCATGCGCCAGATCCGATCCCTGCTCGACGAAAAAGCCTCGCGCACTCCCGCCCAGCAAAAACTCGACTCACGGTTGCTTTACACGATCAAGATGCGGCGTGGCGAAGAGATCGCTCCGGGCATCCGTCAGTTGAGCGTGCGCGTGGAGGCCGACGCCCAAGCCAAGACCGTCGTGGACATCACGGCCATCGTCGCCGCAGGTGGAACGATCATCGAAGAGATCGAAGCGATAGGCGCGGAGGTCATCAGCGTTTACGCCCGGTACAACAGCATCCGCGCCCGCGCTCCACTCGACCGGCTGGAAGAGATCGCGGCGCTGCCGCAAGTACGTTTCATTCAGCCGAAGCAGGAGCCGCAGTACATGGGCCACGGCGCATATGACCGGGGCGATCGGACAAACAGTGTGGGAGGGGCCGGGGAAGAGTCGCAGTCAGGCTTTCTGGCGCGGGCCAGGCGCGTGCGCGATTTTTTGGCCGAGGCGATTCGCGGTCTCGCGCCCCGGCAAAACGACAAGCCAAACGACAAGCCAAACGACAATGTGGATGGCCAGCGGATCATCAATGGCGTTTTAGCGGGCGGCAAAACCTCCGAGGGCGATGTGACGCACCGGGCGGCGGCGGCGCGGACGATGTTCGGCGCAAACGGCGCGGGCGTGCGCATCGGCGTCATCTCGGACGGCGTGGCGAGCCTGGCGGCCAGCCAGGCCTCCGGCGATCTGCCGGCGAACGTGGTGATATTGACCGGACTGGCCGGCGTGGGAGACGAAGGCACGGCGATGCTCGAACTCATCCATGACCTGGCGCCCGGCGCCCAACTCTACTTCGCCACCGCGGAAGGCGGCGTCGCCGGTTTTGCGCGGTCGATCCGCGATCTGCGCGCGGCCGGCTGCGACATCATCGTGGACGATGTGATCTACCTGGCCGAGACGCCCTTCCAGGACGGGCAGGCGCCGGGCGTCGTTTCGACAACCAACGCCGGCGTCGTCTGGCAGGCGGTCAACGACGTGGTTGCGTCCGGCGCGCTCTACTTTTCATCGGCCGGTAACGAAGGCAACAAAAACGACAACACGTCCGGCACGTGGGCGGGCGATTTCGCGGACGGCGGCGCGATGGCGCTCGTTCCCGGCGGCTCGGTCCACAATTTCGGCGGCGGCGCGCAATTCAACACGATCACGACGAGCGGTTTATTCGCCGCGCTCTTCTGGGCCGACCCGCTCGGCGGATCGAACAACGACTACGATCTGTTCATGCTCAACAGCGCCGGCACGTCCATCGTCTCCTCCTCGACCAACGTGCAGAACGGGACGCAAGACCCGTTTGAAGTCGTCGAGGGCGCCACGACCAACAACCGGCTGGTCATTCTCAAGAAGACCGGCGCCGCCAACCGGTTTCTTTACCTGGAGAACTTTCGCGGGCGGCTGAGCGTCAACACCGAAGGCAATGTGCGTGGTCACGCCTGCGCGGCGAACGCCTTCAGCGTCGCGGCCACGCCGGCGGCGAACGCCTTCGGCCCATCGCCCAATCCAACGGGGCCGTTCCCGAATCCGTTCAGCGCGGTGAATGCCGTGGAGCTTTTCAGTTCGGACGGGCCGCGGCGGATCTTCTTCAACGCGGATGGCGCGCCGATCACGCCGGGCGATTTCTCCGCGACCGGCGGCGCGCTGCGCCAGAAACCCGACATCACGGCCGCCGACGGCGCCACGGTCACGGGCGCGGGCGGATTTCCCACGCGCTTCTTCGGCACTTCGGCGGCGGCCCCGCACGCGGCGGCGATTGCGGCGCTGCTCCGTTCGGCCAACCCGTCGTTGACGCAGGCGCAGGTGCGCACAGCGCTCACCAGCACGGCGATTGACATCGAAGGCGCGGGCGTGGATCGCGATTCGGGCGCGGGCATCGTGATGGCCTTCCAGGCGTTGCAATCCATCGGCGCGACGCCGTCGGTCAATCTGCAAACCGGCGTGATCGCGGCGACCGAAGCCGGCGGCAACGGCAACACCTTCGTCGAGCCGGGAGAGGGCGGAACACTCAGCGTGCAACTGCTCAATACCGGCCCCGTCAACGCCACTGGCGTCAGCGCCACGTTGACGACCGCCACGCCCGGCGTGGTCGTCACGACTGGAGCCTCCGCCTACGCCAACTTGCCGGCCACAACCGGCGCGGCGACCAACACCACGCCTTTCGCCTTCAACCTGACCGCGGCGGCGATCTGCCCGCTGCGGATCGAGTTTATTCTGACAGTCACCTTCGCGGGCGCGGGCAGCCCGAAGGTCTTGCCATTCACCGTGCAGGCCGGATTGCCGCCCGTCTCGATCTCTTCGATTCTCGACACGACCGCGCCCGTCGCCAATCCCGGATTCACGGCGACCACCGGGTTGCAGAACATGCGGCTCAATCGCGACGGCCAGATCAGCGTCTGCGGCTCTCCGAAGACCTGCCCCGGCGT
>Ga0187894_10006998_pt1 | contig 10827 bp, 10 predicted proteins | sample GBC1701081metaG_FD_136650 | JGI IMG/M metagenome (GOLD analysis project Ga0187894, IMG submission 136650) | White microbial mat communities from a lava cave in the Kipuka Kanohina Cave System on the Island of Hawaii, USA - GBC170108-1 metaG ... | reverse complement strand
GGCGCGAGAGGCGCGAGTGGAGCTGCGAATCGCAACCGAGGCCGATCTTCCACAGCTCGCCGTCTGGAACCGCGAGCTGATCGAAGACGAGGGCTCGGACAACCCGATGACGGTCGGCCAGCTCGAGCTGCGGCTGCGCGGCTGGCTGACCGGCGATTACCAGGCCGCGATCTTCGAGGAGCGCGGCGCCGCGGTTGGCTATGCGCTGTTTCGCCCGGACGAAGCTGGCGTCTACCTGCGGCAATTCTTCGTCGCGCGCGCGCAGCGCAGGCGCGGCGTCGGGCGCTCGGCGATCGCGCTGTTTCTCGAGCGGCTCGTCCCGCCGGGTGCATCGCTCGCGCTCGACGTGCTCGTCCGCAACGAGCGCGCGAAAGCGTTCTGGCGCGCGGTCGGCTTGCGTGAGCACGCCATCGGATTTCGTCTGCCGTGAGCGCCGGCGGGAGCGAGTCGGGCGCCTGGCCGTTCGTCGTGATCGGCGCCGGGGCTGCGGGCCTGCTCGCCGCACTGTTCGCCGCGCGCGGCGGGGTGCGAACGCTGCTCATCGAGTCGCACCCGAAGCCCGGCGCGAAGATTCGCGTCAGCGGTGGCGGGCGCTGCAACGTGCTGCCTTCCACTGCTCGTCCTGCCGACTTCCACAGCGAGGGCTCGCGCCACGCGCTGCGCAACCTGCTGCTCTCGTGGCCGCTCGCCGAGGTGCGCGCGTTCTTCGAGCGCGATCTGGGCATCGCGCTGAAGGAGGAAGCGACCGGCAAAGTCTTTCCGCTCAGCGACGATCCGAGCGAGGTGACGAGCGCGCTGCTCGGCGCCTGCGCGCGCGCCGGCGTGAGATTGAGCGCGGGCGTGCGAGTGAGCGCGCTGCGTTCATCGAGTGCAGAGGCTGCGGCCAGCGCGCGCTTCGAGCTCGCACTCGCTAGCGGTGAGCGGATTCGCGCCGAGCGCGTCGCGCTCTGCACCGGCGGGCTCTCGCTACCGAAGACGGGCAGCGACGGCTGGGGCTATCAGGCCGCCGAACGCCTCGGCCATCGCCCGCGCGCGCGCTACCCGGCGTTGGTTCCGCTGCTCAGCCCGGAGCGCGCATGGACCGAGCTCGCCGGCGTGAGCGTGCCGGCACGGCTCCGCGCGCTGCGTGGCGGGGAGCTGCTCGAAGTGCGCAGCGGCGCTCTCTTGTTCACGCACCGCGGCTTCAGCGGCCCGGTCGTGCTCGACATCTCGCACCAGCTCGCGCGCGCGAGTCATCAGGGAGTCGCGCTCCAGGTGGCGTGGGGCGGCGCCGAAGTCGCAGTGTGGGACGCGCGCCTGCGCGAAGGCGGCGCGCGCAGCGTGCACAAGCTGCTGCGCGCCGAGCTCCCGCGGCGCCTCGCCGACACGCTCATCGCGCGAGCGTCGGTCGATCCCGAGCTCGCACTCGCGCGCCTCTCGCGCGTGCAGCGCGCGCGGCTCGCGGAGGAGTTAGGTGCGTGCCCACTCGAGCTGAGCGGAGACGAGGGCTATCGCACTGCTGAAGTCACCGGCGGCGGCATCGCGCTCGAGGAGGTTTCGACGCGCACACTCGAATCGCGCCTCGTGCCCGGGCTTTATTTCGCGGGCGAGATCCTCGACGTCACCGGCAGGATCGGCGGCTTCAACTTCCTGTGGGCGTGGGTGACCGGGAGGAAGCTGGGCTCGGCGGTGGCGGCGCTTCGCGCCTGAGCGCTCACTCGCTCAGCAGCGTCGGCGCGATATCGACGCCGGTGCGCAGCACGATCACCGGCGCCCGACCGGGCTCGAGCGGGAGGCGGTGTGCGATCCAAGGCGCCCGCTCGCTCGGGTCGAACCAGAACGAGGCGCGCGGCGCGACCAGGCCCGCGATCGCGCCGAGAAATCCGCTCGGGCCGTACTCGACCTCGACGACGCGCGCGCGGGCGGGCCACTCCGGCGCGCGCTTTCGCTCCGCGCGCATCGTCAGCAGACGCGGGGAGCCCCGGCAGACGACGACGTCGACGTCGAGCCGTTGCTGCTGCGACGCAGCGAAAGGGCCGAGCAGTAGCTGCACCGGCACGTTCGCGACGCGTGCATCCGAAGCGAGCGCGAGCTCCCCGCCATCCGAGGCGCTCCCGCTGCAGCGCGCGCGCTGTGCGCCGTGATCGATGCGCGTCTCGACCGCGAGCACGCGGCCCGGCGCGAACGTCTGCGAGTGCTCGCTGACGAGCTTGAAGCGGTCTTTCGCGCCTGCTGGCGCGAGCACCGCCCCGGTCTCCGAGCCGGCGCCGGACTCGAGTCGCGTCTTCGCGCGCAGCTGGATGCGCCCGTCCACGAGCTTCTCGCTCACGAACTCCGCTTCGCCGACGCGCTCGCCCGTCTCGTCGAGAACCGCGGCCCGCACGCTCCCGAAGACGGGCGGCGGCGCGAAGCGGAGCGCGGTGTCCGCGGCGACGCTCTCGGAAAGGACGAGCGCGAGACACAGCGCAGCAGCTCTCGACATGCGCGAGCGATTAGCGGCTCGGCCCGCGATCAGCACGAAGCGCGAGCGCTCATGCGTCAGGTGGCCCCTTCAGCTCCACGACGTTCCCATCCGGATCCCGCACATACATCGACGGCCCACTGCCCTCCGCGCCATAACGCGTTCCCACCTCGCCCGGCTCGACGCCATGACTTCTCAGGTGCGCCGCGAGCGCCGCCGCGTCGAACGCATCGATGCGCAAGCAAATGTGATCGACATTCTTCCCTTCCGGCTCCGGCACCCCGCCGCCCGCTTTTCCAAGCGGCGAATCGATTGGCACGAGGTCGATTAGGGAAGCGCCGGCGCGCAGCTGAATCAGTCCGAGCGCATCGATCCGTCGCTCGATCGAACAGCCCAGCGCACCCTGATAAAACCGCAGCGCCGCCTCGAGGTCGCGCACACGCAGCACGACGTGATCGAGCCCGAGAACGCGAAACGTCATGCATGAACTTTGGGCGAAGATCAAAGAAGCGCCAGCGTACGATCACCGACGAAAGTGAAGCAGCCGCGCCTCGATGGCGCGGCTGCTTCACCACCCAACTCCACTCACCGTCTCGACGAGCCTCCGCACACCACGCCGCGGGCGGGCGCGGGCCGGCGGGGGTCGCGGAGCGAACCCCAGGCGTGACCGCGCGAAGGCTCGAAGCGCAGCGCACACGATCTCGAAACGGCTCACGGCACAGCCCATCGCGGTCACGCGGGTGAGAGAAGCCGATCCCCCGCCGGCCCGCGCCCGACCGCGGCCCCGCGAGCATCTCGCTCAGGCCCGCGCCAGGCGCTGCTCAGCCCTGCTTGTATTCGCGCTCCAACTTCTCCCGACCCCGCCCGCGCTCAATCGCCAGCTCGATCAACCGATCCAGCAGCGCCGGATACGCCAGGCCACTGGCCTGCCACAGCCGCGGATACATCGAGACCTCAGTAAAGCCGGGCAGACTGTTCAGCTCGTTCAGCCAGATCCGATCGTTCGCGCGCTCCAGGAAGAAGTCGACACGCGCGAGCCCCGCTCCTTCGAGCGTCGTGAACGCGAGCACTGCGAGCCGCTGTAGCTCGGCGCTCACGGCCTCCGAAACTTTGGCCGGCACGATCAGCTCCGTCCGCTCGTCGACGTACTTGGCCTCGTAGTCGTACCACTCCTTGTGCGGGACGATTTCGCCCGGCACCGATGCCTCCGGTCGCTCGTTCCCTAACACCGCGATCTCGATCTCGCGCGCATCGACGGCCTGCTCGACGAGCAGCTTCTCGTCGTATCGCGCGGCCTCGCGCAGCGCGGGGCCGAGCTCGCTGCGCGTCTTCACCTTGCTGATGCCCACCGAGGAGCCGGTGTTCGCGGGCTTCACGAAGCACGGCAGGCCGATCTCGCGCAGCACACGCTCGGCCACCACCGCCTCGGCGGCGAGCTCGTGCTTGCGCACCGTCACCCACGGCACCACCGGAACGCCGGCTGCCCTGAGAAGTCGCTTCGTGACGTCCTTGTCCATCTGGATCGCCGAGCCGAGCACGCCCGCGCCCACGTACGGCACGCCCGCCAGCTCGAGGAATCCCTGCAGGCAGCCGTCCTCGCCGCCGGTGCCGTGCACGATCGGCACGATCACGTCGAGCTGCGCGGCGGGCTTGCCGTCATCCGCCGACACCAAAGTACGTTCGCCGGGAATCGCGGGCAGCGTGACCTCGGGCGCGTTCACCACCGCGGCGGGCAGCATCTTCGGGCCGCCGATGTGCCAGCGGCCGTCATGCGAGATCGCGATCAGCGAGACGTCGTAGCGAGAAGGGTCGAGCGCCTGCAGGATCGAGGTCGCGGAGGCGATCGAGACCTCGTGCTCGACCGAGCGCCCGCCGTAGACGATGCCGACGCGAACCTTCGCCACGCGAATCCCCCTCCGCCTCTCCGCCGAGTCAATCGTTCGCAGACTTCCAGCACCAAGACAACGGCGCGGCACAGCTGGTTCTGAAGCTGTGAATTGGGGCTAGCTTGCTCGGCGATGGACGTGACGCCGAGCACGCTCGCCGCGAAGGAAGCCGCGCTGTTTGGACGGCTGCGCGCGGCGGGTCGCGTGATGGTCGCGTTCAGCGGCGGCGTGGATTCGAGCTACCTCGCGTGGGCCGCGCAGCGCGCGCTCGGCGAAGCCTCGCTCGCGGTGACGGCCGTCTCGGCCTCGTACCCCGAGAGCCACCGCAAGCTCGCAGAGCAAGTCGTCGCGCAGTTCGCGCTGCCGCATCGCTTCGTCGCGACGCACGAGCTGGAGCGCGCCGGCTATCGCGCGAACAGCCCCGACCGTTGTTATTTCTGCAAGACCGAGCTGTTCGAGGTGATGGGCAAGCTGCGCGAGGAGCTGCGCTTCGACACGGTGGCCTACGGCGTCAACACGGATGACCAAGGCGATTTCCGGCCAGGTCACCGCGCCGCGCAGGAGCACGGCGTGCTCTCGCCGTTTCTCGATGTGGCGCTCTCGAAGGCGGAGATTCGCGCGCTCTCGCGCGCCGCTGGATTGCCGACCGCGGAGCTGCCCGCGTCTGCATGCCTCGCGTCGCGCCTTCCGTACGGGACTCCCGTGACGCCGGAGCGCTTACGCCAGGTCGAGCGCGGCGAGGATGCGTTGCGCGCACTCGGATTCCGGCAGGTTCGGCTGCGCCATCACGGCGCCGTGGCACGCATCGAGATCGACCCCACGGAGCTCGCGCGCGCCCTAACACCCGAGCTGGCGCGCGCGATCGCGGCTGCGATCAAGCCGCTCGGCTTCCGCTACGTCGCGCTCGACCTCGAGGGCTATCGCACCGGTGCGCTGAACGAGGTGCTGACGATCGCGGGAGCGGCGAAGGCGTGAGCGCACGCGGGGCCGCGAACCAGCGCTCGCCCGGGCGATGAGCGGCTTTGCGCGCGTCGCCTGCCGCGGCGCGCCGCGCGACCTCGGCCTCGATCAGGGCCGCGCGTGCGCCAGTGAGATCGCACGTCTCGAGTCCGCGCGTCGCGTAGGCGCGCTCGCGCGCATCGCGGCAGTCCTGCGCCCTTCCGCAGCGCTGCGCGCGATCGAGCGCGACACCTACCGTTTCTTCCCGCACGTCGCGGAACGCACGGCGGGCCTCGCGCGGGGCGCGCGTATCGCGCCGCTCGCGCTCGCGGAGATCTCGGCGCGGCCGGAGCGCGCTCCGGCGGATGCGCTGCGCATCGTGCGCACCGCTGGGGGCCCGTGCGTGGCGCGCGCGCTTCCGGCCGGAGCGCTCGCGGTGTTACGGGAGAGTGCGCCCGATACCGACTACCGCTCGCTGGAGCTGGTCGCGCCCGCGCAAGTCGCGCCCTTCATCGGCGTCAACGAGCACGGCCTCGCCGTGGGCGCTGTGCTGTTAGGCGCGAGCGCGGGGGGCTGCGCCGCTCCGGCCGCTCTGCTCGCTCAGGATTGTTTGCAGCGCTTCGACCGCGTCGAGAAGGCGCTCGAATGGCTCGAACGCCGGCCCGCGGGCGGACGCGCGTTGTTCGCGCTCGCCGATGCGCAGGAATCGGCAGCCGCTTTCGTCGTAGACGGTGAGCAGCGCGAGCGAGTCCAAGCGAGCCACGCGCCGCTCTCCGCCAGCACGGCCGATCGCTGCAGCGTCGTCGCCGCGCATCCGCGCGCGCGCCTGCTCGCTTGGACGTTCGCGGACGGGAGCACGGGCGAAGCGTCACTCGGCGCGCTCGCTTCCTGAGCGCTGCCGAGCGTGTCACTCGCGCGCCACCCGCTGTTGCCGCTTCGGCGCGAGCTGCTCCGCGAGAAAGTCGACGAAGGCGCGCACCTTCGCGGAGAGATGTCGCGTCGGTGAGTAGAGCGCCCAGATCCATGCCGAGCGCGCTTCGAAGGGCTCAAGCACGATCCGGAGCGCGGCTCGCGCGAGATCGTCGGCGACGATGAAGCGCGGCACCTGCGCGAGCCCGAGCCCGGCGAGCACCGCCTCGCGCAGCGTGTCGGCGTCGTTCGCGCGCAGACGGCCCGAGACGTCGGTCCACTCGTCGCCGGCTGGGCCCTGAAACAGCCAACGCGCGCGATTCGAATAGATCAGGCATTCGTGGCGCGCGAGATCGGCGGGTGTGCGCGGGATGCCGCAGCGGGCGAGGTAGCGGGGCGCCGCGCAGACCACGACGCGCGCGGGCGCGATGCGGCGCGAAATCGCGCTCGAGTCGGGCAGCTGCTCGGAGATGCGCACCGTCACGTCGAAGCCGGCCTCGACCGCGTCGACGCGGCGGTCGTCGAGCGCGAGCTCGACGCGAAGATCGCTGTGGCGCGCGAGGAAGGCGGGCAGCATCGGCGCGAGCGCGAGCCGGCCGAGGCTCAGCGGTGCATTCACGCGCAACAGGCCGCGCGGCGAGCGCTGCGCGCGGCTCACTTCGCTCTCCGCTGCTTCGACTTCGCGGATGATCCTCACGCAGCGTTCATGGAAGAGACGGCCGGCCTCGGTGAGCGCGAGCTTGCGCGTCGTTCGCTGCAGGAGCTGCGCGCCGAGCCGGTTCTCCAGCTGGCTCATCTGCCGGCTCACCGCGGACTTCGAGGAGCCGAGGCGGCGAGCAGCCTCCGAGAAGCTCCCGGCCTCGACCACCCGCGCGAACACATGCATGCCGTTCAGGTGCTCCAAAGCCTGGGCCTCCTCGTCAGCGTTGCGCCGCAAGCAACGATGCTGTGCTCGGTTTCGGGGTTATTGCGGGAGCCGCCGCGACGTACCTCCTGTGCAACCCAATGAAGGAGGTTCGGGTATGCGGTTTCTTGCAGCTCTCACGCTCGCGGCGGCCCTCGCGGCCGGTGTTTCCGGCGCTGCCGCCGCAGACGCTCTGTTCTCGGCGCGGCTGCTCGGCAACATCGGGGACCAGTCGATCGCGGGCTTCCCGGCTTCTCGCGTCACGTGGACCCTCGAGGCAGGCCGTGTCTCGTTGCTTCCGCGCGGGAGCGAGCAGGCCGTACTCGTCGTCCGAGTGCGCCGACTCATCATTCCGTTCCTCGGCAGCAACCCTTCCCCCGATCTGCTCGCGCGAGTCGTCTGCCACGACGAGGCCGGCACGCCGTTCGAGGCCGCACGCACGGAGCCGGTCGAGTTCCCGCCGAGCGGCGACGCCACTCTGCGCGAAATCATTCCGCGACCGAGAGATTGCTTTGCTCCGATCGTGCTGCTGACGGGTTCTCGGGACCCCGACGGAAATCAGCCGGGCAACTGGTTCGCCGTCTCGAGCCTTTGATCTCACGCACGCGGCGAGCGTCGCGCGCTCAGCGGCAGGCGTGGCCGCGGCGTTTCGCCCGGCGACTCAGGGGGACGGGCGAACGGGGGGAGGCGCGTGCGAGCGCCTCCCCTCGGCTCATCTGAACGCGAGAGCGCTAGCGCCGGCCGCCTCTGCCGCCGCGCCTGCGCCTTCCGCCGCCGGGCCGGCCGCCGCCGCTGCCGCGCTCTTCGCGAGGCAGAAACTCCGGCTCGCGCGGGGCGCTCGGCTGCGGGGCGCTCGCGCCGCCTCTCGTGTCTTCGTGCACGCCGGTTTCGGGGCGGTGCTCCTTCAAGTACATCGCCGCGATCGCAGCGAGATCCTTCAAGCCTTCCTCGCTCGACGCCATCTTCCGGATCAGCGGCACCAGGCGATCCACCTTCCACTCGCGATCGCGCACCGACATGTGGCGCGTCTCGTGCTCGATCTTCACCTCGAGCCGCTCGCCGATGCGCTCGAGCAGCATCTCCTCGGTCGGGAGCTTGCGCTCTTGGATCGCGATGCCCGTGACGTTGGTGATGTTGCGGAAGTTTCCGATGTCGAGGCCCGAGACGAGCGAGAGCGCGACGCCCGCTTTGCCAGCGCGGCCGGTGCGGCCGGTGCGGTGCACGTAGACCTCGGCGTTCTCGGGCGCCGCGTAGCCGATCACGTGCGAGAGATCGCTGATGTCGATGCCGCGCGCGGCGACGTCGGTCGCGACCAGAATGCGCAGCTCGCCGGCCTTGATGCGCGCCATCGCGCGCTCGCGCGCGGCCTGCGTGAGATCGCCCGAGATCTGGTCGGCGTCGAAGCCGTGGCGCTGCAGGTACGACGTCACGAAGCGCACGTCGTCCTTGGTGTTGCAGAAGATCAGCGCGCTCTCGGGGTCTTCGAGCTCGAGGATGCGGCGCAGGTTGGCTTCCTTTTCCTGCGCGGTAGTCACGTAATACCCGTGCTCGATCTCGGTCGGCGACGCGTGGCCCTCGACGAGCGAGAGGAACTTCGGCTCCACCAAGAAGCTGCGCGAGAGCGAGAGCACCTTCTCGGGCATCGTCGCGGAGAACAGGCAGCTCTGTCGCTTGTTAGGGAGGTAGCTCTTGATTTCCTTCATGTCGGGCCAGAAGCCGAGCGAGAGCAGCTCGTCCGCCTCGTCGAACACCACCACGCGCACCTGGCCGAGCTGCATGCGGCCCGAGCCGAGGTGGTCGAGGATGCGGCCCGGCGTGCCGACGATGACGTGCGCGCCTTCGCGCAGGCCGTCGTTCTGCGCGCCGTACGGCACGCCGCCGTAGATCGGCAGGCAGCGCACGCCGAGGTGCTTGCCGAGCGCCGTGATCTCGCCGGTGATCTGGTTCGCAAGCTCGCGAGTCGGCGCTAGCACGAGCGCTTGCGTGACGGGCTGCGCGGTGTCGATCGCGGCGATGATCGGAATGCCGAAGGCGCCGGTCTTCCCGCTGCCGGTTCGCGCCTGGACGATCACGTCGGAGCCGGTGCGCATCAGCGGGATGCCTTGCGCCTGCACGGGCATCGGCTCCTTCCAGCCGAGGTCGGCGATGCCGAGGCGAAGGGGTTCGGGGAGATCCGAGAAGAGGTTGTCGGCCGTTTCTGTGCCCAAAGTGCGGCGCATCGTACAGAGTGCGGGTGGGCGGCGCTGCGGGCGGCGGGCGCTTGGGACTTCCTGGTAGCGGCTCCGCCGCGCGGGCAGGCGGGGGCTCGCTCCCCTCACCCGCGTGACCGCGATGGTCGGTGGCGTGAGGCGTTCGAGACCGCTTGCGATGCGCTTGCGCCTTGCGCGCGGTCACGCCTGGGGTTCGCTCCGCGCCCCCCGCCTGCCCGCGCGGCTCTTGCTGTGCGCGGGCACGTAACAGCAGTGGGTGGGGCGGTGACGCGACTGCGCCATCGAGGCGCAGTCGCGTCACTTTTCGGTGTTGCGGTGCTTCGGTGTTGTTCGCGCGCGGCGCGTCGAGTAGCGCGGTCGGTGTTCTCTGATCGTGCGTCTCAGATTCGGCTTGATTCGCGGCTAAGGTCGTTTGTATGGCCTCGGTGTCTCGGGACGATGTGCGGCGGGTTGCGCGGTTGGCGCGGATTCGGGTGAGCGATGCGGAGGCGGATGCGCTGGCGCGGGAGCTCGGAGCGGTGCTCGGATATGTCGAGCTGCTCGATTCGCTCGACACGTCGGGGGTGGAGCCGACTTCGACGGTGATTCCACTCGCGACGCCGTTGCGCGCGGACGAGCCGAGCGCGCCGCTCTCTTCCGAGGCGGTGGTGATGAATGCGCCCGCTTCGGAGGGAGCCGCGTTCGTCGTGCCTCGCGTGCTCGGGAACGAGGCCGAGGGGTGACGGAGGCGCTCGGCACGCTGCCGGAGCTGCGGGCCGCGCTCGATTCGGGAGCGGTCACGGCTGTTCAGCTCGTCGAACGGGCGCTGACGCGCGGCGCGGCGCTGGGCGAGAAGCTGAATGCGCTGCTCTACCCGCGGCGCGAGCGCGCGCTCGCGGATGCGGCGGCGGCGGATGCACGGCGTGCCAGCGGCGAGAAGCTGTCCGTGCTCGACGGCATTCCGCTCGCGATCAAGGACTGCATCGTGCAAGCCGGCGAGCCCGCGACCGCGGCTTCGCGCATTCTGGCGGGCTACGTCTCGCCCTTCGACGCGACGGCGGTGGCACGGCTGCGCGCGGCGGGCGCGCTGATCGTCGCGCGCACGAACATGGACGAGTTCGCGATGGGCTCGTCGACCGCGCACTCTTGTTATGGGCCGGTGCGCAATCCGTGGGACGCGGAGCGCTCGCCGGGAGGATCTTCGGGCGGATCTGCCGCGGCCGTGGCCGCGGGCATCGTGCCGCTCGCGCTCGGCAGCGATACCGGCGGCTCGGTGCGTCAACCGGCCGGGCTGTGCGGCATCACCGGCTTCAAGCCGACCTACGGGCGCGTTTCGCGCTACGGGCTGATCGCGTTCGCGTCTTCGCTCGAAGGAATCGGCACGTTCGGTCGGAGCGCCGCGGAGTGCGCGGCGCTGCTCGACGTGATCGCGGGGCACGATCCCGAGGATTCGACCTCGCTGCCCGAGCCCTCGCCGCGCGCGAGCGCGGCGCTCACGGGCGATGTTTCGGGCCTGCGCATCGGAATTCCGCGCGACGTGCTCGCGCTGCCCGGCGCGTC
>Ga0187894_10006997_pt1 | contig 10827 bp, 7 predicted proteins | sample GBC1701081metaG_FD_136650 | JGI IMG/M metagenome (GOLD analysis project Ga0187894, IMG submission 136650) | White microbial mat communities from a lava cave in the Kipuka Kanohina Cave System on the Island of Hawaii, USA - GBC170108-1 metaG ... | reverse complement strand
TTCAACGCAGAGATTCTTAAAATCCCATTTCTAAGTATCGCCACCAATTTTATTCTGCTCGTCTCGTAACTTTTCAACCATTCTCAAATATCTCTGCGATCTCAGCGGTCTCTGCGTTTAAATATCACGTACTTTTCTTCAACGTAATTATCAACAACCCGTTCTCAAATTCGTGCTCGATCTTTGCATTATCTATCGCCGTCGGAAACCGCAGCGTCTTTTCAAAGTTGCTGTATGTGATCTCCATCTGCTGATAAGTCGCGCCCGCGGCGCACGATCTGTCTTTGCGGCAACCGGCGATGTAAAGCACGTTGCCTTGAATGTCGATCTCAATGTCCTCATGTGACACGCCCGCCAGCTCGACCTTAACCACCCAACCGTCCGGCGTCTGATACACGTCCGCCGCCGGATACCAAAGCTGCCCGCTGCGAACATTCTTCGCCGACCCGACAAATTGGAAATGACGATTGATCGATTTGGCCAAGTTAGTTTTTGCTCCAAAATGCGCTGCCGCTTGAGATCTCTTCGAGAGTTTCAGCGATCTCGCGTTCGTCTTCCATCTCGAGCGCGACGTCGGCAATGGCGATGATGCCGGCAAGCGAGCCGTCATTATTAACTACGGGAATTCGCCGCACTTGTTTGTCGCCCATCAGACGAATTGCCTCGAATACAAAATCTTCGGAAGCGACGGTAAATAATTCTGTGGTCATCGCTTCCGAGATAGGCGAATCCGCAGTTTTGCCCGTCGAAACCGCTCGAACAACAATATCGCGATCGGTCACAATTCCGATCAATTTGCCGTCATCGACAACCGGAACCGCACCCATGTCGCCGTCGCGCATCATCTCGGCTACTTCGCGCAGAGTCGCGTTCGGCGGCGCGTGACGAACATTTTTCGTCATTATCTCACTGGCGCGCATGCGTGAAATGGCAGTCGATTCAGCTTCTGGCATACTTCTTATTTTGTTCGTTGGACGTGAATAAAGCAAGGAAGCATTTTGCCCGCGAATAGCGCGAATAATGCGAATAGCAAAGGCCTATTATTCGTATCATTCGCGTTATTCGCGGGCTAACTCTTTTTTTCTGTCATTGAGATCATCCGTTCGAGAGCTACTTGAGCAAAGTGTTTTGTTTCGTCATCGACGACGATCTCGTTAACGCTAAAAAGGATTTCTCTTTGTTTCGCGTGTTTCGCGGGCTAACTCTTTTTTTCTGTCATTGAGATCATCCGTTCGAGCGCTACTTGAGCGAAGTGTTTTGTCTCGTCATCGACGACGATCTCGTTGACGACGATACCGTTCACGAGATTGTCCATCGCCCAGGCGAGGTTTTGCGGGGCGATGCGATACATCGTCGCGCACATGCAGAGGTCGGGTGCGAGCAGGTGAATTTCTTTATCGGGAAAACGCGTTTGCAGACGGTTAACTAAATTAACTTCCGTGCCGATCGCCCACTTCGAGCCCGCGGGCGACTCTTCGACGGTTTTGATGATGTAGCTGGTTGAGCCATTCAGATCGCTTTTTTCAACGACCTCGCGAGTGCATTCGGGATGCACGAGCACTTTCACGTCCGCCACTTGCTCTCGAATTTTATCGACGTGCCAATCTTTAAATCTGCCGTGAACCGAACAATGTCCGCGCCACAAAATCAGTTTCGCGTTGCGCAAATCTTCCGCCGTGTTACCGCCGAGTTCTTCGTGCGGATTCCACAGCACCATCTTGTCTAATGGAATGCCGAACTTCGCGCCGGTGTTGCGGCCAAGATGTTGATCGGGGAAGAAAAACATCTTGTCGAATTCTTTCAGATAAATATCAAACAGCGGCACGGCGTTTGACGAAGTGCAGACGACGCCTTCGTGACGACCGCAGAACGCCTTGATCGCGGCGCTCGAATTCATATACGTGATCGGTGCAACTTTAGAATCCAAGACGCCGATCTCGCCGAGCTGTTCCCACGCGTCCTCGACCTGATCGATGGTCGCCATATCGGCCATCGAGCAGCCGGCGCCGAGGTCGGGCAAGATCACTCGCTGCGACGGCTTGCCCAAAATGTCAGCCGACTCAGCCATAAAATGCACGCCGCAAAATACAATGTAATCGGCATTTGTCTGCGACGCCATCACGCTCAGTTGATAGCTGTCGCCAAAAAGATCGGCGTGTCTAATCACGTCGTCGCGTTGATAATGATGACCGAGAATAATGACGCGCTTTCCCAACGCCTCGCGCGCCGCCGCGATGGACGACGCGATCTCTTCGTCCGACATCACTAGAAAATCTTCCAGCTCACTAACTTGTTCCGCGACTACAGTCATAAGTTCTTACTGCCCATTCTACACTATCAACTTTACATGTTTACGCTTGACGAGATTGCATTGATTGAAAAGGGCTGAAAACACTTGTCGCCAACGGCGACGGACATTAAAGCCTGGGGAGTAGCGACCAGCGGGAGCGAATCCCCAGGTCAAAGGCCGCAAAGGAAGCGCGTCCCTGTAGGGGACGAATACATCGGCGTTGGATTGTGGCTCCCCTTCAGGGAGCGAACCATCGTTCCGTAACTGACCTGGGGTTCCGGCCTTGCGGCCCGCACCCCAGGCTTTAGTATTTGTCGCCGTCGGCGACAGAAACCGTTACCGTCGGAAGCTGCGACTTGCTCGTGGCTTTTTTATTTGCAGTATTTTTTGCCACGAATTAACACGAATGAGCACAAATTAAAAGCGAACTTCTTATTCGTGTCTATTCGTGTAAATTCGTGGCTAATCTTTCAAGTCTTAGAATTAACAGGAATTTAACTTGCCATTCACCTCGCGGTAACATCTCGAAAATAATCTGTCTCTTGCAGTTCAAAGTTATTAAATTTTCGATCGGTTTGCTTTGCGTTCTTTGCGGCTTGCATGGAAAAAACTTTTTTCACGCAAAGACGCAAAGAACGCTAAGAAACGTTTGATCCACTTTTTTAGACAAAACAAATTTGCTCGATTCGAAGGAGTACTTATGAAATCAAAGATTCTTGCTACAGGACTATTTATTTTTACAATTTTGCTTAGCGCAACGGCTGCTAACGCGCAGGCGACGGGCGGACTGAGCGGCGTTGTTGCCGACCAGAACGGAGCGCTGATCCAAGGCGCGAGCGTGACGGTTAAAAACAACGCGACCAACCTGACGCGCAACGCAGTGACCAACGATGATGGCCGATGGACAGTCACGCTGCTGCCGGTCGGAACTTACTCGGTGAGTTACGAGAAAGAAGGTTTTAAGAAGTCGATGAGCGCTGCCGTGGATGTCGAGGCTTCGGTTACTCGAGCGGTCGATGTGACGCTCGATGTCGGCGTGTCGGATGTGTTCGTCGATGTGACGAGCGATCAGCCGCTCGTTCAGGCCGAATCTGCCGCCGTCACGCGACAGATCACCGGCGAACAGCTTACAAAAACGCCGACATCGACACGCAGCTTTACCGGAATTTTGTCGAGCGAGTCTGGCGTTTCGTCTGATCTTTCGTCGGTCGGCGTTAACGGCACAGGTAACATTTCGCCGTCGGTCAACGGCACGCGAACGACCTCGACGAGCCTTTTCTTTAACGGTATCGACGCGACGAACATCACCAGCAACGAAGGCTCGATGACCGACAACATCTCGCCTGCACCCGAAACTTTGCAGGAAGTAAAACTGCAAACTTCGCTTTATGACGCGTCGACCGGTCGCTCGGGCGGCGGCAATTTCCAGCTTGTGACAAAGCAGGGCGGCAATCAGTTCAACGGCACGATCTATTACTACTTGCAGAACAAAGCGTTCAACTCGAACGAGTTTTTCCTCTCAAATAGCGGCAACGAAAAGCCGCGTGCCGACCGCACCGAGACAGGTTTTACGCTCGGCGGTCCTATAAAAAAGGATAAGGCGTTCTTTTTCTTTGGATATCAATACACCGACGCGAACACGGGGCTCGTCCCGACCGCTCGCACACGAACCGTGCTGCCGCTCGCGATGACCGTGCTCGGTGCAGATCGCTCAAAAGCAGCGATCGCTGCGGCGTTCAATCAGTTCAACGGTTGTGCAGGTGCGACGTGTTTGCTCGCGAGCGACATCAGCGACGTTGCATTCAAAATTTTCAATCTTCGCAATCCTGTGACCGGCGGATTTTATCTGCCGAGCGTTTCGAGTTTTCGCAATCTCGGCATTGTCGATCAGACCGGCACGGGAAGTTTCCAGTTCGGCAATTTTCCTGCGATTACGTCGCGCATGCTGCAACGCAACAATCCGCTTGTTGAGGTCATCAGCGTTCAGCCGTCGCTCTTCAAACAGCATCAGTTCACGACGCGGCTCGACGGACAACTGAGCAGGAACAACACGCTGAGCGGCACGTTCTTTTACTCGAATTTTCCCGCACTCGATTCGTTCCCCGACCCGAACAGCCTTGCGTCGCCGACGACGTTGAGAAAGAACGATCGCAACCGCACGCTCTCGATCGGCGACACGCACGTCTTCTCGCCAAACTTTATCAACGAGGTGCGATTCGGTTACTTTTCGCTCAACAACACGCGTTCGCTAACCGAGGAATTTTCGACGGGCGATTTTACGAATGCGGCGATCGGCGTCGTAAATCCGGCGAGCATTTTTGACCCGAGCGTCTCGACTACGCGACTCGGACATTACATCGGTCGCAACAACATCGCGAACTTCTCGTTCGGCGGCCCGAACGACTCGTTCAACCGACGCAAGCAAGTGACGTTCAGCATCGGCGACAACGTGAACTGGATCAAGGGCAAACACAACATCAAGTTCGGTGCCGAATATAAACGTCATCAATTTCAAACTAACCTGCCCGAGGAACAGGCGACCGAGTTTGAAAAGTTCGACTCGTTCACGCAGCTCCTGACCGGCAACGCGACCGAGGCCGATACGCAATACGGTCTCACGGATAAGGATTTCAGATTTCAGGATTACGGTTTTTACATCACCGACGGTTTTAAACTCAGCCGTAAATTGAGCTTGAATCTCGGTCTGCGATACGAACTATTTTTGTGGCCGACTGAGAAGAACGGCCGCATCGGCAACTTCGATCTCGAAGCGTTTCTGCCGTGCTTCACAGCGACGGGCGGCTCGAATGCATTGTGCGACAATCCGACGCCCGGCTTTCTAATTCCTAATAACGCACGCGAAACCGGCGTTGCGATCGTCGACAGCGCGGTCGCGGTCACGAACCGAGCGAACAACAAACACACGCTTAAAGGCCAGGACATGAACAACTTTGCGCCGCGTGTTGGTTTGGCATATGCCATCAGCGACAAGCTTGTCGTTCGCGGCGGTTACGGTTTGTTCTATGATCGGCCGTCGGCGGCGTTCATTAATACGGTATTCTCGAATTATCCATTCCTTCGCGAAGTCGAGATCACGGTGCCGAGCGGCAACGTCTCGATCCCGACGGCGTTCTCCGGCGTTGCGACAAACATTCCGCTCAATCAGTGGCTGCCGTTCCGCATCGTTCGCGGTTCGGGTGCGACCGGCACGTATGTGATTCGTGACAACACGCCGGTGTTTGTCGATTCGCGCGGCACGCCGCAAGGCGCGCTTTGCGTTCCGGCAACGGGCGTTGGGTGTACACGCGGCAACATCGCTGAGACCTTTGAGTTTCGCGCGATCGATCGCAATCTGAAGACGCCGTTCATCCATCAATGGAATGTCGGCGTGCAATACGAGCTCATCAAAAATCTGCTCTTCGAAGCGCGATATGTCGGCACGATGGGCAAAAATCTGCTCGTCGCGACAGCGCTCAATCAGGGCTTCGACCTCAACGACCCGAACACGCCCGATCACATCTACGAGCGTTTCAATCAGGCATACGTCGCCGCAGGTTCGCCGAACGGCCCGCTCAATGCCGGCTCGACGGCGAGAGCTCGCGGAACCGGCATCGCGTTCGGATTTTTGAACACCGTCACCGGCCGCACCGATCTAAATCTGTCGGCGGCGAACGGCACGTTCATTGGTTTCGAAGCACGGGTTCCGATCCTCGGCTTCAACGTGCCCGAGGCGTTGCTGCTGCAATCGAATGGCTACTCGAATTATCACGGCGGACAATTTAGCCTGACAAAGCGAATGTCACGCGGGCTGCAGTTCAATGCGGCTTACACGTTTTCTAAATCGATCGACGTGATGTCCACCGATCCGGGCTCGACCGCCGGCAGCGGCAAACCCGACGTGCCGAACAGCGGCTTTATCGCGCAGGGCGACTCGCGAAATCTCGACGGCAATCGCGCTCTGTCCGACTTTGACCGCACGCATCGCTTTAGCACGAACTTTGTTTGGGAAATTCCGACCGGCGGTCGCACCAATCGTTTCGTCAGCGGCTGGACGGTTTCGGGTTTCTACCAAATGCAGTCGGGAACACCGTTCACCGTGTTTGCGTCCGAGCCTGAGATCGCAAACGTCTCGCAGCTGACCAATCTCACGCGCGGGAGCGGCGGCATTTACCGACTCGGTTTCGGCCGCCCGAATGTTAGCTGTGATGCGTCGAGCGTTGTGTCGAATGCGTCGACGAGCAATCTCAACGTCATCAATACGAGCTGCTTTAGCTCGCCGCTCGGCGGGTTTGGCAGCTTGGGTCGCAACACGTTCCGCGGTCCGATGCAGAAACGCTTCGACCTGAGTTTTGCAAAGAGCACCAAGGTTAACGAACGCATCAGCTTCGAGCTGGGCTTTGATCTGTTCAATGTTTTCAACACGGTGAATTTTGCAAATCCAAACAGCGACCTGCAGGACTCGGTCGATTTCGGCATCGTCACGAACACGATCGGCGGCCCACGCGTCGGACAGTTTCGTGCGAAGCTGCGGTTCTAAACCTAAACAGGATAGGAAGATGTTCGTGCAATGAGCATCTTCCTTTTTGTTGTTTAAATTACGTGCGTCGCAAACCGGCGCAAAGTCTATTACAATTTAGTTTGCGCAATATCATGCAGCAGAGCATCTTGATCATCGAAGACGATCCTGACATCGCCGAGAGCGTGAGGTATAACCTTCAACGCGAAGGCCTCGTCGTCAATATAGCGCAGAGCGGCGAGCAGGGTTTTAAGATGGCGACCGACCCAAAGCGAACGCCGTCGCTGATCGTTCTCGATCTGATGCTGCCGGGAATGAACGGCTCAGAGGTCTGCGAGCGTCTGCGTCGCAAACCTGAGACCGAAAAAATTCCGATCATCATCCTCACAGCAAAAGCATCCGAGTCGGACAAGATCGCCGGCCTCGATCTCGGAGCCGACGATTACATGACAAAGCCGTTCTCGGTCAAAGAGTTGACGGCGCGCATTCGCGCGGTTCTGCGTCGCACCAGCGAAGACGCTTCACCGTCTTACAGCGACGAAAAACTCTTTATAGATTTTGCCGATGTGCGTGTTATCTGCGCGGGAGACGAGGTAAAGCTCACGCGTAAAGAATTTGCACTGCTCGCCGCTCTCGTAAAAAATCATAACCGTGTCGCGACGCGCCAAAAGCTGCTCGACGACGTTTGGGGCTACGATTATTACGGCGACACGCGAACGCTCGACGTGCACGTTCGCCGTCTGCGTCAAAAGCTCGGCCTCTGCTCGACCACCATCGAAACCGTCGTCGGCGTCGGCTATCGGTTTACCGGCAATTATTAGTTCCCGTTGCGTTCTTTGGGTCTTTGCGTGAAACATTTTCTTTTCACGCAAAGACGCATTGTGCGTAAAGATTAGCCTTCCATGCACTGCGAGCGGCGTTTTGGTATCGTAATATTTCTTATTTTAGAAGTATGTCGTCGCAGCACATTCGCAATTTTTCGATCATCGCACACATCGATCACGGCAAATCGACGCTCGCCGACCGAATCTTGCAGCTCACCGGCGCAGTTAGTGAGCGCGAGATGGAAGATCAACTGCTCGACGACATGGATCTCGAACGCGAACGCGGCATCACGATCAAAGCCCACGCGGTTCGACTAGATTACACAGCGCGCGACGGCCGTGAATATGTTTTAAACTTGATCGACACGCCCGGTCACGTCGATTTCAGTTACGAAGTTTCACGAAGTTTATCCGCCTGTGAAGGAGCGCTGCTCGTCGTCGATGCGTCGCAAGGCGTCGAAGCGCAGACGCTGGCAAACACGTATCTCGCCATTGAAAATGATCTCGAACTAATTCCTGTTCTTAATAAAATCGATCTCCCATCCGCCGAACCCGACCGCATAAAAGAGCAGATCGAGACGATCATCGGTCTCGACACGACTCACACCGTGCTCGCGTCGGCAAAGACCGGTGTCGGGATCGAAGACATTCTCGAAGAAATCATCAAAGACATTCCGCCGCCCGTCGGCGATAAAAATGCGCCGCTAAAAGCACTTATCTTCGACAGTTGGTACGACAGCTATCGCGGTGTCATCGTGCTGTTTCGCATAATCGACGGCCGCGTTAAAAAAGGCACGAAGATAAAATTTTTCAACACCGGCCGCGAGTATCTCGTCGAAGCGATCGGCGTCAATCGTCCTAAAGCGACGCCGATCAACGAGCTTGGACCGGGCGAAGTCGGCTTTCTAACTGCTTCTATCAAAACCGTAGCCGACGTGCAGATCGGCGACACGATCACCGAAGCGGCGCGTCCGGTCGACAAACCTTTTCCCGGCTTTCAAGAAGTGAAACCGATGGTGTTTGCGGGTTTGTATCCGACCGACTCGGCTCAATACGAAGACCTTCGCGACGCGATGGAAAAGCTGCGTTTGAATGACGCGTCGTTTTTCTTCGAGCCGGAATCGTCAACGGCTCTCGGTTTCGGGTTCCGCTGCGGATTTCTCGGCCTCTTGCACATGGAGATCATTCAAGAGCGGCTCGAACGTGAATTCAATCTGGAATTGATCACAACCGCACCCGGCGTGCGTTACCGTGTCACGACGACCGACGGCGAAGTCGCAGAGATCGACAGCCCATCAAAAATGCCCGACGTCGGCCGCATCGTTAAGATCGAGGAACCCTTTATCGAAGCGACGATTCTCACGAACGACGAATTCCTCGGCGGCATATTGCCGCTGCTCGATGAAAAACGCGGCGTTCAGACAAAGTTCGAATACGTTACGACCAATCGCGTGATGCTCGTATACGATCTGCCGCTGAACGAGATCGTGCTCGATTTTTACGACCGCTTGAAATCGGTTTCTCGCGGTTACGCATCGCTCGATTATCATCTGTCAGGCTATCGTGAATCGAAACTCGTAAAACTTGACGTGCTGGTTTCGGGCGAACCGGTTGATGCTCTGTCACTCATTTTGCACACCGATACGGCCACCGCAAAAGGCCGTCTTTTAACCGCGAAAATGAAGGAACTTATTCCGCGTCAAATGTTCGAGGTCGCCATCCAGGCCGCCATCGGCAACAAGGTAATCGCCCGCGAAACCGTCAAAGCCATGGGCAAAAACGTCATCGCCAAATGCTACGGCGGCGACATCTCTAGAAAGCGCAAGCTGCTCGAAAAACAAAAAGAAGGCAAAAAGCGAATGAAAAAAGTCGGCCGCGTCGAGATCCCGCAGGAAGCATTTTTGGCGGTTTTGAAAGTTAACGAAAGCTAGTCAAGTTCCAATCTTAAAGTGATGATTCTGGTAGTGGGGTAAAGTTGTGGTGACGCCGAGAGGATTGCCACGAATGCACGAATAAGAAGCAGGAGAACAGGCCGAGATATTCGTGCATTCGTGGCTAATTTCTTAATCGACATCTTTCACACTCTCCGGTAAGAAGTCGCCGACAAATTTTCGCTCCATTCCATTTCCCCAGCCGCAGCCGTGGTCCGATGTGATCATCGTGCGTGAATTTTCGCCGACGAATTGTCCTTCGAACGAAAGCAGATGAAGGATCGACCCGGGACGCAGATGTTCGCTCGCCCACGAGATCGGTGAATTGTCGTGTGCGTCACGAGCTTGCTTGTCGGCGCCGTGATCGAGCAGATATTGAATCATCGCTTCGTCACCGTAAGCGGCAGCTCGATGCAGCGGTGTCTCGCCTTTTGTGCGCACGTCGCGCATAAATGCACCCGACTCGCCGCCGGGAATCGTCTTTGCATTTACATCCGCGCCGTTCTCTACAAGCAGCTTGATCACGTAAAGAAAATACGGCCGCCCGGCTTTGCATAAAGCGCTGTGTAATGGAGTTTCGCCAGTGTCAGGTTTTGCGTGATTTACATCGGCGCCCTGCGAGATGAGAAAGTCAACGACCTTCCAATGACCAAAGAACGAGGCGTGACCGAGCTCTTCGTTGAGGTCGATACTCGTCAGATCGCCGCAAGCATCGAGCACGGCCTTGAGCGCCGTCGTGTCGTTGTAATAAACGAACCATTGCAGCGGTTTGATCTGGCCTTCGTGCAAAGCCGTCTGCCAATTGGGCAGCTTCAAAAGCTCGAACACGAGATCGGTGCGGCCGCGCGAGATGCGGTCGAGAATCGTTTCCTTGTCCATAACTAATTTACGCCGAACCTGACAGCCGCTCGGGCCTTTGCCCGTGCCGTCTCGACTTCGCGATCACGCGGCGGCGCGTTTGTTTGTAGCGAATTCAACATCTCCTGCGCCGCGGCCGCAACGCGCTCGACAGCGAGATTGAAGGTTTCTTCGTTAGCCTTCGACGGTTTGTTAAAGCCGGACAGCTTTCGCACAAATTGTAGAGCCGACGCATTTACCTCATCGGTTGTCGCCGGCGGCTCGAAATTAAAGAGTGTTTTTATGTTTCTGCACATACCGGATTTTTAACGCAAAGACGCATCTCTAAAGACGGTGGCGTTGTCAAGGTGCAGTTTTAGTGTTCCGCCGATTGGCGGTTGGTGGTTTATAAAGATCTTTGACAAAACA
>Ga0187894_10006996_pt1 | contig 10828 bp, 12 predicted proteins | sample GBC1701081metaG_FD_136650 | JGI IMG/M metagenome (GOLD analysis project Ga0187894, IMG submission 136650) | White microbial mat communities from a lava cave in the Kipuka Kanohina Cave System on the Island of Hawaii, USA - GBC170108-1 metaG ... | reverse complement strand
GGCCGAGAAAAAGAAGTAACCGGTTGTGCTGGATGAAAGCCGATGCGGCTCATTGTTGGTCTCGGCAATCCCGGACCCGAATATGCGTGGACGCCGCACAATCTGGGCTTTCTCGCAGTTGACGAACTGGCTGAGCGCGGAGGGATTCGCGTGGAGCGGCCGGAAGCCAAGGCGCTGGTCGGGCTGGGCCGGCTGGCTGGGTATGACGTGATTCTGGCCAAGCCGCAGACGTACATGAATCTGAGCGGCGTGTCGGTTCGCGAGCTGCTCGAGAAGTACGAGCTGGGCATTGATGACCTGCTGGTGATGTGGGACGAAGTGCAGTTGCCGTTGGGAACGATACGGATTCACACCGGCGGCAGCGCCGGCAGCCATAACGGCGCCCAGTCCATCATCAGCGCGCTGGGCACTGAGGATTTGGTCAGGCTGCGTCTGGGTTGCGGGCCGGAGCATCCGGTTTCCAGCCGTCGCGACCATGTGCTGCGGCCGATGCGAAAAGCCGAGCTGGAAATCGCGTCGGAAATGATCGCGGAAGCCGCGGACGCCATTGAAGTGATTTTGAAAGAAGGAATCGGCCCGGCTATGAATCGCTTCAACCGGAAGAAGCTGCCGGAAGGCGAGGCCGAGCCTTTGTAGTGGCGGACCTGCGTTGGCCCGCCGGTAACTGGCTTTTCTTTGCGTATGAGCAATTCGTTCCGAGCCGGGAAAGCTGGAACGCTGAATCGAGGAACCATGGAAGCGCGTCAGTACGACCTGATTTTCATCTGCCGGCCGGACACGCCGGAAGCCGAGGTGGATAAGATCATCGCCACGCTCGAGCACTCCGCGGCGGAAAAAGCGGGGAAGATCGAGAAGACCGAAAAGTGGGGCACGCGGCGCCTGGCCTATCGCGTGGATAAGAACCGCGAAGGACAGTACATCTACATGCTGCTTAGCGGCACCCACGGCGACATGATTCATGAACTCGAGCGCCGCCTGAAGGTGGCCGACCCGGTCATCAAGTACCAGACCGTCCGGCTGGATGAGGAACACAAGCGCCAGAAGAAACTCACGATTCGGCGCGAGCGCCGCGCTGCGCGCCGCCCGCGGAAGGCTGCTCCCGCGCCGGGAGAAGCCGGCGAAGCCGCGGCCGCAAGCTGAACATTCTGATTTTTCCCTGGAAAGGATTTGGCAATGAGCGAAGAAACACAGAAGCCCGCGCCTGCCGCACCTGCCGCCGACGCGCCCCGCAGTGAAGAGGCTCCTCGTCCGGAAACTCCACGCCGCGAAGGCGGCGGCGGTTTTGGCGGCCCGGGAAGTCATGGACCACGCCGCGAAGGCGGGCCGGGCGGTCCACGCCGTGAGGGCGGCGGTCCGGGCGGGCCGCGGCGCGGCAAGCGCCAGTTCTTCCGCAAGAAGAAGGTCTGCAAGTTCTGCGTAGAGCGCATTGATTACATTGATTACAAGAAAGTCGAGATGCTCCAGCCTTTCGTGCAGGATCGCGGAAAGATCCTGCCGCGCCGCATGACCGGCACCTGCTCGCGCCACCAGCGCTGGCTGACCTCGGCCATCAAGCGCGCGCGCAACATCGCCATGCTGGCCTTCGCGACTGAACTGTAGCGCGTGAGTTGATGAAGCTCACCGTGTGGTTCAGGCGTGACCCAAAGTGCATGGCGCACGCGGAGCGGCGGCCTTCGCCACGCGTTGATTCAATCGTCTTGCTGTGCGAGGAACGAACATGAAAATCATTTTGCAGGAAGAAGTCGAAAAGCTCGGGCACCGCGGCGAAGTGGTTGACGTGGCCGATGGCTTTGCCCGGAACTTTCTGTTGCCGCGCAACCTGGCCATTCCTGCGTCGGACGGCAATCTTCGCCGGCTGGAACAGATTCGCAAGCACCTGGCCAAGCGCACGGCGGCCGAAAAGGGCACCGCGCAGCAGATTGCCGAAGTGCTGGCGCAGACCTCGGTGACGATTTCGCGCAAGGCCGGGGAGACGGATCAGCTCTTTGGCTCGGTCACCGCTGCCGACGTTGCCGGAGCGCTTGCCGCCCAGGGCCTGGACGTGGATAAGCGCCGCATTCACATCGAAGAACCCATCAAGTTGCTCGGCGAATACGCCGTTCCGGTGAGGCTGGTCCACGGTGTGGAGTCATCGGTGAAGGTCATCGTCACCCGCGAATAGCGGGCAGCCCGGGCCGGCCGGGGCGCGGCGCGATGCGTGGCGCCCCTTTTTGTTTTCCTGAGATTTCCGATTCTCTTCCACTGCTTTTCAACATCCCCGAAAAAACTCCGGTTTCCTCAGTCCATCCACAGGGTGCGTGCGCATACACTCCCCGTGTTCGTTGCCTCGGGCCGGCCCCGAGACCGATGCCTTGACGGCGAGGCGGACATAGGCGAACATTAGGCGAATATATAAAATGGCAGCCGAAGCCGTATTGGAACGCCCCCTCCCGAGTAACCTCGACGCCGAGCGCAGCATCCTCGGCGCCATCCTGCAGGACAATCACGCGCTGAACCTGGCGGTGGAGAAGCTGAACTCCGGCGATTTTCTGCTGGACCAGCACCGGCGCATGTTTGAGGGCATGGTGGGGCTGGCCGAGCAGCGCTCGGCGATTGATACGGTGACGCTGGCGGACTTCCTCAAGCGCCGCGGCGAACTGGAGTCGGTGGGCGGGATCCCGTATATCGAGGCCGTTCAGGACGGTGTCCCGCGCCTGACCAACGTTGAGCACTACGCGCGCATCGTGAAGGAAAAAGCTGTGCTGCGCGCACTGATTCACGTGGCGCAGTCCGTGCAGCAGCAGGCCATCGAGGCTGAAGAGGATGCCGACGAAATTCTGGACCGCGCCGAATCGCTGATCTTCCAACTGGCCGAAGAACGCGTGCGCAGCGGGTTCATCGGCGTGAAGGAACTGGTCAAAGAGAGTTTCGAGCGTCTGCATCGCATCCTCACCGAAGGCCGGCGCATCACCGGGCTTTCCACCGGCTACAACGAGCTGGACAAGCTCACCTCCGGCCTGCAGGATTCCGAGTTGATCATCGTGGCGGCGCGGCCCTCGATGGGTAAGACCGCGCTGGCCCTGAACATCGCGGAAAATGTCGCCGTGCGCTCGGAGGAGCCCCGCGCAGTAGGCATCTTCAGCCTGGAAATGTCCAAGGAGTCGCTGCTGCTGCGCATGCTGGCGTCGGTCGCGCAGATTGACGCGCACAAGTTCCGCACCGGCCACCTGGGCCGCGCGGACTGGGAGCGCATGTCGCAGGCGCTGCAGCAGCTTTCCGATTCGCCTCTGTGGATTGACGATTCCGGCTCAACAACGGTGGTGGAGATCGGCGCCAAGGCGCGCCGCCTGAAGCGTGACAAGGGCCTCTCCCTGATTATCGTGGACTACCTGCAACTCATTTCCGCGCGGGGCCGCTTCACCAACCGCAACGAAGAAGTCTCTTCGATTTCGCGGGGATTGAAGGCGCTGGCCAAGGAACTGAAGGTTCCGGTGGTGGTGCTCAGCCAGCTCACCCGCGCCCCGGAGCGAGAAGACCGCAAGCCGCAGCTCGCTGACCTTCGTGAATCCGGCGCGATTGAGCAGGATGCGGACGTGGTGATGTTCATCCACCGCGCCAATTTCTACAACAAGGATATCTCCGAAGACGAGCGCCGCAAGGCCGAGCTGATCATCGCCAAGCAGCGCAACGGCCCCACGGACAAACTGAACTACATCTTTCTGGAAAAGCACACCCGCTTCGAAGAAGCCGCCCCCGAATCCTGGTCCTGAGCCGGGAGCACGGGACGAGCCCGCGCCAGGTCCGGGAGTGGGATTGTGTCAGCCCTGCCGCGTCTCCACGGTGGCTTTTTGGACGCACCTCACGCAGCCGGCTTTGACAGCGCCACGCAACACTCGCACACTGAAATAGTTAGCCAGGCAGCCGCACCGGCCAGTCGGCCCACCCATCTGGCAATCGGAATGCACCTGCTGGGATACGCAGTTCAGCAGACGAATTTTTGTCTGTTGCGGAGACACGTTTCGGCGCCGGGCGCATCAAGGCGTAATGGAAGAGCACGGCCATGGCAATCGCGAAAAAAACCATTCAATTTGTGGGACGCCCGGTGTGGGCGGAGATTTCGTTGTCGGCACTGGCCGCGAACTTGCGCGCGATCCGCAAGCACATCGGCGCGCAGCGGAAGGTGCTGGCGGTGGTCAAGGCCAACGCCTACGGGCACGGCGCCGTGACCGTGGCCAAGACGCTGCGCAAGGCCGGGGCGGACTGGCTGGGCGTCACCTGCGCGGCCGAAGGCATCGAGCTGCGTGAATCCGGCGTCACCGGACCAATTCTGATTCTTTCCGGTTTCTGGCCCGGCGAAGAACGTTCCATCGTCGAGCATCGCCTCACCCCCGGCATCACCCGCATCGAACAGCTTCGTTTGCTGGACCGCGCCGCCGCGCGTGCCCGCGGCAAGGGCCATCGCGCCGCCGCATTTCCTTTCCACTTGAAAATTGACACCGGCATGACCCGCCTGGGCATCCCGTTCGAAGAGATTGATCGTTTTGCCGCCGAGCTGGCCAATTGCCAGCATCTGCGCCAGGCGGGCGCCTTTACACACTTCGCCGCTTCGGAAGATTTCTCCGTCGAGCAGACCGCGCAGCAGGAGCAGCTCTTCACCCGCGCGCTGGCGCGTCTGCGCGAGCTGGGTATTGACCCCGGCGTGGTGCACGCGTCCAACAGCGCGGCCATCGTGCTGCGGCCCTCCGCGTGGTATGACATGGTTCGGCCGGGAGCGCTGCTCTACGGCTATCACCAGTTCTATGAGCCGGCGTCGCGCGAAGAGGAAGCTCGACGCACGCTGCCGCTCGAACCTGCTCTGAGCCTGCGTGCCCGGATCATTTCGCTGAAGGAGGTGCCCGCCGGACAAGGCATCGGCTACAACTCGCGCTTCGTCACCCAGCGCCCCTCGCGCATCGCCGTGATCCCCGCCGGCTATGCGGATTGCATCGTACGCACGCTCAGTAACCGCGGCCGGGTGCTGGTGGGCGGCCGGTGCGCGCCGATTGCCGGCACCGTTTCCATGGATTTGACCATGCTCGACGTCACCGACATTCCCAAGGTGCAGGTGGGCGATGTGGTCACCATCTTCGGCGCCTCGCCGGACTGCAAGTGCCAGCCCATCTATGCCAACGACGTGGCTCGGATGCTGGGCACGGTCACTTCGGACCTGCTCTGCTCGGTTGGCCGCCGGGTTCCTCGCCTTTATCAGCAATAGGGCGGGAGGCGCCCCGGGCCGGGCAAGCCTGCCACCGGGGGTTGTTGCCGGATACGTCGAATTCGGAGATGGCCCGCCCCGGCTGGTGTTATACTGCTGCCGTTCATTTTCATACTCTCGTTTTCATAAATCTATTTCGGAAAGTTCATAAGCGAACGGGCCGTTTTCATAGCACGAGCCTAATACCTACGCTCATCCGAGGATTCCCATGGCGCGCATTTCTCCCCGGCCCTCCGGGCCTCCTTCCTCCAGCCGTATCGGCGTTTCGTCCATGAAGCCGGCAGACCCCGGGCGCAATGAAGAGCCCAAGCTTGGCAGTTGGGTGGACATTATGGCTGTGCGCATCATTTTTGCGGCGGTGTGCGTCACCGCTGCTGCGCACTTTCGCCCATTCGGCCTTACCCGCGGCCTGGCGGCGCTGGTCGGGCTGCTGTTCTTTTCCGGCGTGGTGCTGCTGGAAATCCGCCTGCGCCGCGCGACCCTGAAGCGGCTGATGGGAATGGTTACCGGCTCCATTCTCGGCATCCTTTGCGCTTACCTGATGAACCTGGTGCTCTCCCAGACCAGCCTGCATGAGGACTCGCGCTCATTCCTCGGTGTCGGTGTGCTGCTGGTGATGGCCTACGTGGGGCTGATCGTCGGCGCCCATAAGGGCGACATGCTGAATTTGCAGGCGCTGGGCGGCTTGTTCGGGGCGGAGCGCTCCGCGCGCCGGCAGATCAAGGTGTTTGATACCAGCGTGATTATTGACGGCCGCATTGCCGACGTGTGCGAGGCTCACTTCCTGGAAGGCACACTGCTCATTCCTCAATTTGTCCTGCGCGAGCTGCAGCTCGTGGCCGACTCCGCCGATTCGCTGAAGCGGCAGCGAGGGCGCCGCGGCCTGGAAGTCCTGCAGCGCATTCAGAAGATGACTCACCTGGAGGTGGAGATCGCCGAGGACGATTTTCCCGGTATCGCCGAAGTGGATATGAAGCTGATCGAGCTGGCCAAGCGCTATGACGCCAAGATCATCACCAACGATTTCAACCTGAACAAAGTGGCCACGCTGCAGGGCATCGAAGTGCTCAACGTGAATCAACTGGCCAACGCGCTGAAGCCGGTGGTGCTGCCCGGCGAGGCCATGCGCGTTTTCATCCTGCGCGAGGGCAAGGAATACAACCAGGGCGTGGCCTACCTTGACGACGGCACCATGGTGGTGGTGGACGGCGCGCGTCGCATGATTAACCGCACCATAGATATCTCCGTCACGTCCGTGCACCAGACCACGGCGGGGAAGATGATCTTCGGCCGGTTCGACGAGCGCACCGATTCCGGGTCGCGCCATCCAGCCGCGCCAAGCCAGGACTCCAATTCACCGCGCCCGCCTGCGGGAGATTCCGGTTCGGACCGCCCGGCGCGCGTCCCGCAAGCGGAAAGTGAATCCTGATTTCCACGCGCCGTCTATTTAACTCCGGCCCTGCTTGCGATAGACTGCTGCGCCCCATATGAGCCGCATCGCTGCCATATTGCCTGCTGCCGGCCTCGGTACGCGCATGGGCGCGGAAAAGCCGAAGCAGTTCCTCGAGCTGGATGGAGCGCCGCTGGTGCTCTTCACGCTGCGCCGCCTGGCGGCCTGCGAAGAGATTTCGAGTTTTATCGTGGCCACTCTGGCGGAAGAAGTGGCCGGCCTCGAACGGATCTTCTCCCGCGAACGGCTGGGCCGGCCGGTGCGCGTGGTCAGCGGCGGAGGAACGCGGCAGGAATCGGTGGCGCGCGGGCTGGCAGAAGCCCCCGGCGATACGGAGATTGTCCTGGTCCACGACGCGGTGCGGCCCCTGGTGCGGCGTGAGCAGGTGCAACGCGTGATTGCCGAAGCGCGGGGACGCGGCGCGGCGATTCTGGGAATCCCGGCGATTGATACGGTAAAAGAGGTGAAGCGCGCCAGCCTGCCGGAGGATGTGGCCCTGGTCACCGCCACTGTGCCGCGGGAGAGAATCGTTCTGGCGCAAACGCCGCAGGCCTTCCACGCGCAACTTCTGCGCGAAGCCTTTGCCAAGGCGCAGCGCGACGGAGTGACCGGCTCGGACGAGGCCTCGCTGGTTGAGCGCTTCGGCCACGAGGTGTTTGTCGTACTGGGGTCTGAACGCAACCTGAAAATCACCCGCCCTGCGGATATGGAGCTGGCGCGCTTCTACTGGGAAATGGAAAGGCACGGGAAATAGCGTGTTCGAACGGTTCACGGAATCGGCGCGGCGTATCATCTTCTGGTCGCGCGCGGTCGCGGAGCTTGCGCTGGACAACGCCATCCGCCCCGAGCATCTTCTGGCCGGCGTGTATCTGGAGCATCCCGAAGTCTTCGGCGCGTTCGGCCTGAACAGCGCCGACCTGCCGCTTTCCACTCGCGTGGACCTGGACCGCTTGAAGAGCGTGGCGGAGCTGCAGCCGACCAAGGAACTGCCGCTCAGTGAAGATTCCCGCCGCGTGTTAAGGCTGGCCAGCGACCAGGCGCAGCAGGTGAAGGTGAAATCCGTGGGCGGCGTGCAGATTCTCTCGGCGTTGTGTCACGCCGTTCCGCGCCTGCGCGATGCGCTGCGGCAGGCTGGCCTCACCGAGTCATTGCTGGCCCTTCTCGCCGCCAAGTACGCTGTCGCGGAGACGCAGGAGCTTCGCCGTGCCGCTCACGCTTTCGCCAACGAGATTATCTCCGGCTCGCGTGCCGGCATCGCCTACGACCTGCATCGCCTGGAGGCCGGCCGCAAATTGGTTCTGGGTGGCGTGGAGATTCCCTTTGCAAAGGGACCGGTGGGCCACTCCGATGGCGACGTCTTGAGTCATGCCATTTGTGACGCTCTGCTGGGCGCCGCCGGACTGGGTGACATCGGGGCCCATTTTCCGGACACCGACCCGAAGTGGAAAGGCGCGGACAGCCGGATATTTCTTGAGCACGTCAGGAACCTGCTGGAGGAGATGAGCCTGACCATCTCCCATGTTGACGCCGTGGTGATCACGGAACAGCCGAAGCTCCGCCCGCACATTCCCGCGATCTGTGAGAGGCTCGCGGAGGTGCTCAAAGTCGAATTGAACCAGATCAACGTCAAAGCCAAGACGAACGAGGGCGTTGACGCCATTGGCCGCGGTGAAGCCATTGCCTGCCACGCGGTGGCCACACTCGAAGGCCCGCTTCCCGGCCTGGAAGACCTGGATGATTTCGAAGATGAGTCGGTAAACTAGCGGGAAATGGACCCTGAGGCTCACGCCGGTGAATCGCGCGAAATGCCCCCCGATTTGGCCGCGGCCAATCGGTTTGCTTCCGCGGACGTCGTTACCATCCTGAAGAACCAACACTGGCTGGCTTCCGGTGCGGCAGCGCCGGAGGTGGAATCCTGGTGCGCGGAAGCGGCGCGGCTGCTGGGACCGCACGCTGCCGATGCGGAAGCAATGACGGCACTGCTCCGTCTCGTCTTCCGCTATGACGCTGCCGGTGCGCTGGCCTTGCCGGAGAATCAGGCGATTGTCTCGCGTGAGTGGGCGCGCCCGGTGATTCGTTTGCTGTCACACCTGATTCTGGAGGGTGGCCCGGTGGACTCGGATCGCTTCAAAGCGATCATAACGGCCATGAAGGAGCACCTCGCCTCGCGCGGGCGTGAACTTTTTCACCCCATACGACTCGCGCTGGCCGGGCAGGCGGGCGAAGGGGAATTGGATCGAGTGATCCTGCTGCTGGATGGGGCCGCGGCCTTGCCGTTCGCGGCTCCGGTGAAAGGTACGCGGCAGCGAATCGTCGAATTCTGCGCGGCCGTGGACTGAGCGGGGACAATGAACCGTCTAGTGGGCATCCATGCCGTGCGAGAGGCGCTGGCAGCGTCCCGCGCCCTGGACCGCCTGGTGGTTGCGCGCGGCCGCCACGACAAGCGCATCGAAGAGATTATCGCAATGGCCCGGGGCCGTGGCGTGCCCGTGCGCCTGGAGGACCGCTCGCAACTGGACCGGCTGGCCGGAAGCACAAACCATCAGGGCGTGCTGGCGCTGACGGCCGCGCAAAAAACCGCTGACCTCGAGGACCTGATGGAACGCGGGAAGCGCCGCAGCAACGGGAAACCGCTGGTTGTCCTGCTGGATGGTGTCGAAGATCCGCATAATCTGGGCGCAATCATCCGCAGCGCGCTGGCCGCCGGCGCGGATGGCGTGGTAATTACCGAGCGGCGCGCCGCCGGCTTGACCGAGACGGTGGCTCGGGCTTCCGCGGGAGCAATTGAGCACTTGCCCATCGCCCGGGTGACGAATCTGTCGCGCGCGATGGAGGAACTGAAGGAGAGCGGCTACTGGCTGGTGGGGCTGGACGAACGCGCCCCGCAAGCGCATTCCGATGCTGACCTCAAAGGCGCGGTGGGCATCGTCATGGGCGGCGAAGGCAAGGGGCTGCACGAACTGGTGCGCAAAAACTGCGATTTTCTCGTTTCGATTCCCACCACGGGCCCGGTGCGCGCGCTGAACGTTTCCGTGGCCGCAGGCGTCGTGCTCTTCGAAGCCGTGCGCCAGAGATCCGCCAGCCACTGACCGATTCTCTTCAGTTGTCGTACTTGATCAGCGCGAAGACGTCCAGGCCCGGAAGCTTCTTCCGGCCGCTCAGGAAAGTGAGTTCCACGGCGAAGCCGACGCCGGCCACGTCGCCTCCCAGCTTGCGTACCAACTCGACGGTCGCCGCGGAGGTTCCGCCGGTGGCCAGCAGGTCGTCCACCACCAGCACCTTTTGCCCCTTGCCGATGGCGTCTTCGTGGATTTCCAGCGTGTCCATCCCATACTCCAGCGCGTAGCTCACACTCACCGTTTTTGACGGGAGCTTCTTCGGTTTTCGTACCGGAACAAATCCGGCGCCGAGGCGATAGGCCAGTGCAGGGGCAAAGATGAATCCGCGGGCTTCGATTCCCGCGACAACATCAATCTTCTTTCCGGCATAGTGCTCACAGAGCCGGTCAATCAACGTGCGGAAGCCCTGCGGGTCCTTGAGCAGCGTGGTCAAGTCATAAAACAGGATTCCCGGCTTCGGCCAGTCGGGCACTTCTCGAATCAGCTTCTTGAGATCATCCATTCGTAAATCTCCAATACTCTCTGCGATTGGTTACGGTTCGTGTTCGATGGCGAAACCGGCTTGATAGTCCGCCTGAAGCGGCGCATCCTCCGCGATTACACTGCTGACGCTGGCCATTCGCGGACCTTGCTCCATCTCCGCTTGCAGTGCGGTGAGTTGTTCGCCGGTCCCAACGGCGTAAACTTCCACGCGCCCGTCCCGCAGGTTTCTGACGTACCCGCCCAGCCCCAGACGGTCCGCCACGCGGCGCACGAAGAAGCGGTAACCAACACCCTGCACCATTCCGCTGACCAGATATCGCTTCGCCTGCAGTCCTGCCGCTGACATTCCAACCAACCCGACGCAGCCCACGGTGCCTTGAAGCCCGCAGATTGTACCAAACCGGCAAGCGTTGCGAGCGGCTGGGCGCGCCCGCCGGGGGTCAGTCACTGGCAAAATGGCGCATGCTCGTGCAAAATTCCTGCGGTGCGATTTCGACAGTCCCACGTTTTCCTCTTCAGTGTTCTCGTTGCCGTTGCGAGTCT
>Ga0187894_10006995_pt1 | contig 10831 bp, 12 predicted proteins | sample GBC1701081metaG_FD_136650 | JGI IMG/M metagenome (GOLD analysis project Ga0187894, IMG submission 136650) | White microbial mat communities from a lava cave in the Kipuka Kanohina Cave System on the Island of Hawaii, USA - GBC170108-1 metaG ... | reverse complement strand
GGGAGAAGATTCTATGGGGCGGACGACGAGGGTAGGATGCCCAGTGTCGTTGCACCATGGATGGAGTGAGCCATGCCAAGTGATCTGAGCAAATCCCTCGTCGCCCTCAAGCAGGATAACACGTTGATTGCGGTTATCGAGTTGAGTCTGTCGAACTGGCTGGTTGCCGGCCTTGTCCCCGGATTGAACCGCCAGCCGCGAAGGAAGCTGGGCGCCGATCCCGAAGCACTGCTGACTTTGCTGCAGCGCTGGCGGGACGAGGCGGTGAAGACTGGCCAAGCGATCGAGCGCGTCACGGTGGCCTATGAAGCCGGTCGTGACGGCTTCTGGCTGGCCCGGTGGCTCAAGTCTCGCGGCATCGAAGCCCATGTGATCCACCCGAACAGCATTCCGGTACCGCGCGAGCATCGCCGCGCCAAGAGCGACCGGCTCGATACCGAGCTTCTGCTGCGTGCCTTTCTGGGCTGGCTGCGTGGCGAGCCGAAGCACTGCACGATGGCGCAGATCCCCTCCGTCGAGGAGGAAGATCTGAAGCGGCCCAATCGTGAGCATCAGCGGCTGGTCAATGAGCGTACCTCGCTGATCAACCGGCTGAAGGGCTGCCTGATCCGCTTCGGCATCCGCAACTTCAATCCCAAGCTCAAGACCGCTGGTGAACGGCTTGCGGGACTGCTCACCCCGGAAGGTATGCCTCTGCCCGCCAACACCCTCGCCGAGCTCGGCCACGACCTGGCCAGGCTGCAGCTGATCAAGGCGCAGCTCAAGGAGGTCGAGAGCCGGCGGCTCAAGCAGCTGGCCGCAGCGCCAAAACACAGGCACGCCGCCGCGGTAGGCCAGTTGACCCGGGTGGTGGGTCTGGGGATCGAGACCGCCGACATGCTGGACAGCGAGATGTTCTGCCGGCCGCTGCGTGACCGCTGGGCGGTGGCCCGTTATGGCGGGCTCACCGGCTCGCCCGATGAGAGCGGGCAACGGCGGCGCGAGCAAGGCTTGGCGCGTGCCGGCAATGGCCGGGTCAGGCGCGGCATGATCCAGTTCGCCTGGCGCTTCCGCAAGTTCCAGAAGGACAGCCCGCTGGCGCAGTGGTACGAGCGCAAGACGCAGAGCGCGCGCAAGGATGTACGCAAGCTGATGATCGTGGCGCTCGCCCGCAAGCTGCTCATCGCCTTGTGGCGCATGGTCACTCAGGGTGTGATCCCTGAGGGCATCAGGCTGCGCGAGGCGACATAAGAGGAAGTTGGCAACGGAGGAAGCTGAACAGGGTTTATCGGAAGAGAGGTTTCGGCACTCAGTGCCGTTCACGATCCGGGGTGATGGCTGACCGTTACACCACCATGGCTTTGATGCCGCGGAGAAGATTGGAGCCAGCATCACGGAACTTGCCGACGATGCGCATGACTGCATCATGGTTGGGTCCTCAGGACCGCCGTATACAAGGCTGTGGCGGAAGTTTTCGCCACATCACGCAAGTTCCCCTCAGATCGCCTGCCTCGATCCATCGCTCTGACCAGCCCCTGACGAGAAGAAGGAGAAAGAATGTGTGAAAGCGATCTTGACAAAAAGCCCCATACAAGGTGGCCGAAGGCCGGACGAGGGCTCTTTCTCTACGCGAGCAAAAATTTTCAAAAAGTGCATACTTTGCAGACAAAGAGCCCTCACCCGCCCTATCGGGCACCCTCTCCCATTGCTTCGCAACGGGAGAGGGGAAAAAATTCAAGGTGGCTTGCTAGCCTTGAATTTCTCACATGCATAGCCCTAGGCAAAGAGGAGGCTGATTAGCTTGTCGCTCCTGGCGTTTACCGGCCGAAGGCTAGCGCACTCCCTTCCTGTCCTGGTCATCATCACCCTGGCGGCTTTCTCGGTGATCCATCTCGTTCCGGGCGACCCGGCGCGCGTGATGCTGGGCTCGCGCGCGACGGATGAGGCGGTCACGGCCTTGCGTGAGCAGCTCGGCCTCGACAAGCCGCTGGTCACGCAGTATCTCGATTTCCTCGTCAATGCGCTGCGGCTCGACTTCGGCGAATCGCTGTTCCAGCGCGCCTCCATCGGGCCGATCGTCGCGATGCGCGCCGCCCACAGCCTGGCGCTTGTCGCCTATTCCATCCTCATCTCGCTCGTCATCGCGGTTCCGCTGGCGCTTCTGTCGGCCGTCAGGCGCAATCTCCTGGCCGATCACATCGTGCGGATGCTGACCACGCTTGCCTTCTGCATGCCATCCTTCTGGACCGCGCTGCTGCTGGTCCTCTTGTTCAGCATCCGCCTCAAATTCTTTCCGACCTCGGGCCTGGGCGAGGGGATCGCCGGCTATATAGCGAGCCTCACCTTGCCTGCCGTCAGCATCGGCCTTTATCTGGCGCCCATCTTGTTGCGTAGCCTCAGGGCAAGCATCATCCAGACCCTGACGGCGGAATATATCGAAGCGGCGCGGGCGCGCGGCTTCAGCGAGGCCCGCGTGCTCTTCAAGCACGTGCTGCGCAATTCGCTGATATCGATGCTGACCATACTCGGCGTCAATGTCGGCTTCCTGATCTCGGGCGCCGTCATCGTGGAGAATGTGTTCTCCATACCGGGTCTTGGATCCTTCATGGTCGCGGCGATCGTCCAGCGCGACTATCCGGTGATCGTCGCTTTGACCCTGATCTTCGGCGTCGTGGTCGTCATCGCCAATTTCCTGGTCGATCTCTCTTATGCGATGCTCGATCCGAGGATACGGCAATGAAGCCCCCTCCTCCCGGCATTACGGAAAGCGCCTGGCTGCGGCTCAACAAGCGCGCCGTTCTCGATCGCCGCTGGGCCACGATCTCGCTTTATACCGGGATCGCGATCACGGCCGTCATCGCGGCCTTGAGCTTAGCGGCACCTTTCCTCGGCCTCAGGGATCCTCTGGCCACGGATCTCATGAATGCCCTGGCGCCGCCGTCTTCCGAATTCCTTTTCGGCACCGATGATCTCGGCCGCGACATCTTCAGCCGCGTCCTCCATGCCGGACGGATCGATCTCGTCTTCGGCATCGTCACGACCTATGTCTCGCTCGTCATCGGCCTCCTGATCGGGGCACTTTCCGGCTATTTCGGCGGCATCATCGACACGATCATCATGCGCATCGTCGATCTGGTGATCTCCTTTCCCTTCATCATCCTCATCCTCACCATCGCCGCCATCGTCGGGCCGGGCCTTGCCGGCGCCTATATCGGCGTAATCGCGGTGAGCTGGGCGCTCTATGCCAGGCTTACGCGCGGCGAGATGCTGGCGATCCGCCGACGGGAATTCATCCTGAATGCCGAAACCCTCGGCTACGGCACGCCACGCATCATATTCGTGCATGCCCTTCCCAACCTCCTGCGCGCCAATCTCGTCTTCTCCATGTCGGACATCGTTCTCAACATCCTGACGCTGGCGGCGCTGTCCTATCTGGGCCTCGGCGTCGCGCCGCCGACCCCCGAATGGGGCGAGATGATCGCGCAAGGGCAGAAGAACCTGCTCAATGCCTGGTGGATCTCGACCTTGCCGGGGCTCGTCATCGTCCTTGCCGGGGTGGGCTTCAGCCTGATCGGCGATGGCCTCGCCGACCGGCTCGACGACAGCGGCCGATGATGCCCCACACACCGCCACCAAACCCGCTGCTCGATGTGCGCGATCTTTCGGTCGGCCTCACCAACCGGCATGTCGCCTTTCTCGCCGCCGACCGCATCGCGCTTCAAGTCAAGACCGGCCAAAGCCTCGGCCTCCTGGGGGAATCGGGATGCGGCAAGAGCATCACCTTGCGCGCGCTCCTCGGGCTGGTGCCGCATCCGGGAGAGATCGTCGGCGGGCATATCGAATGGAAAGGGCGCGACTGGCGGAGCTTCAGCCACCGGGAGATCATGAAAATCCGCGGCAAGGAAATCGCGATGATCTTCCAGGATCCCGCTTCTTGCCTCAATCCGGTCTTCACCATTGGCGATCAGACCACCGAGACGCTCCGCCTCAAGCTGGGCTTGCGATCCAAGGCGGCCCAGACATTCGCGGCCGACCTCCTCGATCAGGTCGGCATCCCCGCGCCCGCCGAGCGGCTCAGGCTTTATCCGCATGAGCTCTCGGGCGGCATGCGCCAGCGCGTGATGATCGCCATGGCGATCGCGACCGAGCCCGATCTGCTGCTCGCCGACGAGCCGACGACGGCCCTCGACGTCACCATCCAGGATCAGATCCTCAATCTCCTGGCGCGACTCAAGGAGCGGACCGCCATGTCGATGATCCTCGTATCGCATGATGTCGGCGTGGTGGCGCAGAATTGCGACGTGATCGCGGTCATGTATGCCGGACGCATCATGGAATCGGGTCCCGCGCGCGACATCCTGCAGGCTCCGCGCCATCCCTATACGCGGGGCCTCCTGGCGGCGATCCCGCAATTGCGGGTGGGCGCCGGACGCCCGCCGCTCAAGACCATTGCCGGACTGCCGCCCAACCCCGCCCAGCTGCCGCAAGGCTGCCCGTTCCAGCCGCGCTGTCCGTCGGCCCGGCCCGAATGCCGGACCATCCCCGTGACGCTCGACCGGAACCTGCCGGGCCACGGCTCCGCTTGTCCGTTCGTGAATTGAGAGCCTCATGATTGCCGCCCCGGAAAATCCTATTCTGAGCGTGACCGGGCTTCGCAAGACCTATGGCGGACGGCACTCGCTGATGAACATGATGCGGGGCACGCCGGCGCGACGCCTCGTCGCTCTCGATGATATCTCGTTGTCAGTTGGCCGGAACGAGGTTCTGGGCATCGTGGGCGAATCGGGCAGCGGCAAGTCGACCATCGCCCGCTGCATCGTCAGGCTCGAAAGACCGGATAGCGGCACCGTCGCCTTCGACGGCCAGGACGTCTGGGAGGCGCGGGCCCAAGGCCTCAGGCATATCCGCCGGAACATGCAGATGATCTATCAGGATCCCTATGGCTCGCTCAATCCGCGCCTCAGCATCGCCCGCGCCATCAGCGAGCCGGCATTGGTGCATGGCCTGATCGGAAGAGATGGCGTCAGGCCCCTGGTCCGCGAGCTGCTCGACCGCGTGGGTCTGCCGCAGTCCATGGCCGAGCTTACTCCGCGCGCGCTGTCGGGCGGACAGCGCCAGCGCGTCGCCATCGCGCGCGCTCTGGCGCTCAAGCCTCGCATGATCATCGCCGATGAGGCGGTGAGCGCGCTCGATGCCTCGGTCCAGGCGCAGATCCTCAATCTGTTCAGCGAGCTCATCCGCGATCTGGGCTTGAGCATGATCTTCATCTCGCATCAGCTCTCGGTCATTGCCCATCTCGCCGACCGCGTCGCCGTCATGTATCTCGGGCGCATCGTCGAATCGGGATCGACGGCCGATGTCTTCACCCGACCGCGCCATCCCTATACCGAAGCGCTGCTCAAGGCGCATCCCGATCTCGAGGGCAAGGCATCGCGCGAGCCGGCATTGGCGGGCGAGATCCCCTCTTCCTACGCCATCCCGGCCGGCTGTCGCTTCAACACCCGCTGCCGCCACGCCGAAACAGCCTGCTTCGCCAGCGATCCGCCGCCCACCGCATTCGAGGCCGGACACCACGCCTGGTGCCATGTCCTGCCCGATCTCAAAGGTATCGACGCCACATAGGAGGAAGCCCATGTATCCGATCAACTATTCGAAATTCTCCTACTATAGGATCGAGCCCGACGACCTCGATTCGGTCGAGCCGAAGCCGATCGATTTTTTGGGCGGCGGGCTGCATCGCATGGTTGGCGTCGGCATCGAGGAGCCCTGCTGCCAGGTGGTGTTCGAGGATTTCTTCCCCGGCCACGAATATAAATGGACGACCTGGGTCGACCAGCTCGATTTCGTGACCTCGGGCAAGGCGGAAATCACCTACTATCAGCCGCCGTCGCTCGAAGAGAAACGCACTGTCCTGGTCGAGGCGCCCTGCATCTATCTGATCCCGCGCGGGACGCCGCTGGTCTGGAAAGTCATTGGCGATGAGATCTTCCGGCATTTCTCCTTCGACGTGCCGCATCCGCAATTCCCGTCCGATCTCGCCAAGAGCGTCAAGGCGAAACGTGCCGCCGGCAAGGCCTGAGGCAAGGAGGATCGCCCGTGAAGATCATTGCTGAACGTTTCGCCGGCCGCCGTGCCGTCGTCACCGGGGCCAGCGCCGGCATCGGCCGTGCCACGGCCTTGCGTCTCGCCGCCGAAGGAGCGCGAGTCGGGCTCATCGCCCGGCGCCGCGAGCCGCTTGAGGAAACCGCGCGCGAAATCCAGGCAAAGGGCGGCGAGGCTCTCGTCCTCGCCGCCGACGGCTCGGTCGAAAGCGAGATCGCGGCGGCGATGGACACGGCCGCCGGGAAATGGGGCGGGCTCGACATCATCGTCTCCAATGCCGGGATCGAGCTCCTCGGCCAGGACGACCGCGTCGACCGCCTCGAGCGCGCCATCTGGGAGAAGCTCATCACGACCAATCTGACCGGCCAGTTTCTCGCCTGCAAGCATGGGGCGCGCCATCTTCTAGCGGCGGGCGGCGGCGCCATCGTGTGTCTCGGCTCCAATTGCGCCTATCTCGGCATGGCGACCAACGAGCCCGCCTATAGCGCCAGCAAGGGCGGCGTGCTGGCGATGATGAAAGTGATGGCAATCGACTATGCAAGGCTCGGCATCCGCGTGAACATGGTCATACCGGGCTTCATCGATACGCCGATGAATGCGCCGGTGATGAAGGACACCAAGGAGCTCAGCTATTGGAGCAACCAGATCCCGCTCGGGCGGCCCGGCACTGCGGATGAATGCGCCTCCGCCATATTGTGGCTCGCTTCCGACGAAGCGAGCTACTGCATCGGAACGACGCTCGTCATCGATGGCGGCCAGGCTTCCATCTGATGCTGCCGGGGTTTCACCCACACCCGGGAACATATGTCTGCAGCGGAACGTTCTACCGCATGACAATCAAAGGACATGCGACCCGCCCATCATGCTCCTCGCGCGCGCCAGAAGGAAAGCCAGATGATACGCGTCGTCGGAATAGACCATATCGTCATCAGGGTCAGCGACTATGAGAAGTCCAAGGCCTTCTACGGTCGGCTATTCGACTTTCTCGGATTCGAGATATCGGAGGAATATGAGGATGCCATCGGTTGGACGAATGGCGATACGCGCTTCTGGATCGGTCCTGCCGATGAGCAAGGCCGCAAATACAAATACCGCATCGGTGATGTAGGATTCCATCATTATGCGTTCCAGCTGCGCAGTCGGAAGGATGTCGATGCGCTGCAGGCCTTCCTTGAGAAAACCGATACCGTCATCGTCGACCCTGCCGGCGAATATTACGACGATTACTATGCCGTATTTTTTCTCGACCCGGACGGGTTGAAGCTCGAAGGGATGAAATATGGTGAAAGACACGAACAGGCGAAGCGCAAGCGGTCGGCAGCCAAAGCCGCGAAAGCGAGGAAGTCCCGCGCGAAGCGGACTTGAAAATGACGTTGCGGTCTCTGTTGCCAGACTGACTGTCTCGACATTCGCCATTGCCTCGCCCCACTGGCTCATGCAGCAACCTTCGGCGTCGGTATCTTTTTGATTTCCTTGGTGAGCTTCTGTTGGGCGTCCCAGAGGTCAACAGCCTGCTGCATGCCGAGCCAGAGCTCAGGACCGTTGCCACAGAACTTGCCGATCCGCACTGCCATTTCCGGGGTGATCGGAGCATCCTCGGCCAGGATCTTGTGCAGCATCTGCCGGGAAATGCCGAGCGCACGGGCGGCATTGATGACGGACATCTTCAATGCGGGAAGCACATCCTCCCGCAGAATGGCACCGGGGTGAGTGGGGCGGCGAGCCCTGTTGGGCGTACCAGTCATTTTGCGACCCTCCATGGTCTCAGTGGTATTGCTCGAAATCGACCTTTGCGGCATCCGTGCCGTCGAATTCGAACGTTATGCACCACGGTCCATTGACATGGACGGTGTAGCGCGTGGGGTTGAATCCTTTCAAGGCGTGGAAATCATACCCAGGCAGGTTCATGTCTTCAGGCCTTCTTGCGATCTCCAGGGCGTCAAGCCTCCGGAGGATACGGGCGTGAAATGCCTGCTGAATGTGCTTGGTCGCACCGCTGGCGCTCAGCTCTTTCAGGCCGCGATGCTTCCAGCTCTTGATCACGAGCTAAATGTAAATCGTTAGTGGACACTTGTCAATCGATGATTTACAGAAGGTTGTTAGCTCCCTCCTCAGCTCTCCCTGGCCCTGCCTTCTTCATACCAGCGCTCCACGTCGCGGATATGGGCGTTCATCGCCCGCCAGGCGCGCTCCGGCTCATGCGCGGCGATCGCTTCATAAATCGCCTCGTGATGGGCAAAGGCACTCGGCAGGGCTTCGGGGATCTTGAGCGATATGCGCCGCTGCAGCGCCAGCCAGCCGACAATGGCGCGATGCATCGCGCTGAACACCTGGTTGCCGCCGATCTCGGCAATGGCGAGATGGAAGGCGACGTCCGTCACCTCGAAATCCGCAAGCGATGACAGGGACTGCCGGTTGGCTTCGAGCGCCTGGGCGAGCCGCGCGATCTCGGCTTCGGTCGCCACCTCCGCTGCCTGGCGGGCGATCGCCGATTCGAACACACGGCGCGCCTCCTGCAGCGAGCGCTCGCCCGCCTTGGTCGCGAGGAAATGGCGTGCCGAGGCCGAGATCTGGTCGACGAGCCCGTCGATGGTCGGATGCACCACGCGCGCCCGCTCGCCCGCCGAGAGCTGGATAACGCCCGAGCGTTCGAGCAGCAGGAGCGCCTCCCTGACCGCTGGCCTTCCGACGCCGAACTGCTCCATGAGCTCGCGCTCCGGCGGCAGCTGGTCGCCCTCGGCATAGATGCCCTGGATGATCGCCTCCTCGATTTGGAGGGCGACGTCCTCGTGGATCTTGCGGCGGCGGACGGCGGTGAAGGACATGAGGCTCACCTTCTTAATGCTCGCTCGCCTGTGGTGCAGCGGCGAGCGCCCGCGTCTCCTCGGCGGAGCGGGCCCGGTAGCGCACGCGCTGGGCGTCGATGAACATGGCGAGCATGATGATAAGCCCCTGGATCACCTTGATCCAGAACACCGAGACCTTCATGAGGTTGAGGCCCCGGTCGATGGTGGAGAGAAGCAGGACGCCGCCGAGCGCGCCCAGCATGGTGCCGCGCCCGCCTTGCAGGCTGACTCCGCCGATGACGGCCGCCGCCATCACCGTGAAAATGTAGCCCTCGCCGAGATTGACCTGGATGGAGGCGACGCGTCCGGCAAGCATCCAGCCGCCGAACGCGGCCAGCACGCCGCTCACGACATAGACCTGCCTGATGCGCTTGTCGGCATCGATGCCCGAAGCGATGGCCGCCTGCCTGTTGCCGCCGATCGCATAGAGCTCGCGCCCGAAGCGGCGATGGTTCAGCACGATGTGCCCGATGACGAAGACGAGGGCCGCGGCCACGACGGCGACGGGAATCCTGATGACGCCCGGAATGTCGATGGCCGCCGCATGGCCCAGCCAATAGAAGACCTCGGCCGGCTCGAAATTGAGCCCGCTCGTCGCATTGCCCTGGGTGAAGGCCAGCATCGTGCCGCGCAGGATCAGGAGCATCGCCAGCGTCACGATGAAATTGTTCATCCGGCCGACCGTGATCAGGAGACCGATGATCCAGCCGATGAGCCCGCCCATGAGCAGGATGGCGCAAATCGAGAGATAGGGATCGAGCAGGATGCCGCCGCCCCAGTTGGGCGCCATCGCCGGCACAATGAGCCAGATGCCGAACAGCGCGGCAAGGCCCAGCGTCGATTCCGAGGAGAGATCGAAATTGCCGGTGATCAGCACGAAGGTCTGGCCGACGACGAGAACGCCCAGCACCGCCGCGGCCGAGAGAATGTTGCTGATGTTGACGGAGGTCAGGAAGAAGGGCGACTGCAGCGTGAAGAACAGGAACACCGCCACCAGGATGAACCAGATCAGGTTCTCGAGAAGGGCCGGCACATAATCGCGCTTCATTGCACTGTCTCCTGGAACTCGCCTTCGATCGCGGCGAGGAGCTTGACGGCGGTGATCTCCTCGCGGCCCTTGCGGAATTCCCGCACGATGCGGCCGCGATAGAACACCAGGATGCGGTCCGAGATATCCATGAGCTCGCTCAATTCATCCGAGACGACGCCCACGGCCACGCCGCGCTTGCTCAACTCATCGACGATGCGCAGGATCTCGGCCTTGGCCGCGACGTCGACGCCCTGGGTCGGCTCGTCGAGGAACAGCATGCGGGGCTCGGTCGCCGCGAGCTTCGCCACCACCACCTTCTGCTGGTTGCCGCCGCTCAGATGCTCGACCGGCGCCTCGGGCGACGGCGTCTTGATGCCGAGGGTCTCGATATAGGTTTTGACCAGCGTGTCTTCCTTGCGGCCATCGATGAAGCCGAGCCTCGTCGCAAGCTTGCGAAGAACGGAGAGCGTGATGTTGTCCCTGACCGAGCGGATGCCGATGATGCCGAGGCCGTGACGGTCGCGCGGCAGATAGGCGAGGCGGCGGCTCAGCGCCACGGTGGGGCTCTCCGCCGCATAGGGCTTGCCGTCGATCCTGGCTTCGCCCGATCCCAGCGCCTCGAGGCCGAAGAGGCCGCGCACGAGCGCTCCCGCGCCTGAGCCTTCGAGGCCGGTGAGGCCCACGACCTCGCCTGAATGGAAGGTGATGTCGACTTTTGTATAGTGGCCGAGGCGCGTGAACCCCTTGAGCTCGAGCACCGGCGGTCCGGGCTTCGTTGCCGGCCTGCGATAACGCTCGACATTGGCGCCGCTGATGAGGCGGATGAGCTCGCCTTGCGTGATCGAGCCGACGGGCGCCTCGCCCGCAATGCGGC
>Ga0187894_10006994_pt1 | contig 10832 bp, 11 predicted proteins | sample GBC1701081metaG_FD_136650 | JGI IMG/M metagenome (GOLD analysis project Ga0187894, IMG submission 136650) | White microbial mat communities from a lava cave in the Kipuka Kanohina Cave System on the Island of Hawaii, USA - GBC170108-1 metaG ... | reverse complement strand
GGGATCCGCGCGAGCGCGGCGCCGTTGGTGGCCTTCGTGGACGACGACGTGCTGGCGCCCCCCGATTGGCTGTCCGCGCTCGCCGCGGGCGCACGCCGCCACCCCCGCGCGGAGGCGTTCGGGGGGGCGATCCGCGCGCGCTTCGAGGGCGGCGCGCCGCGCGGCTGCGGGCGCGAGGACCCGCCCATCACGACGCTGGACCTGGGCGGACGCGACCGCGAGGCAGGGGTCGTCTGGGGGGCGAACTTCGCCGTGCGGCGCGCCGCGGTCGAGCGCGTCGGCCCCTTCGACGAGCGCATCACCCGCCCGCACGGGGACGAGGAGGAGTGGCTCGAGCGGCTGCGGGCGGCGGGCGGCACGATCGTCTATCTGGCCGACGCCGGCCTTGAGCACCGCCGCACCGCCGCGGACGCTCGGCTCGGGCCGCTCGCCCGCGCCGCCTACGCGCGCGGGCGCGCCGCTCGCGCCAGCGACCGCCGCCGCGCCCGCGCGCCCGGGCTGGGCGCCGAGCTGCGCGTACTGGCGGGCTGTGGCTGGCACACCGTGCGCCGGGCGTGTCCGCAGGGGCTGGTCATGGGGGCGCACTCGGCGGGCCGCGTGGCCGAGGCGCTGCGGCCGCGGCCGGCGCGCGCCGACACGCCGCCACCCAGGCCGGCGCCAAGGGCCGAACGCACGTGACCGCCGACTACCTGTCCGGCGACGCCGGCGACGTGACGAATCCGTGGCGGCGCCTGAAGCGCTCGCTGGGGGAGCTGGCCTTCGACGCGATCGACCGGGTTACGCTGAGCGGGCGCCGGACGGACCGGCTGGCCGCGGCGCAGGAGCCGCGACGCGTGCTGGTGGCCTCGGTCTACCGACCCGGCTCCCTGCTCCCCGTCGCGGTCGAACGCCTGCGCACCGACCGGCACGACCTGACCTTCGTCCTCGGGGCCACCGCGGGCGTCGAGCCGGGACTGGAACGGGAGACGGTGGCCGTCGGCCTCGGGGGCGGCAAGTTCGAGAACCTGGGCCGGGTGATCGCCGGGGTCCCGGACGTGGACGCCTTCGACTGGACCCTGGTGGTCGACGACGACCTCGCGCTTCCCCCCCGCTTCCTCGATCGCTTCATCGCGCTGTGCGAGCGCTTCGACCTCGACCTGGCCCAGCCGGCCCAGACGCTGCGCAGTCACTCGGCCTGGCGCGTGACCCGCCGCCGACCGGCGTCGCTCGTGCGGGAGACGCGCTTCGTGGAGATCGGGCCGCTCACCGCGATCGGCCGGCGCGTCGCCGGGGAGCTGATTCCGTTCCCCGAGCTGCGCTTCGGGTGGGGGCTCGACCTGTACTGGGCGGCCCTGGCCGAGCGGCGCGGCTGGCGGCTGGGCGTGGTGGACGCCACACCGGTGCGCCACGAGCGGGCGGCGGTCGGAAGCTCCTACCGGCGCGAGGACGCCGAGGCCGAGGCGGCGCGCTTCCTGGCCAACCGGCCCTACCTGACGGCGTCCCAGGCGAACGAGACGCTCGCGACGCATCGGTGGGCGCGCGGCTGATGCGCCTCCTGTTCGTGTGCCCCGACATGGACACGGGCGGCGCGCAGCGCCAGTGGGCCACGCTCGTGCCCGCGCTCCACGCGCGCGGGATCGAGGTGCGGGTCGTGTGCTTCGCCCAAGCGGGCGCTCTGTTCGGGGAGCTCGAGCATGCCGGGGTGCCGGCCGTGTGCCTGAACATGCGCGGCCGAGGCGACCTGTCCGCCCTGCGCCGTGCCCTGGCCGAGGCGGGCGGACGCCCCGACGCGGTGGTCACCCGGGCCGTGAGCCCCCAACTCGTGGGCGAGGCGATCGCGCGTCGCGCCGGGGCGCGCCACGTGCTGAGCGAGCACACGCCGCTCACCCCGGAGGGAGAGCTGCTTCCGGCTCGCCCCCATCAGCGCTTGCTGCTGCGGCTCGTCGCGCCGCGGGTGGACCGTGTGATCGCGGTTGCCGAGCGGCAGATCGATCCTCTCGTGCGGATCGGCTACCGCCGCGAGCGGATCGTCGTGGTCCCGAACGGGCTCTTTCCGGCCGACGGGAGCGGCTCCGCCCCGCGCGACGAGACGCGGCGGGCGCTGGGCCTGTTCGAGCGCGACTTCGCGGTCCTGTGCCTCGCGGGCCTGCGTCCGGAGAAGCGCGTGGACGCCTTCCTGGAGGCGGTGGCGCTGGCGCGTGAGCGCGTCCCCGCGCTGCGAGGGCTGGTCGCGGGCGACGGACCGGAGCGCGCGCGGCTCGAGCGGCTCGCGGGCGAGTGGGCGGGCACGCGACTGCTGGGAGCGCGCGGCGACGCGCCCGAGCTGATCCTCGCCGCCGACGCCGTGTGCCTGCCCAGCGAGGCCGAGGCGCTGCCCATGAGCCTGCTCGAGGCGATGGCGCTCGGCCGGCCAGTCGTGGCCGCGGACGTCGGGGGGGCGGCCGAGGCGATCGTCCACGGACAGGTCGGCCTGATCGTCCCGCCGGGCGATGCCGCCGCGACGGCGGACGCGCTGATGGCGCTGGCGCGCGCGCCGGAGCGGGCGCGCGCGATGGGCGAGCGGGGTCGAGCGCGGCAGCGCGCCAGGTACGGCGGCGAGGCGATGGTCGACGGATACGTGCGCGAGCTGGAGGCGGCGCTGCGGTGAAGGCCAGGCTCGACGGCCGGCGGCCCACATGTGAGCGCGAGCGGTCGAACATCGGGACGTGAGTCCGGCGCCCGACGTGCTCCTGCTCTCGCTCGGCACCACGCTCGGCTGGCGCGTGGGCGACACCGTCTTCCTCGAGCAGCTCGAGCGCGCCGGCGTGTCGACCGCGGCCGTCTCCGTGCGGGTGGGCGCAACCGCGCGGCTGCGGCGCGCCTACCCGGTCACGGACCTCGTCGAGGCGAGCGCCGCCCGGCGGGCGTTGGCGAGCGCGCTGCGGCGCACGCCGCCCCGCGCGATCGCGATCTCCACCACCACCGCGGCCATGCTCGCCGACCCACGCGGGATCCCGTACGCCGTCAGGCTTGACGCGCCCGCCCGGCTGAACCGGCCGGGGCCACCCAACGCCGTCCTGCACGCGCTCGAGCGGCGCGCCCTCGGGCGCGCCCGGCTCGTGCTGCCGTGGAGTCGCGCCGCCCGCGACGCGCTGCCGCCCAGCACCGCCCCGGCGGTGGTGGTTCCGACCCCGATCGCGTCCTCGGGCGAGCCGGCCGGCGCGCGTGAGCGGACCGCGGTGGCCTACACCCCGGACGTCAAGGCCAAGGGCCTCGACGTGGTGTGCGCCGCCTGGGCGACGGCCCGGATCGAGGGCGCCCGGCTCGTGGTCTTCGGCGTGGAGCACGACACGGCGCTCGCCCACCTGCGACGAACGCGTACGCCAGCGCCGCGCTCGGCTGAGTTCCGCGGCAAGGTCGCGGCCGCCGACTTCCGGGCCGCGCTGCGGCGCGCCCACGCCTACGTCGGCGGGGCGCGCTGGGAGGACTTCGGGCAGGCTCCTCTGGAGGCGCTGGCCGACGGCGCCCTGCTGACCACCGTCGCGTCGGGCGGGCCGTTCGAGGCGCTGGCGCTCGCGCGCGAGCTGGCGCCCGAGCTGGTCGCCGAAAGCCTCGACCCCGAGGAGCTGGCGCGCGCCCTGCGCGCCGCCTTCGCGTTCCCCGAGGAGCGTATGCTCGGATATCAGCGGCGGGCCACCGCGCTGCTGGAGCCCTACCGGGCCGAGGCCGTCCAGCGCACGATCGAGCGGGAGGTCGTGCCCGCGCTGCTGGGGACGATCGAACTCACGGGATCACCTCGATAACCGCCCATACCCCGGGTGACTTGGACAGCCGGGCGTCGAGAGTGACGAGCGGCAGGTCGAGCCGCTCGGCCAGCGCCACGTACATCGCGTCGTAGAAGGTCACATTCCCGCGCAGCGCCCATGCTCGCTCCAGGAGGCCGACGTGGCCGACGCGCCGAAGCGGAAACTCGGCCAGATCGTCGAGGACGGCACGCGCGGTGCCGGCGCCGAGCTCCCCGGCCAGCACGCCCCGGCGGAGCACGTGACCGACCTCGGCGTCGATCAGATGCGGGGCCCAGATCGGCGCCGCCCGGGCCGACAGCCGGACCCAAGCCTCTTCGGCGCGCTCGCCGCCCGCCAGGTACTCGACGAGCACCGAGGCGTCGACGACGGGCATCAGCCCTCGCGGACCTCGCGAAGCGCCGAGAGCACCGTCTCGGTCCGCAGCCGCGACCTCCCACGTGCGCGCACCCGCACGTCGATCTCGTCCAGCGTGGGGCGCCCGGCGGCCTCCTCGAGGTCTCGCTTGATGTAGTCCGAGAGCGACATCCCGGCCGCCGCCGCCCGTGCCTTGAGCGTCCGGTGTACCGAATCCGAGACGTTGCGTACCTGGATCATCTTTGGCATGTGAACCACCTTAACACGTGTGCACTACATGTGATGGCTCCACCGCCCGCAGCACCGCGCGCTCAAACGCCTCGGCGTCCGCCTCGGGCGGGTGGCGCGCGGTCACCGCCGCGCTGCCCGCGGCGAGCCGTTCGCGCAACCGGGGCTCGCGCACCAGTCGGCGCAGCGCGGCGACGATGGCGCCGCGGTCGCCGGGGTCCACGAGCAGCGCGTTCTCGCCCTCCACGGCCACGTCGCCCGCCGCCCCGGCGCGGCGGCTGCACAGCAGCGGCAGACCGGCCGCCGCGCCCTCGCGCATCGTCACCCCGAACGGCTCGTAGGTGCTGACCAGCGCCAGCACGTCCGCCGCCGCGTACAGGCCCGGTAGCTCGGCCGGAGTCGTGTAACCACGCAGACGCAGCGGCACTCCGAGCCGCCGCGCCCGACCCCCGAGCTCAGCTTCCAACGGACCGCCGCCGCACAGCTCGAGCTCGGCCTCGCCGGGGTCGAAACCCGCGTCCGCGAACGCCTCGACCAGCATGCCGAGGTTCTTGTCCGCCACCAGCCGCCCCACCGAGAGCACGCGCACCGGGCCGCGGTCGTCCCGGCCCGGACGCGGCGCGGGGAAGGGCTCGAGGTCCGCGCTCTGGAGGCTCACCTCGACCCGGTCGGGATCCACGCCCAGCGCCCGCAGCCGCTCCTTTCCCTGTGAGCTGACCGCCACGAAGCCCGCCATACGCGGCGCGAGCAGGCGATGGACGCGCCGCTGGAGCGACGAGAGCTCGGCGTCGCTCCACCGCGTCAGCTCGCTGAAGACCACCAGCGGCCGCCGCCGCATGCGGCACCAGGCCAGCGCCCGCCACGTCGTGGGACCGTATTCCCAGCTCACCACGCAGGCCGGGTCGGCGCGGCGCAACGCGGCGCCGAGCTCGCGCGTGACCATCACCGGGGTTCGCCCCGGGCGCGACCGCTGCCACGCTCGCAGCACCTCGCTCTCGTAGGGATGCTGGTCGGGAAACCAACCGGCGGGCTGGTCCCAGCCGGGCTGGGCCGCCGACTGGTAGAGCACGCGAGGGGCGATCCGGCCCCGGGCGGCGAGGCGCGCGAAGAGCGGCTCGCGGTACGGCACCGGGACCGGCGGGAGGATGGCGCACCGCACCGGCATACCGCAACTTTGCCCTACCCGCCGGGTCACAGGCGTTGAAGATGACCTGGACCAGAGGCGATACCCGTCCGATGGTCGGGTGGCGGCGCATCTGGAGGTGCTGCTAGCCTCCGCGCGCGGTCCGGGAGGTGCTGGTCCTCGATTTCGGCATTTCCCGCTCCTTGTCGCTCGCCCCACGACCGGACGACCCGCCCCACGGGAGGGAAAACCGCCAGTGCTCTCAGTCGTACGACACCTGTTCCCACTCGTCGCGCTCGCCCTGCTGGCGCTGCCCGGAGCCGCGCTGGCGAACTCGGCCCAGGTTGTGCGCGATTGCGCCAAGGACGGCGACCTCGACCGCTCGTACTCGAACACCGAGCTACGCAAGGCGCTCGACGACCTACCCTCCGACCTCGATGAGTACAGCGATTGCCGCCAGGTGATCCGGGGGGCGATCGGCAGCGCGCCGCGCGACGACGGCGGTGGCGGTGGCGGCGGGGCGAGCGGTGGTTCGAGCGGCGGGGCGGCCTCGCCCGCCGAACAGGCCGCCCGCGCCGAGCTCGACGCGATCACGGGGTCCGCGTCCGGGGCGGAACCGCCCAGGCTCGACGTCGGCGGCCGCATCGTGGCGCCGGGCTCCAATGGCCTGTTCGACCTGTCCAGCGCCAGCAACAGCCTGCCCGTGCCGTTGCTCATCGCGCTGATCGCGCTCGGCCTGCTGGCGCTCGCGGGCGGACTGGTCGCGCTGCGGGGGCGGGTGCCCGCGCTGGCGCGTGTACCGCTGCTGTCCAAGCTCTCGACCGCGCGTGTCTCGCTCCTCGGCTTCCGGCGCTAGCACCGCGGAACGCGACCCGGCTCCCGCTTCCGGGAGCAACGGAGCGCCCGAGGAGACGGGGCGGCTCCCGGCGTACGCGGAGCGGCTGTCGCCTCACGGCGCGAGCGTGGCCGCGCTGGTCCTCGGCGCGGCGCTGGCGGGCGTCGTCTTCGGCGCGGCGGGCGGCACGCAGCTCACCCGCACCACGATCGTCGAGGTGCTGATGGTCCTGGTCGGGGGCGCCGTCGTCGCCGCCGGCGTGCTGTGGAGCCGCGCCGGCCGGCTCTGGGGCGGAGCCACCCTGCTGCTGTTCGCGGGGCTCGCCGTCCTCACCGCCCTCTCGATCCTGTGGGCCATCGTGCCCGAGCTCGCCTTCGTGGAGACCGGCCGCACACTGGCCTACCTCGCCGTCTTCGCCGCCAGCGTGGCCGTCGCCCTGCTCGCGCCGGGGGCCACGCCGGTCGTGATCAAGGGCATCCTGATCGCGTCCGTCGCCGCGATCGCCTACGCGCTCGCGGCCCGCGTCTGGCCCGGCGCGCTGGCCGAGAACGAGCTCTCGAACCGGATCGGGCAGCCGTTCCAGTACTGGAACGCCGTCGGCACGACGGCGGCGCTCGCGATCCCCGGCTTGCTCTGGCTCGGGGCACGGCGCGCCGGCGGCCCGGTGACCCGCTCGCTCGCCCATCCGGCCATCGGCGCGGCGATCCTGGCCATCCTGCTCACCCAGTCACGCGGCGCGCTCGTCGCCGCCGTGTTGGGGGCGATCGCCTGGTTCGCGATCGTGCCGCTGCGTCTGCGCAGCCTGCCGGTGCTGCTGCTGCCGGGCGCCGTGGCCGGCGCGGTGGCCGCGTGGGCGCTCTCCAAGGACGCCTTCGCGGTGAGCGCACAGCCGCTCGCGGTGAAGGAGAGCGTGGCCGGGGAGTTCGGCTTGCTGCTTGTGCTGATGGCCCTGTGCCTGCTGTTGGCCGGCCTGGCGGTGAACATCGCGCTCGCCCGCTACCGGGCGCCCATGGAGCTGCGGCGGCGGGTGGGCATCGCCGCCGTGGCCGTGGTCTGCGCCGTCCCGCTCGTCGCGCTCGGGTCCGTCGCGTTGAGTGACCGGGGCCTCACGGGGACGATCGAGGATCGGGTGGACGAGCTCACGAGCGAGACCGACACCGCGCCGGTCCAGGGCGCCGGCCGCCTCACCGCCGCCTCGTCGACGCGCGGCAAGTACTGGCGCGAGGCCGGGCGCGTCTTCGAGGACCGTCCCTGGGCCGGCACCGGGGCGGGCACCTTCGCCACGGCACGCCTGCGCCACCGCACCGACGCGGGCGTCACCCGCCACGCCCACGGCTACGTCGCCCAAACGCTGGCCGACCTCGGCGTCATCGGGGTGGCGCTCACCACTGCGCTGCTGCTGGCCTGGCTCGTCGCCGCCGCGCGGGCCACCGCCCTCAATCCACGCCGGCTGCCCTTCCGCCGCGAGGACGACCCGCCGCTCGCCCGGCGCGACTGGGACGGCGAGCGCATCGCCCTTCTGGTGCTGACCCTGATGGCCGTCGTGTTCGGGCTCCAGTCGCTGATCGACTGGACCTGGTTCATCCCGGGGCCGACCGCGATGGCGCTGGTGGCCGCGGGCTTCGTCGCCGGACGGGGGCCGCTGGCCGCGGCGGGCGACGCGCAGGCAGTCGAGCGGTCCGCGGAAGTAAGCGGCCCGGCCCGTCCTCCCACCTCGCGGATCGTCGGCGCCGTCGCCGTGATGCTCGCCGCCCTGCTCGTCGCGTGGGCGATCTGGCAGCCCGAGGCCTCCGACCGGGCCACCGGCGAGGCCCTCGACCTGCTGGTCGCCGAGGAGACGGACGCGGCGCTGGCCAAGACCGAGGACGCCGCCGACGCCAACCCGCTCAGTCCCGACCCGCTGCTGGTGCGCGCCGCGGTCCTGACCGAGTCGGGCCGCGAGGGCGCCGCGCGGGAGGCCCTCGAGCAGGCGGTCCTGAAGTTCCCCGGCGACCCCCACACCTGGCAGCGCCTGGCCACCTTCCAGCTCCGCACCCTCGACCGGCCGGCCGCGGCCGCGCAGACCATCCGCGGCGCGCTGTACCTCGACCCGTTCTCGCCCTCCTCGAGACAGCTCTACGTCGACGCGCGGGTGCGCGAGGGCGAGCAGCAGGCCGCCGAATAGGCCGGCGGGGCGGACCAGCTCGGCCTCAGGCGACGGCCGCGACCGCGTCCTCGACCTGCCAACGCAGGCCGTCCTCGAGCCCAACTCGGGGGGCCCAACCAAGCTCCTCGCGAGCACGGGTGAGATCTGCGGCGGTGACATACGGCTCGCGCGCGTCACGGGGAGCGGGCACCAGCTCGGGCTCCCGTCCCAGAAACCGCGCCAGCATCGCGAGCGCGTCGCCCAGCGCGACCGGACGCCCGCCGGACACGTTGTAGGTCGCGCCATGCCGGCCTCGTTCGAGCGCGATCGCCGTCGCCTCGGCCGCGTCCTCGACGTATGTGAAGTCGCGCATCTGGCGCCCGTCGCCCAGTAGGGGCATTCGGTCCCCACCGTGTGCGGCTTGGACGAAGCGCGCGAAGGCCATGTCGGGGCGCTGACGCGGCCCGTACACGGTGAAGTAGCGCAGGATGACGAGGTCGAGTCCGTCTCGGCCGGCGAGCCGCGCGGCCACCAGCTCGGCGAGTCGCTTGGAGTGCCCGTACACGGACAGCGGCCGCGGGGGGACGTCCTCCCTCACCGGCGCCGCGGCGGGCCCGTAGACCGAGGAGGACGAGGCGAGCACGACCCGCGCCACGCGCGCCCGCGCCGCCGCCTCGAGCACCGCCTCCGTGGTGCCCACGTTGCCCGCCTCGAAGACCGCGGACGACCCACCCCGCACGCCCGGCCGCCCGGCGAGGTGGCACACGGCCTGGGCGGCGGCGAACGCCGGCTCGAGCCCCTCATGGAGCAGGTTGACCTCGTACAGGGTGAAACCGCGCGCCCGGCGCAGCCCGGCGAGATTGCGCTCCTTGCGGTCGCGCGCGTAGAAGCGCGTGAAGGCGTCGATGCCGACGACCTCGTGTCCACGGGCGAGCAAACGCTCGCAGACGTGTGAGCCGAGGAAGCCAGCGGCGCCGGTGACGACGATGCGCACGGCACGCTTTCTACCGGCTCGCGACCGCGAGCAGCGTGCCGGAGCGGCGCCGCACTGAGCTCGCCTCGAAGCCGAGGTCCCCGAGCAGGCGTCGTAGCGACCGCCTGGTGAACCGGCGCAGGTGAGGTGAGAGGGGGTGCTCGGGACGAGCGAGCGGCGCTGCGGCCGGGGTGGTGAGCGCGAGCCGTCCGCGCGGGCACAGCACGCGGCGCACCTCTGACAGCAGCAGTTGGGCGTCGCGCACGTGCTCGATCGTCTCCGCGCACAGCACGAGGTCGAAGCCCGAATCGGGCAGCGGGAGCGGCGCGTCGGGCTCGAGCTCCACCAGGCGGGCGGCCGGCAGCCGCCGCCGCGCCCGCTCGAGCGCCACGACGGACACGTCCGCCGCGGTCAGCTCGACCGCGTCGAGCGACGCCGTCAGGCGACCGTCGCCGCAGCCCAGGTCGAGCCCGCGCTCCACCTTGCCTATACCGCGCACGAAGGCGACGAGATGCCCCGGCGGCGGCCCGGGATCGTCGGGCACGAGCTCCCAGAGCTCGTCGTCGTAGCGGCTGGCCATCTAGCTGCGCGCGATCAGCATCAACGTGTGACCGAACGGCGCCAGGCGAGGTCGCGACCCCAGCCCGTCGAGGCGGTGCAGCGCCCGCTGCGCCGCCGGCGTCAGGCGCCGCCAGCCGAAGGTGACCGCGTGCAGCTCGGGGGCGAGCCCGGCGGCGCGCGCCTCCCGTAAGAGCGCGCCGGGCGCCAGCGGGACGTCGTCCGGCGTTCCGTGCACCCAGGTGCCCAGCCCGGCGCGGTTGGCCAGCTCCAGGCCCGCTCCCACCGGATGCCGCCGGCCCGGCTCGACGGCCACGAGCGCGCCGCCGGGCCGCAGCAGCCGCGCCGCCTCCGCGAAGCACGGCGACAGCGGGCTCTGGTAGGCGATGTGGTGGAGCACCAGCCGGTACAGCACCACGTCGAACGAGCCCGGCTCGAAGGGAAGCTGGCCCGCGCGCCCCGTCACCCCCCGCTCGAGCTCGCCCCGCTTGAGCAGGTGCTCGACCGGCGCCGGGTCGAGGTCGGTCCCGGTCATGCGCCAGGTGGGTCGCGGGAACAGGTGACGACCGGGGCGCCAGCCGCAGCCGACCGAGAGCACCTCTCCGCCGTCGCGCCCGAGCCGGCGTTCGAGCAGCGTCCGCTCGCGCCGGTACTCCTGTTCGTAGTGGACCTGGAGGGTCGCCGCGTCCGAGCGGCGGTCCAGCAGGTTGTCGGGCGCGTAGGCCTCGCTCACCAAGCTCCCCGCGTCCGGAACACGGCGGGGATCGTTTTGAGCAGGATGGTCAGGTCGAGGAAGACCGACCACCGCTCGAGGTAGAGGAAGTCGAGCCGGACGAGCTCGTCGAAGTCGAGCTCCGAGCGGCCCGACACCT
>Ga0187894_10006993_pt1 | contig 10832 bp, 7 predicted proteins | sample GBC1701081metaG_FD_136650 | JGI IMG/M metagenome (GOLD analysis project Ga0187894, IMG submission 136650) | White microbial mat communities from a lava cave in the Kipuka Kanohina Cave System on the Island of Hawaii, USA - GBC170108-1 metaG ... | reverse complement strand
TGCTTCCCTTGGACTGTACAAGGTCGTATCCACGCTGGATCTGAATTGCATTGCTGGGAAGGATGGCGTTCAGGATCGGCACCTGCACATCGAGTCGGCCCGCGACGTGGCTTAGAGCGCGAAGGTCCTTTGGCAAGCAGGATCCGCCGAACGCAAAACCAGGCCGAAGGTAGTACGAGGATAGATTGAGCTTTTGGTCCTGACAGAAGATGGACATCACGCTCTGGCCATCCAGCCCCATCTCTTTGCATAGGCTGCCAATCTCGTTCGCGAAGCCAACCTTGAGCGCGTGCCAAACGTTGTCGACATACTTGACCATTTCCGCCGTTTCGACTGATACGCGGATCAATGGGGCCTCGAACTGCTCGTACAGTTCGGCCAGTAGGTTACCGTCGCCCGGAATGAGCTCGCCAATTACGGTCTTGGGAGGGTGGTAGTAATCATAGACAGCGGTCCCTTCGCGCAGAAATTCCGGATTGTTGCAAACACCGAAGTCAGACCCAGCGCGCTTGCCTGAGTGTTGCTCGAGGAGAGGAACTACAATATCGCGCATGGTGCCGGGAAGCATCGTGCTTCGAACGACAACAGTATGGCGCTCACCCTTGTTTGCGATAGCGGTTCCGATATCCTTGCATACCGCCCGCACGTACCTGAGATCCAGGCTGCCATTGGCATTGCTGGGCGTACCAACGCAAACAAGCGAAAGATCTGATTTACGCACGGCAACAGTAGCCTCGTTGGTCGCATACAAGCGCCCATCCGCTACGGCGTTCGCAATGATGTTGCCGATTTCTGTCTCGACTATCGGGGTCATTCCTGCATTGATCAGCTCGACCTTGGTGACGCTCGGGTCTACGCCAACGACTTCGTGTCCGTCCTTTGCCAGGCACCCTGCCGAGACCGCTCCCACGTATCCGAGGCCGAATATGCTGATTCTCACGTCGAGATCTCTGCCGTTATTGCAATCGTGAAAAACTGCGAGGAAATGTACCGAGAGCCAATCATCGCTTGGCGGCACTTAGCCGAATAAACTCGTCTTCAAGCAAGCGGAATTGGGCCTCCCAAGACCAAGAATTCTGGACAAATGTCCGGGCGTTTCTCCCCAATTCCGATCGACGAGCCTCGTTGCCCAGCAATTCTATCGTCTTTTCTGCAAACTGCTCCGCCGTGTCGGCAATCATGAGGTCACGCCCGGACACCGCTCCGATGCCTTCGTTGGCAAGGGCAGTTGCTACGGTTGCCTTGCCCATTGCCAAGTACTCGAGCAACTTGTTTTGCATTCCTGCCCCGACCTGCATCGGATTGATGCAAACCGTCGCTTTGCGTATGTAATCGGCTGTCGATGCGACTTCACCGGTGACGGTGATGCCCGGAAGCTGCGCCAGGGCTCGTACGTCGGCGGATGGCTGCCGACCCACAACATCGAGTTGCGCGTCAGGAAAGGCAGTCTTGACTCGTGGCCACACGTGCTTCGCAAACCAGGTAATCGCGTGCACGTTGGTGTTGGTCCGCATCACTCCGGAGAACACAAGGGTGGCTTCTTTATTGATTTCGGAATTGTCGGGCCTAAATTCGTCTATATCAACCCCGTGCGCGCACAGGAAGACATTCGACGGCTCGGGATGTCCGATCTCGCGAGAAACCTGACTCAATTCATCCTGGTCCTTTTTGCCGATAAGTACGACCCGGTCAAAGTGCTGCCAAATGTTTGCCTCGAAACGACGCAGATGGCTGCTCTCGATTCCGTAAATGAGCCTGTCGCTTCGCCGGTGCATCCTCTCGACCATTCGCCGAGTGTTGAGCGCCTGGGAGAGCTGCATGCCCAGCACGCTTGCGCCGCGAAATGATCCGCGTTCGGCAAGACGCAATGCTTCGATGAATATTTGGGCCGACCTGATGTAATAGACGTAAGCAATGTCGTAGTTGCGAGTGGAGAATCCTTCGGCCAGCGCTTTCGCCTGCCGCTTGCTCCAGAAGTACCCGATTTGCAACGGCGCCCCCCGAACCGCCGCAAGACCTGCGTCCAGTAGCGATCGAAGTCTGCTCTTGTGAGTAATGGAAACGACGCGGCAACGACTGGACAGCCACCGACTTGCGTCGACTTCAATTGGCTCATGTCCGGACAGTATGTAAAGGTCGATTTCGTGGCCGCGAGCGGACATATACTCGATCAAGTGAGCAACGGTCATTTGATCGGCGCGAGTCATGGGTATCGGCGGTCGACTGTAGACGAAGGCACATCGTAGGGGGATGTGGGCAAGGCCAGCTCGCGATTGCCGTGGGGTGCGCATGCTGCTCCGGCGACTCTATTAGAGTCAGGAAGTACGATCAATTTTGCCGCATTTGGGCGCAGTTGCGCCTAGACGCGACCCTAGTAATGCGACAGCTGTTTTGTCGAGTTGCAGGTAGCACTGCAGCGGCACGCTGTCGTCAGACCAAGATTGACATGCCTGCAGTTGCGTGGGGTGAACAGGCCGGCTGGTAAGAAAGTTGGAGTGTTGCGAAGAGCCGCGAATACAAGTGTGTCTCCTGCAGAAGACACTTGCCTGCTGGAAACGAGTACGGCCAATCGTGTGAACTGCGTTCCATTTTGCGGACGACGAAATGGTAAAATCCTTGACCCGTATTTCGAGAACTGCGGCAAAGTCCTGTAGCAAAGGTAGTGCAATGCACCTATCCAGCAAGCAGAACCATTCGCCTCGAGCTCACAGCAACCGGCGACTTGCCAATTGCATGGCCTTGGCGGCGATTTGGTCATTGTGTTCGAGCGCAGAGGCCGAACAACCCTGTCCGCCCGAGCTATCGGGGGAGGGCAATGTCGTCCAGGCAGCGACGGCTTGCGGCGGTGGTTCGACGTCGGGATCCGATACCCCGGATTATGTTGATCCGGTTGCCAATGTCACTCTGCTGGGTGGGCGCCGAATCGTCAATGTGTCAAGCGGCTCGAGCTTGGTCGGCGCGGCGAATGATGCATCTTGCGGCGACACGCTTCAGCTGGCGCCCGGAAATTACACGAGCAACTTCGAGATCAACCGGCAGTGTCCTGCGAATAACCCCGTGATTGTCAGAGGGGCGCCGGGTTTCGGATCCGTGGTCAATGCGCAGGCTTCCCTTACTGGCTCGCGCAACATCATCACGGGAATCGACTTCAATGGCGGGAATGCGCGAGTTCAGGTTTATGGAGTAAACAACAAGTTGATTGGCAACAAGATTCGCAATTGGACGACGCCCAAAGCGGTAATGACCGGGGGAGGCGCTGGCCAAAGAGAACAAGAAATTGCCTATAACGTCATTGGACCGCCTGGCGGTCCGGCTTCTGCGGTTCGTTTCGGGGTGAAAGCTGATACGAGCTCCAGCTCCGATACGGTGCCAATCAATGTCTGGGTACACCACAACGACTTCAATGGTTTCCCGGACGGTTCCAAGAACGATACTGATCCAATGGAGCCAGGTAACACCAGCCATGCCTGGGCAAACACTTTCATGGCAGGTTGGTACATCGAAGACAACCTGTTCAGGGACTATTCCGACTGTCACCAGAATGCCATCGACATGAAGTTCAGCGGCACGGTGATTAGACGGAATACCGTGATCAACGATTGCATCGTGAAAATTACGGCACGCATTGGTGCCTATGACATCTTTGAATCCAACTATCTTGACAAAGGCGAGATCCTGACTCACGGTCGCGGGCACAAAGTGGTTTGTAACACAGGCTCAATTCGTGTCCAGGCGGGTGAGCAGGATGAGGACTTCACGGGCAAGGACCACAATGACAGGGTCCCGCACTTGCGTTCGTACGACGTCTTGGTTGCGCGCAACAATGGTTCGGTCTCGGTCGGTCATCAGCCCAATTCGAAATACACGAGACCGGCTTATGGCACGACGATTGAGGAGCAACACGGCAGCGTCAATTTTGGGTTGCAAACCAATACAAGGGATAATCGAAACAACCCGTCCAGCTATCGATGTGAGCCTGCTTTCAGGCTGAACGAGTCGCAGGTTGGACCAGTGGCGCTTGGTTCTTCAACTCAGGACTACAAAGGCGCCCGGGGCCTGTAGTTGTCAGAAGGTTTCGCTGCCGTCCGGCCGCGGTCGAAACATCGTAGATTTGGTCGATTGGACTCGCTAATGAGTTCCCCTGAACGCGCTAGTCGGCGCGCAAAAGAATTCGGCTGCGCTAACGAGGTGCGTTGCCGGCATAATGGCTTGTTGCGACGATCGGGCCCCCAATAAGGGTAGGAAAGAAATGTTGTGGGCTCGCGGGAAGGCTGCCCAAACACGCCGGCTCGAAGTTCGCAGCGATAGTGGGAAAGGGATTGTACCCTGCGCCGATCGGAGCTTCCCGCCATAGATTCATCCGGCTTCGGGATTGGCCCGGTCCTAGCTGCCCAGCTCGCGATTTCGGCCACGGACTAGGTCTAAGTGACGGCACGGCGTATCTTCTCTACGACATTCGCAGCGCGGCCGGATTTGGGCTATGAATCGAGGCAGACAAGATTCGCCGTCTGGTAACTAGCCGTTTGGACATATCGAAAACCATCATGGATAAAGCCTAGATGTACAGGGAGGTCAAAGCGGCGGTGAAAGGTGCCCTCCTTGACCCGCGGTTGGTACTTGGAATTACTCGTGATGGGCTGCGACTACGCAAAACAGTACCGTCACATCGGGTTCAAACGCTAGTCGGGACCCATCACAAGGTCCTTACGGTCTATATGGCTCAGGTGTTCAAGGCATTCGCCGTGGTGAGCGGAAGATCCTTCTGCAATGCCACTTCTCCGAACATCCTGTACGACAAGGAGGTGATATGTGATCACCATTCGACGTTTGAATTCAACAAGCTGGTTTCGCCGTTCCGAGGCATCCATGTTTGTCGCGATCCGCGCGACTTGCTCGTTTCTTGTGCACACTACCACCTCAAGTCATCCGAAAGATGGCTTCACGAAGTCGGTCGGTGGGGACTTCACGGATCGACGTACCAAGGCGAACTACGCGCGCTGAACACCATGGGGGAGAGGCTGCTGTTTGAACTGAACCACGAGGGCGGCAAGATAGTCGAGGACATGTTCTCCTGGAATTACTCGAGACCAGAGTTCGTCGAACTTCGGTATGAGGAAATGGTGGCCAAAGGGGCCACGAAATATGTCTGTGATTCGCTCCAAAAGTCGGGCCTTTTCCTGACGGAGGAATGCGCGCTACTTGAAAAGCTGTTCGTGATCTTCTCAACTCAGGGCGTCCTCGCACAGAGGCGCCACATTCGTGATGCAAGACCGCTGCAATGGAAGCAGCACTTCACCCCGGAAGTCGAGCAGGAGTTCAGGAAACGTTTCGGATCAGCCATGGTGAAGTTAGGCTACGCTTGAACCCAATCCTGCATGGTCCGTCATTAGCGATACGGCCAGCAATTTCCACAGTAGCGTCAACATCGACAGGTCATGAGAGCAATTCTCGTCTTTTGTCGCCGTCTGGTCATTGGTCAGGACTCACACGCCAAGGACGTCTTGCGTGGTGCCACACGAGCCGGTGTCCTTAAGGCTGCCTCCGCTGCTCTGGCTTTTGGCTTAAATGTAGTTCTTGGACGCTCGCTTGGCGCCGCGGGCGCGGGTCTCTATTTCCTTGCGCTCACCATTGCGACAATTGCAGCAACCATCGGACGTCTTGGCTTGGATAGCGCGGTCGTGCGATCAATTTCAAGCAGCGCGTCGTGCGACAACTGGGATGCAATCACGAGGTTCCATCGCGCTGCACTCACCATCGGGCTGGTGTGCTCAACGATTGTCGCTGTACTTCTAGTACTGTCATCGACGTACATGGCAACCTATGTGTTCTCAAATGCCGGCCTCGTTGTTCCGATTCGAATCATGGCGATAGCCATAGTTCCACTTACTTTGGGAGTCCTTGTTTCGCGGTCGCTGCAGGGTCTTTCGAGAATTCGCGACTCAGTATTGGTCTTTAGCGTCTTACCATATGGCGTTGCGCTCGCCGCCACCTGGATACTGGCCAAGCGCGTTGGAGTGAACGGTGCCATCGTTGGCTATGTTGTGGCTGTTCTGGCGGCATTTCTTTACGGCTGCGTTGCGTGGCAGCGTCACACGCGAAAACACTTGCGTATCGACGGTCATGCTGGCACAGGTGCGCCGGCTAGAGACTTGTTGCGTAGCGCCCCGCCTCTCCTCATTGGGGCACTTCTGCAGCTTGTAATGACGATGTCGGGAACCTTGATGCTGGGAATGTGGGCCCCGAGTTCCGAGGTCAGCCTTTTCGCCGTCGCGTGGCGCACCGCATTTCTCATCAGCTTTGTCCTGCTGGCCGTAAACACCATTGCGCAACCGAAATTCGCCGCACTTTTTGCGCGACGCGATTTGGAAGCCTTGTCATCCACTGCCCGCAAGACAACTATCATGATGACGATTGCGGCCACGCCCGCGTTCCTGCTCCTGTTGATCCTGCCGGGGCCCGTAATGGGCGTTTTTGGACGAGAGTTCGTCGATGGAGCATCTGCCCTTCAGATTTTGGCTGTCGGCCAGTTCTTTAATGTGGCAGCTGGGTCTGTCGGCATCATGCTCCTCATGAGCCATTGTGAGACCGAGTACCGAAACGTACAGATTGCTTCGGCGTGCCTGGTCCTTGTGCTCAACTGCTTGCTGATTCCTGCATTTGGTTCTAAAGGGGCTGCGATAGCATCTGCCGCGGCACTTATCGTGCAGAACATTCTCTTTGGATACTTCGTGTGGGTGCGACTCGGCATCCAAATGCTTCCAGGACGCCAAGCGACACATCGGCAGCGGGTAGACAAGTAACGGAACGCAGCTGCGACAGAAGTGCCACCAAACATGATCGCGTTGTCAATTGTCGTTGTTGCCTACAATGAAAAAGCATTCATCCAGGAAACCCTCAGGCGCATGCTTCATGCGATGAGTGGCAGTTCATTGAACTACGAGATCCTTGTTGTCGACAACGGATCGACAGACGAAACAGCGTCTATGGCGGCGGCGTTCCAGACGGTTCAAGTCCTGAGACTCGGAAGGAGGGTGACCATTTCTTCTGCGAGAAACATTGGCGCGTCGAGGACACGCGGGGAATTGCTGGCGTTTATCGACGCCGATGTGTTCGTGACGTCAGAATGGGCTAGACACGTTGAGACCAAAATTCGAGGGCTATTGGCAGGTGGCGCAATCGTCACTGGTGGGCAGTATCGCGTGTCAGAGAATCCGAGCTGGATTGAACGAAACTGGTTCAAATCAATGGAAGAACGCCTTCCGAACTACATTAATGGCGGTAACGTGATAGTTACTCGAAAAACATTCGAGAAGGTAAACGGCTTCCGTTCCGATTTGGTGACGGGAGAAGATGTCGATCTGTGTCGAAGGGCACGAGTTGCGGGAGGAAGGATCGAGCCAGATGCCGGCTTTGCCGTGCATCACGAAGGCTATCCCAAGACCTTGGACAGCTTTTTCAGGCGAGAATTGTGGGCGGGCAGGGGTGACTATTCGAGCTTTTCGGCATTTCGTGCATCGAAGACTGCAACGACAGGTGTGGCAGTTCTCTTGTTGTTGATTGCTTCTGTCATCCTTGCGGCCTTGGGTGCTTGGCCTTGGTCGCTGGCAGCGTTGGCAAGTGTGCTTTTGATCGCCGTCGCGTCAGTTCAGTTCAAGTATGGCTTTCGCAGCCTGCCTAGGTTCGTTTCCAACACGGCAATAATGATCTTGCACCTCATCGCTCGGTCGCTCTCGTTCCTGCGGTACGAGAAGAAGACATGAACCCTTGCGAACAATCTTTATCGTCCCAAAGGACACTTACGCTTGTCCGATGCCTACGGAGGACGGTCGACAGCCAGTTCTGGTGAGTCGGCATCCGCCAATGCCATCGCGCCCCACAGGATCGCCACTAAACCCCAGTAGCGGAACGTAACCAGCCCGCCCATCAGCAGTGATGTCATCATGAAGAGAATCCCAAAGAGTCCGACTCTCTTCACTCCCGTGTAGTGCGCATGTTTCAGCAGCAGCAACAGGAAAACGCTGGCGCCAACAAGGCCCAATGAAATGCCGAGTTCGCCTACAATGTTCTTGCCCATAGCGTTTGTGGCTTCGTTTAACTCGACGAGAGAGTGTTCAAAGACGACATCCTTGCCGCCAATTCCGACGCCAAAGAAAGGCCATCTACTCCAAGTGTCAAGCAGCACAAGGAAGGGATAGATCGTACGTTGCTCGACGCTACCTAGATCGTCCCGTTCCGTCGGGTCGGTATTAATTCCTTCCAGTCGATCCGCGACGGTTGCAAACGGCGAGTCACCGTCCTGAAAGCCGAAATAAATGGCGACTAGCAGCATTGCGAGAACCATCGCTACTTTTGCACCCGCCCGGGCCCGCTGATTCCAAAGAACTATCAGGAATGTCATGCCGATTGATACGACGAGTATGGGACTGCCCATAACAACGATCATGAAGACCGTTGCTACTCCGGCTATCCAGGTCTTGGGCCAGGTCACTCGAAGCAATAACCAAGCGTTAACGACTATCACGAACAACTTGGATACATGCGACGGTTCAACCGAAAACAACTTTGGCCTTGGCCATCCGACCATGTTCGTGTCACGAGCGTCCCCGTCATAGATTTCATCGGTCGACCCGTATGCCCAATCCCTGAAAGCATCACTGTACTCGCGGGTAATGCCAGCGATTTCCAATACACAACCAACAACGATTGATACCCAGAGCAGGAGTAGCAACCTCTCTACTGAACGGGCACCAAGATGTTGCATCAGGCGAACGGTGAGTAACACGACCAGAAGTCCCGCACACAACTGAGCGAGCGCCATCAGTTTGGAATTCAAGTAGACATATCCCGGTGACAGTGCGATCGAAACCAAAAGTACGAACGATATTTTCAGCATGAATACAGCGTCGGTCGTGGTAAAGCGCGACCAGACCGAAAGCATCAAGATTGGCGCGAGCGCAACCGTGAGAACCGAGGGAACCAAGACACGTCCGCCTGCCACTAACGGTATCGAGAGGTATGCGGAGACAACGACTGCAAGCAATAGGGCCGAACGAAAGCCCTGAGAAGTCGCGGCAACGCGAATGCGCGGCTCCGGGCCGGCTGCTCTATCTGTAACGTGTGTGTTTGAGTACTTCAAAGTCTCGTTCGAGCAACTCTTCCAATTGGCCTATGTCGACTCTGAACTGTTCGGCAAGCGAACCTCGAACTTCGGAATCAAGATCCGGCTTACTGATCCGTTTGAAAAGAAATGTGTCGCGAAGTGTCCACCGCCACGACCTTGGGACCCAGCGCTTGGCCCAAACGCGGATGGGCTTGCATCGCAGGATCCAACGCGCAAGCCTGCCACGCGAGGCAGCAAACGAATGGTGAATCGCGTCAAACGCTTCTGCAGGATAGCGCGCCGGGTCGACGCGCAGGAAATGCGCAACGTCCCGCATGACCCGTGCGGTGTCACGACTGAACTCCTCGAACAAAATGACCAGGACATTCGTGCGGCCAAACAGAGTGATGTAGGTTTGGACCTGCCGCGAGTAAAGCCCGAGTTCTACGTACTGTAACGAAACTCCCCATCCTCGCACTGGACTGTTCGCATCAGCATCCAGCGCCTCCCTGAATGTCCGCGTTTCGCGCCCTTCGCGGCATTCCATCAGATAATGCGAGTACGCTCGTTCAACTGGATTGCGAAGGCTGATGATGATCTTTGCATTTGGAACGACCGCCTTGATCCTGGCTGCAGCAATTGGGTCAGAAAGATATGAAGTGCTGGACTCACCTACGACTTGGAATCCAACCGACTGACGAAACAAATCCTGGTACTCAGCGGAGTGCCGTATCGGTGGAACGAAGTTGTCGAAGTCCGGTTTGACTTTAAAGGTCGAGAAATAGTGCGGTTCCTTGCGACTCGACATGAAGATGTCGGGGTGGGCACTCAAGTAGGCGTGCAGGGAGGTCGTTCCAGCTTTCGGAGCGCCGACAATAAAGAACGTCGGCAATGGCCGCGATAAATCGAACGCATCTTTCGGCCACTCGAAGGCCGACGCAGTGGTACCGTCGGGACCAGGCGCAGTTGTTCCAGGCGCGTTCATAAAAACTTGCGAGCCTTGCAATAGTAAGAGTATGCAATTCCAGCTGGATTCATGGCCTGGCGCTCGAAGCGACGGGCCAGATGCGCCCAGAACACGTCGCCTGTAACAACTGCAAGCCCTTTCATTTGATCAGAATGAAGATACTGATAGTGCCGCGTCGCGAGATTTGGTAGAGATCCTGAGTATAGGTCACGCAAGTCATATCGAGCCCATCCACGTACAAACCATACTTTTGTCATCTCTCTCAGTGTTTGCAAGCCTGAATCAAAGAGTTCCTTGGCGCCTAAGAGTCCAAATGCCGAGTAACAATCGAACAGTCCGTTCAGGCAAAAGACAAAACCATTGACCACATGCCCAAACGGAATTGTGGGATATTCCTCATAACATGGGCCCCATTTCCCGGTTGCGAGCAACCCACCGTCAGCCACAGTTACTCGCAATGGCGCAAGCGCGGATTCGCTGAGTTCCGCTGCTCTCGCGCGCACTCTGCCTTCCTCCGTTCGTGCGAGCAAGGAGAGTGCCAGGCCTTGTGAGATGGCGCTGACATAGTTGAATGCCAGTTCATACTTTGGGGCTGAACTTGGGACGCGCCAAACTACTCCGCCGAATTCTTCCGTATAGTTTGCGATTAGCCAATCGAGATGCGTCCTGTATTGAGCCAATGTGCCAAATGGACGGCCAGCAAGTGCGTCATTCAGGCAAGCCAGACCGAAATGGGCAATCTTGACGGGCGAATGGTAGTAACCG
>Ga0187894_10006992_pt1 | contig 10832 bp, 6 predicted proteins | sample GBC1701081metaG_FD_136650 | JGI IMG/M metagenome (GOLD analysis project Ga0187894, IMG submission 136650) | White microbial mat communities from a lava cave in the Kipuka Kanohina Cave System on the Island of Hawaii, USA - GBC170108-1 metaG ... | reverse complement strand
GACACCCGCTCGGCGTCCGCACGGGGCGCCATCTCGGCCATGACCTCCGACAGCGCGCGCCGCATCTCCTCCGCCGACTGAAAGCGCTGACTCCGCTCCGGTGCCAGCGACCGCATCACCACGCCGTCCAGTCGGCTTCCCACCCATGCCGCGCGCACCGACGGCGCGGTCAGCTTCGGATGGCGCACCAGGGACAAGGCCGTCGCCGGATCCACGCCGGCGAGCTGCAGGAACTGCTGCCCGGTCAGGAGCTCCCACAGCACGATGCCCAGCGTGTAGACGTCGGTCCGCGCGTCGGCCACCTCACCCCGCGCCTGCTCCGGCGCCAGATACGCCGCGCGCCCGAACACCACGCCGGGGGCGGTGTGCTCCTGTTTCAGAATGCTGCGCGCGAGCCCGAAGTCCGTGAGCTTCACCTCGCCGAAGTAGCTGATGAGGATGTTGGGCGGCGCGACATCGCGGTGGACCAGGTGCAGGTCGCCGTAGCCGTGAACATAGGCGAGAGCGCGCGCGACTTCGCGCACCAGGTGCAGCGCCACATCGATGGGAATGCGGGTCCGCGTGCGGACGCACCGGTTCCACACCTCGCGCAGGTCCTTACCCTCCACGAGCTCCATCGCGATGTAGAGCTCGTCCTCCACCTCCCCTGCGTCGAACGTGGTGACCAGATTCGCGTGCGAAAGCCGCAGCACCACCTTCGCCTCGTCCAGGAAACGGTTCGCCTTCCCGGCGTCCGCCTTCTCGGCCAGCACCTTCTTGATGACACAGAGCTTCTCGAACCCGCCGATGTCCCCACCCGCCGCCAGATAGATCTCGCCCATGCCGCCTTTCGCCAGCGGCTTGAGAAGCACGTATTTCCCGAAGCGTCTCGGGTATCGATCGTTCCCCGACGGCACGCGAACCGCTCATCTTAACCCTGAAGCGAGCTTCCTTTCGCAGCGTTTCGTCGAGCCGGGTCGGATCGCGGACCCTCCTGCTATGTTGTCGGCGTGACCGGCTCGCCCATCCGGCTGCACCCGCGCCTCGCGCCCGTCGTCGTGTCCAGCGCGCTCTTCGGTTTGGGCGGCGCCGTCGCCTTGCGCGCGCTGTCCGACGCGCCCCCCCCACCCTTCTTACCGACCAGCGGCGCGCTGACCGCCGTCATGCTGCTTTATGCGTGGTTCGCGCGGATTCGAAGGCAGGGCCTGCGCATAGACGACGACGGCATCATGGGAATCCGCCGCGGGGTACGCATCCCTTGGACCGAGATCGCGCGCGTACGTCTGGCCACCGAAGCGCGGGCGTTTCCCGGCGGGCGCACTGCGCTGCTGCGTTACGCCAGTCTGGAAGCCGCCGACGGGCGGTCCATCCGATTCGCGGACCTCGGCGGATTGGGGGCCCACGCAACCATCGACATCGAAGATGTCCCCGACGCGCCGCTGGCGCTGGCCCTGGTGGCCGAGCGCTGCGGCGTCACCGAGCTGGCGCCCGCCTCACCCGCGACGGGCGCCGCCTCCGTCGAAGACAACGCCGCGCCGCCCACGGCCTCCCCATCGCGGCCGCCCGCGCCCAGCGCGATGCCGCTGCGCGACCTCTGGGGATTCGTCACCGTCCTCCTCAAGCTGGGGCCGAAGCTGGCCAAGTTCCTGCTCACCGGTCTCAAGCTGGTCAAGCCGGGGGCGGCGGCGGTGACGTTCGGCGTCTACGCGATGTTCGCGTCGTGGCAGTTCGGCGTGGCGTTGATGATCATGATCTTCTGGCACGAGTACGGGCACGTCCGGGCCATGCACCGCATCGGTCATCCGGTCAAGGGCATCTACTTCATTCCGTTCCTGGGTGGCGTCGCGGTTCACAACGCCCCCATCGCGGACCGCCGCCACCGCGTCTACGTCGACCTGAACGGACCCGCCTTCGGGCTGTACTTGACCCTGGTCCCTCTCGCCTTGCTGCTGGCCTTCCCGGGCCGCTGGCCCTGGATGGCCCCGCTGTGCGCCTGGTGGGCGCTCATCAATCTCTTCAATCTCCTTCCTATCCTTCCCCTCGACGGCGGACGGGCGCTGGCGGCTATCGCTTTCTCTCTGGGCAGCCGTCTCGGCGCTGCGCTGGTCCTGGGCGGTCTGCTGCTGGGGGCCGGGCTCGCCATCGCTCGCGACTTGGGACTCATCGCGCTCGTGACCCTGGTGGGCGCGGTGGAGCTCCTGACCGAGATTGCGGGTGGCCGCCGGCGGCGGCTGCTGAACCGCATGCGGGGCGGGCGGCATCTCGATTTCGCTACATGGAGCCGCCTCCTCGGGGCGACTCGCCCGCCGATCCCCGGCGCCGCGACCACCGACCGCCTGGCGGTCGAACACACAGGCTTCGAGCACCTCATGTCGGTCGCGCGCGGCCGCATGATGACACTGCGAGAGACCGTCCTGGCCATCATCGCGTACGCTGTGCTGGCGGCCGCCCTCGGCGCTGTCTTCGTCTACGCCACCGGCCTCCCGGGCGGCGACGCAATCCGTGACCTCTTCCGCTGACGCTGGCGCTGGCGCGGCGCAGCGGCCGCGTCGATCGCCTTTCGCTCGCAGAGAGCCGTCGCACAATCGTCACCCACGGTTTTCCGAGGCGCAGCCCGTCTGAGCGGATGGCCATGAAGTAGAATTCGTTGTGGCTCGACGCTCCCGACGACCCCCGCCGCCCAAGCCTCCTGCTACCGCCGGTGACGCGGCCAGCGCTCGCCTGTTCCTCAACCGCGAGCTGTCGTGGCTGGAGTTCAACAGCCGCGTGCTGGAGGAAGCGCGCGATCCGGCGGTGCCCTTGGCCGAGCGGCTCAAGTTCCTGGCCATCGCCGCCTCAAACCTGGACGAGTTCTTCATGGTCCGCGTGGCCGGCCTCAAGCAGCAGCTTTCGGGCAATGTCGCGGAGACGCCGCCCGACGGGCTGACCGCCGCGGATCAGCTCGCCGCCATCAGCACGCGCGCCCACGCCATGGTGGCCGAGCTCTACCGGATCTGGCGCGACGAGGTAAACCCGGGCCTCCATGAGAAGGCCGGCGTCCGGCTGGTACGACCGCAGCAGCTCACGCCCGAGCAGCGCGCCACCCTGCTGACCTACTTCTCGCGGGAAGTGTGGCCGGTGCTGACGCCGCTGGCCGTCGACCCCGGGCATCCGTTTCCCACGTTGCGCAATCGCAGCTTGAACCTGGCCATCGTCCTTCACAAAGAGCGCGAGAAGATGGCCCGCCGCCAAACCATCATCGCGGTGGTTCAGGTGCCTGCCGTGCTCGCGCGGCTGATGGAGCTGCCGTCAACGCCTCCAGCCCGCTTCTCGTTCATCCTGCTGGAGGACGTCATCGCCATGCACGTGGGCGAGCTGTTCCCCGGCTTCCGCGTGATCGGCTTCAGCGCCTTCCGCGTCACCCGCAATTTCGATCTTTCCATCGACGAGGACGACGCCGACGACCTGCTCAAGACCATCCAAAAGGAGCTGCGGCGCCGCGAGCGCGGCAACGCCGTCCGCCTGGAGATCGCGCACGACACCCCCCCCGAGGTCGTGAGCTTCCTGCGCACCGCCCTGCGCCTGGAGAACGACGACGTCTACTTGGTGGATGGCCCGCTGCACCTCGCGGACATGGCCCCCATCGCCGCCCGGGACGACCTGCGCGAATGGAAGGACGAGCCCTTCTCCCCGCAGATCGTCCCGCCGCTGCAAGAGTACGACGACATCTTCCGCGTCATCAGCCACGGCGACATCCTGCTGCAGCACCCGTACGAGTCCTTCGAGGACGTGGTCGAGTTCATCTCCGAGGCTGCCGACGATCCCAACGTCCTGGCCATCAAGCAGACCCTGTACCGCACCAGCGCCGATTCCCCCATCGTGCGCGCGCTGATCCGCGCGGCCGAGAACGGCAAGCAAGTCACCGCCGTCGTCGAGCTGAAAGCGCGCTTCGACGAGGCCCCCAACATCGTGTGGGCGCGCGCGCTCGAGGATGCGGGCGTCCACGTCGTTTACGGCCTGATCGGGCTCAAGACCCACTGCAAGGTGGCGCTGGTCGTGCGCCGGGAAGGCGGGCGCATCAAGCGCTACGTCCACCTGTCGACGGGCAACTATAACCCGTCGACCGCGCGCATCTATGGCGACGTTTCATACTTCACGGCGCGCGACGCCTACGCTGATGATGCGGGCGCGCTTTTCAATCTGCTCACGGGGTACTCGTCGCCGCCCTCGTGGAAAAGGTTCTCGGTGGCGCCCATCGGACTTCACGAACGCGTCATCGAGCTGATCGATCGCGAGGCCACCTTCGGCGCCCGCGGCCGCATCGTGGCGAAGATGAACGCCCTGGTCGACGCGGCGGTGATCAAGGCGCTCTATCGCGCCTCACAAGCCGGCGTGTCCATCGACCTCATCGTGCGCGGAATCTGCTGTCTGCGTCCCGGTGTCCCGGGGACCAGCGACAACATTCGCGTCATCAGCATCGTGGATCGGTTCCTCGAGCACGCGCGCATCTTCCATTTCGAGGCCGGCGGCAAGCGCGAGGTCTACTTGTCCTCGGCGGACTGGATGCCGCGCAACTTCATCCGCCGCGTCGAGGTCATGTTCCCCATCGACGACGAATCACTGCGCGACCGCGTCGTGACCGAGATGCTGGGCATCGCGCTGGGCGACAACGTCAAGGCGCGACGGCTGCTCGCCGACGGCACCTATACCCGCGTGGCCAGCGACGGCCTGAACGGAAAGGCCGCCGTGCGCAGCCAGCAAAGGTTCATCGAGCTGGCTCGCGAAAAAGCCCAGGCCGCTCCCCCTCCGCCGCGAGGCAGCGGCGGCTCCTACCTGACGCGCCCCACTCCCACCACCTCTCGCAACCGCCCGGAAGACCCCGCGCCCCGTCCCCCCCGCCCGGTCGACGAACTCGCCGTCACGACCCCGACCAGCTAGCCCCCGGCAGGCACCGATCACAAACCCTAACAATTGTCGCTTGCGTGCGACCGCCCGCTAGCCGATCCTTGCGTATGTCCTGGAGACAATGGGGTTGGAGCAGGCCTTGCTTCTAGAGCGCGCGATGCATCGTGCCATCCAGCACCGCTTCTGGCTCGCGGTTCTCGTATTCAACACGGCCCTGGCGGCGGCGTGCGGTGGCGACCCGGCCCCAGGGAAACCGCAGGTGGATGCCGCGCCTCCTCAATCTGATTCCGCGCTGCCGGATCGCGCCGTGGACGCCGCCTCCGGAGAGGACCGGGCGCCGTCACCGGACGCCGGTCAGAGAGGAAGCGGTGGGGCCGGAGGCAGCGGCGGTGGGGGCGGCGCCGGCGGGCCGGACGCTGCTGGCGAGGACGCCAACGGAGGAAATGGCGGCGCCGACGGCGGCGCTGGCAGCGGAGGGACCGGCGACGCGGGCCTGGAAGCGGCGGGCGGCGGCATGGACGGCGGCGGCATGCCCCCCCCCGACGGAGGCAGCGTATCAACCAAGCGCCCGCCTCCCGGAACCAAGAGCCCGGGTTGCGGGATGCCTGCGGGTCTCACCGACGGCGTCAAGACCGTTCAGGCAGGCGGTCAGCAGGTTCGCTACTACCTCAACCTTCCCGCCAATTACCAACCGAACACCGCCTATCCGGTGGTGTTCGGCTTTCATGGCGGCCACGGAGACGCCAACACCACCCCGAACACGCCTGGGTTTCGGGCAGCCTTTGCAGACCGCGCGATCCTCGCGTTCCCCGAAGTGCCCAATGGCGGGGTATGGATTGCGGATCCCGCGGCCGGCCTTACGTATTTCGACGCGGTCCTCGACCAGATATCGGCGAAGCTGTGTGTGGACCGCGGCCGCGTGATGGCCACGGGATACAGCGCCGGCGGGTTCTTCGCTGGCTGGCTCTCCTGCAAGCGATCGGATGTCGTGCGGGCCGTGGCACCGGTGACCTCGCGGATGCCGCTCCGCGGGAAATCCGACTTCGTCATGTCGAGCTACCAAGGATGTGGAGGCCCCGTCGCGGGCATGGTCATCCATCCCAGTAACGACTCCACGCATCCCGGAGAAACCGGGATCGAACAGGGGCGTGGCCTACGGGATTTCTTGCTTAGAACCAACGGGTGCCAGGCCGCCTCGATCGCCACGGATCCGAGCCCTTGCGTCGCCCACTCAGGTTGCAAAGCGGGACACCCGGTGCACTGGTGTCAGTTCACCGGTGGGCATGAATGGCCCGCCTTTGCCAACCAGGGCATCTTGAATTTCTTTGCGCAATTCTGAGGCTTGGAGAAAACAATCCACGACAGCCGTCGCATTCATGCGACACCCCCGAAAGCGACCGGTATCGAGTTGTCGTTCTTTGAGCGAGATACCTTGGTGTAAAGTCACGTTAGCAACCCCGATTTCTGGCGCGTTTATTGCCACTGCCACGACGCCGTGAGAGGAGCCTCAATGACATCGATGACACAGCGCTCTCGAAAAGTGGTTTCGTTGCGCGGGCTGGCGAAGTTCGCCGGTATGATCGCTCTTGCCGGCTGCGGAACTGGTGTCATCGGAGGGCCCAATGGGAACGGCGGCGGCGGCGCTGGTTCAGGCGGTGGCCCCATGGGAGGAAGCTCCGGTATGGGTTCCGGCGGCGCCTCCGGCGGATCGGGCGGTAACGGGGGTAGCGGTAGCGGCGGCTCGGGCGGTCGCGCAGGTTCGGGCGGTGGATCGGGTGGTATGAGCGGAACCGGGGGTTCGGGCGCGACGGGGGGCAGCGGCGGTATGCCGGCCGGACCGGTCGATCCGGGTCCGGTGTACATGCGCCGTCTCACGAACACCGAGTACGACCAGACAGTCGTCGATCTTCTCGGAGAGCCCCCGAACATCTCGGTTCGAATGGGATTCGACAAGGACCCGCGCGTCCACGGCTTCGACAACAACGCTGAAGTCGAGACCATCTCGAATGCGCACGCCGAGCAATACGGCAAGGCCGCCGACGCGATCGCCAGCGCGGTCGTGGGAGCGCCGGCCCGCCGCTCAGCGGTGATCGGCTGCGATCCCGCGGCGAGTGATTGTCTTCGCACGTTCGTCACACGTTTCGGACGGCGCGCCTATCGGAGGCCGCTGACCACCGACGAGGTGTCGCGCCTGGTGACCGTCGCTGGGAAGGCGGCTCCGCCCGGAGACGTTCACTTCGGCTACGGCCAGGTGATCCGCGCCATCCTTCAGTCGCCGCATTTCCTGTTCCGCGTCGAGATCGGCACTGACCAGGGGCCGCGGTCCGATCTTCGCGGCCTCACCGGCTACGAGACCGCCACCCGCCTCTCCTACTTCCTCCTCGGCACGACGCCGAGCGATCGCCTGCTCGACCTCGCGCAGTCAGGGGCTCTCAACGATGTCAACGGCGTCGAGCAGGCCGCCCTGGATCTGCTGGGGGACGGCCGCGCGAAGGCAGTTTGGAGCGGATTCTCGAACGGCTGGATGGGCCTTTATCCCCTTCCCGACCTTGAACGAAGCAACTTCTCGGCCTGGACCCCGACGCTGGCATCGTCCATGGCGGAAGAAACCCGCCGCTTGCTCGAGGACCATATGTGGCGCGACGGCGCGAGCCTGCTCGACGTCGTCAGCGCGAACCACACGTTCGTCAACGCGGAGCTGGCCGCCCTCTACAAGCTGCCTGCGCCGTCCGGTGGCGGGTTCGGGCGGGTCGAGCTACCGGCCTCCATGTTGCGCGCCGGCATCCTGACCCACGCGAGCATCCTCGCCGCCAATGCGAAACCGGAACGACCCTCTTCCATCCTGCGTGGTCAGTTCGTTCGCGAAAGCCTCCTATGCACCGAGATACCCGAGCCCCCCCCCGGGGTAGCCGATGATCCACCCAAACCCCTGCCCGGCGAGAGCGAGCGCGACGCTTTCAAGCGGCACACCACCGACCCGACCTGCGAATCCTGTCACAAGTACATCGATCCCATCGGCTGGGGCCTGTCGAACTTCGATTCCATCGGAGCGTTCCGCACCGTGGACATACAAGGCCAGCCCATCGACTCGAAGGGCTACATCGAGGGCTTCGTCAACCCGGAGTTCGACGGACCGCTGGATCTGGTGCAGCGGATTCGGGGCGCCGAGGACCTCCCTCGGTGCGTGTCGATGCAGTTGATGCGATGGATGCTGGGACGCCGAGAGGTGGCGAGCGACGACGCCACCATTCAGGATCTCCAGAACGCCTTTCAGACAGCGTCGTGGAGCTTCCGGGGAATGGTGGTGGCGATGGTTAGAAGCGACGCGTTTCGTTATCGCCGCACGGATGCGGGAGGCATGCCATGAAGTCCTTCAAGCTGAATCGTCGGACATTTCTCCGCGGAGCCGGATACACGCTCGCGTTGCCCACGCTGGACGCGATGCTCGACAGCCGGGGGTTCCTGCACGGGGTGGCGCACGCCCAGGGTAAGTCGCCGGTCCGTCTGGTCATCTTCCATTTCCCCCATGGTGTCGTACCGGCGGTGTGGACGCCGTCCACCACCGGAAAGAGCTTCACGTTCACGCCGACGATGAAGCCGCTGGAGCCTCATCGCGACAAGCTCAACATCATCTCGGGTCTCGAGGGGACGCCGGCGAAGATGGGAAACATCGGCGGCGCTCACTCGCGCGGCCTCAATGCGCTGGCAACCGGAATGTCCGCCATCCAGTCGGGAGCGGGCGGACCGTCGATGGACCAGGTTTTGGGGAGCGAGCTCGGGGGGGCGACCCGCTTCCGCGCGGTCGTCGCCTGCAACGAGCAGCCGGGAAACGCGGACGACAAAGCGACCACGGCGCACGCAAACAACATGTCGTGGAGCGCGGCGGGGCGGTTCGTTCCCGCAGAGCGCAATCCAGCGGAGCTCTTCAAGAAGCTGTTCTCCGGAGGCGTGCCCATGCCACCGCCGGGCGGACCTCCTCCCGCCGATACCACGGCGGCTCAGCGAAGCATCCTCGACCACGTCAAAGGTGATGTGACGGCGTTGTCGAGCCGCCTTGGCTCGGGCGATCGCGCTCGACTCGACGACTACCTGACGGGCCTTCGAGAGCTGGAGCGGCAGCTCGATTCCAGCTCGATGCCGCTTCCTACGTCGTGTACGCCGGGGTCGTCACCGACGTCGTCGCTGTCACGCGACCAGCGAGCGAGGGCCTTCATCAAGATCTTCGTCACGGCCATGCAATGCGACCTCACGCGCTATGTCAGCTTCGCGCTGTCCAACGCGTTCGACAACACCGTGTACAGCGATCTCGGGATGAACCAGCATCACCACGAGATTTCACACAGAGGCAGCGACGCCGACCTCAACAAGCACATCACCCACTACCACGGCCTCCTCGCGTACATGCTCGACCTCATGAAGGCGGTTCCCGAGACGGGAGGCACCAACATGATCGACAACTCGATCGTTTATTTCACGAGCGAGATGATGCAGGGCGTACACAGCTTCGAGCGGATCCCGGTGGTCCTCGCGGGGCGGGCCGGTGGCCGGATTCAAACCGGTCAGCACCTGACGTTCCCGGCCGGCACGTCTATCTGCCGCCTGCTGTTCACGATCATGCAGGCCGCCGGAAGTAAGGTGACCAAGTTCGGCATGAACGGCGATGCGGTCCTGAACGGAATCCTCGTCTGAACCGGCGGCGGAAGGGAACGACCTCCCGCATGTCCGCGCACGGCGGCCCCATTACACGCCCATTCATCGCGATGCGTGGGACGCGGGGGGGGGCCGCGTGCGATATGAGATCGCATGACCTCGCCCGCGACCAACCCTAAGGGGGCCCGCGCCGTCCTCATCGTCCTGTGCGTCCTGGCGATACTCTTCGTCGGGCTGATCGCGACTCCCTTCGCCAGCGCCCTCCTCATGGCCGGCGTCCTCGCCAGCGCGATAGCGCCGTGGCACGAGCGCCTGGCGCGACGCTTGGGTGAACGACGTACGCTGGCGGCGACGCTCATCACCATCGGGGCGCTGCTCGCCGTGGTGCTGCCTGTCGGGACGATGGTCGCTTTCGTCGTCAAGGAGGCCATCGAGGCCATCGCCTGGGTGCGGGAAACGCTGGCCAGCGAAGGGGCCGCCGGCCTGCTGGCGGCCATGCCCGCTCCCCTACGCCGCCTGGTGGATGAGCTGCGCGAGGCCCTTCCGCGCGGCGAGGACATGGTGAAGCTGGGCGAGGAGGGCGGCCAGCAAGCCGCTCGCCTCGCAGGCGGCGTCCTCAAGGCGACGTCGACCGTGTTTCTTCAGACCGCGATGATGCTCATCGCCCTGTTTTTCTTTTTGACGGACGGCCCCCGTTTGGTCGACTGGCTGAACGAAGTCGTCCCCTTGAAGAAGGGCCAGACGCGCGAGCTGCTGCGGGATTTCCGGAAGATGTCGGTCTCGATACTCGCGTCGATTCTGGCGACGGCCGGCGCTCAGGCGGCGGTCGGCTTGATCGGCTACCTCATCGCGCGAGTGCCGAACGTGCTGTTCTTCACGCTGGTCACGTTCTTCATGGCGTTCATTCCTGCCATCGGCGGCGGTGGAACGGGAGTCGCGGTCGCGGCGCTGCTGTTCTTCACCGGCCACACAAAGGCGGCGATTTTCCTGACCATCTACGCCGTCGTCATCGTGGGGTTGGTCGACAACCTGGTCAAACCTCTGTTGATGCGCGTCGGTGTTGCCATCCACGGCGGTGTGGTGTTCTTCGCCTTGCTGGGCGGACTCGCCATGTTCGGCGCCATCGGCCTGCTGGCGGGACCCTTGATAATGGCCTTCTTCCTGACCGTCATCCGCATGTATCAGCGCGACTATGCCGCTCAGTACAGCTCCCCGGAAATTGGGGACCAGGTCGGCCGCTGAGGCGCCCGGCTGGCGAGGCGCGAGGAGAAGGAATACTCGACGTATTCCGCCGACCAGCAACGAAGCCAGCAGGGATG
>Ga0187894_10006991_pt1 | contig 10833 bp, 7 predicted proteins | sample GBC1701081metaG_FD_136650 | JGI IMG/M metagenome (GOLD analysis project Ga0187894, IMG submission 136650) | White microbial mat communities from a lava cave in the Kipuka Kanohina Cave System on the Island of Hawaii, USA - GBC170108-1 metaG ... | reverse complement strand
GGCCACCGTGAAATCCTGGCTCTGCGTGTCGACGCCCATCTCGCGGAAGTGGCGCTTCACGCACTCCCAACCGCCGCGCGCGGTGATCGCCATCTTCTTGTGGTCGTAGCCGGCGGAGCCGCCCGAGGCAAACGCATCGCCCAGCCAGAAGCCGTAGGTGCCCGCGACCTGGTTGGCGATGTCCGAGAACGTCGCCGTGCCCTTGTCGGCCGCGACCACGAGGTATGGATCGTTCTCGTCGCGACGCACCGTGGCGGCCGGCGGGACGATGTCGTCGCCGACGATGTTGTCGGTGATGTCGAGCAGGCCGCGGATGAACGTCTGGTAGCAGGCGACGCCTTCGCGCTGGATTTCCTCGCGCGGCCCGGAAGGCAGGCGCTTGGGCACGAAGCCGCCCTTGGCGCCCACCGGCACGATCACCGTGTTCTTGACGTTCTGCGCCTTCATCAGCCCGAGCACTTCGGTGCGGAAGTCCTCGCGCCGGTCGGACCAGCGGATGCCGCCGCGCGCGACCTTGCCCATGCGCAGGTGCACGCCTTCGACGCGCGGGCTGTAGACGAAGATCTCGAACTTCGGGCGCGGCAGCGGCAGGTCCGGCACTTTCTCCGGATCGAGCTTGAAGGAGAAATAAGTCTTCGGCTGGCCGGCGCTGTCGGTCTGGTAGTAGTTGGTCCGCAGCGTCGCCTCGATCACCGCGGTGTACGCGCGCAGGATGCGGTCTTCGTCGAGGCTCTTCACCGCCTCGAGCGCGCGCCCGATGCGTTCGCGCACTTTGGTCAGCTCGGCGCGGCGCGCGGCGTCGCTGGGCGCGGGATCGAAGAGGGCGTTGAACTTGCGAACCAGCAACGTGCTGATGCCGGCGTTCGCGGCGAGCACCTGCTCCTGATACGCCTGACTGAATGGCAGGCCTGCCTGCAAGAGGTAGCGTGAGTACGCGCGCAACACTGCGGTCTGCCGCCACGTGAGACCCGCGGCGAGCACCAGTCGATTGAAGCCGTCGTTCTCCGCATTGCCCTGCCAGATGTTGGCGAAGGCGTCCTGCAGGTTTGGCGCGACGGCCGCCACGTCGATGGCCAGGCCGGCGCGGTGTTCGAGCTCGAAGTCCTGCACCCAGAAGGTCTCGCGCGGCGCCAGTTCGAGGTCGTAGGGACGTTCGCTGATCACCTTGAGCCCGAGGTTCTCCATCATCGGCAGCACGTCCGAGATGGGAATCGGGTGGTCGCGGCGGAAGAGGCGGAAGTGGAGCTTGCTCGCGGCCTGGTCCGGCGCGCGATGCAGGCTCATGCGTAGCGCGCCGTGACCGGCGACGAGCGCTTCGAGCTGCACCAGGTCGTCGACACCCCCGCTCGCCGGTGTGTCCGCCTGATACGCCGGCGGCAGGTGCGAGGCGTACTTGCCGAAGAGCCGCAGCGCCGTCGCTTCTTCGTGCCGTTCCAGCAACGCCGCCTTGAAACCGTCGAGCCAGGTGCGTACCGCCGCGCCGATGCGTTCCTCGACGCGCGCGTTATCGGCGCGATGCAGGTCGCCGGGGTTGGTGCGCACCAGCACGTGCAGGCGCGCCAGCACGGAGTCGGAGAGCTGAACCTGCGATTCGATCGCGGTGCCGTGGAATTCCTCGCGCGCGATCGCCTCGATGCGCAGGCGCACGGCCGTCGTGTAGCGGTCGCGCGGCACGTAGACGAGCAGCGAATAAAAGCGGCGGAACGCGTCGCGGCGTGCGAACAGGCGCACCTGCTGGCGCTCGTAGAGGTTGACGATGCCGCGCACGATGCGCACCAGGTCGGGCACGCTCGCCTGGAACAGCTCGTCGCGCGGGTACGTTTCGAGCACGTGCATGACGGCCTTGCCGTCGTGACTGTTGGGCGCGAGACCGAAGTGCGAAATCACCCGCTGCACCTTGTGGCGCAGAACGGGGATGTCGCGCGGACTCTTGCTGTACGCGGACGAGGTCCACAGGCCGATGAAGCGCTGCTCGCCGCTCACGTTGCCGTTGCTGTCGAAGGTCTTGACCCCGACGTAGTCGAGGTACGTCGCGCGATGGACGGTCGAGACGGAGTTGGCCTTGGTGATGACCAGCAGGTCCTTCTCGCGCGCGTAGTCGCGGATTTCGCCGGTGAGCACCGTGGGCTTGACGTTGCGCGAGCGCATGCGCTCGGGGCGCAGGATGCCGAGGCCGGATTCGAGCGCCGGCTCGAGCAGGTCGTGCGACTTGCCGCGCTTGAGCCGGTATTCGCGGTAGCCGAGGAACGTGAAGTGGTTGTCCTCCATCCATTCCAGGAGCTGGCGTGCCTCGAGCACGTCCGTGCTCGGCAGATCGGGCACGTTCGACTCGAGATGCGTGGCGATCTCGCGCGCCTTGCGCCGCATCTCCATCCAGTCCCGGGTCGCCGAGCGCACATCCGTGAGCGCCGTGGTGACTCGTTCGCGCAGCGCCTCGAGGCGTGCGGGGTCGGTCTCGCGGTCCACTTCGTAGAACTGCCACGATTCGTTGCTTGCGCCTTCGTGGTCGACCGCCTCGTCCTCGATCGCCTTGATGCGCCCGTTCGCGTCGCGACGCACGGTGAGGACCGGGTGCGCGATGAAGTGCGTGGCGAGCTGCGACTGGTTGATGACGATGCCCATCGAGTCGACCAGGAACGGCGTGTCGTCGGTGACGAACATGATCGCCGTGTGCGAGCACTCGAAGCCGTCGCGCTCCGCGTCGGGGTTGAAGACCTGCACGATGGTCTCGCCGGGCTTGCGCCGGGTGCCGAGCTCGAGGTGGCGCAGGGCTGCGCCGGTGAGGTCCTCGATGCGCCGCGCCGCCAGGTCCTCTTCCGAAACGCCGCGATAGTAGCTGCGGATGAAACGGTCGCCGAGCGGGCTCGTGCGGGCATGCGCGCGCTTGGCACGCGCCACCATCTTTTCGATGAGCTCCAGGCGTGCTGCGGGGATCTTGCCGTGCATGTCGGTCTCGGTCCTTGCGAATTATTGGGCCGGGCTCTTACTCGGCCGGGCTCGAAAAGTGCGCGCGATTATACCCCTCGACCTGGCGGTTCCGGGATGCCTCCCGTAAAGGTAGTGCGCTGCAAAAGTCGGGCCGGAAACATCGCTGGCGGGCTGGTTGGTAACGGGGTCTCGCGAGCGAAATCGCGGCTATTCGGGGCGCACCGGGCCGAGTGCCACGGCGCGTTCGTGCAGATGGTCGAGGAGCTGGTCGAGTTGTGCGCGTTGCGCGTCCGTCAGGTCTGCGAGCAGGCGCTGCTCGTAGCGCAGGGCGAACGGCACGACGCGGCTGTACACGCTTTCGCCTTCTTCCGAGAGCTGCAGTACCGAGCGGCGCTTGTCCGCGTCGGCGAAGCCGCGCGCCAGCCGATGCGTGCGCAGGAGGTGCGAAACGGCACGGCTCACCGCGACCTTGTCCATGGCCGTGCGCTCGGCGACCTCCGCGGCCGAGAGCCCGGGTTCGAGTGCCAGCACTGCCATGACGCGCCATTCGGGGATCGACAGCCCGAAGCGCTCGGCGTATGCGCCCGCGATCGCGGTGCTCACCGTGTTCGTGAGCACGGAGAGGCGGTAGGGCACGAACTCATCGAGCCGCAGTCGCCGTCGGGTGCTGGTCTTGCGCATTTGACGTGCAGATTGTTGGGCGGCGGGCCGCTTCGACCTATAATAATAGTTGCAGTTGTAACCATTCCAGTATCTCTTCGATTTTTCCAGGTGGAGAGCGCCATGGCGCAAAGCGCAGCGAAGGCCGGTCGGCCGGCCGGTCAGTTGTTCGAGAACCCGATGGGCACGGACGGGTTCGAGTTCGTCGAGTACACCGCGCCCGATGCCGATCTGCTGCGCTCGCTGTTCGAGCAGCTCGGCTTTCCGGTGGTCGCGCGCCATCGCAGCAAGAACGTGACGCTGCACCGTCAGGGCGACATCAATTTCATCATCAACTCCGAGCCCGGCAGCTTCGCGCAGAATTTCGCGCGCGCGCACGGGCCGTCGGTGTGTGCGATGGCCTTTCGCGTCCAGGACGCAACGCTCGCGTTCCAGCGCGCGGTCGAGCTGGGCGCCAAACCGTTCGCAGGGCGGGTGGGGCCGATGGAGCTCAACATTCCCGCGATCGAGGGCATCGGCGGCAGTCTCATCTACCTGGTGGACCGCTACGGCGAGGACACGATCTACGACGTGGATTTCCGTCGCATCGCCCCGGCGCCCGGTGTCGAGGACGCGGGACTCACGTACATCGACCACCTCACGCACAACGTCCAGCGCGGCAACATGAGCCTGTGGGCCGGGTTCTACGAGAAGCTGTTCAACTTCCGCGAGATCCGCTACTTCGACATCGAAGGCAAGAAGACCGGGCTGTTCAGCCGCGCCATGACCAGCCCGTGCGGCAAGATCCGCATCCCGATCAACGAATCGCAGGACGACAAGTCGCAGATCGAGGAATACCTGCATCAGTACCGCGGCGAAGGCATCCAGCACATCGCGCTCGGCACGCCCGACATCTTCCGCACGGTCGACACGCTGCGCGCGCACCATGTCAAGTTCCAGGACACGCCGGATACGTACTATGAAGGCGTTGACAAGCGCGTTCCCGGCCACGGCGAGCGCCTGGAGGAGCTCAAGTCGCGTCGCGTGCTGATTGACGGCGCGCCGACCGAAGGGCAGGGCACGCTCCTGCAGATCTTCACCCAGAACGTCATCGGCCCGATCTTCTTCGAGATCATCCAGAGGAAGGGGAACGAGGGCTTCGGCGAGGGAAATTTCAAGGCGCTGTTCGAGTCGATCGAGCTCGACCAGATGCGCCGCGGGGTGCTGTAACGCAGTCGCATCGGCGCGCGGTGGCACGATGGAGCGCCTGGGCGTCGAACTGGGAGCGCAGCTCGCTCAGGGGATCATCGCGGCGGGTGCGGTAGCCGTTGCCGTCGTCTTTTTCAACTTCCTCGCGCGCCTGTTCCGCAAGCGGCTACCGATCGCCACGTTCCACGCGTTGAATGCGTTCTTCCTCCTCATGGCCGTCCTGGTGGCGTTCACGAACGACGGCTGGGTGCTGTCCTTGGGATTCCTGGCGCTGCTCGGCTACAGGTACGGCGCTTACCGGCTCAAGCATCGGCCCGAGCCGAAAGCCGGGCTCGATTCGCCGAAGCATCGCAAGCTGGCCGAGGTGAGCTTCGACTACCCGGCAAACTGGCGCGTCGACGAGGCGGTCGAGCTGAAGCCGGGTTGGGCGATCATCGTCGAGTCGCGAGGCCGGGGCAGCAGCTTGCTGATCGCGACCACGAGCGCCGAGGTTGTCGCGAAGATGAGCGCGGCGTTCCCCGCTGAGCTGCGCAAGCTGAATCCTACGGTTCGCCAGCAGGGCACGGCCGCCGTGCTGCGCTTGCTGGGAAACGAGGAGCTGGTCGGAACGCGGACTACGTACGACGCGGCCGACATTACTTTCTTTTCCTACCGGGACCGGCGCACGCAGTATCTGGCCGACTGGTACGTCATGGCGCTCGGCGCGCAGACCGTGCACGTCTTTCTGAGCGCGTCGCTGCCGGACTGGCACCGTGCGGACGAGGCATTCACACTGATTCTCTCGAGTCTGCAGCCCCGGTGATCCGGCTAGAGGAAGGCTCCACCCACCCACCAGGCGAACGCGGCGATCAGGGCTGAGGCGGGGATCGTGATGATCCACGCGATGACGATGCCGCCCGCCACGGCCCAGCGCACGGCGGTGGAACGATGCGCGGTGCCGACGCCGATGATCGCGCCCGTGATCGTGTGCGTCGTCGAAACCGGAATGCCGAAGTGCGTGGCGATGAAGAGCGTGATCGCGCCGCCCGTTTCCGCCGCAAATCCGCCCACGGGCTTCAGCTTCGTGATGCGCTGACCCATGGTCTTCACGATGCGCCAGCCGCCGAACAGCGTGCCCAGGCCGATCGCCAGGAAGCACGTGACGACCACCCAGACCGGGAGATGATCTCCGGTCGTGACTCCTGCCGCGATCAGCAGCAGCCAGATGATGCCCATCGTTTTCTGCGCGTCGTTGCCGCCGTGCCCCATGCTGTATGCGGCCGAGGAGACGAGCTGTAGTCGCCGGAACCATTTGTCGACGCGTTTGGGCGTCTGCCGGAAGCACAACCACGACACACCCACCATGAGCAACGCGCCTAGCGTCATGCCCAGCAGGGGCGAGACGAAGATGAACGTCGCGGTCTTGATGATGCCTGGTGCGAGCAGCGGGTCGGTGCCGGCGGCGGACATCGCCGAGCCGATCATGCCGCCGATCAGCGCGTGCGATGAGCTCGACGGGATGCCGTAGTACCAGGTGATCAGGTTCCACGAGATGGCGCCGATGAGCGCGCCGAAGATCACGCGGTTGTCGACGAACGAGGGGTCGATGATTCCCTTGCCCACGGTGGCCGCGACGCTCAGCTTGAAGAACGCGAACGCCAGCACGTTGAACATCGCGGCCCACACGACCGCCTGCCACGGTTTCAGGACGCCGGTGGAAACGACGGTGGCGATCGAATTCGCCGCGTCGTGGAAGCCGTTCATGAAGTCGAACGCCAGTGCGAGCAGCACCAGAACGACCAGGGTCAGCGATACGGCTCCCAGATCCATGCGTGCCAGGGATGAGCTTCAGGCGTTCTCGAGAACGACGCTTTCGATGGTATTGGCGACGTCCTGGCACTTGTCGGTCGCCGATTCGAGCGACTCGTATACCGCCTTGAGCTTGATCACCTGGCGCACGTCGGTTTCGCTTCGGAACAGGTCGGAGATGGCCGCCCGCATCACGCGATCGGCGTCGGATTCGAGCTTGTCGATCTCCTGGCAGATCTTGAGAATCGCCGGAGCGTCGGCCATCGAGGCCAGCAGCCCGACGGCTGCCTGAACGCGTTCGGCGCACTGCAACAGCAGGTCCGCGAGCTGTGTGGCCTGAGGCGTGATTCGCTGGATGTCGTACAGGACCATCGACTCGCCGGTGTCCTGCATCAGGTCGAGCACGTCGTCCATGCGCGAGATCAGGCGGTGGATGTCATCGCGGTCGAACGGCGTGACGAAAGTGGTGTGCAGAAGTTGCACGGTCTCGTGCGTTACGCGGTCGGCTGCGTGCTCGGCATCCTCGATGATCCTGATGCCGGCGTCCCGTTCCGGCTGGTCGTCGTAGTGGCGCAGCACCTCGGCGAGGGCCTGCGCGCCGTCCACGATCAGCTTCGCGTGGTTGTCGAACAGGCTGAAGAATCGCCCCTCGCGAGGCATGAGGCGCGCGATGAAGTTCATTTGAAGTCCTGCCGACCGGGAGCCGGAGCGCGGAGTTTAGTGGGCGGCATGGGGCGGCACAATTCCCGCGTGGACTGCCGTGGTCCGCGGCGGCAGGTTCAGCGCGCCAGCAGCAATGCGAGCCCGTAGCCGCCGTACATCGGCACGAAAATCAGCAACGCGACGAAAACGACCGCGTACCCGAGGCCCGGCCAGCGCCGCGTGCGGAACAGGTACCATGGGGCGAGGATCGGCCATAGGAAGAAGACGAACGCCGGGAACTCGAATGGGGCGGATAGCGCACGTCCGCGCCGGTCCGCTTCGAGTCAGGCCTTGTGCGCCTTCGACAGGTACTGCTCGCTCTGCATCTCCGCGAGCCGGCTCGCCGTGCGCTGGAACTCGAACCGCAGCTTCTCTCCCTTGTACAGCTCCGTCGGCGGCGCGGCGGCTGAGACGATGAGATTCACATTGCGGTCGTAAAGCTCGTCCACCAATGAAATGAACCGTCGCGCGGCGTTCTCGGCAGCCTCGTCAAAGACCGGCACGTTCGAGAGCAGCAACGTGTGGTAGTAGCTCGCCAGCTCGATGTAGTCACGCTGACTGCGCGCGGTCTCGCACAAGTCGTGGAACTCGAACCAGATGACGTCCTCGGCCTGGCGAACGCACTTGATGCGACGGTGCTCGATGGTGACGTGCCCGTCGCTCGTGCCCGGCTCGCCGGCGACCGCCGTGAAGACCTGCTCCAGCTGCACGCGGGCGTCAGAGGCCTTGCCGTCGCCCGACCTGCTGTCCAGGTAGATCGGCGCCTTGCGCAGCTCGCGCAGCCGGTAGTCGACCGCGCCGTCGACGTGCACGACCTCGGTGTGCTGCTCGATCAGCTTGATCGCCGGCAGGAAGCGCTGCCGCTGCAGCCCGTCCTTGTAGAGGTTCTTCGGCGCGACATTGGAAGTCGCGACCAGCGTAACGCCGCGCCGGAACAGCGCGTCGAACAGCGAGCCGAGAATCATCGCATCGGCAATGTCGGTGACCTGCAGCTCGTCGAAGCAGATGACGCGCGTGCGGGTCGCCATGCGATGCGCCACCAGCTCGAGCGGATGCGCGCTCTGTTTCAGCTTCCCGAGCTCGCCGTGCACCTCGTGCATGAAGCGGTGAAAGTGCCGGCGCTCGCGCTGCGCGAACGGCAGGCTCTGGAAGAAGAGGTCCATCAGCATCGTCTTGCCGCGCCCGACGCCGCCCCAGAGATAGATGCCGCGTACCGGCTCGAGCGTCGTGCGACCAGGCAGGAGTTGCAGCATGCGGCGCGTGAAAAATCCGAACTCGCGCGGCTGGTCGATGAGGCGGTGGCGCAGGTCCTCTAGCCTGTCGACCGCCTGATCCTGCGCACGGTCTTGCTGCAGGCCGTGGCGCTGCAGGGCGTCCTTGTAAAGAGCGTGGAGCGCCTTCTCGCGCGGCGGGCTGCTCATCGGCATGGCAGCACCCGCAACGGCAAAGGGCCAGCGGCGGCGGGAGCGCGTCCGGGCGGCGTCAAGTCTTCAGCTCCGGCAGGTCGCGATAGAGCTCGAGCGCCTGCGGATTGGCGAGTGCGTCGGTGTTCTTCACGGGCTTGCCGTGGATCACGTTGCGCACGGCCAGCTCGACGATCTTGCCGCTGATGGTGCGCGGGATGTCGCCGATCGCGACGATCTTCGCCGGCACGTGCCGCGGCGTGGTGTTCTCGCGGATCGTGGTGCGAATCTTCTTCTTCAGCTCTTCCGTGAGGGCGACACCCGGTCGCAGGCGCACGAACAGCACGATGCGCACGTCGTTGTCCCAGTCCTGGCCGACCGCCATGCTCTCGAGCACTTCGTCGAGCTTTTCCACCTGCCGGTAGATTTCCGCCGTGCCGATGCGTACGCCTCCGGGGTTGAGCACCGCATCGGAGCGACCGTAGATGATCATTCCGCCGCGCGGCGTGAGCTCGGCGTAGTCGCCGTGACACCAGATGTCCGGATAGCGCTCGAAGTAGGCGGCGCGATAGCGGCTGCCGTTCGCATCCTTCCAGAACCCGAGCGGCATCGAAGGGAAGGCGGCAGTGCAGACCAGCTCGCCGTGCTCGCCGACCACGGGCCGGCCGTCCTCGTCGAAGATCTCGACCTTCATGCCCAGGCCGCGGCACTGGATCTCGCCGCGATACACGGGCAGTGCCGGGTTGCCCAGGACGAAACACGAAATGATGTCGGTGCCGCCGGCGATCGAGGAGAGCTGCACGTCGCCCTTGATCGCGCGATACACGAATTCGAAACCTTCGGGCGCGAGCGGTGAACCGGTCGAGAGCACCGTGCGCAGGGAGCGCAGGTCGAAGTGCTCGCGCGGCTGCAGTCCGGACTTTTCCAGCGCCGCGAGATACTTCGGGCTCGTGCCGAACACCGTGATGCGCTCGCGTTCGGCCATCTCCCAGAGCACGCGCTCGTTCGGAAGAAACGGCGAGCCCTCGTAGAGCACGATGCTCGCGCCGGTCGCCAACGCGCTCACCAGCCAGTTCCACATCATCCAGCCGCAGGTGGTGAAGTAGAACAGCCGGTCGGCGGGCTTGAGATCCGTGTGCAGCACGTGCTCTTTCTGGTGCTGGAGCAGCGTGCCGCCGGCGCCGTGCACGATGCACTTCGGCACGCCGGTCGTGCCGGACGAATACATGATGAACAGCGGGTGATCGAACGGCAGCTGCGGGAACGACAACGTCGCATCGGCCTCGCCGAAGGCATGGAAGGCGACGCCGGCGCGCATCCGCTCGACGGCGGGCCACTCGCTCACGTAGGGCACCACCACGACACGCCGCACGCTCGGAAGCTTCTCGAGAATGCCCGCCATTGCCGCGAGCGAATCGATCTGCTTGCCGGCGTAGAAATAGCCGTCGGCGGCGAACAGAACCTTCGGCTCGATCTGCCCGAAGCGATCCAGCACGCCCTGCAGGCCGAAGTCCGGCGAGCAGGACGACCAGATGGCGCCGATGCTCGTCGTCGCGAGCATCGCCACGACTGCTTCCGGCAGGTTGGGCAGGAACCCGGCCACGCGATCGCCGGCTACGACGCCTTCGGCTCGCAGGCCCGCCGCAACGCGGGCCACTTCGACGCGCAGCTCGTGCCAGCTCAACTCGCGCCGGTCGCCACGCTCGTTGCAAAAAACCATGGCGGTGGCGTCGTCTTCGCGACGCAGGAGGTTCTCGGCGAAGTTGAGCGTCGAGCCCGGAAACCACTTCGCGCCGGGCATGCGGTCGCCGTCGACCAGCACGCGCCTGCCAATGGCATGGCGCATCGCCACCTGCGTGAAGCGGGACAGCGCGTCCCAGAACTCCGGGCGCTTCTCGATCGACCAGGCGTAGAGCGCGGCCTGATCGGCGACCGGATCGCTGCCGTCGCTTCCCGCGAACCCGTACGCGCGCGCGAATTCGGCGAAGCGCGTGATGTTCGCCTGCGTGATGCGATCGCTCGAAGGCGACCAGAGCGGTTTGCTGCCCGGCGTGCTCATCGCCGCGCTGCGCCCGGGAGGATCATCGCCGCGCCGCCAGGTGCCGCATCACGGGCCGCATCGCGGACCCCCATCACAGACCCCCATCACAGACCCCCATCACAG
>Ga0187894_10006990_pt1 | contig 10834 bp, 11 predicted proteins | sample GBC1701081metaG_FD_136650 | JGI IMG/M metagenome (GOLD analysis project Ga0187894, IMG submission 136650) | White microbial mat communities from a lava cave in the Kipuka Kanohina Cave System on the Island of Hawaii, USA - GBC170108-1 metaG ... | reverse complement strand
GGTTATGTCCTAGAATCCCTGTAACTGGGAGGGAGTAGACGGGAGGCACTTCTAGAGTAGGTAATCGGATTGGAATGACGATTCACCACAACCTAGAAGGAGGACTCCCGGTGGAGAAGAGAATAGCACCAAGTGAACAAAAGGCCCAGGCATTGCGGGCGTTGTTGCAAGACCAAGGAGATGGGCAAAGTGGGGAAGAATTCTTGAGCCTCTTGGTTCGGCTCTCAACCGAGCGGATTTTGCAAGAAGTGTTAGAGCAGGAACAAGCGATGGCGTTAGGGCGCGGGCGCTACGAAGCGCGTGGAGAGAAAGTGGGCTACCGCAACGGGTATGAAAACGGGACACTGAAAACAGGCGAAGGGGTGCTGCACGTCAAAGTCCCGCAGATTCGGGGACAGCAAGATCCGTATCGCTCACAACTGTGGCGCAACGTGGGGAACACGAGTGATGTACTCAAGAAGCTGATCGTGGAGATGTACGTCGGGGGGATGTCACAGCGGGATATTGAGTATGGCTTGGAGCAAGCGGTGGGGCAGTTTGTCCTCTCCAAGAGTACGGTCAGTGAGATGGCACAGTCCTTAACGGACGAATACGAAGCGTTTCGCACCCGCGATCTGAGCCACGAGCCGGTAGCGTACCTCTTTATCGATACCGTTTACGAACCGTTGCGGCGCTGGGGGCAGAAAACCGGCGTGCTCTGTGTGTGGGCGATTTGTGAAGATGGGCGCAAAGTGCTCGTGAGTCTCTCGACCGCCAAGCGTGAGAGTTATGAGAGTTGTGTAGAGGTCCTGCGGGACTTGGTGAAGCGGGGGATGTGCCCACCGGGCACGATTACCACGGACGGGGCACTCGGGTTGACCAAAGCGATTGATGCGATGTGGCCCAAGTCCTTACGGATTCGCTGTTGGTTTCATAAGATGCAGAACCTCGAACAGAAAGTGCCTGACCAAGCTTGGCCCGCGTTCAAGGCGTTCGTCACGGATCTGCGCGATGCTCCGTCCCGCAAGAAAGCCGAAGAACGCCGGGATCAGATCGTGGCGCTCTATCAACGGGAGTTTCCCGAAGCCTGTCGATGCTTACTCGATGATGGAGAGGCCAGTCTCAATCATCTGGAGGTCCCCCGACGCCATCAACAATATGTGCGGACCTCAAACTTAGCGGAGCGGGCGTTTGTGGAGGAACGGCGGCGCACCAAAGTGATTCCCCATCTGCAGGATGAGCAGAGTTTAGTGCAATTGGTGTTTGCCGTGTTGATTCGCGTCAGTAATCGGTGGAACAAGAAGTGTTTCAGTGCGCTCGAACAACACCAGATTCGCAGCTTACGACGGAGGCGTAACCTGGACGAACAGGAAGTGAGGATAGAAGAGCTCCAATCTGACACCCCAACGCGTCGAAGTGCCGCGTCTGCTGCCTAGCCCGGTTTACAGGGATAAGGGGACTTGACCAACGCTTACCCTCGCACCCGCAGCCGCACGCCGCTCGGTAACTCTACCTCCACCGCCCACGGCCCGGTGGCCAAGACGGGCGGCTGCACCTCGACAAACTGCCCCGTGCTCGTCTCGCTCCTGCGGCCGCGGCGATACCACTCCTCAAACGTGCGCAACGTTACCCCCTCCTGCCCACAGAACTCCTTCATCCCCAGCCCACTCTGCCGATACCGCGCGATGATGGAGCGCCACTCCGTGGCGCTGCGCTGGACTCGCCCATTCTGCTGAATCTGCATGGCTTGCGTCCTCCTCTCCGACGATAATGGTCACGTTTAGTGATCACTTCTCTTACCTCCCTCCTGACATGAGAGGAAGAACGCCGTTCATTAGCCGCTTACGACAGAACTCAAACGCAGCAAGTACCCTCAGAAAGGGAAAGACGGGTTTCCCCATCCCTACCTTGATGAGAAACTGCTGGCGCAAGACTATCCCGTGGGGGAGAAAGGGCCAGAGGAAAGCCTGTACACGTTGCGGATCGGGGTGCCCAGTCCAAGATCATCCCGCCAGGAACCGCTGGAGATGACAGAGTGGAAACTCCGAGCAAAGCTGCGTGACAGCTTTCGCTGCGTACGGTGTGGTACGCGGGAGCAACTCCACGTGCACCACCTCAAGGGGACCAAGTCGCACCGCTTGGAAAACCTCGTGACGCTCTGCCAACAATGCCATCATGCGGAACACGGGTATCGCTAACAACCACCATCCAATGGAAAGCCGCGATGCGGTGAAAGCCGCACATCCGGTTTGGGGAGAGAGATGGGAGAGACCGCAGAGGAGCAATCCCTGTATGGCGCTCCTGTCTCTACTCCACGCATCTTCCGTCTCGATATGAACGACCGCTTGGTGATTGAAGAAGCCCGAGCAGCCTGAAAGTACCGCTACTTTGCGGTCTATGACAGCAATGTTGGATTTGGGCCTTGATGGCGAGTGGGAAGTGAAAGGCGATCGGACGCGCCTGCAATATACACATACATACCCTTTCTCTAATGATACGAAACACGAGCACGACTGGATGGACTCGACTGTCGACCTTGTGGAGGTAAGGGAAGAGAGTACGGGGAAAGGGGAGAAGGCCAGACGCGGTTGAACACCTCACCAACAGGCCTGAGGTTGACGGAGGGAGTGGAAAACGGGAAGCCGCTTCGTACAGAGGTCAGGGATGGCACGACCAAAAGGGGAGTTCGCTCCGCTCACCAGCATTCTCAGTAGGGGGCAGCTCGCCTATCAGAGGGGATAGTTTACAGCAGGAAACGAGCGATAATGGATTCGTCCTCTCATCCTGTGGAAAGGAGAAATGCGATGAAATGCGAATGCACCCGTAATTGCACCTGTGAAGTCGAGCAACAAAAGAGCCTGGAGCGCAATGGGAAGTACTATTGCGCTGAGGCCTGCGCCAACGGCCACCCCAGCGGGCAGGGCTGTGGCCACCAAGATTGCAATTGCTAAGACGTCTGGTCACGGAATCCGTCGAAGGCAGATTTCCTTTCAGCTCAGGGACTCATTACCGGCGGAGCTGTCGCTAAGTGGACGGACTCTCCCGTGGAGTGAAATGCTTGGGCGTGAAAAATACGCTAGTGCATCCAAGTAATGCTGGCAAGAAAGCATTTGTTGGTAACCCAGGGAATAATCAGGGTGTTTGTATGAGGTGCTGGCCAGAGCATTACCTGGAGCGCACTACCCAGATGGCGACCTCGCCCGCACCATAATTGCCCTCTGCACTACGGCCTGCGAAGGTAGTGTTCCAATTTGGTATCTGGCCTTATTCATACCGCACGACCAAATTCAACGCGGTTCATATATAACCCGATGAGGAGGTCATGCATGAGGCGAGAGCGGGAAAAACACAGCGTCTTGCGGCGAGGCGTTTCAAGCGTGTCCACAACGTCAGGTGCTTGCGTTCGATCTTCTGCATCGTCAACGTCCCCACTGTGTGTTGCGCGGGTGGAAGATGCCGCTGATAAACGCCCACCCTGTCTAGGGAAGAGGGCATGATGCCAGAGGATATGAGCAAGGCGTGGAGTGCAGGCTATCGTTCAGATTGCGGTTCGTTTTAGCGTGGGAAGCAGAGGGAGAATCTCGCGCTTGGCGGCGCCGTAGACGATTCGCATATTGCTGCCCGAACTTACGACACCACTTGCGAATGGCCTCATAGGTCACGACTACTCCACGTTCAAACAATAGATCTTCGACATCCCGGAAGCTCAGGCAGAAGCGAAAGTACAGCCATACTGCGTGGCTAATAATTTCCACGGGGAAGCGGTGGTTCTTATATTTGGTGGTAGCGGACTCGGTAATCATGCCGCCACTTTGACACATTGTGTAGGTGTTCAACAAGTTGACGACGCCGAGTAAAGAGCTCCCGCACGGAATCTAACAGGCCGTTCTCTGCATCACTTAAGATCCCTGGCACCTCGCGCCGCATAACGCGGGTTCTCTGCGGGAAGACAATCTCAAATTCGGCGAGCAAACTGCGCAGTTGATTCGCCTGCGCCGAGCTTCAAGCCGATAGGCCGACAACGTATGCGCTGCCTTGTCGTAACCTCAGAACGAGTTCATCATCCGAGTCGATATGTTCAGTATGACCCCGCCAGCTGTTGAGACGCTACGTGGCTCATCATGGGGGACGCTCGCGACCCTCTTCGTCGTAGCCGTCCTCTTCAACTATCCATGGGAGCTGGCGCAGGCACCGCTCTACGTGGGCATGAATAGTTTCAGCGCCACCTGGTGGCATTGCTTCATAGCCAGCCTCGGTGATGGCCTGTTGGTGCTCACCATCTTCGCCACCGGCTGGGCTGTGCTGCGACGGCGAGACTGGTTCGTGCATCCAGGCGTGCGCGGTTACCTTGTAATGCTGACAATAGGACTAGCAATCGGCGTCAGCGTTGAGTGGGTGGCTGTGCACCTCGTGGGGCGCTGGGCATACACGGCGCAGATGCCGCTCCTACCAGGGCTCGGCGTTGGGATTATCCCTCTTCTGCAGATGCTTGTGCTTCCGCCGCTGATCTTTCGTGTCGTGGCGGGGCGACCGTCGCTGAGAGAGCTGGAGAAGGAGAGACTGAGAGCACGGTAAGAGCCAGTTATGTATGATGCTATCTCGCGTGGATGTGCGCCACATCACATGGCTCCAAGCGCTCAGAGCAGCCCTCAGCGCCTGCTCGACAATTGACGCTCGGGGGCTGGACGCAAAATATAGAGGGAGCCAAGATCAACTCTTCCCGTATTAAGGCCTGTGACGCACTATGGGGACAGCGTATCGCTGTCAGGAAAGAAGCCGAAGATAATGCTGATGACATATGGGGAAATATCCACAACAGGTCGAGAGAACGCCTACACTCTCTAAGGATAATAAAAAGAATTGGCCGCAAATCCCTACCTTTTCTCTGGCACATTCATTGCGCAACTTGATGTTGAACGCTTAGTATTCGACGGCTGCTTTAACCAAGTCGCAAAGGATCGAGCTTGGCGTCTTGCTTCTTGTTGTCATTGCTGGCCTCGCTAGGATGTAGGCTCTCAGATGAGGATCTGCAAGAAACGGCGCTTCTGGACAGTTAGTGTCATTATTCTCGTTCTTCTTACTCTTGTGGCCGGGACGAGTTTTGCGTGCTTCCAGAGAATGAACAACGCCGCTGCAGAAGCGTGTTGCCACAGGAATTGTCAGCATGCGCTGACCGGCGAGGCCGCTGCCAGATGCTGCCAACAACTCCAAGCGCAGCTCTCCGCAGCACTTCCTCCCTCTTCGATAAAAAGTACGACTCTTGTCGCTTTTACTCTGCCCGCTTTTCTGTCTCCTCCTTCAAGGCTTCAGATTGTAGAATCATCCCTTACGCATTGTCCCGCCACAGAGCGACCTCCTCACTCTCCTCCCTTGTACGCCTTTCACTGTACGCTGCTGATTTGATCCGCTCCCTTATTCCTTTTGTAGCCGACACAGCCGCACCTGCAGCCAGTAGCGCTCACGCTGATCCCGCCTCTCTATGTGCCAGGTAGATAGCAGAGGCTCTTTCTCAAGCGCTGATGGGCTTGGTGCGGGACACAAGACCGCAGACTCTAACCGCCAACCGGCGACAACTTGACGAAGGAGAAACTCATGAACGTGAAACAGACCATGATGTCACTGATCACTGGTATTGGAGCGACACTTATATTTTCAACCTTTGTGGCGGCGCAGCAGCCCGCCTCGCCTGGCCAGCCTAAATCGATGGACGACATGATGAAGGAATGTCGGACTCACTGTCAGACGACCACCGCCACTCTCGACCAACTGACGCGCCAGATGGACAACGCCAAACAGTCCAACGACCCGGCGCAGATGCGGACCGCACTCGACGCCGTGCAAAAACCGCTGGCGGAGATGAAGGACCACATGACGGGGTGCATGGGCATGATGAGCATGATGGAGAAGATGCACGGCGGCAGGGGCGGCATGATGCAGGAAGGCTCAAGCGGTTCCATGGGCGGTATGGGTGGTCACGGTGATCACATGGGCGGCATGATGCAGGAGAAAAAACCGGAGTCCGGTGGGAAAGTCGCGAGTGAGAGAAACTGAATCTGTAGGAGGAAAAACACCATGACGATGCAACGAACATGGCTGTGGGTCGGCGGCGTGATTATCGTGGCTGCCGCAGCCCGGGCGCTCGGTACGCCCCTGGAAACGCTCTTCCTCCTGGCCCTCATCCTGATCTGTCCCCTCATGATGTACTTCATGATGAGGGGAGGAATGGGAAGACAGCAGAGGTCCGACCACGCCGAGATGAACAGACAGGCGGGGGCCCCCGAGCCGCGGCGCACGTCCAAAGAGAGTGAACGGCAGACTACGCAGGACCGATACGGAGAAAGACCATGAAGAGGAGATGCTGGGCGACAGCTTAGCTCAGTTCTGGGAGTGAAGAGAACGGACATGATAGACGTGGAGGCACAGCGTGGAGTGCAGTGGCGGAGGCTAGGGCGGACGCTGGCGGTTATTTTCGTAGTGACCGTTCTCTTCAACTATCCGTGGGAGCTCGCCCAGTCACCGCTCTATGTTGGCATGGAGAGTTTCAGCGCCGTGTGGTGGCATTGCTTCGTAGCAAGTCTCGGTGACGGCCTGCTGGTGCTGCTTATTTTCACTGCCGGCTGGGGCGCGCTGTGGCGGCAGGATTGGTTCATGCAACCAGGGATACGTGGCTATGTCTTGATGCTTGCTACGGGGCTAGCGATCGGCGTCGGCATCGAGTGGGTGGCTGTGCATGTCGCGGGGCGGTGGATGTACACGCCACGGATGCTGCTCGTGCCCGGACTCGGAGTCGGCATTGTACCCATCACGCAAATGTTTCTGCTACCGCCGCTAATCTTCCGCGTCGTGGCGGCGCCGCCGTCTCTGACGGGGTTGAAGAAGGAGAGGCACGGAGCACGGTGAGGAGTGCGCTATGTACGACGTCATTATTGTCGGCGGCGGTCCGGCGGGCTTAAGCGCTGCACTCGTCCTCGGCCGATGCCGCCGGAAGGTGTTGCTCCTCGATAATGGGCACCCGCGGAACGCGGTCTCCCACGCGCTCCATGGGTTCCTTTCACGCGACGGAATTCCTCCGGCGGAGCTACGGCGGATTGGCCGGGAGCAGCTCGCAAAGTATGAGTCGGTAAAACTCGTTGGGGCAACGGTGACTGAAGCGACGCGGACGGGCAGCCGCTTCGCCGTGCGCACGAGCGATGGCCGCCGCTTTACTTCACGGAAGCTGCTGATTGCGACAGGCGTTCGGGATATGCTGCCTGAAATTGCGGGGTTTCGGGACCTATTCGGCATCGCCGTTTTCCACTGCCCCTACTGCGACGGCTGGGAGGTTCGTGACCAACCACTGGCTATCTACGGCCGCGGAGATCAGAAGGGTGGCGGGTTGGCGCTCGAGCTCACCCAGTGGAGCCGCGACGTTGTGCTCTGCACGGACGGCCCCTCCGAGATCAGCGCCGAGTATCGGGAACGCCTCGTCAGGTGCAACATCTCCATCCGCGAGGAGCGGATTCTCCGCCTTGAGGCGACGAGTGGACCGCCCTACGAGACTCCCTTCGACATCGTCTTTGAACATGGAGCGCGCTTGACACGGCGAGCCCTCTTTTTCAATACCGGCAGGCGGCAAGCCTCGAACCTGGCCGAACAGCTCGGCTGTGAGATGTACGAAGAGGCGGGCTGCAAAGTGGACAACCAATATCAGGCGACCTCCGTTCCCGGCCTCTACGTGGCGGGCGACGCCTCTCGGGATGTGCTGCAGGCCATCGTTGCTGCGGCAGAAGGCGCGGGGGCGGCGATGGCCATGAATACCGCGCTACTCAAGGAGGACCTTCCATGACGCGCAGCCGCTCCCGCCCAGTCGACGATCACGCGCTGGTCGGGAACACAGGCGCCGGGTGGCCGGGGCAGACAAAGGGGTGAAGGCGGCGTTTGCGATCAATACGGAGTTACAGAATGAAGAGCACGAGTAAGAGTCGGTCTAACAATCGGACTGCCTGTGAATCATTCACCTGCCTGAAAAAGGAGAAACTGAAGGTGTCCATGAGAGTGAGCGGGGCGGCCGCAGCTGCCGTCATCGTAGGACTCGTGCTGACCGCGTGTCGCGGCGGCGCGGGCGACTTACAGAGGATCGAGCAGAAACGTGTGGACGAGCATGTCGTCACGCTCCTCAACGACACCGGGCAATTGAAGCAGGGGCAGAGTAAGCTGGTTTTAGAATTCCGCCGGATCTCTGACATGCAGCTCGCGGACGTGGGTGACGTACAAGTCAGCTTATCCATGCCGGCGATGCCCACCATGACTGGTGCTGCGTCGGCTACACCCTCGGGCACGCCCGGCCGCTACGACGTGACGGGCGATTTCTCGATGCGCGGGCTATGGAACTTCATGGTGACGTTCGGCCAGAGCCAGCATGTGCCATTCGCCCTGACTGTGCCGTGAAAGGTCCATCGGGCTTTTGAATGCGCAGGTCTCCCGGTTGAGTTCGACCTACAAAAGAGGGGAAAGAAAAGTCAGGAGGACTACCGATGAATTCACAGCAAGAAGTCATCCTCGTGACAGGCAGCAGCGGACTGATTGGCTCTGCGGTGGTTAAGAGGTTCGCTGAGTCTTTCAATGTCGTCGGCTTCGACCGTGCCGGGCCGCCGTACCCGCCGCCTGTGGCCGAATGCGTGTGTGTCGATCCCGCGTCAGAGGAGAGTGTGCAACGTGGCCTGGACCGCGTGCGCTACGGCTACGGCGAGCGTATCGCCTCCGTGGTTCATCTGGCCGCGTATTACGACTTCTCCGGCGAGCCGAGCCCGCAATATGAAGAGGTCACTGTTCGTGGCACCGAGCGACTGCTGCGGGGGCTCCGACGCTTTCGCGTCGAGCAATTTGTGTTTTCCAGCACCATGCTCGTTCATGCGCCGTGCGAGCCCGGGCAGCGCATCGACGAAGACTGGCCGCTGGAGCCGAAGTGGGATTACCCACGGTCGAAGGTCACAACCGAGCAGCTCATCCGCGCCGAGCGCGGTGGCATCCCCGTCGTGCTGCTCCGCATCGCGGGCGTGTACGATGACCTCTGCCACTCGATCCCGCTCGCCCACCAGATCCAACGCATTTATGAGCGCCGGCTCACCAGCCACGTCTTTCCCGGCGACATCTCGCACGGCCAGGCGTTCCTGCACCTTGACGACTTGGTGGAGGCGTTCGGGCTCCTTGCACAACGCCGCGCGCAATTGCCCTCCGAGCTGACCCTGTTGCTCGGCGAGCCCGAGACGCTCAGCTACGACGCGCTGCAGCGCACGTTCGGGCAGCTCATCCACGGTGAGGAGTGGGAGACGCGGGAAATCCTCAAGCCGCTGGCCAAGGCGGGCGCGTGGTTCCAAGACACCCTGCCGCTCGGCGCAGAGTCGTTCATCAAGCCCTGGATGATCGACCTCGCCGACGATCACTACGCGCTCGACATCGCCCGCGCCCGCACGGAGCTTGGCTGGGAGCCGAGGCGGTCGCTGCGGAACACGCTCCCGCAAATGGTCGCCGCCCTCAAGGCCGACCCGCTCGGCTGGTACCGCGAGAACGAGCTGGAGCCGCCGGCGGAACTCCGGAAAACGGCTTCGTCAGATGCGGAGGTGCGACATGCCGAGTAGATGCTTTCAACACACGCCCGAGGCCGAGGCGCAGCAGCACGAAATGATGGGGGCGAGAGGGCGCAGGATCGGATGCGCCACATGGGCAGGCACGAAGAAACGTCGTCCGGCGATCATCTGGAGATGACGCGAAAGATGCGTGAGAAGTGGCTCTGGACCAACTTCACCGTCATCCTGCTCGGGGTGTGGCTCGTCAGTAGCCCTCTCACTTTTGGGTATACCAGCACAGCCATGAGGTGGAGCGATGTGGCGAGCGGGTTGCTGCTCGCGGTCTTCGCCGGACTGGCGTTATGGCCGCGCTATGATTTCATCGGCCGCTGGTCGGTTGCTCTGATCGGCGTCTGGCTGCAATTCGCGCCGCTCGTCTTCTGGGCGCCGACTGCCGCGGCGTATCTCAACGACACGTTGGTCGGAACGCTGGCGATCACGCTCTCCATCCTGGTCCCGATGATGCCCGGCATGGCCCATCACATGGAGATGATGAAGCCGGGGCCGGAAGTTCCGCCTGGCTGGAGCTACAATCCGTCCTCGTGGCACCAGCGCGCGCCTATGATCGGGCTGGCATTCATCGGCTGGCTGGCGTCGCGTTATCTCGCCGCGTTTCAACTCGGCTACATCCAGACGGTTTGGGATCCGTTTTTCGGTGATGGCACGGCGACGGTGCTCACGTCTGAGGTCTCGAAAATGTTTCCGATCTCCGACGCCGGCCTCGGCGCAACCGTGTACACGATCGAGATGCTGATGGGCTGGATGGGCGGCACGACCCGCTGGCGCACGATGCCGTGGATGGTGACGTTTTTCTTCATTCTCGTGGTGCCGCTCGGCATCGTCAGTATCGTGCTCGTCATCCTGCAACCGCTCGCCGTCGGCGCGTGGTGCGGCATCTGTCTGTTCACCGCGCTCGTGATGCTGTTCATGATTCCGCTCGCGGTGGATGAGGTGATCGCGACGGGTCAGTTTCTGAGAGCGAGCACGCGCAACGGCAAATCGCTCTGGCGCACGTTTTGGGTCGGCGGAACGCTCGAGGAGGTGAACGAAGACAAACGCACGCCGAGGTACGGCGCGCCGGCCTCGGAGATGGTGGGCCCGATGCTGTGGGGCGTGACTGCGCCCTGGAATCTGGTCCTGAGCGCGGCGCTTGGCGTCTGGCTGATGCTCGTGCCGGCGATTTTCGGCACACAAGGCGACGCGGCGGACAGTGATCATCTCGTCGGCGCGTTGGTCACGACTTTCGCGGT
>Ga0187894_10006988_pt1 | contig 10838 bp, 10 predicted proteins | sample GBC1701081metaG_FD_136650 | JGI IMG/M metagenome (GOLD analysis project Ga0187894, IMG submission 136650) | White microbial mat communities from a lava cave in the Kipuka Kanohina Cave System on the Island of Hawaii, USA - GBC170108-1 metaG ... | reverse complement strand
TGTTCATCCTGGATACGGAGCCCGCGGGTTACGTGGCGTTCGCCGCGAATGAAGCGGAGAAGGCGGCCCACGTCGATCTGGTGCAAGTGCAGCCGTCGGGGGCGTTCGGGCGCCTTTGGCTTTCGGGACTCGAGGCGGAGATCGACGCCGCCGCCCAGGCGGCCATCGCCGCGCTGGAGGGCATGTCCGGGCGCCCGGCGGACAAATCCGGAAACAAGTAGACGCAGCGATCAGAAGGAGATCCAACCAATGGCAGACGCGCTGGGAATGATCGAGACCAAAGGCTTCGTGGCGGTGGTGGAGGCGGCCGACGCGATGGTGAAGGCCGCGAAGGTCGAGTTGGTGGGCTACGAGAAGATCGGCGGCGGCTACGTGACGGCCGTGGTGCGCGGAGACGTCGCGGCGGTGAAGGCGGCCACGGAAGCCGGCCAGCGCGCCGCCGAGCGCGTCGGCGAGATGGTCGCGGTGCACATCATCCCGCGTCCCCATGTGAACGTGGACCTGGTGCTGCCGCTGGGCCGGCAGGACGACGCCAAGTCCGGGAAGTGAGCAGGGGGACAAGAAAGCGCTCAGGACGTCATGCGTCTCGCTCGCGTCATAGGAACCGTCGTCGCCACTCGGAAAGACCCGGAGATGGGAGGCCTCAAGCTCCTGTTACTGGCGCCGTGTGGGGCCGATGAGCGCCCGACGACCGAAGCGGCCCTGGTCGCCGCGGATGCGTTGGGCGCGGGCGTGGGCGAGGTCGTGCTGTACGCCGTCGGGTCGGCGGCGCGCCAGACCCGCGAGACCAAGGACCGACCGGTCGACGCCACCGTGATGGCCATCGTAGATCACGTCGAAGTTGCGGCACGAACCGGGTCGCGATAGTCATCGCTCTATGCCCAAGCCGATTTGCATCGTGTCCGCGGCGACGCTCTCGCTTCTGGTGATGACCGGGGCGGTTTCAGCGGAACCTTTCGGGAAGGCGGGCGCCAACGTGTTCAGCGCCGAGAACCTCATGGGGATCGGCCGCGCCAACGTGGATCCCGAGAGGGGAGGCGACACGGACACGACCTACTTTTCGTTTTTCGCCACGGCCGAGAGCCACACTCCCTTCGACGTTCCCAAGCTGGCTTACGACCGTTTCGTCGGCGACGGCCTCACGGTGGGTGGCTTCTTTTCGTACAGCGACGTCACGGACAGGACGGGAGACACGGAAAGTGACTCAAATATCTTGCTCATCGGGCCGCGCATCGGGTACGGCGCGGGCCTGGGCGACCGTGTGGGCATCTGGGCCCGCGGCGGAATCACGTTCTACACCGCGGACTTCGATTTTGGGCTGGGGTCCGGAACCATCAGCGGTGTGGGCCTCAACCTGGAGGCGCTGTTCACACTTCATGTAACGCCGGGATTCATGTTCACCGTCGGCCCGGTCGTTGCCCTACCGCTGAGCGGCAAGGCGGAGGCCGCCGGCGGCGAAGAGGGGCTCAAGTTTCGCAACATCGGCGTGATGGTCGGGGTGGCCGGAATCGTCTAGCAGCCCGTGGCGAAAGTCCGGACCGAGTGCTGGACGAGCGAGGAGCCCCGGCCGCAAGGCGCGAGGAGGAGGAATACCCGTCGGTATTGCGACGACGAGCAACGCAGCGGACGGGGCCCGCAGCCGGCCACGCGAAGCGGAGCGACTTTCGCCACGGGCTGCTAGGACCCGCGCAAGATCGCGGCAACGAAGGCGGACCGAAGATAGAAGCCGTGCTTGCCGAGGCGGGCGGGCGCTCCGTCGGGGCCGTAGCCGGCGCGTGTGTCGGCCGCGTTGCGTCCCTTGGGGCGGACCTGCAGCACGGCACCGACGTGGCCGGTCAGCTCGGCGGCGCGACCGCGGCGGAAGTAGTCGCGCACGAACAAGGTGAAATCGGCGGCGAGGGCGGCTTCTTCGGCGGAATCGGGGGACCATAGCCGCACCGCCGCAACCCGCCTTTGTCCCACGGATGCCGGGGCCGCGACGGCCGAAGCGGGGCGCCGGGGCACCTCCAGCGCCACCCACAGCACCCGGGCCAGCTTGCGGCGAACGTAGCTCGTCTCCCAGGAATCCGCGGCGATGGCGATGGGATCAATCTGACAGACCGCGGTGGACTCGCGCGGCAGAAGATGCCCGTCGACCGGGACCGTCTTCAGCTCGACTCCCAGACGCGCGAAGTCGGGGCCTGCGGCGCCTCCCAACGATAGGCCGAGCTCTTGTTCGATGATTTGCCCCGACCAGCCTTTGGTGCGCAGCGCGCCCGGCGGCACCGGCAGCCCGAGACCGTCGGCCAGGTCGCCGAGGTCGGCGCCCAGCAGCGCCCGGGCGTGGGCGAGGAGGGCGGCGAGGGTGGAGGCGTCCGTTTCGCTATCCGCCGGCAGCGGGGGCATTGAGCGCCACCCTAAAGCATCGTAAGACGGGCGGCCATGGACGAGGCGCGCATCCAAGAGATCGTCGACCGCGTCCTGGCGCGCATAGGCGACGTCCCGGCCACGCCCATGGAGGCGGTCCGTAACCCGCCCCCCGGGTACGGGGACGCGCCCCCGGGCACGACGCCGCCGGCTCCGTCGACCGATCGCAAGCCTGTCCGCGTCCCGCGCGGCCGGCGTGGCGTGTTCGACGACGTCGACTCGGCGGTACGCGCCGCCCGCAAGGCCTACGCGCAGAACGAAGCGGCCACCGTCGAGGCGCGCCGAGCTTGGGTGGAGGCCATGCGCGCGGCGTCGCTGCGGATCGTCGACGATCTGGCGCGATTCGCGGTCGAAGAGACCGGCTACGGGCGGGCCGAGGACAAGGTGCTCAAGAACCGGCTCTGCATCCGCAAGACGCCGGGCCCCGAGCTGCTGGCGCGCCCGATGACGTTCTCCGGCGACGACGGCCTGACCATCACCGAGCGCGCAAGCTACGGCGTGATCGGTTCCATCACCCCCACCACCAATCCCACCGAGACTATCATCAACAACGGCATCGGCATGGTGTCGGGCGGCAACGCGGTGGTGTTCAACTGCCATCCGTACGCTGCGCGGACGTCCGCGTGGTTCGTCCACAAGCTCAACGAAGCCATCACGGATGCGGGCGGCCCCGAGAACCTGGTGTGCTGCGTGGCCGAGCCCACCATCGGCAGCGCGCAAGCGCTGATGCGCCATCCCGGCGTCCGGCTGATGGTGGTCACGGGGGGACCCGCGGTCGTCAACGAGGCCATGAACGCGGGCAAGAAGGTCATCGCCGCCGGCCCCGGCAATCCGCCGGCGGTGGTCGACGAGACCGCGAACCTCGAAGCCGCCGCGTGCCACATCGTGGCGGGCGCCTCCATCGACAACAACATCATTTGCACCGCTGAGAAGGAAGTCGTGGTGGTGGACGCCGTGGCCGACCGGCTGAAAGATGCGCTGGTGCGCAACGGGAGCTACCTGGTCAGCGGGCGCCAGCTCGCCGAGCTGGAGAAGATCGTGCTGTTCGAGGGGCGTCACGCGAACAAAGAGCTGGTGGGCAAGAACGCCGCGGTCATCCTGCAGCGGATCGGCGTTCGGGCGGGAGACGACCTGCGCCTGGTCCTGTGCGAGGTGGACGAGGCACATCCCTTCGTGCAGTTGGAGCTGCTGATGCCGGTGCTGCCTGTGGTCCGCGCGACCGATGCGGCGGAGGCCATCGCGATGGCCAAGCGGGTGGAGCACGGGTTCGGTCACACGGCGGTGATGTTCTCGCGCAACATCGAGAACCTGCACGTCATGGCCCGCACCATCGACACGTCGATTTTCGTAAAGAACGCTTCGAACCTGGCGGGGCTGGGGGAGGGCGGGGAAGGCTACACGTCGTTCACTATCGCGTCGCCCACCGGGGAAGGCTTGACCACGGTCCTGAACTTCACACGCGAGCGGCGCTGCACCTTGAAGGAATATTTTCGCTTCGTATGAGGACCGCTGCCGCGCCGCCCCCGTCCTCTGGATCGCCCTCGCTGGCGCTCATCGAGGTCGCATCCATCGCGCGCGGCTACGTAGTGGCCGACGCCATGGTGAAGAAGGCGCCGGTCACGCTCCTGCAGTGTGCGCCCGTGACGCCCGGCAAGCTGATCGTCCTGGTGGGTGGCGCGGTGGCCGAGGTCGACGAGGCGTTCGCCGCCGGGTTGGCGGCTGCGGGTGATCGGATCATCGACAAGCTGTTCCTGGCGCAGGCTCACGAGCAGCTCGGCGCCGCCATCGCCGGAAACCCAGCCGCCGGCCGCAGCGCCGTGGATGCGCTGGGGATCGTCGAGATGGCGACCGTCGCCGCCGCAGTTCGCGCCGCCGACGCCGCGGCCAAGGCGGCGCGCGTCTACATCATCGAGATGCGCCTCGGCCGCGGGCTGGGCGGCAAAGGCTTTTTCATCTTGTCGGGTCCGCTGGCCGAGATCGAGGCCGCGGTCCTGGCCGCGTCCGGGGCTGTGGATCCGTGTCTGCTGACGGCGACAGAAATCATCGGCGCGCCGCACGCCGACTTCACCGTCACGCTCGCCACCGGCGGGCGCCTGTAGAGAGATGAACACCCCCACGGGTCCGGCGTAGTTGATGGTAAAATCTTCATCCGGTCTTTCGTCGGCTGTCAGCGATGAGCCCTCCTCGTAGAAAGGACGCTGTTCCCAAGCCCAAGGACGGGCGGCCCTCCAAGCGGATCACGATCAAGTCCCCCATCTCGGAGCTTCTGGCCGCCAGCATGCCGTCCATGGCCACGCCGGCGCCGACGCCGCTCACCGACTCGCCGCTGGGCGGCCTTTTTGACGACGCGGCCTCGCTGGCGCGGAAGCGGGCAGCGGAGCTGGTTCAAGTGGCCAAAACCGAAATGGAGTCGGGGAACCTGGCCGGCGCCGTGGAAGTCGCTGAGCTCATCTGCGCCGAGGGCGAGCGAGCGCCCCCGCCCGGAATCGACGAGGTCATTGAGCCGGCGCGGCCCCTGCTGGAGCGAATCTTTCAGGCGCAAGTCGGATCGGGCGACGGGGTGCCGGCGGTGGTTCTCGAGCCGGCCGAAATCGCGTCCTTGGCGCTCGACCACCGTACGGGCTTCCTCCTTTCGCGCATCGACGGGGTGATCACCATCGAGGAGCTGCTGGAAGTCTCCGGGATGGGCGTGCTCGATTCCCTGCGGATCTTGTCGTCGTTGCTTCGGGAGCGGCTCATCGAGATCCGGTAGAATGGGACCTCGCCCATGCTGGCTGGTTTCGCGCGGAGTCGCGTCATTCTTTTCGTGGCTTCGTGCGGGGTGGGTTTGTGGGTGGGGGGCGGCTGTCAGCGGAGCAACCCCGCCTTCAATCCGGGTGGCGTCGCCTCGGACGGGCCGGTGGTGGAACCGGGGGCCGACGCCAGCGCGACCCCCGACCAGGGGGGCGTAGACCGCGACGCCGCGCCAGAAGCTGGCCGCGACGCCGGGTTCGACGGTGCACCTCCGGCGCCCGACGTCCGCGAGGACACCGTTGGCGACGTCGTGCGCGACGGGGGAATCGCGTCCGATGCGCCCGCGCGCTTGTGCAGCACGCCTTCAGAGTGCGCGATGAAGCTGGGCAGCCCGCCGTGCGGAAGCTGGATCTGCCCGTCGGGCACCTGCCAGGTGGCTTGTAGCAACTGCATGGACGGCGACGGAGACGGCTACGGTTCGGGCAATGGTTGCGCGGGCCGCGACTGCGACGACCGCGATCCCGCGGTCGGGCTCGCCGGCGAGCAGAGCTGCTACGGAGGGCCCGCCGGCACCGAGACCAAGGGAACGTGCCGCAAGGGCCGCCAGACGTGCATCGGGGGGGTGTGGACATCGTGCTTTGGTCAAGTGGTGCCCAGCGGGGAAGCCTGCAACGGCCAGGACGACGACTGCGATGGAGCGACGGACGAGAGCCTCGGGATGTTCACCTGCGGCGTCGGCGCCTGCCGGCGCTCGGTCCCCGCGTGCGGCTCTGGCGGCGCCGCGGGGATGTGCGTGGCGGTCTCTCCCTCGACGGAGACGTGCGGCGACACCATCGACAACAACTGCGACGGCGCCGTGGATGAAGGGTGCGGGACCGACGCCTGCGTGCGCGTAGCTCCCGGAGGGGTCGACGTCACGGCGAGCCTGTTGATGCCCTTCGGGACCATTCAGGCCGCCATCAACTACGCCGCCGCGGACTCATCGCGCCCGCAGAAGGTCTGCGTCGCCCAGGGCCCGTCGTGCACGGCTTCGCACGTCTACAGAACGCCGGTGGATGTATCTCTCACGATGGCCGCCGGCGTCGCCGTGCTGGGCGGGTTCGAATCCAGCGGCTGGACTCGCTGCAATCAAGGGACAGGCGGAGCCCTGAATCCGCGTGTGTCCATCGAGACCGCTGGCACGGCGACCACCACCGTTCTATTTCCGCCCACAGCCAGCGGCGCGGCGCTCGACGGTTTTCGGATCAGCCGTTCCACCTCGGGCAGCGGTGGGACCGCCGCCATCACCGGGATCACCATCGACGGCGCCAAGGACGCGACAGTGTCCAAGGTGATCGTGAACGATTCGCCGTCCGCGAATGCAACCTACGGGATCAACCTGAAGAACGGCGCGGAGGCCACCATCGCCGACGTGGCCGTGTCGGCGGGTAACGGGGCCGTGGAGGCCGTCGGCATCCGATCATCGGCCTCGCGGCCGGCGATCCGCGGCAGTTGCCCGTCCTTGGATGCCGCCGGCCGCTGCCGAACCGGATGCGACGCGTCCAGCAGCACCTCGGGGGTGCGCGCGCGGACGGCCGACGGGTCGTCGGGCGAGACCTACGGCGTTCTGCTCGTCGATTCGCCCGGCGCCGTGATCGAGCAGTCCGCGGTGTGTGGCGCCAACGCCAAGCACGGCGCCGCCATCAAGGTCGTCGGCGAGGGCAAGGACGTGGTGATTCGAGGAAGCTTCGTCACCGGCGCGGGCGGCGAGCTCGATTCGCACGGGATCTGGTTGGAAGACTGCAACGGCGCCGCTCCCTGGATCGTCGACAACTACGCCATCGAATCGCAGGGTGACAGCGATCGAACGCGCGTGCGCGGTATCCACTCCGTCGGACGCTGTCACCCGGTCATCGACGGCAACCTGCGAATTACGGGCGGCGTCGAGGGAACCTCACATAAGCCCATCGGCGTCTACTGTGGCGCCAACACGTCGGGAGAACCCAGCCGGTGCGTCATCGTCGGTAATCGCCTCATCGCGGGATCGGGGGGCAACTTCCCGCCGGAGGCGGTCGGCGTTCGGTGCGACGACGGGGCTTGCGCGCGGATCGCCGGCAATGTGATCGCAGGCGCCAGCGCCAACGACGTGGTGGGTGTGTGGCTGTACGAAGCCGGCCCCCTGGTAGAGCGGAACATCATCCTGGGCGGCTGCGCGCGGGCGTCGGCGGCCGGGCTCTACGCCGAACGCGCCTTCGCTCGCATCGAGAACAATGTGATCTCGGCGGGCGACTGCCGCCTGTCGCCCGCGCAGTCGTATTCGCCCCGGAACAGCGGTCTGGTCGCCATCGTGGGCAGCGGTGGCGGAGAGCTCGACGTGCACTCCAACTTCATCGACGCTCGTGGCGATGATGGGCCCTGCATCGGATCGGCGGTGGTTTACCGGAGCTACGTCGGGCCGCCGCCGCCGACGCCGCCGCCCGTACCACGGGGACCGATGGGCGCGTTCCGGAACAACATCCTGCGCAGCGGCTTCTGCGAACAGGAGCGACATCTTTTCTTCGAATACGACGCCATGGCCGATCCGAAGATCTTCCAGAACAACGACCTGGATCCGGCGGGAGGCCCGACGTCCCTTTACTGGGACGAAGGCACGACCGCCATCACCGACGTCATGAGCGTCAACGCGTTAACAGAAACCAGCGCGGCCGCCAATCTGGCGAGCGACCCCAAGCTGGTCAGCTACCCGAGCGGCGACTACCACCTCACGCCCGGGTCGCCGTGCGCCGACCGGGGGGCCTCGGTCGCCGCTCCCACAATCGACGCCGACGGCAAAATGCGCGCCGACGGCAAACCGGACATCGGCCCCTACGAGCTGTGAGAGAGCGCCTCCTTTCCGACCCCGCCGCGTAACGCCGCGGTCCATCGAGAGACCACTCGAGATGTTGATCAAGCGCCCGTCGGACGTTCGATCGTCAGAGATCACCAGCCTGGGCGTCTACCTGCGCCGCCGCGAGCTGATGATCGGCGGGGCCGCCGGGGTGATATCCGCTCTCGCAGGGTGCAAATCGAAAGCCGCGGAGGTCGCTCGCCTCCCGGGCGTCAAGAGGGGGCCCTTCGCCACGGATGAATCTCAGACTGCCTTCAAGGACATCACCACCTACAACAACTTCTATGAATTCGGCACCGACAAGTCCGATCCCTCGCGCCGCGCGCATACGCTGCGCACGCGCCCCTGGACCATCGCGGTCGATGGCGAGGTCGGCAAGCCGCAAGTCCTGGACATCGATGCGCTGCTGAAGATGTTCCCGCTCGAAGAGCGCATCTACCGCCTGCGCTGCGTCGAGGCCTGGTCCATGGTCATTCCCTGGATCGGATTTCCTTTGGGCGATCTGATCAAGCGGCTGGAGCCCACCTCCCGCGCCAAGCACGTCGCCTTCACGACGCTGCTGGCCCCCGACCAGATGCCGGGCCAGCGCTCGTCGTCGCTGGAGTGGCCCTACGTCGAAGGTCTGCGCATGGACGAGGCGATGCATCCGCTGACCATCCTGGCGGTGGGGCTTTACGGGCAGGCCATGCCCAACCAGAACGGCGCGCCCATCCGGCTGGTCGTGCCCTGGAAGTACGGTTTCAAGAGCATCAAGTCGATCGTCAAGCTGCGCTTCGTGGAGAGCCAGCCACCGACATCATGGAACCTTTCCGCGCCTCGGGAGTATGGCTTTTATTCGAACGTCAACCCGGACGTCGACCATCCTCGCTGGAGCCAATCGCGCGAGCGCCGCATCGGCGAGATCCTGAAGCGCAAGACGCTGGCCTTCAATGGCTACGCCGCCGAGGTCGCCAGTCTTTACCGGGGCATGGATTTGCGGACCAACTTCTGATGCGCCCGCCGCTTCCGGGGGAAGCCGCCGCGGCCGCGCCGGAGACCGTGCGCGCACCGCGGAGGCGCCCGGGCTGGCTGAAACCGGTCGTCTTTATGGCGTCCCTGGGCCCCGCGGCCTGGACCGGAGGCCGGTTTTTCACGGATCGCCTGGGCGCCAATCCCATCACGACAGCCCTCAACGAGCTCGGTCTGGCCACGTTGATCCTCCTCCTCGCCTCGCTGGCGTGCACACCGCTGAAGTTGGTGATGGGCTGGACGTGGCCGCTGGCGCTGCGTCGCATGCTGGGGCTGTTCGCTTTTTTCTACGTCTGTCTCCACTTCGGCGTATACGTTGGCTTAGAGCAGTTCTTCGACGTCTCGGAGATCGCCAAGGACATCGTCAAACGCAAGTTCATCACCGTCGGGTTCGCCGCCTTCGTCCTGCTCATTTCGCTGGCGGTCACCTCGACCAACAAGATGGTCAAACGCCTGGGGTTCGCACGATGGAAGCGCCTTCACCGCCTGGTCTACCTCGCCGCCATCCTGGGCGTCATCCACTTCGTATGGCGAGAGAAGGTGGTGGGCGTCGAGCAGATCACGTACGCCGTGGTCCTCGCTGTGCTGCTGGGCGTGCGGCTCTGGGCGCCGCGGCGCTCGCCGCCGCGGGCCTCACGGGCCTGAATCTCGGCTGCCGGACCATGACGCCGCCGGCTGCGCCTCCCGGCTCCGCTGCCGCCGCCGCTGCGGACGCGGGTAGCGCGCGCATCGCAGCGCTGGCCGACGAATACTGGCGCCAGCGCTTGCGGGCGGATCCCATCGAGGCCACCGTGCTCGGCTACCGGCAGCATGACGCCGAGATGCCGGATGTGACCGCCGCCGGGCACGCGCGCGAGACCGCTCGATGGGAGGGTCTGCTCGTGCGCGTGCGGGCCGTCGATGCCCACGCGCTGACCGACGGCGATCGCGTCACGCACGGGACGCTGATCGGAGAGATCGAAGCGGATCTCGCGCGCCGAGCCTGCCATCTGGAAGAGTGGACCGTCGATCCGCGCGACGGACCGCAGGTCGGTTTCCTGAACTTGGCGCGACTGCAGTCCGTGGGCTCGCCCGAGCAGGCCGCCGCCATGGTGTCGCGCTGGCAAAAGATGGCGCCGCTGCTCGACGACATGGCCGCCAACCTCCGCCGCGGGCTGGCTGCCGGGAAGGTGGCTCCGCGCGGCGCGGTCGAGCGTGTCATCAAGCAGCTCGACGATTTGCTGGGGTCGCCCGACGAGGCGTGGGTCCTCTATCAGCCGCTGGCGGCCCTGCGCGCGGCCGCGCCCGCCATTCGAAGCGCGTTCGAGCGCTACCGCCAGCTGCTGGCGCGCGAGATCTTGCCGCAGGCCCGGGATGACGCGCGCGTCGGCATCTCTCACATTCCGGACGGCGCCGCCTGCTACGCGCGCCTCATCAAGGTGCACACGTCCCTGGACGCGTCCGCCGAGGAGATCCACCAGTTCGGGCTGCAGGAGGTGGCTCGCATCCGACGCGAGATGAGCGACCTCGGAGGCGAGGTCCTGGGGACGATGGACCTGTCGGAGATTCAGCGGCGGCTGCGCGGCGATCCCGCGCTGTTCTTCACGACGCGCGAAGAAATCGAGACCAAGGCGGTCGAAGCGCTGCGCCGTTCGGAGGCCGCGGTGGGGCGGTGGTTGGGCCGCCTTCCGCGCACCCCCTGCGGGGTCCGGCGCATCGAGCCCTACGAAGAGAAAGACAGCACTATCGCCTACTACCGCCAGGCGGCCATCGACGGGACGCGTCCTGGCAGCTACTACGTCAACACCTACGCGCCGGCGACGCGCCCTCGCTACGAGGCGGAGGT
>Ga0187894_10006987_pt1 | contig 10838 bp, 9 predicted proteins | sample GBC1701081metaG_FD_136650 | JGI IMG/M metagenome (GOLD analysis project Ga0187894, IMG submission 136650) | White microbial mat communities from a lava cave in the Kipuka Kanohina Cave System on the Island of Hawaii, USA - GBC170108-1 metaG ... | reverse complement strand
CTGCGCGCTCTGCTATTTCCTTTTCTTTCTTAGCGGCGTCGTCTTTCTGTTTTGGCACCCGTATAGCGAAAACAAGAAAGTCCGTTTCCACGCGCTGCAATCCATCTTCTTTACGGCCGCATGGCTCCTCCTTGTGTACACGGTGGGCGTGATTCTGCCGTTCGGGCTCAGCCAAGTCATCTTCCCGGTCATCCAATTAGGAATCTTAGGGATTTGGGTCCATATCATGTGGCAGCTCTACCACCGGCGAGAAGTCGTTCTTCCGGTATTGGGGGAAATGGCCCGAAAGCACGCGTAGCCAAAGTGCTCTCGCGAAACGTCTATTCAGCCAGTGCCCTTATCCCGCTTTCTGTTTTTGCTTCTTCTTCCCCTGCTGGTTCCGGCGCAGGGGCCTGTTGTCGGCATTATCGATTTCTACGGGCGTCAAAAAGTTAGCGAGGAAAAGCTCTTAAAGGTCCTAGGCGTCAAGCCGGGCCAGATGCTGCCGCGCTCAAAGGGCGATGTCGAGGACGCGCTGGAAGAGATCGAGGGGGTTGTTTACGCCCATCTTGAAGCAGCCTGTTGTGACGAAGGAAAAGCCATTCTATACGTGGGCATCGAGGAGCGTGGGGCGCCTCATTTCATCTATAGCGGCCCGCCGGCCGGGCTCGAATTGCTGCCGATGGCGATCCACGATGAATACGCGGCCTTTCTCGCCGCTCTTGGACTGGCTGTCCGCGAAGGCGATACGGCGGAAGACCTGACCCAGGGCCATTCGCTGATGCGGAACTCCGGTGCGCGCTCCCACCAGGAAAAGTTCGTCGAGCTTGCCCGCGATCATCTTCCCGATCTGAAGAAAGTTCTGCAACACTCCGAAAATGCCGAGCACCGCGCCATTGCCGCTTATGTCATCGGCTATGCGCCCAAGAAGCAACTGGTTGTGGAAGACTTGCAACGGGCTTTGCGCGATCCCGACGATACCGTGCGCAACAACGCCACGCGCTCGCTGGCGGCTATTGCCGTTTACGCTCAGTTGCAGCCCGATCAGGAACTCCGCATTTCCCCCACCTGGTTTATCGAGGCGCTGAATTCGCTGATCTGGCAGGATCGCATTACGGCCGCGAACACATTGGTCGGGCTTACCGAAAAGCGCGATCCGCTGATTCTCGACCACCTGCGCGAGCGCGCGATGCCTGCGCTGCGGGACATGGCGTCCTGGAAGTACCTGCCGCACGCGCTTCCCGGCTTTCTCTTGCTTGGCCGTGTCGCGGGGATGCCGGAAAGCGAAATTCGCGCGCTTTGGGAGAAGGGCGACCGCATCAGCTTGCTGAAGCGGGTGGATGCGAAAAAGCGCTAAGCGGGGCGTTCAGGCGTTCAGAAAGGTGTCCGGGTTGATGTCCGCCTGCCGGAGAATCGCGCGTAGCGTTCCCTCCGGCATGGCATGTCGCCCGGGTGATTAGGGTTGGTAGAAGGCGCCGCGCCGCGCTCTGTACGGCCCTAAGCGACGAGTCCAGGCAACTCATCGGAAGTTGCCACGAACAAGCCTTCGGGAAGTTCCTGGAGGTGAATGCGGATGGCCAGTTCGGGATCGCCTAGCCCGCCTTGGCCGCTTGCCAGCCGGCCTCGAGCGTTTTTCGCATGGTGGCGAGGGTGGCGACGTGCGCGGGATGGGCGGCGAGGTTGGTGAATTCGCGGGGGTCGGTTTGTTCGTCGTACAACTCTTCGCCCGCTCCGGGCCCGGTCCACTTCATGTAGCGGTAGCGGTCCGTGCGAACGGCGCGGCCGATGATTTCGCGGCTGTCGCGGCCGCCGGAGACCATGGTGAAGGCCGCCTTTTTGAATGGGCGCGCGGGATTGTCGAGCACGGGGCGAAGGCTTTGGCCTTCGAGGTAGCTCGGCGCTGGGTGGCCGCAGAGGTCGAGCACGGTGGGGTAGAGATCGACTAGCTCGACGAGAGCGCGGGTGGATTTGCCGCGCACCTTCTGGCCCGGAGCGCTAACGATGAGCGGCACGCGCGCGGATTCTTCGAACAGGCTGCGCTTCTGCCAGCGGAAGTGTTCGCCCAGGTGCCAGCCGTGGTCGCTCCAAAAAACGATGATGGTGTTGCGACGCTGGCCGGTTTTTTCGAGGTGCTGGAGAACGCGGCCGAGGTTCCAATCCATGTAAGAGATGGAAGCGTAGTAGCCGCGCAGGGCTTCGCGCTTGTCCTGGTCCGTTTTCATGCCGGAGTCGTTGCCGCGTCCACCGAGGATGGACTCGCTCGCGTTGGGAATGTCGGCGAGATCGTCCGCCGGATTGGATACGGGCTTAATGTTGGCGAGCGGGTAGAGATCGAAGAAGCGCGCGGGGGCAACGTGAGGGACGTGCGGGCGGAGAAAGCCCATGCCGATGAACCAGGGCGTGCCGCGTTTCTTGTCGATCGCTTCGATGGTTAGCTCGGCGGCGCGATTGTCCGCCTGGTCCGAGCCTTCGCCTTTGAACATGCGGTAGTGGAAAGAGTTGCCGGGGCCGAGGTGGGGCGTGATGTCGCGGCCTTCGGCGGGGGTCTTGTCTTCGAGACCGGGCGGGCTGATGGAGACGTCCCAGGACTGTGGGTCGTCGAACTCATTACTGCCGACGCTGCCCGGCACGTTCATGTGGTACATCTTGCCGTGGCGGGCGGCGTGGTAGCCGTTGTTGCGAAGGAACTGGGGAAGGGTGACAACGCCGGGGATGGTCTCGCGCACGTTGGGGCCGTTGGTCCAGATGGTGGTGGTGTCGGGGCGGCGTCCGCTCAGGAGCGAATTGCGGCTGGGACCGCACAGCGGGTATTGGCAGTAGGCGCGTTCGAAGCGGGTACCGGAGGCGGCGAGCGAGTCGATGTTGGGCGTGCGGATGGCGGGATGGCCGTAGCAGCCGATGGTGGTGTTGAGATCGTCCGAGCCTATAAAGAGTACGTTCGGGCGTTCGGCGGCGGTTTTGGGTTGAAGGAGGAGGGCCGGGGCGGCGAAGAAATTGCGGCGGGTCAGCATGGTCCGCATTCTATCGCTTGAGGTAAGCGATGAGTGCGGCGGGATCGTCGGTGATGATGGCGTCGACTTTGGCGTCGATGAGTTCTTGCCACTCGGCTTCGGTGTTGGCGGTCCAGGCGACGACTTTCATGCCGGCTTGGTGCGCTTCTTCGACATTCTTCGCGGTGACAATCGAAAGATGCGGCGACCACCATTCGGCGCCCGTGGCTTGCGCCGCCTTGACGTAGCCCCAGCCGGGCGGAGCGTGCAGGGCGGAGGTTTGAATGGCGGGGTCGAGGGCTTTGAGGGCGGTAATGGTCCGGAAGTCGAAACTTTGGACGATGACGCGCTTTTCGAGTTTGTGTTTGCGAATGGCGTCGAGCACGAGCTGAGCGAATTCCTGAGGACCTGGGGTGAGATGCGGCTTGTTGGGGAAGATTTTGGTTTCGACGTTGAAGTGGAACTGGCCGCGCGGGGCGAGGGCAAAGACTTCGTCGAGCGTGGGGACGCGCGTGCCGGGAACGGCGGTTTGCTTGGGAAAGTCCGGGTTGAGTTTGGCTCCGCAGTCCCAGAGTATGAGATTGGCGAGCGTCATTTCGCGGATTACGTTCGTGCCCTTCCAGCCAGCGGGCGGGGTGCAGAACTTCGAGTTCATCGTGGGATCGTGGGAGACGACCAGGACGTTGTCCTTGGTTACGGCGAGGTCGAGTTCAAGAACGTCGGCTCCGGCTTGGATGGCGTGCTCGAAGGCCGGGATGGTGTTTTCCGGGAAGACGGCGCGCGCGCCCCGGTGGCCGTGAACGAGGATGCGTGCGCTGGCTGTGGACATGAGCAAAAGCGCGGCCAAAAACAGCTTCATCCGCACAAGCCTATACTATGATTGTTTCCGGATTATGAACACAAGCAGGCGTACGTTTGCGGCCATGACCGCCTTGAGTTATTCGCGGATTCTGGGCGCGAATGAGAAGCTGCGCTTGGGTTATATCGGTGTGGGGAACCGCGGCGATCAGGTTCACGATGCGTTTCTCGAATACGCCGATCAGCAGACGGTGGCGGTGTGCGATTTACGCGAGGATTATATGGACCTGGCGGTGAAGAAGTCGCGCGCGAATCCGGTGAAGTATAAGGACTACCGCAAGCTGATCGAAGACAAGAATGTGGATGCGGTGGTGATCGCGACGCCGGACCACTGGCATGCGCTGCAGTTCGTCGAGGCTTGCAAGGCGGGCAAGGATGTTTACGTCGAGAAGCCGCTTTCCTTGACGGTCGCCGAGGGGCGGCGGATGGTGGAGGTGGCGCGCGAAACCAAGCGGGTGACGCAGGTGGGGATTCATCGGCGGTCGTCGAAGTTCTTGCAGGATGCGGCGCAGTTGGTTCGCGAGGGCGGGATCGGGCATGTGACGGTGGCGCGCGGGTATCACTTGCAGAACGAGTGGCCGAAGGGGATTGGGAATCCGGCGGATGGGCCCGCTCCCGATGCCGAGATGTGGGACAAGTGGTTGGGACCCGCGCCGAAGGTTCCTTACAACCAGAACCGCATGTTTTATAACTTTCGCTGGTTCCTAGGGTACTCGGGTGGGCAGTTGACGAACTTCGGCGTGCATTACATGGACATGCTGCGGTGGTGTTTAGGGAAGGATTCGCCGAAGGGGGTGACGGCGATGGGCGGCAAGTATGTGGTGGAGGATAATCGCGAGATTCCGGACACGCTGGAGGTGCTGTGGGATTTCGATGGCACGATGATCAATTTCGTGCAGTACAACGCGAACCGCGCGCCTGGGAATGCGAAGGGCAGCGAGATGGAACTGCGGGGCACGAAGGGGACGATGTACATCTGGGGGAACCGGTGGGAGGTCGTGCCGGAGCAGGTGAGCGACTCGCCGCGCCCGCCGCGCTCGCCGGTGGACCGCGCGCTCGAAAAGAACATTGGCAAGCTGAGCCCGGGAACGCAGGCGAAGACTGCGCAGGGGAGCCAGGATACGACGTTTCATGCGCGGAATTTTATTGACTGTGTGAAGTCGCGGGCGAAGTGCAATTGCGACATTCTCGATGGCCACTTGTCGACGGCGGCGACGCTGATTGGCGGGATTGCGCTGAAGACGAAGAGTTATTTGGAGTGGGACGGGAAGGCGGAGAAGTTTACGAATAATAGCGGGGCGAACCAGTATTTGCAGTACAAGTACAGAGCGCCGTATAAGTTGGGTTAGAGGAAGTCGAACTGCTTCCGCTACGGTCAATATTTCCAATTATGTTATTGATTAATTTATAGTTGTTGTCTCAGGAAGCACTTTCATTTCCGTTCCATTTCCCGTTCATGTTCGCGCCCGTTTCCTCCAACGGGACGTCGCATTGGCAGCAATCCGAGCAGCGCTTGCACTTCCCGCAAACGTGGTTGTCGCAGGCGTCCTTCGTGCACCAATTGCATATTTGCCCGGATGGCTCCGCGCATATCGAACACACAAATCGAGTCTCGTTCATTTCTTCGTTTCCGGAGATGGTTTGGGCTTGGCGGCGGGCTGCCGAATGAGCATTGCCCGGCAGCGCTGCGCTTCCTGATCCGCGATCTTGAACTCAGTTTCCTTCGTATTCGCAAGCTCGATGAGGTAATTGCGAAAGCGCGACCGTGCGGTATCGCCCTCCAGGGCCACGCTCTCCACTAAATCGGCCAAGGCCGGATTCTGATACTTGCGAATCCCTTTCGTGAGCGAATTCAGCATGGTTTCGGTGGCATCTAGCCGGAGGTAGAGTTCGATCCCCTTACCCATGGAATCGGGACGAGCCGCAACTTCCTCCGCCGTGCCTGCCGCGTAGGTGAACTCTGCGCGCAGGGCTTTCGCTTGCTGAATGTAAGCTTCCGGAGCCCCTTGCTCAATCCAGGCTTCCGGCTTCACTTCCTCGAGGACGGGCAGCATTCGGCGTGAGTGCGCCGCGAGGTCCTTTAGCGTCTGCTGGATATTCCACTCCGTCGTGAGCCCAGTTTGGGCTGCAAGGACGAATGTGAAAGAGAGGGAAAAAAATAGAAGACGCATGGCCGCCTACGCGACCAGTTTCTCATGCTGCCGCGAGCAAGCGAACGGTTAAATGCCAGGAGGTGGTGGCGGCGGAGCTTCCGTCGGGGGTGGCGGTGGTGGCGGCGCGGGTGCTTCGGTGTCGCCGGGCAGGGGCCCGGACCCGCCAGGAACCCCGCCTCCGCCGGTTCCGCGGGGTCCGCGCATCATGATCGTGTAAAACGCTTCGGAAAGCGCGTTGGCGGCTTTCTGAGCTACTGTAGCCCGATCGATCCGCGCTCTTGCGAGCGGCGCGTTTTTATAAACCCGAATGGCTTCGCCAGGATTGACCAGCTTGGGCTCGTCCTGCGGAATCAGGCGATGGCGAACTCCAACTTGGCCTTCTTCGACAGCGACATACGTTGTGTCCCCATCTTCCAGCGCAACATCGAAAACGGTGCCGCGCACGGAAATCACGGCCGTCGGGGTGAAAACACGCGCCGGATTCGGCTGGCCGCCCCACTTGCGGATATATACCTTCACACGCCCCAGCCAAAGATCCAAAAGATCTTTCCACTCGCTGGGGTTATTCCGGAAAGCCACACGCGAATTGGGGAAAACCTCGAACGTGCTTCCGTCGGAAACCTGGAAGATGGCGAAGCCGTCAGGACCCGTCAGGACGATTTGCCTCTGTTGGATAAAGTCGCCTACGTTTAGCGCCCAGGGATCGGACCCTCGTAGTACCGAAACCTGGCCCGATAGCTGAACGACTTTGGCCGCCGATTCCGATCCGGCCGGGAAGGAAAGTGGATTCGTCAACTGCGCAAAGCAAACCCCGGCTGTTAGAGTCGCCAAGACTCCCATCAACGCCGGACGCAATATGCGCATTTAGTTCCTCAGTCTACCATCAAATTGCAGTGCAACTGATGGTCCCGCAGCCGGTTAATCGGCTAAAGCAGGAAGGATCAATAGTTTTCCCTGGCATCCACCGATAGAAAAAGGAGGCTGCAAGGGTAAGATAGGTTCAGCTAATGTGTCAGGTTGCCACAAGAGGGCGCACAATTGAGCGGTGGTTGGCGGTTCTTGCCGTCTGCACCCTCTCGGCGTCCGCGCAGACCCGGCTGGACTGGCGATCCCTTGGCAACCTAACCATCGCCGACGCCGCGAGCGCGGGTCCGGCTAGCGGTCCCATCGAGCGCGTCTGGTATGGCTCCGACGGCCGCCTTTTTGCGCGTGCTTTTTCGGGTAAGACCTTTGAAACAAGGGACTTTGAGACGTGGGCCGAGGTTTCCGCGGCGAATCCCCCTCCATCGGCGGACGCCGTGCGCCGATTTGGAGCGACCTTTTACACGCTGGATGGAGCCCTCCTTCGAAGCGACGACAGCGGTCAGACCTGGCGAAATCTAACGGACTTCCGGAATTCCTCGATACTCGGTGGCCCGCCGACCGACCTGGCGGTGTCCGCCGCCGATCTGAACGACATTAGCGTCGCCACCGGGGCCGGCGTCTGGCGCTCGCTCGACGGCGGGCTAAGCTGGAACAGCCTCAATCTCGCTCTCCCGAACTTTCCTGCCGCCCGCATTCTTTCGCCGCCCTCGGCCGGCCGCTCCGGTCTGCGCGTTGCACTTGCCGACGGCCGTGAGGCGGTGTGGGCGCCCGGAGAGCGCAAGGGTTGGCGGCTGCAACAGGCGTCGTCCCCCCGGCGCGATCTAGTGGTGCTTGGGGGATTTGTTTACGCGGGTGCTCCGGACGGGCGATTACTGTCTTCTACAGACGGAGGAAATACCTGGCGTGAGTTCCAGACTCCGGACGCTGCGCGCGTCGTCGTGTTCCATGTCGACCCCCGCGAACCGCAAATCGCACTGGCCGTATTGGAGGGAAGAGGCGCACAGATTTTGCGGACGACGAACGGTGGCATCTTCTGGGACGATTTGACGGCCAACCTGCCGAAAAGCGGCACGCGCGGAATCGCCGCCGACCTTGCGAGCGGGGCGGTCTACGCGGCCACTTCGACGGGCGTCTACATGACGCTGGCCAATCTACGGAATGCCGCCCCCGCGACGGCGTGGCAAAGAATCGACGGGGGACTTCCCGCCGCATCCGCTTTCGATGCCGCCCTGGACGCCGGAGCCGATCAACTCTATGTTGCGCTCGAAGGCTATGGCATTTGGCGAACCCTCGCTCCCCACCGCCTTGCCGATCCTCGGGTGGTGAACGCCGCGGATTTTGCTCGCCGTGAGGCGGCCCCTGGAAGCCTGCTTAGCGTCCTTGGCAGCAAGGTGGCTTCCGCAAAGATGGGAGAAACCGAGGTGCCGATTCTAGGTGCGAGCGAGACCGAATCCCAAATCCAAGTGCCGTTCGAAGCTACCGGCAATCAACTTTCGCTGAGGCTCAACGGACGCCCCATCGATCTGCCTCTGCGACCGGTTGCCCCCGCCATCTTTATCGATCGCGATGGGGCGCCGATGATCCTCGATGCCGAGCGCGGCATTCTCCTCGACGCGCAGATGACAGCAACGGGGGGGAGCCGTATTCAAATCCTCGCCACAGGCTTGGGACGCGTTACGCCGGAATGGCCCTCTGGATTAGCGGCGCCTATGGAAGCCCCGCCCAGCGTGAACGTTCCCATCACCGTTTTCCTGGACCGTGTCCCACTTCAGGTCACACGCGCGACCCTCGCTCCGGGGTATGTTGGTTTCTACCTGGTAGAAGCGGAGTTGCCAGCGGTCGTCAATCCCGGACCTGCCGAGCTTTTTCTTCAGGCGGAGGGCGCGGAAAGTAATCGCGTCACCCTTTACCTGCAGCCGTAGGCGAGTAATCTAACAAGTGAGGGCGAACATGATCACACGACGCGTTCTGGTGGGCGGCTTCAGCAGCACACTACTTGCTCCAATCTACGCTCAGGTGAAAGAGGAAAAGAAACTCGCGCCCTACTATCCCACCCCCGAGTCGGTTGTTGAGCAAATGCTGAAACTCGGTGGGCTGAAGGCCGGCGAGAAGATGTTCGATCTGGGCTCAGGCGATGGCCGGCTGGTCATCATGGCGGCGGAGAAATTCAAAGCCAATGCCACCGGTGTGGAACTCGATGCGGACCTCCATAAACAAAGTACGGAGAGAATCCGCCGCCTCGGCCTGGACAAGAACGCTCGTATCATCCATGGTGACGTTATGGAGCAGGACTACTCTTCCGCGGATCTCATCACGGTCTATCTGCTTCCCAGCTCCAACGAAAAGCTAACGCCCATTCTCGAGAAGCAACTCAAAAAGGGAACGCGGATTGTGAGCCACGATTTTCCTTTCAAGGCGTGGACGCCGGTAAACACCGAGGACATTCCCGACGACGGCGAAGGCCGCTCGCACACGCTGTACCTGTACAAACGCTAGAAAAGGAGCGAGGCTTCTGGCCGGCGATCACGTATTCGTACCCCTGTTGTGGCGGCGCTCCAGCGCGATTGTGCGCGTGCTCTTCGCACTCGCCATGGCGCTTCTTTCTTATCGTGAGGAAGTCCCGTTCACGGTCACTTTGTTTTCCGGCGCGTACCTGATCTTCGCCGGAGCCGTTCTCACCTGGAAGCTCCTGCAGCGTCCGCCGGGAACCTTGACGGCTTTGCTCGTCGACACCTCCGCCTATCTGGTTTCCGTCACCTTCCTGGCTCAAGGCAATTTGTGGATCGTTCTCCATCAGTTCTGCTTTCTCGCGCTTACCATCCTGCTGCTGCATGAGTGGCAGCAACTGCTGATGGTCTTCGGCATCTGCATCGGGTATTTCGTCCTCGTCCATCCGACGGCTTCGGCCGCCGCCATACCGGGACTCGTCGTAATGTCCCTGGTGGCGGCGTTCTCATTCTGGCAAAAGCAGATTCTTGAGGAGCGGCTGTTCCAGGCTTCGCGGCAAGCGGTGCTCTACCGGGCAGAAGCGGCCAATGTCCGGACCGAGGAGCGCGCCCGCATCGCCGATGACTTCCACGACGGCCCTTTGCAAATGTCCATGAGCTTGCAGGTGCGGCTCGAAGTGCTGCGGCGCATTCTGGAGAAAGATCCCGCAGCCGCCAAGCAGGAGCTGGAGCAACTTCAGGAAGTCTGGAAGAATCAGGTCGCCGACGCGCGCAATTTCGTCCGCACGATTCGCGCTGCCGCCACCGTCGAAGCCGACCTTGCCTCGGCCACCGAACGGCTAGTTGAGTTGTTCGAAAAAGAGCACGGCCTTAAAGCCACCTTCCATTCGGGCGGCCAGATCGGCGCCGTGGAAGACAGCCTTACTACCGAAGTGCTCCAGATGGTCCGCGAGGCTCTGCACAATGTCCGCAAGCACGCACAGGCGAAGGAGGCGAATGTCTCTCTGGATCGCGGGCCGGAAGAACTTCTGCTCACCGTGGAAGACGACGGCCAGGGCTTTCCGTTCGCCGGCTCCTACACTTTGGAAGAGCTTGATTTGATGCGCCTCGGTCCGGTGAGCATCAAACGCCGAGTGGCGGCTCTACAAGGCGGATTGATCCTCGAATCGAAACCGGGCCGCGGGTCTATTCTGCGCGTCCGCATTCCCCAATGAGACCGGTGGCGCTTGGCGCGCTGCTTCTTCTCGCCGCTTGCCGCCCCTACGCCGATTTTCGAATGCCGGAAGCCGAAGGCGCTCGCAAGGACTTATCCATTCGTCTGGAAACACGTGCCGACCCCGTATTGGCGCGCGGCGCTCCGGGGAACTTCGACTCCGTCGACGCTCTGAATCCCTCACTTGTTCGCCGAGGGGATACCTGGTTCAACTTCTATTCCGGCTTCGACGGCAAAACCTGGCACACCGGGCTTGCAGTTTCCTGCGACGGTACAACCTGGCAGAAGCATGGCGCCGTCCTCTCCCCCAGCGGATGGGAAGGGAGCTACATTG
>Ga0187894_10006986_pt1 | contig 10838 bp, 11 predicted proteins | sample GBC1701081metaG_FD_136650 | JGI IMG/M metagenome (GOLD analysis project Ga0187894, IMG submission 136650) | White microbial mat communities from a lava cave in the Kipuka Kanohina Cave System on the Island of Hawaii, USA - GBC170108-1 metaG ... | reverse complement strand
TGCAGAAGCCTGACCGTAAGGGAGGGCTTTCATTCGAGCGACGAGCGAAAAGTGACGAGTGGCGAGCCGAGGCGGATACCGGTATTATGCATTTCGGGCTCGATTTGTTTCCGTAATCTTGGCACTTATCACTCGCCACTAATCACTATTTGTTCCGCCCTCCCTTACGGTCAGGCCTCTGCGTTACCTGCGAAACCGCATTGTATCAATTTCGTATTTCTTTATCTTGTAGCCCAGGATTCGCTGCGTCGTGTCGAGCGCGCGTGCCGATTTCGCAACGTTGCCTTTGTTGGTTTTCAGCGCGTCCTGGATCATGTCGCGCTCAAAGGCCGCTACGGCCGATTCAAGCGAAAGATCCGTAACCGTTCCCGAAACTTCGGCCGTCTGCAGCGTCGGCGGCAGATGATGGCCGTGAATCACATTCGAATCGCAAACCAGAACGGCACGCTCGATTGCATTCTCAAGCTCGCGAACGTTGCCGGGAAAATGGTAGCTCATCAGCATATCGATCGCCGGCGTCGAGATGCGGCGGATGCGTTTGTTGTGCTCGACCTCGTATTTTTCGAGGAAATGTTCGGCAAGCAGCAGAATGTCGGCCTTTCGCTCGCGCAGTGATGGAAGAAAAATCGTAAATACATTAAGGCGATAGTATAAGTCTTCGCGAAATTCGCCTTTCGTAATTGCTTCTTCAAGATTTTGGTTCGTAGCTGTGATCAGCCGAATGTTCGACTTGATCGTTTCAGTTCCGCCGACGCGTTCGAATTCGCGTTCCTGCAGCACGCGTAAAAGTTTTATCTGCGTTTGCAGCGGCAGGTCGCCGATCTCGTCCAAAAAAAGCGTGCCGCCTTCGGCCAATTCGAAGCGGCCTCGTTTGAAACGGTCGGCGCCGGTGAACGCTCCTTTCTCGTGTCCAAACAGTTCCGATTCGATTAGGCTCTCGGGCAGCGCCGCGCAGTTTATTTTTACGAAAGGACGCTTGCTCCGCAGGCTGTTGTAGTGGATGGCATTGGCGATCATTTCTTTACCAGTGCCGCTCTCGCCGCGCAACAGTACCGTTGCGTTCGATTTCGCAACCTGTGTCACCTGCTCATAGACAAGTTTCATCGGGTTAGAATTTCCGACGATGTGCGAAAAATCGTATTTCTCTTTCAGCTCCTGCTTGAGATGCGTGTTCTCTTCACGCAGACGCTCGCGCTCGCCGCGCACGGCCTGCTCGATCCGCAGCGTCTGGGCGATCATCGAACCTGCAAGCGTGATTATCTGAGTTTTGAACTTTCTGCTTGCTAGATTTTGAAATCCAACTCCGACCAAACCTGCGCTCCGCTTTCCTGCGGACGCAGGCACGACGATGATGTTCGGCAGATCAGTATCGATAACAGCAGCTAAATCTTCAAACCAATCTTGCGATATGATGATGTCGGCAGAATTCTGAAAGGCGTTGCGAAACGGGTCGGCATTGATATTCGTTTCCAGACGGCGAAATGAGATCAGGTTCAAACCGAATGCTTCGGCCAGCGTTAGGGCTTTGTCGTCATCCGGCACGGCGAGAAATGCGAATTCTGCATCGAGATTTTTTGTCAGCGCTTTAAGGGCGCTACGCACGTTTGCCCGCACGTCGCCTGAATGTGAAAGCGCGTCATTTACGGCTACGATCGCCGGCATTTGGTTTGGTTGCCAATGACTGCCCGGTTCCATAAAGTAAATAAAGTAGCATTTTCGGGGCAATTCTTGAAATTTATTTAGGCAAATATTACGAAAATGTAATGCAGTAAGAATTACTCCACAAAATTGTTGTCAATCATGACTGAGCGTCTGCACATCGAAGTTTCTTCGGACATAACGCGCGTGCGACTGGAAGATTTTCTTTTCGACCGGTTTCCCGGCCTCAGCCGGATGTATCTTCGTGACGTTATCAAAAGAAAAAAATGCGAAATAAACGGACGTCTCGAGAACAAAGGAAAGCGTGTAAGCGGTGGAGATTTCATCGAGATCGAACTGGATTTGAACCGGGAAACTGCAATGCGGCCGCAGAAAATGCCGCTGGAAATTGTTTATGAAGACTCCGATCTGATGGTTATTAACAAGCGGGCCGGAATGCTGGTTCACCCGACACATCGCGACAAGAGCGGGACGCTTTTGAACGCGCTGACATTTTATTTGCAGAAGCGCGCGCGGCAGCAAGGGCGTAACACGCAACTCCCTGATAACACCCTTTCTGATGCGCGGGCTTCCGCATTCGTTCGTCCAGGGCTCGTCCACCGTTTGGACAAGGAAACCTCCGGATTGATCGTGGTTGCAAAATCGACGCGGGTTCATCGAATTCTGGCTCGGCAGTTTCAGCGCAGGGCAGTCGAGAAAAAATACCTGGCATTGGTTGACGGCGTTGTTAAAAAGGACGAAGGAACGATTGACGGCAATATCGGCAGGCACGCGGAAGAGAAACGGTGGGATTTGAAGACGGACGGAAAAGTATCCGAAACACGTTACCGGGTTCGGAAAAGATTTATAGACACGACTTTGCTCGAACTGGAACCGGTGACCGGACGTACCAATCAACTACGCATACACTGTGCCTCGATCGGGCATCCGATCGTCGGTGACACTTTACGAAGCGGACGAAAATCGAAGCGTTTGTGTTTGCATGCTTATAAATTAGGTTTTCGACAACCATCCCATGGAGAATGGCTCGAGTTCGAAGCGCCTATCTCATTCAGATAACACGCCACAAATCGTTCTCAATCGCGTCCCGGCCCGTAAAGAGGCCGCCCGGACATGGCTCCGGTCATTTTTGTCCCGTCGAAAACGAGCTGGCCGTTGACGATCACGCTCGAAAAGCCTTCGGCGTACTGGTGCGGCTGTGCGAACGTGGCTTTGTCGCCGACTTTCGTTTCGTCGAAGATGACGAGATCGGCGACCATGCCTTCGCGAATCTGGCCGCGGTCGCGAAGGTTGAACGTTTGCGCCGGCAGGGAAGTCATCTTGCGGACGGCGTCTTCGAGCGTGATGATTTTTAGTTCGCGGACGTAGCGGCCGAGTACGCGGGCATTGTTGCCGTAACCGCGCGGATGCGGCACGCCCGAGCCGAAACGCCGCACGCCGCTGTCGGACGCGATCATCGTAAACGGCTGCCGCATTATGTTTTGCACGTCCGGCTCATCCATTACCTGATAGACCATCTGAGCGCCGCCGTTCGAGTACATTTCGAAAATCTGCTCGATCTGCTGGTCGAGCTTGTCCCTGCCCTTGGCCAGCTTTGTTATCTCTTTGATATTTTTTCCGTTGAATTCCGGATTCGCGCGGTAGCTGGCGACGTATGCGAATTCGTAATCCTTGAACCGGGCTTTCTTGAGCCATTCTTTCATTTCCTTAATGACCTTTTCACGCGTCGCAGGGTCGGCAAGGCGCTTTTTGCCTTCCTCGCGGCCGCCGGCCAGAACCCAATCGGGCAGCCGCACATCGAGCGATGTTGACGAAGCAGTGTAAGCGTACTGATCGACCGTTACGGTCATTCCGCGTTTGCGCGCATCTTCGACCAGCCCGATCGTCATCGGCGTTTGTCCCCAAAGAGCCTTTGAAGAAATTTTGAAATGCGAGATCTCGACCGGCATGTTTGCCTGCTCGCCGATATTGATCGCTTCCTTGACGGCGTCGGCGACCTGATTGCCTTCGTTGCGGATGTGGCTCGCGTACGTGCCGCCGTATTTCGAAGCTGCCTTGGCAAGTTCGATTACCTCAGGCGTCTTCGAATATGTGCCCGGAACGTAGATCAGTCCCGTCGAAAGGCCTACCGCGCCTTCGCGCATTGCTTTCTCGACGAGTTCGATCATCTTCTGTTGCTCGTCGGGCGTGGGCGCTCGATTTTCTGTTCCCATTGTGCGCGAGCGGACGGAATTGTGGCCGACCAGCGTCGCTAGATTTACTGCCAGCGGTTTGGTTTGAAAACGATCGAAAAACTCACCGACGTCGGTTGTCGAACCACCGCAGTTTCCTGTGACAAGTGACGTGACGCCCATGCGGATAAAATTCTCGGCGGTCGGATTGTCAAAAATGTCTTCGGTGTGCGCGTGAACGTCGATAAAACCGGGCGCGACGATCTGGTTTTTTGCATCGATGACGACGGCACTTGATCCCTCCCTCACGGTCAGGCTTCTTCCGACCTTCGCAATGCGGCCGTCCTTTACCGCGATCGAGCCGCGAAACCACGGATTGCCCGTGCCGTCGATAATGCGCGCGTTGATGATCACCAGGTCGAAGCTTTCTAACGATTGGGCCTGCAAGGTCGGCGAAAACGTAAAAGTAAACGACGTCAGAACCGATAATGCAAGAAATTTGTTGAGCATGACTTTGATGCAAGCAAAAGTTATGAGTTCAAACTTAAGTGATGGGATACCGTCGGTACCACCTGCGGTGAGCGGGCCGGCGACCCCCTCTGAACTGTCAACTTAGAACTGAATAACTACTCACTGTTATGATCTAATAGTTAGTAGTCGGATAGTTTATAGTTTTCAGTTTCGACCCTTTGTGTTAAAAGCATCTGGTACTGACACCTAATCTATCTTTACCGTCAATGTGACTTCGATCTCGGCATCGCTCGAGTTGGAAACCTCGATGGTATAATCGCGGGTTTTCGAAAGCACCGCAAGGAAATTATTAACGCCTTCGGTGACACGAGCGTCATCCGACTCCAACAGGCGAATGTTGGCGGTAGTCATGCCGGCGGAAACGGTCAAACGTTGTCCCGCTTTAGCTCCGACGACGAAGCGTTTACGATCCCCGGAAGGCACTTTGACCTTCAACGTTTTCCCGGCCGTTCCTTTGTCGAACAAAACGCGCTCTTTCGGGTAAATTTCCTTTCTGGCTGATTTCCCGATCTGGATCATCTTTCCGCCCTGTAGTTTGTATCTCTCCGTCAAAATATATTCCGGACAGCACGCCGCTCCGTGCTCACCCGCATCGTATCTTTCCACGACGGCGACGCTGTTTGCGACTTTTACGGATTTCAGTCCGCCGTACGCTCGGTCGCCGCCTGGGATGTTCGCGATCAGAATCGGTTTTCCGTCTTTCCATTTATAAACTAAACCTTCCGAAAAATTTCCTGTTCCGCCTCCGTTGCAGACCGTAAGCACGATCGCGTCGTCTGATCTATCGCCGTCGAGATCGCCGTAAGCTATATCCGAAACGGTAAAATAAAGGCGGTCGGTGTAGCCGTCCATCTGTTTCTCGTACGAAAATTCTCCGTCCTTGACCTTGACGTTTTGGGTTTGTTCGCCGGCACAAAACGCTTCGTACGTGAAATTTTTGAAATCGACGAGGCGAATTCCTTCTTGAGCAGCGACCGAAACCGTCAAGGCGAAAATTACGACAAGTAGAACAGTGGATTTCATACACCTTCTCCGATATTACACTACGAGCCTTCGTTCGGAATTGCACTATCATGATACGCATCATGCAGATCGACGGGTTTCGATTTTTTGCGAAGGCGAATATTCAAAAATTCGACGAATACCGAAAACGCCATTGCAAAATAAATGTAACCCTTCGGTATGTGTTGGTGCACGCCTTCGGCGATGAGCGTGAACCCGATCAACAGGAGAAATGCCAGCGCGAGCATCTTTACCGTCGGGTGACGCTGCACAAAACTGCCGATCGGCCCGGCGAACATCATCATTGCGATGATCGCGATGATGACCGCAGCAACCATTATCCAAAGATTATTGACCATGCCGACAGCCGTGATCACTGAATCGAGTGAAAAAACGATGTCGAGCAATGTAATCTGAACGATCACGCTGGCAAAGGATGCGTAAACCTTCTTCGCCTCATGGCCTTCTTCGCCCTCAAGCGAACCGTGTATCTCGTGGGTCGATTTTGCGATCAAGAACAAACCACCGATAAACAAAACAAGATCGCGGCCGGAAACCGACTGTCCCCAAACGGTGAACAGCGGCGCCGTCAGCCCGATGATCCATGAGAGCGAGAACAAGAGGATGACGCGCATTACAAGCGCAAGCGTAAGACCGATGAACCTTGCCCTTGCCTGTTGCTCCGGCGGGAGCTTGCCGGACAAGATCGAAATGAAAATTACATTATCGATACCGAGAACCAGCTCAAGCAACGTAAGCGTCAAAAATGCGATCCACAGATTTGGGTCAGCAAGAAATTCCATTCATGATCTCCGAAAATTGTCTATGATATGACTTGGCGGAATTTTACCACGCCATTTTCGAACAGCGAAGTCACGCGGTGCCTGTAGTTGACAAGCTGGCCGAGAGGAGTTTGTCTATCAATGTTGAGCAGCGGCAAAAGCCTTTTCGTCGAAAAAAGCAATCTTGCCAGTAACGATTGTAGCGACGGCCCGCCCGGTAAAATGCCAGCCGTCGAAAGGCGTGTTGCGGGATTTTGAGCGCGAGTCGGCGATTTTGTATTCCCATTTCATTTCAGGATCGATGATTGTGATGTCGGCAAACGAGCCGGGCGTTAGAGTGCCGCGTTTTTCGAGACGTAAAATTTTCGCCGGGTTGGTCGAGCACAATTCCACGAGCCGTTCGAGGCTGACGACGCCCTTGTGAACAAGCTCGTTGAATGCGAGGCCGACGGCTGTTTCGAGACCGGTTACGCCAAAGGGAGCTCGGTCGTATTCGAGCGCTTTTTCATCGGCGTGATGCGGAGCGTGGTCGGTGGCGATGGCGTCGATGGTGCCGTCTTTGATGCCCGCAATGATCGCTTCGAGATGCTCCTCGCTGCGGAGCGGCGGCGACATTTTTGTGTTTGTGTCGTATGCAGCCGGAGCTCGGACACTCCTGTCCTCATCGTCGGGTCCTCCGACGAACTTGTCGCTCGTCTCCCGGGTGTTCGCATCGAAGCGACGCTCATGCGGACAAGAGTGTCCGCGCTCCACCGCAAGGTCGGTCAGCGTAAAGTGATGCGGCGTTACCTCGCAGGTGACATTTATACCTTCGTTCTTGGCGCGGCGAACAGCTTCGATTGCGCCTTTTGTCGATATGTGCGCGATGTGAACGTGAGCGCCGGTTTCTTTCGCCAAAAAAATGTCGCGCACGACGTCGATTTCCTCGGCGAGGGCCGGCATTCCTTTCAAGCCGAGCAGCAGCGAAATTTTTCCTTCGTGCATCACGCCGCCGGAAGAGAGTGATTTGTCTTCGCAATGGTCGATGACGGGCAGATCGAAATCTTTTGCATACTGCATCGCGCGGCGCATTATTCCGGCATTCGGCACGGGGCAGCCGTCATCGGAAACCGCAACGGCGCCGGCGGCTTTCATCTCGCCCATCTCGGCAAGCTCGCCGCCGTCGGATGATTTGGTAATCGCGCCGATCGGAAAAACATTCGCTAATCCTGCTCGTTCGGCCTGCTCGATCATGTAACGCGTGATCGCGGCGTTGTCGTTAACCGGCTGCGTATTCGGCATCGGACAAACGCTCGTCCAGCCGCCCGCAACCGCCGCCGCACACCCCGACGCGATATTTTCTTTATGCTCCTGCCCCGGCTCGCGCAGATGCACATGCATATCAATGAAACCCGGCGCGATCAACAAACCGCTCGCGTCGAAAATCTCACAGCCTTCGGGCGCGTTTTCGCCCGGCCGCAGCCATGCCGTGACCTTGCCGTCTTCAATAAGCACGGACATGCCGGTGTTCTCAGGTGAAGCGGGATCGATTAAGTGGCCGTTTGCAATTAGCAGTTTCATATTTTCGGAGCGCGGACACTTTTGTCCGCATGAGCGCGAAGCACGAAAATCGGTTCGCGTCGAAGCGACGCTCATGCGGACAAGAGTGTCCGCGCTCCGTCCGTCTATTTGGCCGGATACTTCGGGTCGGCTTTTACCTCTTTCAACTGGGCTAGGTGCCGGTCCGCGTGGCCGTTCATGAAAAGGAACCACTGAAAACTATCGATCATGCCCATCAGGGGATTTTCCATAAACGTGTTTCGAAGATCGGCTTTATTGGCTTTCATAAACTCGATGGTCGCGTTCCGCGCCTTTTCAAAGTTGGCGATCAGTTCGTCGCGTGTTTTGGAGCGGGCGGCGGGTTTTAGCACTTCCGGTGCCTGAAATCTTTGCGAACGGTTAGTTATCGCCAGCATAATGCCAACGTCGCGGACGCGAAAATTGTCCTTGCCCTCTGGCGGTGTCGATTTCATTGCCGTGTTGGTAACGCTGTCGAAAATCAGTCCTTCCGAAAGAACGATGTGCTCTGCGATCTCGGCAATTGTCCAGCGGCTCGGCGCGGGTCGAAAATTCAGTTGTGCGTCCGAGAGGCCGGTTAACTGGCTGACAAAATCCGCCTTGGTATCGTTGAGATACTTGAGGATCGTTTCGCGGTCTTTCTCGGTAAACACGACCGGCGTCTTGGCAGGCTGCGTTTGTGAAAATGCGACTGTAAATGTAAAAAGCAGAAATGCGAAAGATAGAAACTGTTTCATAGATCCTCCGTTTTATTTCAATAAAAAGACTGGCCTAACAATAATAATTCAATTCTGGTGCGACTGCACAGGGCTGCCTCCGGTCGCCAAGTAAAGCACCGCCATGCGCACGGCGACGCCGTATTTTACCTGATCCAGGATCAGCGAACGCGAGCTGTCGGCGACGTCCGAAGCGATCTCGATGCCGCGGTTCATCGGGCCGGGATGCAGGACGATCGCGTCTTTTTTTGCAAGATCGAGGCGTTCGTTCGTCAGGCCGTAGTGGATCGCATATTCGCGAAGCGTCGGGAAGTACGCCGAATCCTGCCGCTCACGCTGGATGCGCAGGATCATCACGACGTCGGCACCTTCGATGGCCTCTTCGACGTGATCGCAAACCTGAAGGGCGTTAGCTGTCGAGGCGGAAACACGAGCGGTAGCGAGTGTGCCTTGTGAGTCGAAGTTGGACGGGGCACACTCGCTACCGCTCGTGTTTCCGCCTGCGTCGATCAGGTGCTCAAAATCTTTCGGAACAAGCGTTCCGGGACCGGCGACGCGTGCTTTTGCTCCGAGCTTTGTCAGCAAATGAATGTTCGAGCGTGCAACGCGGCTGTGGAGAATGTCGCCGACGATCGCGACCTCGAGGCCGTCGATCTTGCCTTTGTGCTCGCGTATCGTCATAGCGTCGAGCAAAGCCTGTGTCGGGTGCTCGTTTGCACCGTCGCCGGCGTTGATGATCGCCGCTCTGCTTACCTTGGCAAGCTGGTGCGGGACGCCTGCGCTCGAATGACGAACCACGATGCAGTCCGGCGCCATCGCATCCAGATTCATCGCCGTGTCGAGCAGCGTTTCGCCTTTGCTCAGGCTGGACGACGAAACACTGATGTTCACCGCATCCGCTGACAGACGCTTAGCTGCAAGCTCAAATGATGTTCGCGTGCGTGTAGAAGATTCAAAAAATAAATTAATTATCGTCTTCCCGCGAAGCGCCGGAACTTTTTTTACTTCTCGGTTCGATATTTCGCGGAAGTTTTCAGCCGTGTCGAGAATGCCGACAATCTCCTCCGCCGAAAGGTTGCGGATGCCGAGCAGGTCTCGCCTTCGAAACGGTTTATCCATTAAGTTTGCAGAAGCCTCTGTGTAAGTAGCCCGCACGTAAGTAAGGGCTCAATGTGGCCGAGATGAGCCCTTACTTACGTGCGGGCTACTGACACGTCACAAAAAAAGCAAGGCAGTTAACCTTGCTTTGAGAGCGAAATTATCGTCTGTGCCACGATAGGCGGAACTTGCAGCGGACAAAACATGTTTGAATCAAACAAATAATCCTCACCATCTTCGTCTATAACCCTCAGACCGCCTATTTTTTCCGCTTCGGCATCAGGAATTACCTGATACAGTTTGCCGACTTCCAGCGACGCGGCAAAACCGTCATTGCTCAAGCAAACTACAAACTGTGGTGTTTCCATAATTTTAGTCAAGGAACGGAAATTTGATTTTCATATCTCGTTTCCCGATTCCGTGTGCTTCGTACCAATGTACCTCAGCTTGATGATAAGTGCCATCCTGAAGTTTAACCGTTGCGTTGCCCTTCTTTTTGCGCCATCGGCCCTTTCCATATTTCTTGTTTAAGATGGGCAGAACTCTTATCGAGTTTCCTACGGCAATCGTTTCGACATCCGTGATTTCGCTGACGATCTCAAATTTCATGTTCGCTCGAAAATGCCGACGGCCTCGACGTCGTCAAACTCCTTGAGCATCACCTTTATTATCTCGGCCTGTTTTGTAGGCACGAGTTTGCCGATGAAATCTGCCTGGATCGGCAGTTCGCGGTGCTCGCGGCCGCGATCGATCAGGACGGCGAGCTGCACTTTTTTCGGGCGGCCGAAATCCATCAGCTGGTCCATCGCGGCGCGGATGGTGCGGCCGGTGTAAAGCACGTCATCGACGAGCACGATTATCTTGTCTTCGATATCGGCGTCGAGCTCCGTGCGATTTACTATCGGGTTGGCGCCGACGGTCGAGAGGTCGTCGCGATAGAGCGTGATGTCGATAATTCCGTAGAGCGGCCTCTCGCCTTCGAGCGCCTCGATCTTTTCGACGATGCGCTCGGCTAGCGGCACGCCGCGACGGCGAATGCCGACGAGATACAGATCTTTCGCACCGCGATTGTGCTCGACGATCTCGGTCGAGAGCCTCCGCAGAGCGCGCTTCATCGACGCCGCATCCATTATCCGCGACTTCTCGACCAGGTTTGCTTCATCAGCCATTCGAGTGCAAATCGTAACAAAGCAAACGGCAAAGTTCAAAATCACGGGCGCGCAAGTTTCGCCGCCACCGCACTTCCATTAAAATCTTTCACTAATGTCCATGCTTTGGGAAAAGTTGATCCGCCCCTCGATGTTCCGTCTCGACGCCGAACG
>Ga0187894_10006985_pt1 | contig 10839 bp, 10 predicted proteins | sample GBC1701081metaG_FD_136650 | JGI IMG/M metagenome (GOLD analysis project Ga0187894, IMG submission 136650) | White microbial mat communities from a lava cave in the Kipuka Kanohina Cave System on the Island of Hawaii, USA - GBC170108-1 metaG ... | reverse complement strand
TCTTCGGGCTATGCCCGCAATGTTTGGGGGCGTAGCCCCATGAAGTATAAGAAAGACCGACCCCGGTAAGTCGAAGACTTACCGCACATCGGGCGGCACAGCCGCAATTTTGGATCTACTGAACGGGCTACCGAATGCTAACCGAAGCCGAATGGGAATTCGCCAGCCGCGCCGGAGCGTTGACGAGCAGATTCTATGGTTCCTCAGCAGAGATGCTGCAGGAATATGCGGTGTACAGCAAGAATCCTCCCAGAAGGAGAGGCGATCCGAACGATCCGAACGACCCACAACGCACTTTGCGCGTCGGCCAACTCAAACCAAATGACCTGGGGCTGTTTGATGTTTACGGCAACGTATGGGAATGGGGGCATGATCGACGGTTGGAATATCCGACGGACGGTACGGTGAGCGAAGACGTTGAAGATCACATTCTCACCGTCAACAACCAGCAATTGCGGCTTCGGCGCGGCGGGTCATTCACATATGAAGCCCTCTTCCAGCGCTCAGCCCATCGCGGCAGCATGGATGGCTATGCCGCGCAGGAGCGCCGTGACAGTGTCGGATTCCGCATCGGCAGAACCTATCGTTAAGCGCTCTTCAGATCATTTGCCCGTCACTTGTGGCCGGGCGAAGACCCCAGATGAAAAGTCTTGAGGACTAACACTTTGGAAAAGCACGCTTATGAAATGGCATTTTCACCCGGCGCTTATCGTAGCTCTGATCAGTAGCGCAACTATCCACGCGCATGCGCAGGCGCGACGTCCGATGGTCGTTGAGGATCTCTTCAACCTACAGACGCTCGGCGATGTGCGGATCTCCCCGGACGGCGGGTCAATCGCCATTGTGATCCGCCGGGCCTGGTCAGATCCGGAGACCTTTCGCCCCTATGGCATGTTCGGCAACGATCACGCCGACATCTGGCTTCTATCGTCGGATGGAGGAGCTGCGAGGAACATCACGCGCGGGGCCAAGGATGGAATCGGCTACTGGAATCCCGTCTGGTCTCCTGACGGCCAACGGTTGGCCCTGCTTTCAACGGCAGGTGGCGACAATATCCGCGCGTATGTGTGGGACAAGCGCTCAGGCCGGCTACAGCGTCTGTCGGAGCGTGGCGTTGATCTGATGGCTGGCACGGACGCGACCGGCGGCGGCGCCTTCAGCCCGATGCAGTGGGTGGACGAACGGCGCCTGCTGGTTATCGTTTTGCCAGAAGGCAAGCAGCCGGTGTGGTTCCGGCAGCGCCGACAAACGCAGCGTATTGCGACGGAGGCGTGGAAGAAGGCGGCGCAAGGGCGCGAATCGACATCCAGCGTCCTTGAGGGCGGAGTCCCGGCTGGTCCGGAGCGGGCCGTACAACTGCTCTTAATTGATGTGGCAACCAACCGCGATCAGCTTCTGGCAGAAGGCGGGATCAGACATGTCCTGCCGTCGCCAACGCGTGAGCATGTAGCGATCATTACTCAGGCGCGTCCGCCACTCCCCGTCGCAGGCCAGCTTCGTGTTGATCCGTGGTCCGCTCCGTCGCGTCTCGGCATTGTCTCGTTGCGGGATGGCGCAAAGGTTCGGTGGATGGAGGAACTCATCAATCCCGTCGTGGATTTCGGCGCGCACCCGCACCGGTGGTCGCCTCGAGGATCTGCCCTAGCTGCGCTGGCGCACGCTCGCGCCGAACCCGCGTCGCCGCGAGGAGTCTACGTGGTCTCACCGACGGATGGTTCCGTGCGCAGATCCGCGGGGAGCCTCGCTGTCTCCGCCGTGGAGTGGAGTGAGGGCGAGAAACTGCTCGTGCGCGCACGGACGCCCGGTCAGGGCGAGCGCGCCGACTGGTGGATTGTTGAAGGCGCGCCAGCGGAGCCTCGCAACCTGACCGCTGACCTGCCGGCAGTCCCGGCGCAACTCGTGCGCACCCGTCGCGCGAACGAGATGATCGGCCTGGCCGCCGGCGCGTTATGGACATTCGATCTTTCCACTGGCAGCCATCGGCCTCTGGTCGATGCGGCAGAGCCGAGCGCCAGCGCAATCGTGTGGCCCGCTCCTGAAGAACGCGTGACCTCATCCTTATCGTCCATGATCGTTCGCGTTCGTGAGGGCGCCGCGGAGCCCCTGGTACGACTGGACCTCTCTACGCCTCGAGCGGTGGTTGCAAAGTTCCCTGAGCCAGCGAAGGGTACGACGTTGGTCGGATACCATCCAGGACGTAACCTTGCGGTCTTCGCGGCGCCGGAGGATCCCGATGGCTCGTTCATCTGGACCGGGACGGGCGGAAACGAGAACTTTGCTCGGCGGATTGCGCTGAATTTACAGATGGCTGGAATCGAAGGAGGTGAGCCGATCATCATTGACTATCGCTCAACGGATGGTCAGGCGCTGAAGGGGCTTCTGTTGCTACCAGCTGGTTACCGGCAAGGCGCGCGGTATCCACTCGTGACTTGGGTATATCCCGAGTTCGTGATCCGTGACATTGCGAGTGAACGGAACTGGACGACCAAGAATCGGGCGCACATGGACAACCTACACATTCTGGCGGGGCAAGGTTATGCCGTTCTGATCCCGAGTATGCCGGGTTCACGTAACCGAGAAGATATGCCTGCCGGTGTGCTCCCGGCCGTTGACCGTGTAGTGGGACTCGGAATTGCTGACTCCGACCGAGTAGCAGTGGCGGGCCAAAGCGGAGGAGGATTCGCCACTTATAGTTTGATCACGCAGACGAATAGATTCAGGGCTGCCATCGCGATTAACGGAACCGCGAACAACATCAGTGGTTACGGCGCGTTCTCAGGCGAGGCGCGATACCTGGAAGATATAGATGAGATAGTCCGCTGCGTTTCAATATCTATAGACTCTTGCATGCGAGCCGGGTCATTGAAATCGTGTGCAAGCGCCGGGTTTGTACTGTAAAGCGTCATGAGAAATCCCCTGGTCGCTCCGGCAGCCGCCCTGGCGTCAACAGTGGTCAGCCGCGAATCAGGCCCATCCGGTCTCCGCACCGTGCCCATTTGACAAGCGGGGCTCGCCCCCATAACCACGCGCAAAGGGTGTCCGCGGCGGTCTCACGGATTCTCCACGACGTCACCGGTGTCAACCTGTCCCCCCTCAACAGGCGCTGTCTTGGAGCCCAGGACCCGGCGGAAGCCGCTGAAGTAGGACGGCAGGCCCTCGACGCCTTTGATCCCGGGTCCGGTGCGTAACTCGTAATGGAGGTGCGGGAACAGGCTGTCCCCGGAAGCCCCGATCTGCCCGATCACTTCCCCCTGCTTGACCATCTGCCCAGGTTTGACCGTGACGCTCCCCTTCTTCAAGTGCGCGAACCAGCTATATTCGCCGTTGAGGTGGTCGATGACCACGTAATTCCCGCCGATGGCCAGCGCCCTCTTGGCGAGTTCGGCTTGGTTGACGCGGCGGTCGTCCGGCTCGCCGTCGTGCGCGTCCGCCACGCGCCCGGCCCCCGCGGCATAGACCGGCTGCCCGAAGGCGAAGTACAGGTCGTTGTCGTCCGCCTTGCGGAGGTACCAGTCGTCGCGGTCCTTCGGACGGCCCCGGTACATGACCCCCTGCTCGTTCACGAGGACTAAGTCGTAACTGTACCGCTGAAAGTTCGTCGTCTGCCCGCGCCTCTGCAAACCCGGCTGGGTGTAGTCGGACCTGCGGTGATGGGAGTTGTAATCGTGGCCGTCCCACACGAGCACTCGCCCTTTCACTGGCAGAACTAAGGCCGTCTTCGTCTCGTACAGGACAGGCACGATCTCGGCCACCGACTTGTGCCGCGCCTTGCCGTCCTCCGTCCCGAACGCGAATTCGTACCGGAGCTTCTTGAGCGGGACGGACGCGGCGAAAGAGTGGAATGGGTTATAGACAAGGGAGGCCCGGTTCGGCCGTAAGACGCGGCGCGGGGTCAGCTCGAGGCTCACGCGGCTGAACCGGTCGATGAAATCGCTGCGCAGCAGCCGTCCGCGGTCATCGAAAACGGACACCTCGACACTGGTCAGGAGGAGTTCCTGTTCGGTGCGATTCTCGATGAGGAAGTCGAAGTTCAGATGCTGCCCGGACTCGCTGCGCTCTATATATACAGGATCGGGTTTGACGGTTACCTTGACCGCTTCGATCTCGACCAAGCCGGTGCAGGCGGCGAGGGCGAAGCCGAGCGCCGCCGATACGGTCAGCAGTATTGTCCGCATGAGTCATTCCTTCCCGGGGAGCGGGCCCCCACATGACCAGCGCCACGGACGCCGGAGGCCGACGAGTTCGCTCCCCTTGACGGATTCTTGGCGCCGAACGTTGCGTTAACCGGGCTGCGCTTTTTGCGGCTCCGGTTGAACGACTGTTCGGCTTTTGGTTCCATGAGTTCTTCAGCCATTTCATCTGCGGCTCAACACGGAGTCAGGTACTTTTGTAAAGAAGCGACTCTATAAGTCGTCCCCCTTCATTTCTTCAAGAGATTGGTAATAGCGCCGCTGAGTTCCTGCGCCGGAATTCTCTTGGCCGCAATCTTCCCATCACGATCCAGCACGTAATAAGTGGGCGTCCCTTTGACATTGAAGAGCTTGACAACGGCTTCCTCCGCATCCCGAACTTGCGGCCAAGTAATGCCTTTGCTTGACACCATCTCCTGAAGCGCCTTCGGATCTTCATCGAGTGAGACACCAACGATAACCAATCCTTGATCCCTATATTTCGCGTACAGATCTTTGAGCAGGGGAACCTCCCCCACGCATATACGTCACCAAGAGGCCCAGAATTTCAGCGCCACAACCTTGCCTTTGAAGTCGGCCAGAGAAATCGGCTCTCCGTTGATTGTTCTGTTGGCAAACAGCGGAGCGGGCTGTCCGAGATTGAGGTTTTGCATCTCCATCAAGTTGCCTTCAGCCGCTTCCGCGTAAGACGTGTTCGGATGCCGGGTGACCAAAGCTTGAAAAGCGGCCTTCGCCTGCTCGGTGTCCCCTTTTTTCCAATAGGCTCTGCCGAGGGTGTAGCGGGCGCGCAGTTTGATCTCCGGGTCAGTCGCGTGTTGAACAAGAGCCTGGGCTTTGCCGATGAGATAGTCATAGTTGCCCCGGTTAGTTGCTGCTTCCATCAGCGCATTGATGGCTTGTTTCCAGGCGGCGTCATCTGGTTTCAAGGTGTCTGCCTTGGCCTGCATTTCGTTGATCTGATCGGCGCGGACCAGCAGGCGCAGCGCTTCGCTCGTGGCAAGATCTGTCGCCGGAGCGCTGGGATGTTCGCCGCGATACTGCCAAAGAGTGGCCGCCCATTTTATATTGGGATGATCGGCGTCGCTCGCTTTGCCGCCAGACCCCAAGAATTGCTCGGACTCTTGCCTGGCCTGGCGAATCATTGCTTGCACCCGCTCTAATTCCGGATCGCCAGACTTCTGTGGTGTGTTTTGCGCTCTCGCCGTCAGAGGCAAGAGTAAGATGAGGCCAAGAAAGGAGCCAAAGAGTTGAGATACTGTTTTGCGTTTCATTTCGTCCTCCCGTTCACTTTCTACCGAGCTGTGGTCCCTAACGTTGACTCTATTCCAAAAAATCTAGAGTGAAGATACCGACCACGAATAAACCGTGACGGGCAATTCCCAAAACTCACCCAGCCGCGCGGCTTCGGCTTCAAGCAACGCATGCGCCGCTTTGCTGAATTTCTCGAACAGTTCGACGGTCACCACCAATTGTTTGCCCTGCCGTTTGTGCGACCACACGCCCGCCGCGCGGCCATTCAATAATACGACAGGCGCGACCCAGGCTGCGCTGCGGAAGATGCGTTTGTAATGCCGCGCGTCCACCAATTGACTTTTGTCCGCACTGCGCAGGCTCCTGCTAGCGTCACAACATCAAATTGCGGCACGCCGTACAGTTGGCTGGCCAGGGTTTTGGCGACGGCGGCAGAGGCAAACAATCCGCCGATGATTCCAAGCGCCAGGACCAGCCCGCCCTGCCGCAAAAACAGCCGCAGAATCGCGCCGGGCGTAGCGCCGAGGGCAATGCGAATGGCGCCTTCGCGTTCGCGCTGCTGGACAGCATACGCGGTAACGCCATAAATCCCGAGCAGCGCGGTGAACGTGGCAAACAACGCGAAGCCCAGCAAGACCGACATCAGAAATCTGGGGCCGGCCAGTTGCTTTTGCGCCTGTTCATCCAGCGCCGTGCCGCCGCCGATGAGCGCTGTCGGGTCAATTTCGGCAACGATGTCGCGCAAGGTCTTCAGCCAGAAAGCCGGAGGTTGATCGCTGCGAATGAACACTGGCGCATAGCGGCTGGAGACCTGAAGAAAGGGCAGATAGACATCGTGCTGATCGGTGTCCGTATAGGTTTGCCGTACATCGTGCGCGACGCCGACAATCGTCCGCCAGACAGTGAGCGGCGCGTTGGAGGCGGTCTGATCAACAGTGCGCAACCGCTTGCCCGGCGCGCTTTCATTCGGCCACAACCGCTGGGCGAGCGAGGCGCTGATGATGGCTACCGGCTCGGACTCCGGTCGGTCAGAAGCCATGAAGTCACGCCCTTGTTTGAGCTTGATCCCCAACAACACGCACACGATCACCAGTACGATGCCCACTGCGACCAGGATCGCCTTCAGCATGGGCTTCAATTCGGCAACATAGCGTTCGTGGACTGATTCCAGATGCGCGCCGTTCCAATTCGGCGGGAAGGCTGTCCCCACACTTTTCACCGCTTCCGTGATGCGCTGTTCGGCAAACGCGACTGGCGCGCCCGCACGCAAGCGCACCATATAAGTCTGACGTGGAGTCCGCAGCGGCGTCAGCATCTCCAGCGCGCCACGTTCATACCCACGCACATAGCGGAAATCCGATGGCGCTACGCCAACGATGCGAAAGGATTCCATCGCCCCGTTTTGATCTGAGGTCCGGCGCAAGATCATCAATTGTCGTCATCAGAATCCTTCTTCTGGCAGGGACGGAAGCGATCAATCTTACGGCTTGATGATCTGTTCCCGTCCGTTCTTGCTCGTTAATTTCAAGGAACTGTCTGCGCCTTCAGCTTTCAAGACCACATAGGAGGAGTCGGATTCCCCGATGAGCGCCAGTCCCGCGTTATGCTCCGAGGCTCCCAGTTTCACTGCCGGACGCCCATTTGGGTCAATCAACCGAAAGATCACGGATTCAGAGGAAGGCTTGCCATCCGACGGCCTGGCGGTTTGCTCTGCGGGCTGCATCTTGAGGCTGGCGCGAACGTGACCCCGACTATCGACAATTTCAAGCGCCTGACCGCGCAGTACGGGCGCAACACTCTGCTGCGCCTCGGCGCGATAGCCCAGTGTTATTTGGAACGTCAAAAGTACGAGATTGATTAACGTGAGCGCGATAGCAAATCGTTGTGTTTTCATGCTGGTTCTCCTTCGTTTCAGAAATTAGCATCTGATCGGTTAGACGGAGCAGGAGCGAAATTTCTTCCAGGGTTTTTCTGCGGCAAAAAAGAAAAACACGCTAGGCGTCCACGACCGTTCGCCGCGGCGAAATTTCATCACGTAGTTCCGTTGTGAAGCCCGCCATCAGTGTCGCCCAGGCATTCGCGGCGGCCAGATATGCCGTCTCCTGGTTTGGTCCGCCAAAGCCCGCGTTTTTTCCATCCTTGCCGAAACTCCAGGTGATATGCACGTGCGCGTCAATCCAGCCGGGCAACACCGTCAGGCCGCGCAGGTCCTAATCCACCGGCCCGGCCCTGGGATCAAGCGCGACGATCTTTGAGCCTTCGATCACGATGCGCGTGTCTCGTAACACGCGGCCCTTGCCATCCAGCATCGTGTTCGCGGCAATTACGATCCGTTTCGTCTGTTCGGAAACCTGCTGCGCCAGAGCGCAAACGCTCAGCAGGCAAAGTATGCCTGAAAGAAACTTCGCTGATCGCATGAAGGCTCCTCCATAGTTGTTCAGTTGCCGGGCGGTCTATTCAGATCGAAGCGCGATCATCAGATCCACCACGGGGCTACTCGAAGCGGAGCGCCACCAATGGATCTACACGCGCCGCACGGCGCGCTGGTAGGTAACCGGCCAGCGCCGCGATGGCGATCAGCGCCAGCGTAGCCAGCGCCAGCGTCAACGGATCATTGGGGGTGAGCCCGAACAGCAACCCTTCGGTCAACCGGGTCGCCGCCAATGCCACTGGCAGTCCTATAACAATCCCGATAAATATCAGCAGCAACGTTTCGCGCAGCACGAGCCATAGCACGGCGCCCGGCCTCGCGCCCAAAGCCATGCGGATGCCGATCTCGCGCGTGCGGCGAGCCACGGCGTAGGCCATCACCCCGTATAGCCCGAGGCAGGCGAGCAACAGCGCGAATAGACCGAAGAAGCTGGAGAGCAGCGCCACGAGGCGCTCCCGGCTGATCGATTCGTTGATCTGCTCGGCGAAGGTTTTGACGTTGAAGACCGGCAGTTGCGGGTCGAGGCTGCGCGCTTCGCGCCGGATGGCGGCGATGAGCGCGCTGGCATTGCCCGCCGCGCGCACACACAGCGTTCGCTGTCGCAGCGAGTCGTACTGTGAAAAAGGCAGGTAAGCCGTCTGCGGCGCGGCTTCCTTGAGATTGGGATACTTGGCGTCTGCGACTACGCCGACGATCTCCAGGTCTTTATAGTTTTCCAGCCTGAGGCGTCCGGCGCCAAGAGCCAGCCGCACGGCGATCTCTTTCTGCCGCGTCGCGGCGCGCGCCAGTATCAGATTGGCGACGTTGAGGCAGGCGATCAGCAACACCACGCCTATCAGGCACATCAATACGAAGAGCGGCTGCCCGAATTGGCGGCTCAGATTCGAGCTGCCGCCGGTCTTGGCGGAGTCGAGCCGGAGATAGAGCGATCTGAAAATACGGGCGTCGAGCGAATCACCCCTGCTGCGACGAACATCCGGCTCACGGATGACTTGAAAGACGGCGTCCGCCTGGCCTCGGGCCTGCGCGAGGCTGACGCCGTCGCGGAGCCGCGCCATCACCCCGAGGAACATATTCCCGCGACTCTCGACCGGCGAGCCGCCGGGCCGCACCTGGCTGTTCATCATCACCGGGACGCGCACATCTGGCGCGACGCCCACCTGCACGCCATGGAAGCCCTGCGACGCGACCCCGATCACCGAGAAAGGATAGCCATTGAGACTGATCGTCTGGCCGATAATGCCGGGGTCTGCGCCGAAGCGCCGCTGCCAGAAATTGTAGCTGATGACCGCGACAGGATGAGCGCCGGGCGTCTGGTCATCCGCCCCGGTCAATACGCGCCCCAGATGCGGATTGACGCCCAGAACGGCAAAGAAATCGCCCGAGACCAGTTCACCCAACACGCGTTCTGACTGGCCGCCGCCGCTCATGCTCATGCTCAGCGCGCTGTGAGCGAACATCCCGGAGAAGACCGAATTCTTCTCGCGCAATTCGCGAAAGACCGGGTAGGAGAAAGAAGAGATTCCCCGGCTCGGCTGTTCGGGCGTGTCGGTACCCACCACTACCAACTGCTCAGGATGTTTGACCGGCAGCCGTTTCAGCAGAACGGCGTCGAGCAAGCTGAAGATGGCCGTGTTTGCGCCGATGCCCAGCGCCAGCGAGAGCGCCGCTGATGGGTCAAAGTCACAAGTAATTGCGGTCAATTCCGACGGCAGCAGCGAGCGGGTTCTTGCCACGCGGGAGTACCGTGAGGACTTTTTCTCTCTGTCCTGGTCACCCGACTGCAAAATCATCGCCGCCACAGCCCTCAGCCTGGAAGGCGCGGCGCCACATACCGCCCTGTTTGGCGTCGCGGTTGAAAGCGGCGAGGTCAAGCCGCTCGTCCAGGATTTACATTGATAAGCGGCAAGGGTCATCCAATCTCTGGCGCCTGCCGCTCGATGGCAGCCCGCCACAGCCGGTGACTAACTTCAACGAAGCCAAGTCCCAACTCATCTGGCGCTTCGACCTCGCGCGCGACGGCAAGCAGTTGGCGCTTGCCCGCGGCAGCGGCAGCGCCGACGTGACGCTGATCAGCGAGCGCAAGTAGCGCCTAGTCCCCTAGGTCTAGAGCCCTCCCGGTCGTCTCATCTCGGGCTTTATGTAAGACCAATGGCTGTGGATGATCTTCCACTTGCCATTAATCCGAGCATAGACCTCCGTGGAATTCCAGCGGGACAGCACGGTTTCCGGCTGATTGGGCAGCTTCCCATAATTGACGATATTAAAGCTCAACAGCGCCACGTCGCCATGGCGCTGGACTTTGGGAGCGATCATCTCGTAACGCGGATCCTTGATCATGCCCTTGAGGTTTTTGACCGGAGCGAGCAACGTCTTCATGGCTTCCAGCCCATCGACTCGCCTTTCCTGGTTCGGATCGAAATACGTCACCGCAGGGGCATAGAGGTCCAAGTAGCCATCCGGATCACCAGTGATCCAGCGGTCGAGCGCCGTACGCTCCAGGGCTATAATCTCTTCGGATAACCTGTCCTTGGAATCTCCTCTTTCCTGAGCGAGCGCACTACGGGACGAAGTGAAACCAAAAGACAAGAGAAAGACGGTTAACAGTATCGCTTTTCGCATTGCGTCTCCTTCGATTTGACGGGAATGTGTAAGAGTAATTGAGCTTATCTTGAGTGTTCTCCTCGGAGCGCGATTACGACCTCGCCAATCGCGTCAATGACCATGCCAGGCGCCTCTTCCGGAATTCGATGGCCGCTCTTCCCGACTATAACTTGTCGCCCCCGCATAGAGAGCCGGGCCAGTTGTGGCTGTATCTCATGCATCCAGACCTGTTCATAAGCAGCGAATTGCCGATCCATCTCCGCATCGCCGGAAGGCGACGGCCTTCTCCCGCGGGTCAGCACAATCAGCGGCCGATCTCCGAGCCCACCTGCGGCGCGCGCCTGAGCATAGCTTTCAGGCACG
>Ga0187894_10006984_pt1 | contig 10839 bp, 7 predicted proteins | sample GBC1701081metaG_FD_136650 | JGI IMG/M metagenome (GOLD analysis project Ga0187894, IMG submission 136650) | White microbial mat communities from a lava cave in the Kipuka Kanohina Cave System on the Island of Hawaii, USA - GBC170108-1 metaG ... | reverse complement strand
GCGTCAATCTTCGCCCGGGCCGGCCGATCGGCTACGGCGTCGGGCCGCTGGGGCAGCATGTCTTCGGCCTGCCCGGCAACCCGGTCAGTTGCTTCGTGGGATTTGCGCTCTTCGTCCGGCCGGCGATCGACGGCATGACCGGCCTGAAGCCGCGGCTTCCGCGAAGCTGGCAGGCGCGGCTGCTGCGCGACCTGACTGCGTCGCGCGATCCGCGGCCGGCCTATCTTCCCGCCCGCCTGAGTCCGGACCCGGACGGCCGGCTCAATGTTGAGCCGGTTCCCTGGCATGGTTCAGGTGATCCCTTCGGACTTGCGGCGGCGAATGCGCTGATCTTTCAGCCCGAGGGGGGGCGCGCCATGGCGGCCGGGACAATGGCCGACGTGATTCCCATCGGGCCGATCGGATGACCCACGCTCCCTCGGGTTCCCCATCGCCGCGGCCGCCGGCCGACTCCGTCTCGGCGCCGCGCGGTCCGTCGCGCGTCGTGAGCGGCCCGTTCCAGATTCAATCGCTCACTGCCGCGTCGCTGCTCTGTCTTGCGACGCTGATCCTGATGACGCTGACGCTTCCCCCCGCCGGCGCCTGGCCGCTCTCCTACGTCTGCCTCGCGCCGTGGATGGTCTGCGCCTGCTGCATGGCGCGGTCCCCCTGGATGTATGGCGTCAGCTACCTGCTGGGCGTGGTTTTTTTTGCGATCAACACCTACTGGCTCTTCGATGTCACGCCCCCCGGCTACATCGCGCTCTGCGTCCACTTCGGACTCTCGTTTCCGCTGGCCGCATGGCCGGTGCGCCATTTCTACCGGCGGCACGGCGCGCCGGTAACGATCACGCTGCCGATCGTCTGGACCGCCGTCGAATTCCTTCGCGGGCAGACGCTGATCGGATTCCCCTGGTTCTACCTCTCGCACGGCCACCACCGCGTGCTGCCGATGATTCAGATCTCCGACCTCACCGGGGTCTATGGGCTGAGCTTCGTCATCGCCATGATGAACGGATGGATCACCGATCTGCTGATTCAGCCCTTCCTGGTGCGGGCCGACGACCGTCCGGCCCGCGCGACGCGGCTTCCAGTGGGCACGCTGCTGGCGCCGCTCGTGCTCGCCGCCGTTTATCTCTACGGCAGCTATCGCATGGCCGAAACGGCCCGCACGATGTCGCCCGGTCCGCGCGTCGCGATCGTGCAGCAGGACCTGCCGCTCAAGGTGGAATCCAACGGCGTCAACGACGTCTCGCCCGAGCTGGGAATGGAGGGATACTTCGTCCTGGCGCGGCAGGCCGCGGCGCAGCATCCCGACATTATCGTGATGCCGGAGGGGGCCTGGCCGCTGCACCTCAACAGCGAGTTCGTCGACGCCGGACCGGAGGACCTCGAAGCGATCCGCTCGCGCGCCTATCCCGCGAAGTTCTTCCCGGGCGCGACGCCGGCGGCGATGAAGTCGATGCAGATGCGATGCGCCCGCATGCGCGACGCGGTGCGCCAGCTCGTGACCGAAAGCGGCGCGACGCTCGTCGTCGGTGCAAACACGATCGAATGGCGGCCGGACCGGATTCCGGAGCGCGTCGACCGGTACAACTCGGCCTATGTCTTCACGCCCGAATCGCGCCCCTATCTGGGGCGGTATGACAAGATTCACCTGGTGCTCTTCGGCGAGTTCGTGCCCTTCCGTTTCACCTCGTTGCACGGACTCTACGAATGGCTGAACGCGCGGACCCCCTGGGGAGCGGCCGGGCTGGAGTATTCACTGAGCTTCGGGGAGGAGGCGCGGCGCTTTCAGTGCCCGGCCCCGTCGCTGGGCGGCAAGACCTTCCGTTTCGCAACCCCCATCTGTTACGAGGACACGGTGTCGAGCGTCATCGCCGAGTTCGTGGGACGCGGCCGGAGCGAGAAGCAGGTCGATTTCTTGATCAACGTCTCCAACGACGGCTGGTTCAACCACTCCAGCGAACTCGAGCAGCACCTCGCCGCCAGCGTCTTTCGGGCCGTCGAATTCCGTGTGCCGATCGCCCGATCGGTCAACACCGGCGTGAGCATCTTCATCCGGCCGACCGGAGCGGTGCACGACCGCGTGCGCATCTCGCGCAAGCAGGAGGCGGAATTCCGCAGGGCCGAGGAAGTTTTCAATCAGTTACACGCGATCGCGCGCGGCGCGGCCGACAAGCTGAACGGCAAGGATGCCGCACCCGACGCATCCGATCCACAGGCCGCCGGGGCGGCGCGTACCCTTCTCATGGAATCGCTGCCGGCGGCACTGTCGCGGCTCAGCCTGGCTTATCAGGAGGAGCTGGCCGAACAGCAGCCCGGGAACGGCAGGCCGCGTCCGGCCGCGTCCGCGGCGGCCAGCGCGGCGACCTCCAGCGCGGCGACCTCCAGTGCGGCCGTCGCGCACGGGCCGGCGAACGCTTCCACGCAAAAACGCCGACCCGGTGAATTCGACCACGAGTATGATCTGCTGCGGGTGCGGCTGCGGGGGTTGTTCGCGCAGATTCCGAATCGCCGCGGGCCGCTGCTGGCCGGGGCGTGGAGCCGCTTCGCGGATCAGCTTGCGGCCGACCTCGACACGCTGACCGACTGGCGGCGGCAGACCTACACCGCGCCGGGCTACCGCGTGGCGGAGCTGCAATGCGACAGCCGCCACACGGTCTATGCCCAGTGGGGAGACTGGTTCGCGTGGATCTGCGTCGCCCTCTCCACCGCGTTCCTGGGAGACTGGACCCTCTACCGGCTGCGCCGGCCGTCGCGCAAGCAGCGACGCGCCGCGGCGCGGGCGGCGGCGGAAGCGGTCGCGGCTGCAACCGCGAAGAAGGATCGAACGGAGCCCACCGCATGACCCGACATTTGCCTCCATTCCATAGGACGCGATGGGTCCGCGCACATCCCGCGGTGGTGCTCGTCGCGATGCTGACGCTGCCGGTGGCAGCCGGATGCATCCGGCCGACCGCGGGCGGTTCCGGCGGACCGCCGGGAACGACGATTGAGACGCTGGCCATGCGCACACTGACCGGCGCCCTGATCGAGTCGGTCCCGGTGGTGCAGGTCCGCGCCATCGAAGCGATGCAGCAGGTCGCGCCGCAGTCGGGCGGCCCCTATTTCAACGAATTGCTGCTCTCGACCGTGCCGCCGGTCCGCTTCGCGGCCCTGATGGCGGTGGGCACGGTGCGCCACGCCGCGGCGCGCGAGCGCGTCGCCGCATTGCTGAACGATCCCAATCCCAGCGTGCAGGTCGGTGCGATTTTCGCGCTGCACCGGCTGGGCGACACCCGGCAGACAACGAAACTATCGGTGTTCCTTCTCAATCACACCGACGCGGGCGTGCGGGCCAACGCGGCGATGGCGCTCGGCCGCCTCGGCGAGAAGGGAGCGATTCCGACGCTGGAGCAGGGGCTGCGCGACCGGGAGGAATCGGTGCGGCTGCAAGTGATGGAATCGCTGGTCCTGCTCGGCGACAAAAAGTCGACCGGCCGGCTTGGCTTCGTAGCTCTGAGCAGCACCGGTCAGAAGATGGTTTTCGCCCTGCTGGCGCTGCGAAACTCGAACCAACGCGAAGTCATCGACGTTTTTATCGAGCAGTTCACGCGCGGAATCTACGACGAGGTGAAGCTGGCCGCCGCCGCCGGGCTGGGAAGATTCGGCCGGCGGGACGGCCTCTCGTTCGCGCTGGACCGATTCCAGCGATTCACACCGCACCCGGGCGGCGCGGATACGCCGGAGCAGCAGGTGATCCGGGTCAAGACGCTGGCGGCGCTGGCGATCGAGGAATGCGGCGATCCGTCGGCGCTGGACGTGCTGGATCGAATGCTGCGATCGGACGACGATATTTCGATCCGCGTGGCCGCGGCGCGGACCGCGATCTCCTTGCTGCACCGCGGGCCATCGCGCCGCTGATCGGACTGTGACTCCATGCGATGGATCGTTTTCGCCATCCTGCTTTACGTCGCGATCGTGCTCCAGACCGCGCTCGTGCCGCACATCCACGTGCTGTCGGTCTGGCCGGACCTGCCGCTGCTGCTGGCCGTTCACCTGATGCTCGCGGCGCCCGCGCCCGAGGCGATGCTGGCGGCATGGATCATCGGGCTGCTGGTTGATCTGAATAGCGGCAGTTATCCCAACGGCTCCAACGTCGGCGCCTCGGCGCTGGCCTACGGACTGGCGGCGCTTTTCGTCGTTCGCATCCGGCGGCACTGGTTCCGGGATCAGGCATCCACCTATTTCCTCTTCACGATGGTCTGCGCCTTCGCGATTCACGCGCTGGTGAATCTGCACGTGCTCTGGGCGAGCGGGCAGTTTCACCGCTGGAAAGAAGGACTGGCCCTGGCGCTGGGTGTCATGTTCTACTCCGCCGGGATCTCCCCCTATGCCCACTGGATCCTGCGGCGGATGCGAGTCCTGCTGGGACTGGGGCCGCTTCAGATGCTGCGCGTCCGCTGACGCCGCGCCGGCACGGCCGGGGGCGGCTGTGTCACATGGGTCCGATTTGACGAGTGCCGCTGCTTGAAGCAGCGCCCCGCAGGTACAATCCCGCCAACCCCTGCACGGATGCAGGATGGACCCGCGCGCAGCAGACCCGCCATGTTCGACCGCCGACTTCGAATTCTGCTCGGACTCATGCTCGCCGGTTGCGTCGTCCTGACGGCCCGCCTCTTTCATCTTCAGGTCGCGCAGGGCGAGGCCTTCCGCCAGCAGGCGGACGCGCTGATGCTGCGGGCGCCGCTCGGGCTTCCGCCGGTGCGCGGGCGCATCCTGGACCGCCAGGGCGCCCTCCTCGCCTCGGACGAGCCGTCAGTCAATCTGTGCGTCCACTACGGCGCGCTCTCGCTTTCCGGCCGATACCTCGACGCCGCCGCGCGGCGCATGCGGCGCGACCCGCCGTTCGCCGACCGGAGCGTGGCGGAGGTGCGTGACGAGCTGGTACGCCGGCTGCGCGGCGCCTGGAGTGAACTCTCCGACATCTGCGACGTGCCGCTGTCGGAAATCGCCGACCGGCGCGACCGCGTCTGCCGGCGCGTCGACGCGATCCGCGAGCATGTCTGGAAGGCGCAGCAGGCCGCCGGCATCGACGGGCCGCTCAAGTCCGTGCGCATCGCCGAGGAGGCGGCCTTCCATCCGATCCTCCTCGACCTGACCCCCGAGCAGCGGACGCGCATCGAATTGCGACTCTCCGGTCTGCCCTTCATGCGTCTGGAACCGGCGGTGCGCCGCGCCACCGCGGCGCCGATCTCGATGATGCACCTGCTGGGACGGCTGGGACAAGTATCGCCCGAGCAGATCGCCGCCGATCCCGATGCGGAGAACGAACGCCGCCGCTATCAGCCGGGCGAACGGGCCGGCGTCGGGGGGGTTGAGCGGCTGGCCGAATCGACGCTGCGCGGCACGCGCGGCGAAGAGGTGCGCGATCTCGACGGGAACCTGGTCGAGCAGGATGAGCCCGTCGACGGGCGCGACGTGCGATTGACGATCGACGCCGTACTTCAGCAGACCCTCTACGAACTCCTCGGCCGTGCGGTGGCCGCCCACCCCCCCTCGACCGGCGCAGCCTGTGCGATCCTGTCCCTCCCGCGACGCGAAGTGCTGGCGCTGGTGAGCTATCCGAGCTACGACGCCAGGACATTCACCGACGATTTCGACAGCCTGCGCGACGACACGCGGCGGCGGCCGCTCTGGCCGCGAGCCCTGGCCATCGAGTATCCGCCCGGATCGATCATCAAGCCCGCGTCGCTGCTGATCGGCCTGGCGAGCGGGCGTGTCCGCCCGGAGACGACGGTGGAATGCCGCGGCAAACTCTTCGCCAACAGCGACGCGTGGCGCTGCTGGACGGTTTGGCGTGACATGCCGCCGCACGGCGTGCTCGACGGCGCGGGAGCGATTCAGCACAGTTGCAACATCTTTTTCTACACGCTGGGGCAGAACCTCGGCGCGGCGCGCCTCACGCAGGGGCTGCGCGAGCTGATTTACGGCCCCGGCGCGACCGGACCCGACGCGCGCTGGCCGGGCCTCGGACTGATCGAAGAGGCGGGCGGACTGATCCCGTCGCCCGAGCGGCTGAAACGGGAGTTCCGCCCGGCCGACGGCCGCAACTACGCGATCGGACAGGGAGAACTTCAGATCACTCCCCTGCAGGCCGCGATGCTGATGGCGACCGTGGCCTGCGGCAACTTCCTGCCACCATCGATTCTCGAGAATGACGCGGCGCGCGTCCCGCAGACGTTTGCAGGCATTCAGAGCGACTACTGGCGAATCGTGCGCGGCGGCCTCTATCACTGCGTCAATTCACCGGGAGGCACGGCCTATCCCGGCGGCAAGGTCGGCGCGGTGGCGGTCTGCGGCAAGACCGGCTCGGCCCAGTCGGTGCCGCGCATCGCGACGCGCCGATTTGTCTTTGAAACGGCGCCGGGCCGGCGGCGCGAAGCGGTCGCGCCGACGATCGAAGCGGCCCGCGAGCGACTCGATCTGCCCGCCGACGCGAAACCGATCGAACAGAAGCCGGTCCAATTCTGGCCGCCGCCCGAAACGGGAAAAACGTCGACCGCGACGCACGCCTGGTTCGCCGGCTACGCCCCGCGCGACGATCCGAAGATCGCAATGGCAGTCGTGATCGAGTATGCCGGCAGCGGCGGCAAAGTGGCCGCGCCGGTCGGACGCCGCATCTTTCACGCGCTGCTTCGCAACCCGCGCGGATATCTGCTGCCGGATGGCGGATACCAGGGGCCGGCCGATTTCCCCGACGAGGACGCGGATTCCTCCTCCGGCGCGACACCCCCGCCGACGGAGACGGAGTGATGCCGGGTGACGCGGGACGATCGCGCAGTGCGGTCGGCTGGTCGGGCTGGATCGCACTGGGCGTCGCGCTGCTGCTGACCGGCGTGGGTGTATCGAGCATCTTCGCGGGCGAAGCGGCGGATTGGTCGGAGGCGGCGCTGACGCAGCGGCAGATCGCCTTCGCCGCCACCGGGCTGGTCGCAGCGATCTGCATCGCCCGCATCGGACACACCCGCATCGGCGAATGGTCCTACGTTCTCTACGGCCTGATCCTCCTGCTGCTGGTGCTGCTGGTCGTGGCGCGGCGCGTGCCGCTCGACCCGATCTTCCCCGTGCGGCGCAACACCGCCCGCTGGATTCAGCTCGGCCCGCTCCAGGCTCAGCCTTCCGAATATGCCAAGATCGTGGTCGTACTCGCGCTGGCGCGTTACCTGCGATTCCGCTCCAACTACCGCACCGTGGGCGGGCTGATCGCGCCGTTCCTTCTGACCCTCGTGCCGACCGCGCTCATTCTGAAGGAGCCGGATCTCGGCACCGCGCTGCTCTTTCCGCCCGTGCTCCTGATCATGCTCTACGCGGCTGGAGCGCGGCGGCGGCATCTGGCCTGCGTGCTGGGGGCGGCGGCGGTGGCCGCGCCGCTCTTCTATTTCTCTCCGCTGATGGATGACTATCAGCGCCAGCGCATCGAAGTGCTCGTACGGCAGAACGACTCCGACCGGCGCTGGCAGATGGGACCGGGCTTCCAGCTTCGCCAGAGCAAGATCGCGATCGGCAGCGGACGCTGGACCGGACAGGACCAGGAGGACACCGCCTTCTTCCGGCATAACCTGCTGCCGGAGGATCAGAACGATTTCATCTTCGCGGTGATCGGTCACCAGGGGGGATTCATCGGGGCGAGTCTGATCGTCTTCGCCTACGTGGTGCTCTTCGCCGCCGGGCTGACCGCCGCTTCGGGCACCGACGAGCCCTACGCGCGGCTGGTGGGCGTGGGGCTGTCGGGCATACTGGTGATGCAGGCGCTGGTCAACATGGGCATGACGGTCGGGCTGATGCCGATTACGGGGGTGACGCTCCCCTTCGTCAGCTCGGGCGGATCGAGCCTCGTGGCGAACTACCTCTCGATCGGCCTGCTGATCAGCGTGGCGCGGCGGCAGCCGATCCGCATCGCGCGGAAACCCTTCGAATACAGCGTGACCGACGCCGCCACGACCTGAGCACGAACCGCGCGTCGCCGCGGCGCAGGCCATCCGATATCATTCTCCCCCGCGCGCCGCACATTGCGCCGCGCGAATGGGAACCCACCGCGTGCTGATCTCCCGCAACTGGCTGCGCGATTTCGTCGACCTGCCCGCCAACCTCGAGGCGAAGGCGCTGGCCGACCGCATCACCATTACCACCGCCGAGGTCGAGTCGGTCGATCACCTGACCGACCTGCCGCCGGAAGTGCGACTGCCGCCCGGCGCGTCGCTCGACCCGCGCGAATTGGACGACTGGATCATCGAGATCGACAACAAGTCGATCACCCACCGGCCGGACCTGTGGGGCCATTACGGCGTCGCGCGCGAAGTTGCCGCCATCTTCGGCCTGCCGCTGCGCCCCCTGCCGATGGCGGAGGAATCGGAGCTGACGCGCTCCGATCTCCCCGCCGTGCCGATCGAGATCGACGATCCCGCCAAATGTCCGCGCTACAGCGCGCTGCGATTCCGCACTCCCGCGACCGCGGCCGCGCCGCTCTGGATGCAGGTGCGCCTGGCCCGCGTCGGCATGCGGCCGATCAGCTTCATGGTCGACCTGACCAACTACGTCATGGCCGAACTGGGCCAGCCGATGCACGCCTTCGACGCGGCCACGATGGACCGCATCGAGGTCGGCCTCGCAGCGCCGGGCGAACGCTTCCGCACGCTGGATAACGTCGAGCGCGAGATGCCCGCCGGCACGCTGATGATCCTGCGCGGCCGCAAGAGCGTGGCGATCGCCGGCATCATGGGCGGCGCGGCGACCGAAGTCTCCGCTACGACGCGCGACGTGCTGCTGGAGTCCGCGTCCTTCGACGCCTCCACCATCCGCCGCGCCGCGGCCGCGATGGGCCACCGCACAGAAGCCAGTGCCCGATTCGAAAAGAGTCTCGATCCGCGCCTCACCGTCACGGCCATCCGCCGCTTCGTCCACCTCGCCCGGCAGGGCGGCCCGAAACTCGAACTGACCGGCCGCCTGAGCGATTGCTTTCCCGCCCCGCGCGAGGTTCCCGCCATCCGGCTGGACCCCCGGCGCGCGTCACGGATCGTCGGACAGGAGACCCCGCCGGAACGCATCCTCTCGATCCTCCGGGCGCTGGAATTCCGCGTCGAATCGCGCGACGGAATGCTCGACGTCACTCCCCCTTCCTTCCGCGCGACGAAGGACGTTTCAATCGCCGAAGACCTGATCGAGGAAGTGGCGCGCTTCATCGGATATGACCACATTCCGCCGGTGCTGCCGCGCATCGAGGCACGCCCGCTCGAACTCACCGCCGACCTCGTCGTCGAACGGCGCACGCTGGACCATTTCTGCCTCGGCGGCCCCTTCATCGAAGTGCACGACTACGTCTGGTATGACGACGCGTGGCTGGCACAGCTCGGATATGACCCCGGCCCCTGCGTGCTGCTCAAGAACCCCGTGACGCCGAAGTCGGCGCGACTGAGACGTCGGCTCACGCCCGGCCTGCTCGCCGCCGCGGAGCGCAATCGCCGCAGGCTGGCCTCCTTTTCGCTGGTCGAGATCGGATCGGTCTTCGAACCCGGCCGCCCGGAAGTGCTGGATTCGCAGAACCGGCATCTCGCGCTGGCGATCGTCCACTCCGGCAAGGGCGCCGACGAAGAGGCGTGGCGCGCCCTCAAGTCGCATGGCGAATCCTGGGCTGCGCAGGTGGCGCGGCAGCCGATGACCTATGCGGCGGTCGATCCCGAAGCCCCCTGGGAGGACGCGCAGCGCTGCTGCATCGTGCGCGTCGGAGACAAGGAAATCGGCCGCGCGGGACTCATGCCCGTTCCGCTCAAACTGCGCATCGACGAGCGGCTGCGGCATGTGGCGATCGGCTGGATGGAGCTGTCGCTCGCCGGGATCAATCCGGACGCGCTGCCCGCCGCGCGGCTCGCCGCGCCGCCGGCCCATCCGGAAGTGCAGCTCGACTTCAGCTTCGTGGCCGACGCGACGCGGCATTACGCCATGCTCTCGAAGGAACTGGCGAGCTATCGCCATCCGCTGCTGCGGCGGCTGCACTTCGTCGATTCCTACGAAGGGGCGGGCGTCGGCGAGGGGCGGCGCAGCCTGACGGTGCGGGCGGTGCTGGGCGATCCGCAGCGCACGCTGTCGGAGTCGGACCTGGCGGCATTTCGCGACGAGTTCCGCGGCTTTCTCAGCGCGGCGCGGCTGGAGCTTCGGGGGTAACGACGGTATCGGCGGCGGCCGGTGCGGATGCCGGTCGGCCGCGCTCCAGGCGGCTGCGAACCACATCCAGTATCCGGCGTTCCATTTCGCGGTCGCGGCCGATGTCGGTCCAGACTTGCGCCTGTTCGGCGGAGACGCCCGCTTCGCGCTCGACCGGCGTGGCGGTCGGCGCATCGTCGAGCGTCATATTCCGCGCCAGGGTGGCATGGTCCGATGTATCGAGCCGTTCGCGCGTGACGTGGCACTCCACCGCCACGCCTGTCGTCAGCGCCTGCACCCGCAGCGTCGCCGTGCGGCGCACGCGATTGGGATAGCCCGCCTCGTCGCGGATTCGGCCGGTGTTGCCGCGTTCGGTCGTTTCGGACGGCGCGGAGATGATCATCCCCGTTCCCGCGTCGCTCCGCGCGATGCGGAACCACTGCGACACGGCATAGCGTCCCGCCCCAAATGCATCCTCGGCCGATGCGGTTTCCAGCCGGTCGCGGCTCCAGCCGGAGACGCGCGGACCCGACGGCTCCACGCCGCAACCGGTCACGAGCAGCACGAGCAGCGCGCCGCCCAGCCCTGCGCGGCCTATTCCGGCGCGCTCCCTGCATGCGCCGATCCGACCACGCCGACGGGGGTCCGAGTTCATGCCTGATCCTCGATCTGTGCCAT
>Ga0187894_10006982_pt1 | contig 10841 bp, 11 predicted proteins | sample GBC1701081metaG_FD_136650 | JGI IMG/M metagenome (GOLD analysis project Ga0187894, IMG submission 136650) | White microbial mat communities from a lava cave in the Kipuka Kanohina Cave System on the Island of Hawaii, USA - GBC170108-1 metaG ... | reverse complement strand
ACGAAATGTATGCCGCAAAGGTCGAATACGGCGATGAGAAAAAGACGCGGATCGCAAAAATATTCAAGATGCACGACGAGCGTTTGAATATGGCGAACGCGCTCGACTTCGACGATCTTTTGATAAAGACTGTTATGCTTTTGCGCACATCACCCGAGACTCGCGAAAAATACAACGAGCGTTTCAAATACATTCTCGTCGACGAATATCAGGACACGAACGCGCTGCAGTTTGCGCTCATAAATTATCTGACCGAGCGGCAGCAAAACATCTGTGTTGTCGGCGATGACGCGCAGAGTATTTACGGGTTTCGGCAGGCTGATATACGAAACATTCTCGAATTTGAACAGCATTTTGCGACTGCAAAAGTGATATTGCTTGAACAAAATTACCGCTCGACGCAGACGATACTCGACACGGCGGACGCGATAATCTCGAACAATATTCACCAAAAGAAAAAGAAGTTGTGGACGGCGAACGCGAGCGGCGAGCGAATTTTTTACTATCAGGCTTACGACGGCGACGGCGAAGCGCGTTTCGTCGCGTCGCAGATCGAGCAGCACCAACGCCGCAGCCTAAGTGACAGAATTGCAGTGCTTTATCGCACAAACGCGCAGTCGAGGGTTTTTGAAGAGTCGCTGCGTCGGCTCCGCATCGAGTACAACATCGTCGGCGGTTTCTCGTTTTACGAACGAGCCGAGGTCAAAGACATCGTCGCGTATCTCAAGCTCGCGTTGAATCCGTTCGATGACATAGCATTGCTTCGCGTCATCAACACGCCGCCGCGTGGAATCGGCAAGACGACGCTCGATGAATTGCAGCGTCTTGCAAAGTCGAGCGGCTCGTCGCTGTGGATGACGATCACAACGGTTACCGATCCTGAAATGTCGCAAACAGCTAATCTCACGCCGCGTGCAAAAGAGGCGTTGCGAACATTTAAGAAAACGATTGAAAATCTGATAAAGAAAATTCACGAAACTGCTGATACCGGCAAAGCGGTTTCCGATGTTGTTGTTGCAGCGATCGAAGACAGTAGTTATGCAAATACGTTGCGATCGGAGAATACCGACGAATCACTTGCACGGCTTGAAAATCTCGAAGAGCTTGTCAACGCCGCGGTCGATTACGACCGTCAGCAGGAGAACGGCCTGCGTGATTTTATCGATCACGCTGCGTTGACCGCCGACACAGACAAGTATGACGGTAACGCGGGCGTCACGTTGATGACGGCACATTCGGCAAAGGGACTCGAATTTCCGGTGGTGTTTCTTGTCGGATTAGAAGACGGCGTTTTTCCGCATTCGCGCTCGATCGCGGACGAAAAAGAGCTCGAAGAGGAACGTCGTCTTGCATACGTTGCGATCACGCGTGCAGAGAAAGTTTTGTATGTTACGCACGCGATGCGGCGACGCACATTCGGCGAAGACTTTGCGTCCGAGCCTTCGCAGTTTCTAAATGAGATGCCGCTCGAGTTGATCGAAGATCTTTCGACCGGCTCGTCATGGCTCTCTTATGCACGAAGCTCGAGCACGATGTCCGCGAAAGCCGCAGCCTCGACTCTTCGCGGCGAGAGCGAGCCGCCTAAGCCGCGAAATGTTTACACCGGAAAGACTTATAACAGCAGCGACGCGGTTGCGGAATTTTTTAAAAAGAAAGATATTTCACCGCAGAGACGCGAAGACGCAGAGAAAAGAACTGGGTCAGTTGCTAAACCGACGGCATTTGAAAATCTGAAATCCGCCGGCTCTAAAAATCCGCAATCCGCGATCTCAAATCCACAATCGCTTTCACCTGGTAATTACGTTCGCCATGAAAAATATGGCCGCGGTCTCGTGCTGCGACGCGAAGGAAGCGGCGACAACGCGAAGTTGACTGTTAGCTTTCCGGGTTTTGGGCAAAAGAAGCTTGTAGAAAAATTTGCTAACCTACAAAAAGATTGAACACGGATTACGCACAAGAATTAAACACGAGAGATCGCCGAGCACGAGAGAGAAATTAAATTAAATTCCTCTGCGGTCTTTGCGATCTCTCGTGTTAAAAAGCGGAGCGAATACGTCGTCAAGGTCAGGTTAATTAAACCCGGATTAAGCGTTAGAAGATTGAGCCACGAATGCACGAATAATTCTGACGTAAAAAGTTTATTTTTTCGCTTTTTACGAATTTGTATTTGGTAAATTCGTGCATTCGTGGCTATTTTTTTCCTATTGTGTAATCTGGGTTTAATGTAGAATACGCGACGAGCTTAAACCACCCGCTACCGCAGGTGGTTCTGACACTGAAACTTATGAAAAACACAATTTTTGCATCATTGGCCTTCACGATCTTGTTATTCACGGTTCTCGGCTGCAGCTCGATCAATCCGTTTGCGGACAAAGCGAGTCAGACAAACTCCAACAAATCACTGACCGATACGGCGGTTGACACGGTCATCGGCGAAGAAAAGATCGGCATCGCCGAGTGTGACGAGGTCGTCGACGCGATCACGTCGGAACTCAACAACCCTGATGATGGTTTCGTTAAGCGAAAGGGCAAGGCTATCGTTTTAAATAAGATCAAGGAATCGATCAAGAGCTCGGTCGAACAGAACAAGGGAGATAAGGCGGAGATCGCGAAAAGCTGCCGCGAGTTTAAGACAGAGCTGGATAAATTTAAGTCCGAGCAAGAGCAAAAATAACCGCGTTATCTGCCGCTCTCATCCGCGTTTAATTTTTTCGTCCACTCGCTGTTTGGATATTTTGTCTTAAGCAGCGTCGCCATCTCGTCACGCAACTCTTCGTTATTGCCGCAGCCGTATTTTGTCCAGCCGTTTGCCTCGATGACTATGTAGAGGGCTTCGGGCACGCGACGATCGATCGGGTAACGCCGCGCCCAAGCGAGAACTTTTTCACCAAGGAACTTCGGCGCATCACCGATCGTCTTAAGCCGTTTGCGCTCGTTCTGTGCGACTGTGCTTTGCGCCGGTGTGAGAAATGGCGGTCGTCGCGGCAACGCCTTTTCTACCGATCTATCCAGCTCGTCGCTGTATTCCATATCATACGGCTCGCACCACCAGTCGTCCGACGACCATTGCTCCTGCGTGTTGTCGGTGCGACCCATGCCGTACGCGATATACGGATTGAGAATAGGATTTTTCAGAACAAAATATAAAAGCGCGTTCTCGCGAGCAACGGGCGTTCGAGCGGCGGAGATTTTTGCAAGCTGGCTTTCAAACTCGGGATAAAGTCTCGCTAATTCGGGTGTGAGTTTATTGAGCGACTGCGAATCGTTGAGCAAATATGCGCGCGTCCAGATCGCGACGACGAAGCGGCTCCGCATATGATCGGGCAATGCGGGCGAACGCATCACATCGGTGAGCGACGCGGTCGGGAAGTGCTGATTAAAAACCTCGATCGTCTGATCGTCAAACATCGCACGATCTTGCCATTGCCGCTCGTCTTTGAAATTCTCGTCGATCTCGGCTTCGTATTGTTCGCGAGTTTTTCCTTCTGAGTATTCGGGGTTATACCATTTCTTTTGCTCGGCGATAAACTCTTCGATCGTTCCCTTGTGGCCGTCGAAATCAAATCCGTAAGGCATCTTGAGCGAATATCGCAAATAATCTTCCATCGTCTCGACGAAATTTAGTTTGAGAGTTTGAAACGAATTGCGTGCTGAGATCGTCAGCAGATCGCCCGACGCGAGCATGTCGTCGATGAGCTTTCGCGCCTCTGCATTTTTACCGAGAGCAAGTTGAATTCGCGCCGCGTGATAAGCAATCGTCGTGTAAGCGGGTGATGTGCGGTTTGCTATATCGGCGGCTTCGATGAGGCGAGCGAGTTGCGTCGAGCTTCTCTCGGCCTTTGAAAGAGCGGTCATCAGCCACAGCTCCGAGCCGCTCTGCTTAAATCTGTCGAGCGAATAAAGATACGATTCCGCACCTGGAACTTGATAAGTAAAAAGCCAATCGGTCAACTCATCTTGTCGCAGAAACTCGGGCATCAGCGAGCGTGTTAATTTTTCATCACCGTAGTAACCGCCACTGTATTCCGTATTCCAATTTGCCCTCGATGATCTGTAGGCCATCTTGCGAGCATCCCTGACATTAATCTTTTCATTATCGGTAAGCGCCCGCCCTACTATCTTCTCTGCTGCGGAAATCGCTTCGTCGTCGGTTGCATCTGTTTTGATAATAAATCGATAGTTCGCCGAATTATCTGGCAAGTAAAGGTTTAGTTCGAGTTCATCGTCGGCAATTTCGGCTTTTTTTGGCGGAACGTATTGGACCGACTTCTCCGCCACCTTATTTGCGTTTGGCGACGAGGCGATCATGTCACTTTGTTTTTCAGCCTCCTTGCGTTTTTCCTCGACCGTAAGAATTTCGCTCTCGAATTTATCCAACAGCCACGTGTAATCGATCACGTCTTGGCGAAAGTTGTCGTTGCCGCCGTAAACAGCGATCTTTTTTGCAAGTTCGCTCATTCGCTCTTTTGGGCGAAGGCGATAAGCGACCAAACCGAGCATTCTCTCGGCGGACGCGGAGAATTTGCCGCTGCGTGAAGCAAACTTTTGCAGATGACGTTCGGCGTCTTCGTAGAACTGCGCAGTTTTCGTAGCGTCTTTTGAAAGGCTGGCTTGGCGAATGAGCGTGCGGGCGACGAGATAATCGGCAGTTTCTTGCCATGGCGATTCGGTGTCCTGTGCGATCTCAGCGAAGTGTCTCTTGGCCGCTTCGTAATCGAGCGAATAGAATTCCGCGGCGGCTCGTTGATACGCACGATCTTTTTGCAGCCAGTCAGGTGCGCCGGGCGGAGCATTGTCGGGAGTTTGTTTTCCGCTCGAACAATTTTGAAAAACCTGATCCTGGGCTTTTGTCCAATCGACGACATTCACATCGCTCGGCCCGTGCTTTGCTATGCGATCGCCTAAGGTTTCGGTCGCTGTCTCGAACGCGTTCTTTGTGCAGTTCGGAAAGAAATCATAACCGCCATACGCTCGCTCGGCGTAGATCTCGGGCGGCTTTTCTTCCTTTTCAAAAACTTCTTTGCGCTTCTTGACCCAAGCCTGCACGACTTCGTCAACCGTGTCGTCGCCGTGATCTTTGTTCTTTATCTCGCCCGTCCACACATCGATGAGAGCTTGCTGCTCGGCGACGTTCAAGCCGTTGCCGGCGATGTGTCGATAAGCGGCGATCAGCACCGAGCGATGGAATGTCGGCTTTACAATGCCGAGCTGTCCGCCCGCAAAGTCCGTCCACGGATTCTCCGGCGCGCTTGTGGTGTCAAAAAGCGGCGTCGTGTAGCCAGGCCCGCAGGGAAGCGCGTTTGAGAGAAAGGCTAGTATCAGGCTGATCGTGACAATGGGTCGGACAAAGTTTTTCATAACGCTCGCGAGGATAGAATTGAGATAAATATACTCCAATTCACGAACGAGAGAAAGTGGTTTGTTGTGCAGAAAATTACCGAACTTCGATAAGCCGATTATTCGAATTCAATAGTTCCTCAATTGACGGCCATCGAGGCTCAAGCCAATCTATCAAAGCCGTGTTGGTTGCGTTACCGATGCGAAGCCATATGATTGTCGGGCCGGTAGATGTTCGATGAGTTCTTTCTGCAAAATCCTCATCCTTAGTGATAATAATAGCGGCGATTTTAAGTGCGTGGTTCCAGATCTCAACGTCTTCTGCAATGGAAAGAGATGCTGTAGTGACGTGTTCGGCCTCGTAACCTCGTTCGATGAGCCAACGACAAAGTCCGGGAGGCAATTGAGCGTCGACGAGGAAGTTCATTACGTGACCATGACAACGGCGTGGTCAATCTGGGCTGCGGCATATTCCAAAGACGCTTGGATATCCTCAGGTTCGAGATACGGATAATCTTTGAGGATCTGAGCTTCGGTCGCGCCGCCAGCCAGCATGTCGAGAACATCTTTAACTCGAATACGCATGCCTCGGATGCATGGACGCCCTCCGCATTGACGAGGGTTTGACGTGATTCGTGATAATAATTCAGTATTCATGTCAGCACCGAAATGATTTTATCACACGCTCATGATCTCGTGCTCTTTGTTTTTTGAAAGCTCGTCGATCTTTGCGGTGTAGGTGTTTGTGAGTTTTTGGACGTCGTCGAGGCCGCCGCGTTCGTCGTCCTCGGAGATGGTTTTGTCTTTAAGGAGTTTCTTGAGCGCGTCGTTTGAATGGTGACGGATGTTGCGCACCGCGATGCGGTGTTCTTCGGCAAGCTCGTGGACCTGTTTTGCAAATTGCTTGCGACGTTCCTCGTTCAAGGCGGGAATGCCGAGCCGAATGATCTTACCGTCATTCGACGGCGTCAGGCCGAGGTTGGCGGCGGTGATCGCTTTTTCGATAGCCGCCATTGCAGTGGCGTCCCACGGCTGGACGGTGAGCATCTGCGGCTCGGGCACGGCTATCGAAGCCATCTGATTAAGCGGCGTCATCGTGCCGTAATAATCTACATGAACGGCATCCAGCAAACCGACCGTCGCACGCCCGGTGCGCACATTCGCGAGCTTGCGTTTAAAATCTTCGACGACCGACTCCATCTTCGGCCCGGTTTCTTTTGTGATGTCCTGAACGCTCATAGTTTTCAGTTGTCAGTTGTCGGTGAAGCTTTTTTCTGGCCACTGACCACAGGCCACTGACCACTTAGTTAGTTACCAAAGTCCCGATCGACGTATCGCCGCTGACTGCTTTGACAATGTTGCCATCCTCTTTCATGTTAAAGACCATGATCGGCAGGTTATTGTCTTTGCAAAGCGAGATCGCCGACGCGTCCATAACTTTAAGCTGTTTTTCGAGGACTTCTTGAAACGTGATCTTATCGAATTTTGTCGCCGATTTGTCCGTCATCGGATCGGCGGAATAGATGCCATCGACCTTAGTCGCTTTTAAGATCGCCTCGGCTCCGATCTCGAGAGCCCGCAAACTGGCCGCCGAATCAGTTGTAAAATAAGGGTTTCCGGTACCTGCTGCAAAAATGACAACGCGCTTTTTCTCAAGATGACGAATCGCACGTCTGCGAATAAACGGCTCGGCAAGCTGCGGAATATCTATAGCCGACATTACACGAGTATAAACATTTTGGTGTTCGAGAGCGTCTTGGAGAACGACGGCGTTCATCACTGTTGCGAGCATACCGATGTAATCGGCGGCGGCGCGATCCATGTTACCGGCCGATTCAGAAACGCCGCGAAAGATATTTCCACCGCCGACAACTATCGCTACCTCGATACCGAGATCGACCGCGGTTTTTATTTCCTTCGCAACCGACTCGGCGACTTTTGTATCAATGCCGTAACTTTGCGAGCCCATCAGTGCCTCGCCGGAAAGTTTTAGCAAAATACGGCGGAAAACCGGAGTGGTCAGTGGTCGGTGGTCAGTGGTCTGAGTCATCAGTGGTGTCTTCAGCGATTCGGTCGCGTTTGCCGTCCAAGCGAGTTAGAAAGTCCGTTGATGAGTCTACCAACTTCCGAGGATTTCTCCATAACCGATCCACGTTTTTCGGGTGTCGAGTAATTTCGCATTTCCGCTACAAGCGTTTGGGTTTCCGTTTCCATTAGCGAGCCGTACGCAATCGACAGATGGTTTATGAATTCCTTCGTCGAATTTCTTCCTTGCCCTTCGGCGATGTTCGACGGTATAGAGACAACAGCCTTTCTTATCTGTGAAGTCAGGCCAAAGCGTTCGTCAGCAGGGAAGTCGTCTGACATTTCGTAAACGAGTTTGACGAGTTCCATCGCCTTTTGCCAGGCGATCAGCTGTCGATAACTTTGTATGGACATCTTCTGACCACTGACCACTAACCACCGACCACCGCCACTGCTAACCGACCATCGACGCGACTTCGGCGGCGAAGTCATCTGTCTTTTTCTCGATGCCTTCGCCCATCTTAAATCGTGCGAAGCGGCGGATCGAGATGTTCTCTTTGATCGAAGCTACCTTTTCGGTGACAAGCTCGCCGACGGTTTTTGCCGGGTCTTTTACAAACGGCTGATCTACGAGAACGTTGTCCTCGTAAAATTTATTCAAGCGGCCCTCGATGATCTTATTCAAAACATCTTCGGGTTTGCTCGCGTTTTTCGGGTCGTTCTTAAGCTGCTCCTTCAAGATCTCACGTTCCTTATCGAGTTCGGTCGCCGGAACTTCGTCGCGTGTCGCAAAACGCGGATCGGTCGCTGCGATGTGCATCGCAACGTCTTTGACGAGCTGTTGAAACTCTTCGCCACGAGAAACAAAATCGCTCTCGCAGTTGATCTCGACAAGCACGCCGACCTTGCCACCCATATGAATGTAAGAACCGACCGCACCCTCAGCCGTTACGCGTCCTGCTTTTTTATCTGCGGTCGCGATGCCTTTTTTGCGAAGGATCTCGATCGCCGACGCTTCGTCGCCATTTGCTTCGACGAGAGCATTTTTGCAATCGACCATTCCCGCGCCGGTTTTCTCACGCAAAGATTTTACTGCACTTGCTGTAATTTCTGACATAACTTAACTCCAAAAATAATTACTTTATAAAAAAGCGTAGCCATTACCGATCACGGAAAAAAGCCACGCTGATAATCTGAAAGATCTGTTAGCTTGCTGTCGCTTCGGTACTTTCTTCCGTTTTAGTTTCAGCAGGCTGTTCTTCTGCAACAGCAGGTTCAGCCGGTTTGTCCGTTTCGCTCTTGATCTCCATTTCAGCCGAAACTGGCTCGTCTTCCTCTTCTTCTTCGTCAGGAATGTCGGCCGATTCTATCTCAGCACGTTCGTCCTCGGACAAATACTCTTTCGGAATTGCCGTGAGCGAACCGATCTCAGGAGCTACTGCTTCCACACTCTCTACCGACTCTTCGTCAGCCGTGGCGTCTGCAACTGCAACGCTGCCTTCGGTGCCGACCTGTCTGCCTTCGATGATCGCGTCCGCGATACGCGAAGCAAACAGTTTGATCGCGCGAAGAGCATCGTCATTACCAGGAATCACGCGACTGATGCCTTCAGGCGAGCAATTTGTATCGACGACCGCGACGATCGGGATGTTGAGCCGATTAGCTTCCTTGATCGCGATGTCCTCTTTACGAACGTCGATCACAAAGAGCATGTCGGGCATTCCGTTCATATCCTTGATGCCGGCTAGATTCTTCATCAACTTTTCATGCTCGCGGTCGAGTTGCAGACGCTCCTTCTTTGTGAGCATCTCGGCACGGCCGTCTTCGCGCATCGATTCGATCTCTTTAAGCCGGTTGATCGACTTTTTAACCGTGTCGTAGTTTGTGAGCAAGCCGCCGAGCCAGCGGTTGTTGACGTAAAATTGACCGCAGCGTTCGGCTTCCTCTTTGATAGCTTCCTGCGCCTGACGCTTTGTGCCGACGAACAGAACCTTCTGATTCGGCCGCTCGGTTAGGCTTTCCTGCACGTATGCGAGCGCGTCGCGAAACATCCTCTGCGTTTTTTGCAGGTCAATAATATAAATGCCGTTGCGAGCACCAAAGATGTATTCCTTCATCTTCGGGTTCCAACGGCGAACTTGGTGACCAAAATGAACTCCTGCTTCGAGGAGCTCTTTCATCGTAACTGTAGCCAAAATTTATTTCTCCTTGGTTTATGTACTCGGCGAAACGGTGAATGCATTCAACCAAGCATTCCGCCGATGGTTTTTGGCTTTCGGTTCTGGGTTTTTGCAAAAAAGACCAACGACCCAAATCCAAAAACCTTGTTTCTTAACGTTTCGAGAACTGGAATCTCGCACGAGCACCTTTTTGCCCGTATTTCTTACGTTCTTTCTGACGAGGGTCGCGTGTGATCAAACCTGCTTTCTTCAACGTCGGGCGAAGATCGCCGTTAAATTCGATCAGCGCACGCGTAATGCCGTGACGAACCGCACCGGCCTGTCCCGCCGTGCCACCGCCATCGACATTCACATAGATGTCAAATTTCTCAGTCGTCTCAGTCAGATTAAGCGGCTGACGAATGATCATCTGCAACGCTTCGTTTGGAAAGTACGAGTTGAACTCGCGCTTATTGACCGTGATCGCACCGCTGCCCGGACGCATGTAAACGCGTGCCGTCGAAGTCTTTCTGCGGCCTGTGCCGTAATATTGAATATCTGCCATAAATCGGTGTTCGGTGGTCAGTGGTCAGTTGTCAGACGGTCAGATCTTACTGACCTCTGACCACTGACCACTGTCCACTAGATTTCTATCGTCTCCGGTTTCTGCGCCGTGTGCCGGTGCTCGGCGTCGGCGTAAACCTTTAATTTCTTTGCCATTGCTTTGCCGAGCTTGGTTTTCGGCAACATACCGCGGACGGCGAGTTCGATGACCTTTTCAGGTTTCTTTTCGAACATCTCCTTGACCGACGTTTCGCGCAATCCGCCTGGATACAGCGTGTGGCGACGGTAAAGCTTCTGGTCGTCTTTTGCACCTGTGAAAACAGCGTGACGCGCATTAATAACAACGCAATGATCGCCCATGTCCATAAACGGCGTCCATTTCGGACTGTTCTTGCCAGAAATGATGCGTGCAACCTCGGTCGCAAGCCGCCCGACGGTTTTGCCCTTAGCATCGACAACGAACCACTTACGGTCACCGGCCAAATCTTTTCCACTCGGAAAGTACGTACTCATAAATCTAGTCACACAGTTGCCATAACCCGCAAAAATGCGAACGCTTAGAATATCTAAATATAGCCATTTCGGTCAAGTGCGGCGGGCGTTTAGATGGAGTAGCCGTATCGAGCCGCGGCGAATGTGAGCCCAACGATGGTCTTCGCGTCCTCAATCTCAACGCTGCGGATCTTGTCGAGAGCCTGCTCAAATGTGAGCCGCTCGATCTCGATCAACTCGTCTTCTTCTAAGTTTTGACTGGTT
>Ga0187894_10006981_pt1 | contig 10842 bp, 6 predicted proteins | sample GBC1701081metaG_FD_136650 | JGI IMG/M metagenome (GOLD analysis project Ga0187894, IMG submission 136650) | White microbial mat communities from a lava cave in the Kipuka Kanohina Cave System on the Island of Hawaii, USA - GBC170108-1 metaG ... | reverse complement strand
GCACTCATCGCCTGCGCCAGGAAGCTGCTCATCTTCGCCAACGCTGTCGTCGAACGCGGCACTCCGTGGACCAAACTTCCACCTCAACCTCAGCCCGCCTGAGTTAATGGTTGCGCTCCCCCACTGCGTGGGGGAGGATGTTCATCACGACGTCGCCCTCGTCCGCACCACGGCTCGGCCGCCGCCCCACAGGTGGCGGTGCAGCTTGTCGAGCCAGAGATAGATCACGGGCGTGGTATAGAGCGTCAGCACCTGCGACAGGATCAGGCCGCCGATGATGGTGAGACCGAGCGGGCGGCGCAACTCGGAGCCCGGGCCACTGGCGACGACCAGCGGCACCGCGCCCAGCAGCGAGGCCAGGGTCGTCATCAGGATCGGCCGGAAGCGCTCGAGGCAGGCCTCGAAGATGGCCTGTTCGGCACTCAACCCGCGGCGACGCTCGGCATCGAGCGCGAAGTCGACCAGCATGATGCCGTTCTTCTTGACGATGCCGATCAGCAGGATGATGCCGATCAAGGCAATGACCGTGAGCTCGGCGTTGGCGATCTGCAGCGCCAGCAACGCCCCCAGGCCGGCCGACGGCAGGGTCGAGATGATGGTCAGCGGGTGCGCCAGGCTCTCATAGAGCACGCCCAGCACGATATAGACCGCGATCAGGGCCGCCAGGATCAACAGCGGCTGCGTGGCGGCGCCGGCGGTGAAAGTCTTGACGTCGCCAGCGAACTCGGTGCGGATCGCCGACGGCAGATGCATCTCGGCAACCGCCGCCTGGATGGCGGCCGTTGCCGGCTCGAGCTTGGTGTCGGCCGCCAGGTTGTAGCTGATCGTGACGGCGGGGTACTGGCCCTGATGGTTGACCACCAGGGGTGCCAGGGAGCGCTCGAAGCGCGCCACGCTCGACAACGGCACCTGGATGCCACCGGCGGCTGCCACATAGACGCGTTCCAGATCGGCCGGGTCGCGCTGGTACTGCGAGCCGACCTCCATGACGACACGGTACTGGTTGCGCTGCGTGTAGATGATCGACACCTGGCGCTGGGCAAACGCGTTGTTCAGCGCGTTGTCGATATCCTGGATGCGAACGCCCAGGCGCGAGGCCGTGGCGCGATCGATCACGACATTGGCCTGCAGGCCGGCGGCCTGGCGATCCGTCGTGACGTCGGTGAGGCCGGGTATCTGCGATACCCGATCGACGACGCGCGGCACCCACTGCGACAGCGCCTCGATATCGTCGCTCCACAAGGTGAACTGGTACTGGGACTTCGAACTGCGGCCGCCGGCACGCAGGTCCTGGATCTGAAACATGAATGTCCGGATGCCGGCGATTCGTTCCAGTCTGCCCCGCAAGCGATCGACGATCCGGGCGGCCGGCAGGTTGTCGCGTTGCGCCAGGGGCTTGAGGCTGACGAACAGCCGGCCCTGGTTGGTCGAGGCACCGTAGGCCGATCCCCCCAGCCACGAGCCGACGCCATCGACGGCGGGGTCAGCCGACACGATGTCAACCACGCGCTGCTGCAGGTCAACCATGGTGCCGAAGGAAACATCGGTCGACGCCTCGGTGAAACCGAACACCAGGCCTGTGTCATCCTGCGGGAAGAACCCCTTGGGCGTCTTGATGTAGAGGTCGACGGTCAACGCCAGCGTGCCGAACACCACCAGCAGGGCGATGATGCGGTGACGCAGGAAGAAGCGCAGGCTGCCGGCATAGACATCGACCATGGCCGACTGGACGCGCTCGACGGCGCGATCGAGCCAGGTCGCCGTCTTGCTGGGTGCGGCGCGCACGAAATGGGCGCAGACCATCGGCGTCACCGACAGCGACACCAGCGCGGAAATGGCGATGGCGAAGATCAGGGTGACCGAGAACTCGCGGAACAGGACGCCCAGGATGCCGCCCATGAAGAGCAGCGGAATGAAGGCGGCGACCAGGGACACGCTGATCGACACGACCGTGAAGCCGATCTGGCGCGCGCCCATGAAAGCGGCGCGCAGCGGCGACATCCCCTTCTCGAGGTTGCGGAAGACGTTCTCGATCATGACGATGGCGTCGTCGACCACGAAGCCGACCGATACGGCGAGCGCCATCAGCGACAGGTTGTCGATCGAGAAGCCGACCAGCCACATCGCCGCCAGGGTGCCGGCCAGCGACAGGGGTACGGTGATACCCGCCGCGATCGTCGCCGCCGCGCGGCGCAGGAACAGGAAGACGACCATCATCACCAGGGCGACCGCAGCCGCCAGCGTGAGCTGCATGTCATCGACGCTGGCGCGGATGGTCGTGGTGCGGTCCGACAGAACGGAAATGTTGACGCCGGCCGGTACCCAGCGCTGCAGTTCCGGCAACAGCGCGCGGATGCGGTCGACGGTCTCGATGACGTTGGCGTCGGCCTGCTTGGTGATGTTCAGCAGGATCGCCGGCTGCTTGTTGAACCACGCCGCCGAGCGGCTGTTGCGCGTCGACTGCTCGATGGTGGCGACATCGGACAGCCGCACGATGGCGCCGTTGGCGGTGCGCACCACGATGTTGCCGTAGGCCGCGGGGGAGCGCAGCTGGTCGTTGAGTCCCAGCGTCTCGGCGCGCTCCGGGCCGTCGAAAACGCCGACCGGAACGATGGCGTTGGCGTTCACGATGGCGGTACGGACCTCTTCGGCCGACAGCCCCATGGCGGCGAGTTTTCCGGGATCGAGCCGCACCCTGATGGCGGGCTGGTCGGCGCCGCTCACCGTGACGTCGGCGACGCCGGCGATTTGCGAGATGCGTTGGACAATGACCGAGTCGGCCGCATCAAAGACGGCGTTCGGCGACAACGTGTCGGACGTCAACGCCAGGATGAGAATGGGCGTCGCATTGGGATTGGCTTTGCGGAAGATGGGCAGGCTGGGCAGCGTGCTGGGCAGATCCGTCAACGCGGCATTCAGCGCCGCCTGCACGTCGCGCGCCGCCTTGTCGACATTGCGGCTGAGGTCGAACTGGACCGTGATCGAGGTCGATCCCAGGATGCTGTAGGACGTGATCTCCGTAACGCCCGCGATCTTGCCCAGACGCCGTTCCAGCGGCGCCGCGACGGTCGACGCCATCACCATGGGGTCGGCGCCTGGCTGCGAGGCGAACACCCGGATGGTCGGCAGGTCGATGGTCGGCAGGCTGGCGACCGGCAAGAAGCGGTACGCCACCGCCCCGATCAGGATCAGCCCGATGGCCAGCAGCGTCGTGCCGACCGGCCGACGGATAAAGGGCCCGGAGATGTTCATGGACCTCTCCCCTCCGGGGAGAGGTCGACGAGCGCGCAGCGCTCGGCGGGTGAGGGGGCGTCGAAGCCGCGCAAGGTGCCCCACAAGAAGCACATGGTGTGTGCCTCGGCCCCCTCACCCGGCGCTGACGCGCCGACCTCTCCCCGGTGGGGAGAGGTCATGAGGCGTATCCTGAACCACCGACCCACGGCGCTACTCCGCGCTCTGGCGCACGGGTGCCACCACCGGCGGGCGGCCGCCCAGGCGCACCCGCAGCCCTTCCATCGCGAGGTACACCACGGGCGTCGTGTAGAGGGTCAGGACCTGGCTCAGCAGCAGGCCGCCGACGATGGTGATGCCGAGCGGGAAGCGCAGCTCAGAACCGGTGCCGTTTTCAAACACCATGGGCAGCGCCCCGAACAGCGCCGCCAGGGTCGTCATCATGATCGGCCGGAAGCGCAACAGGCAGGCCTGCACGATGGCGTCGTGCGGCGACATCCGTTCCTTGCGCTCGGCCTCCAACGCGAAGTCGATCATCATGATCGCGTTCTTCTTCACGATGCCCATCAACAGCACGATGCCGATCAGGGCGATGATCGACAGATCCTGGCCGCACACGATCAACGCCAGCAGCGCTCCGACGCCGGCCGACGGCAGGGTCGTGAGGATGGTGAACGGGTGGATGAAGCTTTCGTACAGGAAGCCCAGCACGATGTAGATCGTCACCACCGCGGCCAAGATCAGCCACGGCTCACCAGCCAGCGACTTGGCGAACTCGGCGGCATCGCCGGAATAGCTGCCGATCACCGACTCCGGCAACCCGATGTCCCGTCCGGCCGCCGACAGGGCGGTCACCGCGTCGCTGAGCGAGGCGTCGGCGGCGAGGTTGAAGCTGATCGTCACCGACGGGAACTGCTCCTGGTGGGCGATCACCAGCGGTGCCGTGATGCGCTGGACGCGTGCGAAGGCGCCCAGCGGCACCTGGGCTCCCGTCGAGGAGGTGACGTAGAGGTTGGCAAGCGCCGTGGGATCCTGCTGGTAGCGCGGCATCGCCTCCAGCACGACGCGGTACTGGTTGGCCTGGCCGTAGATGGTCGAGATCTGGCGCTGGCCGAACGCATCGTAGAGCGTATCGCCGATCGCCTGCATCGATACGCCCAGCCGTCCCGCCATCTCGCGGTCGACCTGGACGAAGGCGCGCAGCCCACCCTCCTGTGCTTCCACCGCGACATCGCGCAAATGCGGCGCCGCACGCAGCCTGTCGGCCAGCCGCTGCGACCAGGCCGTGACGTCGCTGCGGTTGGTGCCCACCAGCGTGTACTGGAACTGGGCCCGGCTCGGTCGCGTGCTGATCTGGATGTCCTGGACCGGCTGAAAGAAGACGGTGACACCGGGGATCTCGGCGATCACCCGCTGCAGACGTTCGACGATCTGACTGGCGACCGCGCGCCGATCGTTGCGCGGCCGCAAGGCGATCGTGAGGGTGCCCGCATTGGGCGCCGGGTTGACGGGACTCACGCCGACCACGGACACGACGCCGGTAACGTCGGGATCCTTGCGGATCACCTCCTCGACCGTCGCCTGCAGGCGCTGCATCTCGGTGAACGACACCTGCGTGCCGCCTTCGACAACGGCCGTGATCATGCCGGTGTCCTGCTGCGGCAGGAATCCTTTCGGCACCGTGATGTAGAGCCAGATGGTCGCCACCAACGTGGCCGCGGTCACCAGCAAGGTGAGGGTGCCATGTCGCAGAACCCACATCAGGCTGACGCGGTAAAACTCGACCGTACGATCGATAAGGCGCCCGATCGCCCCGGGCGTTTGGTGGGCTGCCGCGCCGCGCCCGGTCGCCAGCAGCCGGCTGCACATCATCGGCGTCAGGGTCAGCGACACGACGGCGGACACCACCACGGCAATGGTCAGCGTCAGCGCGAACTCGCGGAACATGCGCCCGACGATGCCGGTCATGAACAGCAGCGGGATGAAGACGGCCACCAGCGATACGGTGAGCGAGATCACGGTGAAGCCGATCTCGCGGGCGCCACGCAGGGCGGCGTCAAACGGCGACTCGCCGTCCTCCATGTGGCGCACGATGTTCTCGATCATCACGATGGCATCGTCGACGACGAAGCCGGTGCCGATCGTGAGCGCCATCAGCGACAGGTTGTCGAGGCTGAAGCCGCAGAACCACATGACGCCGAAGGTCGCGACCAGCGACAGTGGCAGGGTGACTCCGGCGATCACGGTGGCGCGCACCGTGCGCAGGAAGATGAAGACCACCAGCACGACCAGCGCGATGCTCAGCATCAGGGTGAACTGTACGTCGTGCACCGAAGCGCGGATGGTGTGCGTGCGGTCATGCACGATCGACAGCCGGATGCCGGCCGGCATGGCCCGCTCCATGCGCGGCAGCTCGTGCAGGATACCCTGGATGGTGGCGATGACGTTGGCGCCAGGCTGGCGCTGGATGGCGATCACAACGGCCGGCGTGCCCTGATACCAGCCGGCGACCTTGCTGTTCTCCAGGCCGTCGATGATGTCGGCGACGTCCGACAGCATCACCGGGGCACCATTGCGGTAGGCGACGACGACCGAGCGGTAGGCCTGCGCCGCGGCGATCTGGTCGTTGGCGGCGATGGTGTAGGACTGGTGCGCGCCATCGAGCAGGCCCTTGGGTCCCGCGACATTGGCGCCGACAATGGCGGTGCGCAGGTCCTCCATGCCCAGCCCGTAGCCGGCCAGCCGCGTCAGGTCGGCCTGGATGCGGACTGCCGGGCGTACACCACCCTGGATCGATACGTTGCCGACACCGGTGATTTCACTCAGGCGTTGCGCCATCAGGGTGTCGGCAAGATCGCTGAGCTGGCGCAGAGGCAGCGTCTCAGACGTCAGCGCCAACGTGACGATGGGTGCGTCGGCCGGATTCACTTTCAGGTAAACGGGCGGGTACGGGAGATTGCGGGGCAGCGTCGAACCGGCCGCGTTGATGGCCGCCTGCACATCCTGGGCTGCCGCGTCGATGTCACGGCCGAGATCGAACTGCAGCGTGATCTGGCTGACGCCATAGGAGCTCGACGATGTCATCGTCGTGAGCGAGGCGATTTGCCCGAACTGGCGTTCCAGCGGCGCCGTCACCAAGGCGGCCATGGTGTCGGGATTGGCGCCCGGCAGTTGGGTCGTGACCTGGATGGTGGGGAAATCGACCTGCGGCAGCGCCGAGACGGGCAGCCACCAGTAGCCCAGGGCGCCCCCCAGCATGATCGCGATGCCCAACAGCGAGGTGGCGATGGGCCGGCGGATGAAGGGCGCCGAGACGCTCATGGCTTGGCGCCGCCACTGCCCCCTTCGGAGCGCCGGCGCCCCTCGCCACCCTCGGGCCGCCCGATGGCCGGACGTCGCGGTTCGGATGGCCGTGTGGTGTCGTCAGCCGACTGGGAAATGGCCACACGCGCACCGACAACCAGCCGTGCGAAGCCGCTGGTCACGACCTGCTCGCCGACCCGCAGGCCATCGGTCACGACGGCGCGGGCCTCGTCCTGCTGCGATACGCTGACAGGCCGTTGCGCGATGGTGCTGTCTTGTTGAATAACAAACGCGAACGTGCCGTTGGGGCCGCGCTGCACAGCGGCCGTGGGCACGACCACCACCTGCTTCAGAGTCGAGACCAGCAGCCGGACCGCGACGAACTGACCAGGCCAGAGCTGCAGGTCGGCGTTGGGGAACTCGGCCTTCAGGCGGACCGTGCCGGTCGTCTGATCGACCTGATTGTCGACCACCTGCAGGGTGCCACGGTCGATCACCGTGCGGCCGTCGGCACCCAAGGCCTCGACCGCCAGCACGCCCTGCCCGAACGCCTTGTTGACCTGCCCCAGGTACTGCTGCGGCAGGCTGAACAGCACCGAGATCGGCCTGATCTGGGTGATCACGACGATCCCGGTCGTGTCGGAAGCGCGGACGATATTGCCTTCGTCGACCTGGCGGATGCCGGTGCGGCCGTCGATCGGTGCCACGACCTTGGTGTAGGCGAGGATGGCGCGGGCGTTGTCGATCGCCCCGTCGTCCGACTTGATCTGCGCCTCCAGCTGCGCCACCTGGGCGCGCGCCGCATCGGCCTGCTGTTGCGAGCCGGCGTTCATTTTTGCCAGCTGCGCATAGCGATCGACGTCCATGCGGGCGTTGGCAAGCTGCGCCTGGTGCTGGGCCTTGAGCGCCACCGCCTGGTCGAGCTGCGCCTGGTAGGTGGTCGGATCGATCTCGGCCAGCACATAGCCGCGCGCCACGTCCTGGCCCTCCTTGAAGGAGATTTTGATCAGCTTGCCATCGACCTGTGGTTTGACCGTTACCGTGTTGAGCGCCTTGGTGGTACCGACGCCGTCCAGATACACCGGCACGTCGGCCACGCTGGCCGCCGCGGCCAGCACCGGCACCGGCCGGTCACCACCGGGCCGGCCGGCCGGTCGTTGAGCTTGCTGCGAGCGCGGCATCATGGCGATGGCCACCGCGCCAGCGGCAACCACCAGGATGGTGACCAGGGCCAGAGGGCGAAGAAGCTTTCTGATCATGGATACCAAGCGTTCCGACCGCCCCTCCCCTCGACCGCGTCGAGGCTCGCATTGCGTCCCTTCATAGCCGAGAATCGCCTGCCGGATGCACTGGGATTTGGGCCACCCGGGACCAGGCCGTCCGGTGATGCCGGGACAGGCCGGCCAACCACGGGGGCCAAGCGTACAAACCACACTCGTTTCAAGGTGATGTCCCCAATCGCGCCCTCTATGGCACAGTACGGATGGACCGGCCGGTCCATCCCCCAATCCCGTCGCGCAGGGGACGCGCAGATGATGACATTGTCACGGCACTGGCCGTCACCGATGTGAAAGGAACGTCGACCATGCAACGGTTGCCGGAACAGGGTGTGGCCTGGGCAGAACTCGAACGGCAGATGATGGCCGCCAAGGCAACGGACGTCGACTGGGTGCGTGGCCGGGCCGCCGTCTATATCCACTATGCCGGTGATGATGTTCTGGACGTGGCGAAGAAGGCCTACCAGATGTTCTTCTCGGAGAACGGCCTGGGCCTGCGCGCCTTCCACAGCTTGGCCAAGTTCGAAAGCGAGGTCGTCGGCATGGGGCTCAGCCTCCTGAACGGCGGCAATGCCGGCCGCGGCGCAATGACCACAGGCGGCACCGAGAGCATCTTCCTGGCGGTGAAAGCCGCGCGTGACTGGGCGCGCAGGGCGAGACCCGTGACCGGCACGCCCGAGATCCTGCTGGCGCGCACCGCGCATCCCGCGTTCGACAAGGCCGCACACTTCCTCGACCTGCGCACGGTGCGCGTCCCGGCCGGCGCCGACTTCACGGCCGATGTCGAGGCCATGCACCGGGCCGTCACACCGCAGACCGTGATGATCGTCGGCTCGGCGCCGGCCTACCCGCATGGCGTCATCGATCCGATTGGCGGACTGGCCGCGCTGGCCACCGAGAAAAACCTGTGGATGCACGTCGATGCCTGTGTCGGCGGCTACATCGCACCGTTCGCCAAGAAGCTCGGCGCGCCGATCGCCGATTTCGACTTCGCCGTGCCCGGCGTCACCTCGATCTCGGCCGACCTGCACAAGTACGGCTACACGGCCAAGGGCGCCTCAACGCTGTTCTTCCGCGATGCCGACGCTTTCAGTTTCATGGCGTACGATTTCGACAACTGGCCGCGCGGCCGCTACCTCACCAATACGCTGGTCGGCACGCGCGCCGGCGGTGCGATCGCGGCCGCCTGGGCGGTGATGAACTATCTCGGCGAGGCCGGATACCTGCGCGTCACCGAGCGCATCCTCGCCACCCGCCGCGCCTACGAGGACGGCTTGCGCAAGCTCGGGCTCACCATCTGGGGCCAACCGGAACTGGGCATCCTGGCCTACGGCTCCGACAGTCATGACATCCAGGCGATCGGCGAGAGGCTGGCCAGCAAGGGCTGGCTGGTCGGCTATCTCACCGAGCCGATGGGCATTCACCTAATGTTGAACCTGACCCACGAGCCGGTGGTCGATGCCTATCTCGCCGATGTCGCCTGGGCGATAAACACAGCCGACAAGCGCATAAGCACTGCTCATGCGGCCACCTATTGAACGCCGCGCAGCCGCACCTTACCTGCGTCCGGCATGATCCAAGGAAACGGCGCGACATGATCGAGATCGGCGACGGCCACCACAGCCTCAATCCCGCTTTGTTGCGTGCCCCAAATGGAGATGGTATGCGGCGTGGCCGGACATCGATGCATGTCGTAATGCCATCGTCGCATTGCGACGTGCTGTGATGATCTTTTCGGCAGACAACGTCGAGGCAACCTTGATGGCGCGACGCGACCCAAGGGTTTCCCCACAGCCACGCCCCATCGCATGGCGCTCAACCTTCAGCGCGTTGGGTCTGTTGCTGGGGGCGATGCTCACCAGCGGCGCGAATGCCCAGGCGCCTCCAGCGCCGCCGGCCGTCACGGTGGCGGCGCCCCTGCAGCGCGAAGTCGTCGAATACGACGAGTTCACCGGCCAGTTCGCGGCCGTGGAACAGGTCGAGCTGCGCTCGCGGGTCAGCGGCTATCTGCAGTCGCACCATTTCGAGGAAGGCCAGATCGTGAAGAAGGGCGACCTGCTCTTCGTCATCGATCCACGCCCGTTCGAGGCAACCCTGGCGTCGGCCCGCGCCCAGGTCGCCCAGGCCGAGGCCCGGGTCGACCTCGCGACGCGCCAGTTGGCGCGCGCCGCCGAACTGCGCGGACGCGATTTCGTCGCCGCCAGCACGTTCGACGAACGCCAGCAAGAGCAGCGCGTGGCGACCGCCGCCGTCGAGATCGCCAAGGCGGCAGTGCGCACGGCTGAACTCGACGTGGAATTCAGCCGTATCCTGGCGCCGGTCAGCGGCCGCATCGGCCGCCGTGAAGTCAGCGACGGCAATCTGGTCAGCGGCGGCTCGGGCAGCGGCAACACGCTGCTCACCACCATCGTATCGATCGATCCGATCTATTTCGTGTTCGACATGAGCGAAGGGGATTTCATCACCTACCAGCGCGCCGTGCAGTCCGGCAAGCTGCAGTCGACACGCGATGCCATCCCCGTCTTCGCGCGGCTGCGCGACGAGCCCGACTGGCCGCGTGAAGGCAAACTGAACTTCATCGACAACCAGGTGAACCGCAGCGCCGGCACGATCCGCGCCCGTGCCGTGTTTCCCAACCCGGACGGCTTCCTGACGCCGGGACAGTTCGGCCGCATCCGCCTGCCGGGCTCGGAGCCCTACAAGGCGCTCCTGATCCCCGACAGCGCCGTCCTGACCGACCAGTCGCAGAAGATCGTGATGACGGTGAACGCCGAGGGCGTGGTGGTGCCGAAGATGGTGCGCCAGGGCCCGATCTATGACGGTCTGCGCATCATCCGCTCCGGCCTCACGCCCGAGGATCGCGTAATCATCAACGGCCTGGTACGGGCACGGCCCGGCGGCAAGGTCACGCCGCAACCGGGCGAAATCAAAGGTGCCGGCGAACGTCGGCCGGGATGACGTCATGCGGTTCACGCACTTCTTCATCGACCATCCGATCTTCGCCACCGTTCTCTCCGTCCTCATCACCATC